>Ga0079218_10000073_pt1 | contig 19770 bp, 20 predicted proteins | sample NCCompost_FD_77181 | JGI IMG/M metagenome (GOLD analysis project Ga0079218, IMG submission 77181) | Agricultural soil microbial communities from Utah to study Nitrogen management - NC Compost | ecosystem: Environmental > Terrestrial > Soil > Agricultural land | place: USA: Utah | collected... | reverse complement strand
GGTGTCGCTGCTCGCGTACTGGCGCTTCGTGGAGACGCCGTCGTGGTCCAGGCTTGCCGCGGTGTGCCTGGCAACGGCAGTGTCCTTCTACTTCCGATTCGACCACGGCCTGTGGGTCGGCGTCGCGCTTGGTATCGCACTCCTCGTTCAGTTCGCGCCGCGCTGGCGTCAGTGCGCGATGTACGCCGGCGCCTACGCCGGCGGCGTTGCGCTGATCTGCCTGCCGTTCGTGATTTTTCTGCTGGCGCAGGGCGGCACACTCTCGAGCGGCCCCGGCACCGGGCGGCTGACGCATCTGCTTCGCGGTGACGATGTCGTGTCGCTGGGAATGCCGGAGATACCCGCCGAGCGGCCGCTCGTTTACTTTCGCCCTCCCGGTCCGCTGGCGACCGTCGGGTGGGCGCCGGAAATCACCGCGGACCAGCGCGCCACGCTCGAGCAGCGCTACGCACTGCGATTTGCCCATGCGATCGATGGCGGCGACGCGCGGCGATACGTGCTGACCGATCGCTCACCATCCATGCTCAGACGCCTTCTCGCCGATCCAGCCGTTGCCGGGGTCACCAACGTGGACGGCGAAGGGCGCATCCTGCGCGAACCGGCGTGGTCGGTCGTTCGCCGGTGGCTGCACATTCCCGTCATGGAGTCGCCCATCATGCGACGGGACAACGCGGCGATCTGGCTATATGACGTGCTGTTCCTGACGCCGTTCTTCGCTGCCGTGCTTCTGGCCGTACGCGTCGTGCAGCGCAAAACACGTAGTGTCCGCCTTCAGGCGGACCTGACCAATGAAACGCCGAAGGTGGTCGCCGCCATTGTGCTCGGCCTGCTCTTCAACGTCTTCCTCATCCGCGGCAATCTCGACTCCAGGCTTCCCGACGTCATCGTCCCGGCGGCAATCCTGTGGGCCTGGATGCTGCGAGGGCCATGGCTCGGAGTGATCCGGCGATCCGGCGCCGGCGCGCTGGCACGTGCGTTGGCGGCAGCCGTCGCCATGGTCTCGATCTGGATGGCAGTGGATGTCTACGCCGGGTCGATGAACCACTTGACGGCCACCGACCTCTTCTCCACCCCGGTCACTGCTGCGAGGCGGCTGAAGGGCGCGATTGCCGATCTTCGCCGCGATCCACTGGAGCAGTTCGCGCTGGCCGGCAGCACCGGCCTGCGCGCGCTCACGCGCTACGTCAACAGATGCACGGCGCCAACCGACCGCCTGCTGGTGCTCGGCTATCAGCCGGAAGTGTTCTTCTACGCCGACCGCAGAATTGCCGGCGGCAACATCGTCTTCCACGCCAATCTCGGCGCGGCGCCTCAGGAGCAGAACCTCATCGTGCGTCGGCTGCAGCGCGAGCGCGTTCCCGTGGCGATACTTCCTGTGGATCAAGCGGCGGAGATCGAACGGACCTATCCGCGCGTGAAGAGGTATCTGGACCTGCGGTACGAGGTGGCGATGGAGTCTGGTTTTGGAGAAGGAAGGCTGATCCGCGTGCTTGTTGACCGGAACGTCGCGCCTTTACGTACTGACGCCGAACTCGAGCTGCCGTGTTTTTCAGAAGGATAGGCAGCGCTCAGTTTTCCGTGGGTGGCTCGATATGGTCGATCACGACCGTCTGCAGCGGTTTCGTCGCGGGTTCCAACTTCAGGCCGAGTTGCTCCTCCAGTGCGATGAAGATCGACGGCGCATCGCCCGGAGCCGGCGCCGCGTCCGTCACGGGCCGCGCGGGCACCGAAGTCGTCAGCGTCAGCGCGTAGTACCCCTTCAGGCCGGTCCGGTCTTCGACAATCCGTCCGACACTGCTGCTCAACGATCGCGCGAACGTTGAAAGCAACGTGCCGCCAATGAACACTCTGCCCTGCAGGAACAGTGAACCGCACGTCGCCATGACCTCGTCCTCCGATGGCGGAGTGGGTCGAGAAACGACCGGCGCCGCGGCGGAGGCCGCGGCAAGTGCCGCGCAGTCGTGCGGGCTCGGCTTGAGCTGCGGGCCGAGCCGGCCGTCCGCGCGCGCAAGGACCAGCGCGAAGATGGGCCGCTCCTGCATTTCGCTGTGCGCCTCGAGCTTGAGCCGGCTCTTGAACAGGGCGCGCCACATTTCCTGAATCTGCGCCGCCGACGCACCGGGCGGCGGCTTCACCGTGACATCGTAGCGATTGCGCCTCGCCCAGTCGGGCAGATTCCGGTACTCGAAGTCTTCCGTCGGCCATGCCATGGGAAGCAGGTTCTGAATCGAAATGTTCGTGGCGCTGTAGGTGCCGTCCGGCAGCCGTCGCGTGTCCCCTCCCGGCGCGCCGCTCACGTTGGGTTTGATGGAGCTGACTTCAAACTCCACTGATTGCTGAGCGGTGGGCACTGCTCCGAGCCCCATCACGATCAGGACGCCGATGAGGGTCGCCAAACGCGGCGCATGCGCGATGAATGGGCTGATCACGCCGAAATAGACTGCCCTCGCGCCCTGCGAGTTGGATTTTTCTTTTTGGGACTTCGCGCTTTGGCTGCCTGGCCGAAGCTCGCTGACGATCCATGCGAGCGAAGTCTGGCGGTGAGGGAGGGATTCGAACCCTCGGTAGGACTTTAAAGGCCCTACAACGGTTTAGCAAACCGCCGCCTTCAGCCTCTCGGCCACCTCACCGCGGCGAGATTTCTAAGTATACGACAGCGTTCAAGTTACGAGACCCTGGATTCACCCCGGCTTGTCCCTGAAATTGTCCCTGCCGACAACGCGATCGAGCCGTCGGCGACGCTCGGGCGCACCCGCCTCGCGCCTCCGCGGAAGGTAGCGGTTCTTTCGAGAACGAGGCGTCCGCCGAAATGTCTGAGTGGTCGAGGGTTTCGCGGCTGGGTCAGCGTCCACTTTTGAAAACACGGATGGCGTGATCCGATTCGGTTGCTGCCACAGGCCGCGGACGCGCAGCGATCCATGTGCACCGGTTCTCTGAACCCGTACACGGCGACAGATTTCAAGGATGATCAAAAGATGTCCGAGGCTGAAGGAGGTGGTCGAGCCCCGAACTCATGACGCTATCGCAGACTTGCATCCCCGCATGACGATGGCGTGGGCCCCGAGACCGTGAGCAGCGCGTCGCGTGCTTTCGTTGACGCTACCTGCGAAGTAGTCCAGATCGCTGAGTACCTCGACTGACAAACCAGCGGCACGTAACAGCGAAACGTAGTCATCTTCGGTGATTGCGCCGACGACGCACTCGGCCCAGAGCTTCGGATCGGCGCGTGACTGATCCGACACCGGCACCCGGAGCGCGATATCCGCGATCTGCAGTCGACCACCAGACTTGAGGACACGAGCGATTTCGCCGAACGCGGCCGGCTTGTCTGGCACGAGGTTCAGCACGCCGTTGCTGGTGACCACATCGACGCTCGCGTCCGGAAGCGGAATCTGCTCGGCGTTCCCTTCGAGCACGCGCACGTGCCCGATCTGCTTCGCCGTCACGATGCGTTGAAGCTTGTCCCGCATCGCTCGCGTCATGTCGAGCCCGTACACGACGCCGCCCTCGCCCGTCAACATTGCCGCGATCAGCGCGTCGGTACCGGAACCACTGCCGATGTCGAGCACGGCATCGCCCGGGCGGATGACATCCGCAGCGAACGGATAACCTACACCCGCGAACGACTCAGTGGCCTCGGCCGGCAGGGCATCGAGCCGGTCTGCAGGATAGCCAACGAATACGCAGGCCGAGCGGCCCGTGGGAAAGTGGAAGACCGTGTCGGGTCGCGAGGCCACGTCCGTGTACATCTCTTCGACGGCCTTAAAGATGAACTCCTTCTTGTTACTCCACAGTGCCATCGCAGGACTCCTTCGCCGCGGTGGGCCGGGGTCGTCGTTCAGAATCTCTTGATCAGATCCCGGACACGGTCGCGGGTTGTCGACGGGACCTCCTGAGTTGAGAGCGCCGACAGGCGCTCCTTAAGCCGACTCTCGAACTCCATTCGTGAGCAGCAATTGCGACAGATGCGCAAATGTTGCTCCACGCCGTCATGCTCGCCCTCGCGCAGCTCACCATCGACAAATTCGAGGAGGCGTTTCAGCGCTAGCTCACAGCCGATATCGTGCGTGTCAGACATTGGATCCCTTCCGGCGCACTATCCGTGAGTGCCGGCCGCCGGCGCAGTGTGGAGACCGTGATCACGCGCGACACTCCACAACGTCCGTTGGAGTGCGCTACGCGCCCGAGCAAGCCTGGACCGAACGGTGCCGATCGGCAGGTCCAGCGCCTCCGCTATCTCGCCGTACTTGAGTCCTTCAACATCGGCTAGCACGACCACCACCCGATAGTGCTCGGGCAGAGCCGCCAGCGCTCGATCCAGATCCTCGCGCAGCAGTTTGTCGAGGAACTCCTGCTCAGGATTCGCGAACCACAGCAGGAACGGCTGATGTAGACGCTCGAACAGCGAAAAGCCGTTTTCCCGCTCGCTGGACTCGTCCACCAGTTGTTCTTCTCGTGGTCGCGCGAGCATCTTCCGTCGCTCGCTGATGAACGTGTTCGTCAAGATGCGGAACATCCACGCGCGAAAGGCGCGCGTATCCGCCAGCGACGCGCGCGCCTGCCACGCGCGTGTCACACACTCGGCGACGAGGTCCTCCGCATCGGCCTCGTTCTTCGTCAAACGCCTGGCCACGCCGTGTAGCGGACCGAGGATCGCGAGAACGTGGGTTTCGAAGGCGTCTTTCGAAATGGTCACGTTGTGCCCGCTCCCAAGACGCGCGGCGCCCGGAAATGGTTCCAGGGGTCTTTCACCATGACGGTTCCGCGCATTGTGACCCGGATTTCCGCGCCATTCCAGCACGCGGGAACCATTTTTCGGACCGCGGCGTCCCCGGCGGTGAATCGTCACGCTGGCAACGCAGCCTGGAGGAAGCCGACATGAGTAGAACCGTTGTGGATGCGGCGGATCTCGAACGCAGAGTCAAGGACATGTACACGCAAGTCGCGCTCGAGCCGCATGCCCGATACCACTTCGAGATGGGACGCGCGATGGCCTCCCGTCTCGGGTACACGGACGAGCAGTTGGACGCTGCGCCCCCGGCGTCGATCGAGTCGTTCGCCGGCGTCGGCTACTACTTCGGACTGGCGAATCTACGCCCCGGCGAGCGGGTCGTCGATCTCGGCAGCGGCTCGGGCATGGACAGCTTCATTGCTGCGCACAAGGTCGGTGCGAACGGACAGGTGACGGGGATCGACATGACGGATGCGCAGCTGGAGAAGGCTGAGCGCCTTGGGAAAGAGCACGGATTCACGTCTGTCCAATTCCGTCGTGCGTTCATCGATGAGACGGGGCTGTCGGACGGGTGCTGCGATGTCGTGATCAGTAATGGTGTGATCAACCTGTCGCCGGACAAGGCCGCCGTGTTTCGAGAGGCGGCCCGGCTGCTCGGGCCCGGCGGACGTCTGGCGCTCGCCGATATCGTCACAGGGGTGCCGTTGCCTGAGACGGTGTCCTGCGACGCGACGCTGTGGGCGGCTTGCATCGGCGGCGCGATGCAGCGAGATGCGTATGTCGAGGCGATCGAAGACGTTGGGTTCACCGTCACGGCCATGAAGTCGAACGACGAGTACCGCTTCCTGTCGAGAAGCGCACAGAACGCCACGCGCGACTACGGCGTGCAGAGCGTGTCGCTGCTCGCGATCAGGAATTGACAGACCGAGCACCGAGTCAACCGGAAGTCACAGGAGGTCCAGTGTGCGTACAGTTACTGCGAACGTCGACATCGATGCCCTGAAGCAGCGCCTTCGGGCCACGTGGATGGCCGGCGACTACGACCGGTGTTCCCGCTTCATGGAGTCGAGCGCCGTCGAGTTCCTGGATCGCGTAGGCGTCCCTCAGGGCGCGTCGCTGCTCGATGTGGCCTGCGGATCCGGTCAGCTCGCCCTGATCGCGGCGCGGCGCGGAGCTCGGGTCACCGGTGTCGACATTGCGGCCAACTCAATTCTCGCCGCACGCGAGCGGGCGCAAGCAGAGGCGCTTCCGGCCCGGTTCGACGAAGGCGACGCCGAGGCGCTGCCCTATGCGGACGCCACCTTCGATGTCGTGGCGAGCCTCTTCGGGGCCATGTTCGCGCCTCGCCCCGATTTCGTCGCACAGGAACTCGTACGTGTGTGCCGGCCGGGCGGGACGATCGCGATGGCCAACTGGACCAGAACCGGCTTCATCGGCCGGATGTTTGCGCTCGTCTCGAAGTTCATCGCGCCGCCAGGAATGCCATCACCCGTGCTGTGGGGCGATGAGTCGACAGTGCGCAAGCGGCTCGGCTCGGCCGTCCCTGATCTCCGGATGACTCGCGTCATGTACCAGTTCGACTACCCCTTCTCGCCGGCGGGCGTCGTCGATTTCTTTCGCGAGAACTATGGGCCCACCAATCGTGCATTCGCCGCGCTCACTGCGCCGGACCAAGAGGCGTTTCACGCCGATCTTGTGGCGCTCTGGACGGCAACGAATCAAAGCGGCGACGCGAACCGGACCGTCGTTGACGCTGAGTACTTGCAAGTGGTGGCGATCCGTTCGAAGCGGTAACGAGGAGGAACGATTATGCGAATCAGTCTTGCACGGGTCAGTACGACGGTCTTGGCAGTGGTTACCGTGGTCATGGTCGCATCGATGACGCATTCAGCGCGTGCGCAGGTCACACAGCCATCACTGTACGACCGGCTCGGGGGTGTCTACAACATCGCGACAGTGGTCGACGACTTCATCGAGCGGCTTCTGGTGAACGCCACGCTCAATGCGAATCCAGCGATCAATGAGGCGAGGAAGCGTGTGCCCAAGGCCGGGCTCAAGTTTCACGTGACGGCCCTTGTCTGCGCGGCGACCGGCGGAAAGTGCGCGTACACCGGCCGGCCGATGAAGGAATCGCACGAGAAGCTGAACATCAGTCAAGCGGAGTGGGATGCGATGGTCACTGACTTCAAGGCCACGCTCGACAAGTTCGAAGTCCCTCAGCGGGAGCAACAGGAATTGATCACGATCGTGGACAGCACGAAGAGCGACATCGTGCGGTCGTCGGCATCAGGCAGTCGGCAATAGACAACCGGGCTAGAGAACCCACACAAGGAGAACGTCGATGGTTTACCTGCAAATCACCCTCAAGATCGCTCCCGCCAACCGGCCGGCGGCCGCAGGTGTCTACCAGCGCTACAAGACACCATTCCTCAGCACGATCGCCGGTGCGAAGTCGAAGGAGTTGCTCGTCCGCGACGAGGACGTCGAGGTCCTTCACGGCTTCGACACGGCGGAGCAGGCAAATGCCTATCTGACGAGCCCACTGTTCACCTCGGATGTGGTTGGCGCCCTCAAGCCACTGCTCGACGCTGCGCCGGACGTCCGGATCTATCAGGCGGCGGCGTGACGTTGCGGATGTCGAGCCGTCGACGTCGGCGGCTCGGCATTGCACAAGCACCAACAGATTGGCGCGCCACGCGCGTGTAGGAGTACGGAATGAGCCGTGATATGAGACAGACCTTGACGCCAAGAACGCGTCGTCTCCTGGACATTCAGGGGTTCGACGCCGTCGACGTGCAGGAACTCGCGCCAGTCGCCCCTTGGTTGCGCCTGGCGTTTGGGCTGTGCGCGTTGCTCGCCGGCGCGGGGACCATCTTGGCGTCGCCCACCATCCTCCTCGTGCTCATGCCGATCGCGGCGCTCGCGGCGGCGTCGCCCGTGCACCCCTTTGACCTCATCTACAACTACGGTATCCGCCACTTTACAGGGACCGGTTCGCTGCCGCGGCGTGGAGTGCCGTCCCGTCTCGGTTGCGGGATGGGCGCCGTCATGCTGGTGGTCACAGCTTGGGCGTTCTCGGCCGGACACGTCGTCGTCGGCTACGCGCTTGGCGGCGTGCTCACACTCGTGGCGCTTCTCGTGAGCACGACGGATATCTGCATTCCGTCGCTGATCTACCGGTCGATCTTCGGCTGGCCGCGCGCTCGTGATACGCAACCGAAGGATGATCGCCATGGCGAGACCGCTGTTCATCTTGAACGACGAGTCCTCCGGCACTGAGCGTGGCCATACGCCGATCTTTCGATAACGGTACGTTTTAACCAAGGATGCTGCCCTGAACTTCGGAACAGAGTGCGCCCGCGCGAGGTGGTGCGTCCGGGCCGTGACTGAATGGTGACACCGTGGAGCATATGCACATCTACCTTGACTTCAATGCGAGCACACCGGTGGCCCCCGAGGTCGCCGCTCGGATGGAAGCAGTGCTGCACGAGCCGTTCGGGAATCCGTCAAGCGACCACTGGGCGGGAACGGCCGCGCGGGCAGCAGTGGAGACCGCACGAGCACAGGTTGCGGGACTCCTCGGATGTGACGCTGGCGAAGTGATTTTCACAAGTGGTGGAAGCGAAGCAAACAATCACGCCATAAAGGGGACCTTCTTCGCAACAGGTGTCGAGCATCCGCACATCATCAAGTATACATTTGAGTATTGGAATTATGCCCAGTGCCGCCAAGCGCCCGACGTCTCTGAAAGCCTCGGTCTACGAGCAGATCGCCCGCATCGGGCAGGCAGCCTCGAGTCCCAACCGGCTCGAGTTGCTCGAGCTTCTCTCGCAGGGTCCGCGGACTGTCGAAGCGCTCGCTGGGCAGACCGGGCAGAGCGTGGCCACGACCTCGCACCATCTGCAGGTCCTCCGGCGCGCACGTCTCGTCGACGGCGAAAAGGCCGGCCTCTACGTCACGTACCGACTGGCGGACCCGCGGGTGGACGCGTTCCTCCTCGACCTGCGGCACCTGGCGCAGTCGCGGCTGGCCGAAATCCAGCAGATCACGCATCAGTTTCTCGACGCGCGTGGCGCGTTGGAGCCCGTCGACAACGACGAACTGGTACGGCGGGTTCGTGGTGGCGAGGTCACGCTGATCGATGTTCGGCCGCGTGAGGAGTACGTGGCGGGGCATATTCCCGGCGCGATTTCCCTCCCGCTCGCTGACCTGCCGAAGCGCGTGAAGGAACTGCAGAAACGGCGCGACGTCGTCGCGTACTGCCGCGGTCCCTACTGCGTGATGGCGCTCGATGCGGTCGACCTGCTCCGCCGAAAAGGCTTTCGCGCACATCGCCTGGAGCATGGCGTGCCGGAATGGCGCGCCCTGGGGTGGCGCGTCGAGTCGGGCGATCAGCGGCACGCGAGTGGTCGCCCATGACCGCGTCACCATCCCCAACGACCGGCGGCATCCGTTTGGGTCTTCGCGAGAACGTCGCGCAGTTCACGCTCCTCGTGATCGTCAACGCCTTCGTCGGCGCGATGGTCGGTCTGGAGCGCAGCATCCTGCCGGCGATCGCGGAGCAGGAGTTCCAGCTCGCGGCACGCACGGCGGTGTTGTCGTTCATCGTCGTGTTCGGCGTGGCCAAGGCACTCACCAATTACGGCGCAGGCCGACTCTCGGACCATCTGGGGCGAAAGCACGTGCTGGTCGCGGGGTGGCTGGTCGCCGTTCCCGTGCCGTTCCTGTTGATGTGGGCGCCGACGTGGAATTGGGTGCTGGTGGCGAATCTGCTGCTCGGCATCAGCCAGGGCCTGACGTGGTCGACGACGGTCATTATGAAGATCGACCTCGTCGGCTCGCGACAGCGGGGACTGGCGATGGGCGTGAACGAGTTCGCGGGCTACGTGGCGGTGGCCGCGAGCGCACTTGCGACCGGTTGGATCGCCGCGCGGTACGGCCTTCGGCCGCAGCCGTTCTATCTCGGCGTCGGATTCGCGATCATCGGACTTGCCCTGTCGGCACTCCTCGTCCGGGAAACCCGTCATCACGTCTCCCACGAATCAGGCATCGTCGGCACGCTCCCTCCCGAGGGCGTGCCCACACCCCGCCAGGTGTTCTGGCGCACGACGTTGGTCGACGCGAATCTGTCGAGCGTCAGTCAGGCAGGACTCGTCAACGACCTGAACGACGGAATGGCCTGGGGCCTCTTCCCGCTGCTGTTCGCCGCGGCCGGGATGGACCTGGCGCAGGTCGGACTGCTCGCGGCCATTTATCCGGCCACGTGGGGTTTCGCCCAGCTCGTAACCGGCGCGCTCTCGGACCGCACGGGGCGGAGGCCGCTCATCGTCTGGGGCATGTGGATCCAGGCTGCCGGTATTGGCATCACGACGCTGGCGCATACGTTCGCAGGGTTTGTTGTCGGTGCCGTGTTGCTCGGGATTGGGACGGCGATGGTGTATCCCACGCTGCTCGCCGCGATCGGCGATGTCGCCCACCCGTCGTGGCGCGCATCCGCGGTCGGCGTCTATCGCCTGTGGCGTGACCTTGGGTACGCGATCGGCGCGGTGCTCGCGGGGGTCACGGCAGACGCGTTCGGGTTGGCTGCCGCCATGTGGGTCATCGCGGCCCTGACCTTCGTGTCCGGGGTCGTATCGGCCATCCGAATGGCAGAGACGCTACCGCCGCGTCTGCGCGCAACTCCGCACGCCGACCGCGAGTCCGGGACGTCGATGCCTCGCCCGCAACCACACCTCGCAGTCGGTACGCGCCGGCCGGAGTAACGGTTATGCCGAAGACACTCTTCATCTTGAACGACCCACCCTATGGCACGGAGCGCAGCTACAACGCGCTCCGCCTCGCGGGTTCACTGTCCAAGCGCGATGGCGAAGAGGTCAAGGTGTTCCTGATAGGGGATGCGGCCGCCTGCGCGAAGAAGGACCAGAAGGTCCCGCAGGGCTACTACAACACGGAGCTCATGCTGCGAAGCGTCGGGCGGCACGGCGGAGAGATCGGCGTCTGTGCCACGTGCATGGACGCCCGGGGGATCACCGACATGGAGCTCACAGACACCACGCACCGGAGCACGCTCGAGGAGCTGACCAATTGGGTGCAGTGGGCCGATCGCACGCTCGTGTTCTAGCGAAGGACGGAGAACCCGTGGCTGACTCGAAGACCATTCTCATTCTGGGCGGCGGCGTCGGCGGCGTCGCAACCGCACGGGCCCTCCGGAAGCGCCTGGCGACGACACACCGTATCGTGCTGGTGGATCGCGAGCGCGATCACGTATTCGCGCCGTCGCTGCTGTGGCTGATGGTCGGCAAGCGCACGGCCGACGCGATCACCCGTCCACTGCTGCGGCTGGCGCGGAAGGATATCGACGTCCGTGTCGGCAACGTCGAGCATATCGATCCAGACCGCCGGATTGTGACCGTGGCTGGCGAGAAGATCGCCGCCGACTATCTGGTGATCACGCTGGGTGCCGACTTGGTCCCAGACGTGATTCCCGGACTCGCGCAAGCGGGCCACAACTTTTACACCCGAAGCGGGGCTGCATCACTGTGGAGTGCCCTTCGGAATCTGCGCGCGGGTCGCATCGTGGTCCTCACAGCAGCGCCCGCCTACAAGTGTCCGGCGGCGCCGTACGAGGGCGCGATGCTCATTGACGACTCGTTTCGCAGACAAGGCCTTCGCGATCGCGTGCAGATCGAACTCTACGCCGCCGAGCCGGCGCCAATGGGTGTCGCTGGCCCCCACGTCTCCAGCGCGGTGACACAGCTGCTCGCAGCGAAGGGCATCCCGTACCACCCGGAACACCAGGTCACGGCTGTGGACGCCGATCGGAAGCGACTCACGTTTGCCAACGGCACCGAGGTCGATTTCGACCTGCTGGCGTACGTGCCGCCGCATCGAGCGCCGGCGGTCATCCGCGACAGTGGTCTGACGGGTGAGAGCGGGTGGATGTCGGTGGATCGCCATACGCTGCAGACGCGGTGGCCCAACGTCTTCGCGATCGGCGACGTCGTCTCAATCCCGCTGGCCCTGGGGAAGCCGCTGCCAAAGGCCGGCGTCTTTGCGAATAGAGAAGCCGAGGTCGTGGCCGAGAACATCGCACACGCCATGGCGGGGCAGGCCGAGCCGGCGCGCTTCGATGGACATGGCGACTGCTTCATCGAAATCGGCGGCGGCAAGGCGGGCTTCGGCGGCGGCGACTTCTATGCGGAGCCGAAGCCAGCGGTGACATTGCGTCAACCCAGCTGGCGTTGGCATCTCGGCAAGGTCTGGGTCGAGAAGTCGTGGCTCTACACCAAGCTCTGAACGCGCGTTGGAGGCATGATGGCGAAGCAGATTGACGCGCAGACTCTGCGCGAGTGGCTCGAATCGCAGCAGCCAGTCACCGTGTTGGACATCCGAACCAACGAAGATCGTGCCCAGTGGGCCATCCCCGGAAGCGTGCACGTCAACGCCTACGAGGCGTTGCGCGAGGGACGGTCCGGCGCGCTGACCGACGCAGCATTCCCGCCTGATCGCCCAGTGGTCACGGTCTGCAACGCAGGTCGTGTCAGCGAGACCGCCGCGGAGATCCTTGCCGACCGCGGCTTCGATGCACGAACACTTACTGGCGGCATGAAGGCCTGGAGCCTGGCGTGGAACCTCGCTGACATCCCACTCTCCGATCCCTCGGTGCACGTGATCCAGGTACGCCGGACGGGCAAGGGTTGCCTGTCCTACGTGGTTGGATCCGGTGGCGAGGCCGCGGTGATCGATCCGTCGGTGTCCTCCGAGGTGTACGTCACGATCGCCAAGAAGCACCGATGGTCCGTGCGGTACGTATTCGAGACCCACGTGCATGCGGACCACTTGTCGCGCGCTCGCGAACTGGCCAAGCAGACTGGTGCGACGTTGCTGTTGCCGCCGCAGCACCGCGTCAGGTTCCCTTTTCAGACGATCGCAGACGGCGACCGTGTTTCGTTGGGAGGAGCCAGCATCACCGCGATGCACACGCCAGGTCACACGAATGAGAGCACGTCGTACGTGCTGAATCAGGCCGCGGTGTTCACTGGCGACACCCTCTTTACCAACGGCGTGGGCCGCCCCGACTTGCATGCCGATCCCGAAGCCGCACGGCAGCGGGCCCGAGCGCTGTTCCTCTCGCTGACACACCTGCAACAGTTGCGACCCGAGATCATCGTGTTGCCGGCGCACGCGAGCGAACCTATCGCGTTCGATGGACAGCCCGTCGCTGCCCGGCTCGGTGACGTGGCGGCCTGGCTGTCGGGTTGGATGGCGTCAGAGTCCGCGTTCGTGGAGCGTGTCACGTCGAACCTTCCGGCCACGCCGCCGAACTTCGCCCGTATCGTCGATCTGAACGAGGCCGGCGAGTTTCCGACAAGTGATGCCACCGAACTCGAGGCGGGAGCCAATCGCTGCGCCGTGAGGTAGTCAGCGGTCAGTTGATCGGAGGCGATGTATGTGGCCGTACATGGGATCGATGGGATGGTGGATGGTGCTGTGGTGGCTCGTAGCCATCGTGGTTCTCGTGCTGGTGGTGCGCATGGTGGCGGGTTCGCTCGGCGGCCCTGGCAGTCGCGTCGATGAGTCACCGGAGCAGATCCTGAAGCGGCGATACGCCAAGGGCGAGATCGAGCGAGAGGAGTATCAGCGGCGCCTGGAGGACCTCAGACGGTAACCGCGCCGACCACGAGGTGACGTTCCAAGCGACCACGAGTATCGAATACCCCAATCGCATGAGCATCGATTCCCTGCCGCTTCTACAGCACGCGCTCGAATCGCCTTCGGCGTTCACACCCGAACGACTGATGAATGCGGTTCGCACCGAGCGCGGCCTCGTGAATGAGCGGGTGCCGCCGTTGTGCGTACTTGACTTCGATGGCGACCTGTCCAACCGGCTGGCAGCCGATCGAGCGACAACGACGATGACGTCATGGGCGTGCTTTCACACGTCCATGGGCGTAATGAGCCTCGATGGCCTCCGCTGCGGGATCGTGCCACGTACGATTGGCGGCCCCTATGCCGTGCTGGTCGCTGAGCAGCTGTGGGCCGCTGGTGCCCAGGTCATCGTCGGTATCACGTCCGCCGGGCGCGTGTCGCCGACGTTGCCATTGCCGTCCGTCGTGATCATCGACGAGGCCGTGAGAGACGAGGGGACCTCTCTGCATTACGTGCCACCGTCCACGACTATCGCGACGCCCACGCCTGCGATCCTAGAGCTGCTGGCTCGTGGGCTGAGCCCCGTCGCCGCTCACGTCCAGCGAGGAACCGCATGGACGACCGATGCGCCGTATCGTGAGACAACTGCTCAACTTCGGTTGTGGGCGGACCGCGGGGTACTGGCGGTCGAGATGCAGGCTGCCTCGCTCTTCGCGTTCGCGCAGGCCCGCGGGGCGAACGTGGCGATGGTCGCGCTCGTCAGTAACAGTGTCGACGCCGGCGCGGCAACGGATCCGTTCGACACCGGCGGACACGAGTTCCGCACTGGCGTTCTTGCGGCAGTGGCGCGCGCTGCTCACGCGTTCATCAAGACCGCGCCTGAGCACGTTCACCGGACTGACCGACCGCCGCAAAAGTAACCGGAGCGATCATGGCGTGTTGCTGCGATTTCACAGACACCGTCGACCGACAGTTCACGAGCAACAAGGCCGGCCAGGAACTGCAGCGCTATCGGCGAAAGGGCGCGGGGCCAACGACTCGGCTCCTCATCGAGGGGATCTCGGGCGCTGGCATCGCAGACGGTTCGCTGCTGGACATCGGTGCCGGCGTAGGAGCGCTGACGTTCGAGCTGCTCGAGCGCGGCTTCGATCGAGCCGTCATTGTCGAGGCTTCTGCCGGCTACACGGCCGCAGCATCGAGTGAGGCCGTTCGTCGAGGTCGATCGCAACAGGTCGAGTTCGTCAGCGGCGACTTCCTCGAGGTCGCGGGCACTGTTTCGACGGCGAGCGTCGTGGCACTCGACCGTGTGGTGTGCTGCTATCCACTCTACGAGGAGTTGCTTATCGAGGCCATCCGTCGCGCCGAGCGCGCATTCGCCTTCTCCTACCCGAGAGAGCGCTGGTACGTCCGCGCCGGAATGAAGTTGGAGAATGCACTCCGATCACGCAAGACCGGCTTCCGGACGTTTGTCCATCCAGAAGCGAAGATGCGTGAGCTGATCAGGCGGGCCGGATTCGACCTGGTCTCCCAGCGACGAACAGCCGTGTGGTCGGCGGATGTGTTCGTTCGTCCAAGCTGATAAACGGCGGGATCGGTCGTCGGGTTGCATCAACTCGGTTAACGTGTACTCCACGGGCGCCTCGAACGACGGGACCACCGGAGGGGTCGGTGGCCCGCCCTTCTTCTCCTTCATCGCTTCACGCGTTCAACGACCACCGGCACGGGTCGACAGACCGTGTTGCAGACCGGCGAGTGCGCCTGCGCAAACTGCAGCAGATCGTCCAGATCTGCGTCGCTCGCGTTCTTCGCCTTGATATCCATCTCGATGCGGATACCTTGGTAGCCGGCCGGGACGTCGCCGAGCGCCAGCAGCCCTTGGATATCGAGATCGCCAACGAGCCTTGTGGAGAGCGATTCGATCTCGATGCCGCGCGCCGACGCGTGGAGCACCGTCGTCGTGGTCACGCATCCGGCGAGCGCGTGCAGCAGGAACTCCACCGGGTTGGCACCTTCGTTGTCGCCGAGGAGCACCGGCGGTTCGCCGTTGGTGAACTCGAAGGCCTCGTGGCGCGACATGTCTTCGGCCCCGGCGCCATAGAAGCCCTTGATCGTCGAGCGGTTCTCGCCGCCCGAGATCCAGCGGTTGCGCGCGCGGAACTCGAATCTCGCCAGCGTCGGGTTGGCCGTCAATGCGCCGACCGTCTCGACCATCTTCTGCGTGTCGAGTCCATTTAGTGTGGTTGCGGGTTGCGTCGCGCTGAGTGCGGGTGACATCGCGGTTCTCCCACTCGTCGAGACCGACCTCGCGGCGACATGCCGTGATAGCCCGACGATGAATGTCACAATACGGGCCCGCTGGCGCCGCCGTAAGATGGGTTTCTGCCAGAAACGGGGCTTTCGTGCCAGGGAGTGACAAGTGCGTGGTTCGACGCCGCTCGACACAGTTATCGTCGCCGTCCCCGAAACCGCGGGATCGGCCCTCTACGGCATGGTTGACGTCCTCAGCGTGACGGGGAACGTCTGGCAGACGCTTACGCGGACGAAACCGACGCCGGCGCCGTTCCGGGTGCGAGTGGGCAGCATCGGTCGCCAGCGGTTCTTCTGCGGCAACGGGATTCCCGTTGAACCAACCGCCGCTATTCACGAGATCGATCGCGCCGATATCGTCATCCTGCCGGAGCTCTGGCTCGGACCCGACGAGCACTTGACAGGACGATATCCGGCCCTGATCGAATGGATCCGCGCCCGATACAAGGCCGGCGCCTGCGTCTACTCGGCGTGTTCGGGTGCGTTGATGCTGGCCGAGACAGGTTTGCTGGACGGCTGCGACGCGACGTCACACTGGGGATATCAGGATCTGTTCAGACGCCAATACCCGCAGGTGCACTTCCGCCCGGAGCCCAATCTCTGCTTCGCCGATCCCGCCGGCCGCATCGTCACGGCGGGCGGCACGACGTCGTGGCACGACCTCGCATTACACATCATCGCGAGACACGTGAGCCCGGGGGAAGCGATGCGGATCGCGAAGGTCTACCTGCTGAAATGGCACGACGAGGGGCAGCTGCCATACGAGCCGTTGCTGCGTCAGCACCCGCACGCCGACGCCGTGGTGCGCGACTGCGAGACGTGGCTCCGGGAGCGCTTCCGAGAGCCCGGCGTGGTGGCTCGCGTTGTCGGACACGCACGGATTCCGGAACGCACGCTGAAACGGCGCTTCAAACAGGCCACGGGCCTTGCGCTCATCGACTACGTGCAGAACCTTCGCATCGAAGAGGCCAAGCACCTGCTGGAATCGTCGGATCAGGCCGTTGACGAAATCTGTTTCGCGATCGGCTACGAGGACCCTTCGTTCTTTCGGCGCCTGTTCAAACGTCGCACTGGCCTGGCACCAGCGCGGTACCGGCGCATGTTCCAACCGATTCATCGAGGAATGCCGGCCGTGACTGGTGAGCGAAGGGCGCTGGCCGGCTAACGGTCGGGGTTCGGATCTTCCGGAAGGTCGGGCAGGTCGCACGCGCTCGGTGTGGAAGCCGATCCCGCACGTTCCGCGAAGGAACCCGACTGGACATCGAATCTGCGAATCCGCCATCATCACGAAGTCCCTGCGCTTCAGACCCGGCCCCTCGGACTCCCGAGCAGGAGGACGACAGATGACCAGGGAGTATGACGTGATCGTGGTGGGCGCGCGCTGCGCCGGATCCCCCACGGCGATGCTGCTCGCCCGCAAGGGCTACAAGGTGCTCGCCGTCGATCGCGCGACGTTTCCGAGCGACACGATCTCGACCCACCTCGTCCATCCGCCCGGCCTCGATGCTCTGCAGCGATGGGGCCTTCTCGATCGCGTTCGCGCGACCGGCTGCCCGCCGATTCCCGAGTACCTGTTCGACATGGGAGCTTTCTCGATCGCCGGAACGCCGGGGCTGACTCACCAGCCGTCGTCCTACAGTCCGCGCCGCACGGTGCTCGACAAGATACTGGTGGACGCGGCCTCCGCGGCGGGCGCGGAGGTCCGCGAGGGATTCGCGGTCGAGGACGTCCTCACCGACGAAGGACGGGTGGCCGGCATCCGCGGTACCGCCGGAGGAAGGTCTTTCACGGAGCGTGCGCGCGTTGTCGTGGGCGCCGATGGCATATCGTCGCTCGTCGCACGATCGGTCAGGGCTGAGACTTATCAGGAGAAGCCGCGTCTCCTCGCCGGCTACTACAGCTATTGGAGCGGGCTGCCCTTGAACGGTTTCGAGGCCTACGACCGCGGGGACCGCTCATGGGCGGCGTGGCCGACGAACGACGGCCTGTCGCTGGTGATCGTCGGTTGGCCGTACGCCGAGTTCGAAACCAACAAAAGGGACATCGAGGGAAACTTCCTCGCCGCGCTCGATCGCGCGCCCGCGTTCGCCGAGCGTCTGCGCGCCGGCAGGCGCGAAGACCGTTTCTACGGTATGGCGGTGCCGAACTTCCTCCGGAAGCCGTATGGACCCGGCTGGGCGCTGGTCGGCGACGCGGGCTACAACAAGGACTTCATCACCGCACAGGGCATCAGTGACGCCTTCCACCAGGCGGAGCGGTGTGCCGACGCTCTCGATGCAGCGTTCTCGGGCACGCGACCGTTCGACGACGCGATGAAGGAGACGCAGACTCACCGCGACGATCGGGCCCTCAAGGGCGGGATCTACGAGTTCACCTGTCAGTTCGCATCCATGCAGCCGCCACCGCCCGAGATGCAGCAGTTACTTCAAGCGGTAGCGGGCAATCGCGAGGCCAGCGACGGATTCGCGCGCATCTTTTCAGGCGTCGTCTCGCCCGCGGAGTTCTTTTCCGAGGAGAACGTCAAGCGCATCTTCGCCATGACCCACTGAACCGCCGCCGCCAGGTCCCTCGTCGGCATCAAGTTTCATCGTCGCTCTCCTCACCGAGGTACTCTTTGGTGGCTTTCCGGCTTGGGATGATCGTCTTCAGGAGGAGCGTGTGCTCGTCCTCGACGAACGGCACCAGGTACACGTAGTCCTCGCGCCTGACGACGAAGATGCGCTGGCCGGCGTAAAGGTCGCCGCGCTCGATGTGGAAGACGATGTCCTCGAACCCGATGTCGCGCTCCGCCCTGAGCTTCGCGTTCTTCGCGTCCGCTCAATCCTGCCGGAGACCCCGGAACAGCACGATGTCCCATGCCGTCCGCGACCGCGAGAACGTCAGCGTCCTGCCGTCGGGTGTCCATCTGAAATCCTCGATCACGTGATCGTCTTCCGGGAACCGCGTGAGGTTGTACGGCGTCGTCCCGTCGAGCCGCTGCGCCCAGATGTTTGACCGGATTGCGTAGGCAACGCCGCGGCCGTCAGGCATCCACCGCAGCGCCTCAGGGCGGGAGGCAACGGGGAAGTACCGCCGCGACGAACAGTCTGCGAGCGGGCAAATCGCCAGCAGCTGCTCCTTCTTCTCGCCGAGCGTGATGAAGGCCAGTGACGTGCCGTCGGGCGAAATCCACGGCCACAGCGTGTAATCGCGCGTGATCTGCGTCGGCTTGCCGCCGTCGACGTTCAGCTTCCACGCCGCCTGCACGCCGCTGTCGTTCGACAAATACACGACGTGCTTTCCATCCGGCGACACGCTGACGGGATTCCCGATCGTCGTCCCGACTTCCACGGCACCGCGACCCTCGCCGTCGGCGCGCCAGATGCCACGCCGGCCGCCGTCAACACGGATGAACACGATCGTCTGCCCGTCGGGCGTCACGGCAGGCGAATAGGCGTTCGTAATCAGCTCCTGCTGACTCGACTCGCCCGGACGCCGCGCCCACAGCGCCGGCACGTTATCGACCGGCGAGAGCAGGGCAAACAGCAGCCGTTCGCCAGCCCACGCGAAATCGGTTCCGACAAACGGCCCGGCGGCGACGAGGTCTCTGGCCTCGCCCGGCCTCTCGAGAGCGGATATCGCCACGCGCGACTCCCATCGCGCAACGGCGAGGTGCTGGCGGTCGCCGCTGACGCTCAGACTCGCGTAGTTCGTCAGATCGTTGGTCAACCGCGACCACTGGCCATCAGGATAGGACAACACCCATAGTTGGCTGACTGCGTCGTTGCGCCCTTCCATCGTCAGGACGAGATGTCCGGCATCCAGCCAGGCGATCGCGTCGGCCGTGCTTTCGTCCCGCAGCGGGATGGAACGCTGCGCGCCGCTCGCGACGTCGATGAAGACCGCTTCGCGCTGCAGCACACCCGCACGTGAGTCGTAGCCGGTTATCGCCAGCGTCCGGCCGTCGGGCGACCATGCCGGGGGGATTACCGCGCCCTGCGCGCTCGGCGTGCTGCGGCTGGTGAGCGACGCGAAGCCCGCGGGAAGCGCTCGCGTCCCCAGCTCGCGCTGGTTTGTGCCATCCGCAGCCGCAATCACCACCG
>Ga0079218_10000072_pt1 | contig 19991 bp, 15 predicted proteins | sample NCCompost_FD_77181 | JGI IMG/M metagenome (GOLD analysis project Ga0079218, IMG submission 77181) | Agricultural soil microbial communities from Utah to study Nitrogen management - NC Compost | ecosystem: Environmental > Terrestrial > Soil > Agricultural land | place: USA: Utah | collected... | reverse complement strand
GGCTTGACCGCCATGAACCACTGCACGTCCGACGCGAAGAACTCTCCGCGCTCGTCGATCCAGACGCCCTGCGGCGTCGCATTGGTCTGCGCATACATCATCGCCAGCCGGACGCGCTCGCGGGTCCGACCAACCTGCACGGCCGTGTCGGCGATGATTTCGAGACGGACGGTTCCCTGCGGAAGCACACGCGCCGTCCGGTTAGGCTGCTTCAACAGGTGCCGCACGAATAACGCGGTTTCCCAGGGTATGCCGCCCGTTCGGAAATACATCCCCGGTTCGTACTTCACGGCGGTGGCACGACCGCTGGTTGCACCGCGGCCCGCCGGTCCAGTCCATCGCGCCGAGTCACCCGAGACTTCGTAGGTCATCGTCGGCTGGCCGGCAACGCCGTCCGGGCCGATTGCCCTCATCTCCAGTCCAACCAGTTCGCCCGCTGTGGAGAGTCGATACCGTCCTTCGATCCTCTGACCGCGATTGCGGTCGGTGTAGATGTAGCGGACCACAACCGACGAACCGTCGCGAATTACGGTCATCTCGCCAGCGACACGTCCATGGTTGAGGATAGGATACCGCGTCGTGTCGGGGGCAACGGTCCGCGGCGGAGTTGCCAGCATGAACGCGGTCGTAAGCGGAAGCACAAACGGCAGCATCATCGCAGTCACGGTTAAGGAAAAGTTTCGTGGTGTCTTGGGTCGCCCCAGGGCGCCCTAGGGGTCAGGCGCCCTAGGGGTCAGACACCTAATCAAAATGTCTGGGGGTCAGACACCTAATGGTGCCGCCTTACCCAGTGGCGCGGAGTCACGATCCGGGCAATTAGGTGTCTGACCCCAAGCGGGGGCAAGTCGATTCATCCTGCCCCGAATTGACGCGCGCAAGGTGCTCCTTCGTTGAGCAAAAGCGGTCTAACCTCTTGCGCGCAGCGGTGCTAAGCCGAATTGTAGCCGCTTCTCAACCTCAGGACGCTCGCATGGCCTCTGCTCAGCAGGAGCAATGGGGGACCAAACTTGGTGTGATCCTGGCTGTGGCCGGATCAGCCGTGGGACTTGGCAACTTCCTTCGCTTCCCCGGACAGGCGGCCGCCAACGGTGGCGGTGCCTTTCTGATTCCGTATTTCGCGGCCCTGTTGCTGCTGGGCATTCCGATCGGATGGGCTGAATGGGCGATGGGGCGCTATGGAGGCAAGAAAGGGTTGCATTCCGCGCCGGCAATCATGGGACTGATGGCGAAGGGTTCCATGGGGCGCTACCTGGGCGTCATCGGCGTCCTGATCCCGTTAGGCGTCTCGTTCTATTACGTGTTCATCGAGGCTTGGACGTTCGGGTACTTTCTCAAGTACCTGACCGGCGGTATCGGCGTGGATACGTCAGCGCCCGTCGCTGACCAGGCGGCCGCGGCGTCCTCGTTTTACAACTCTTTCACCGGCAGCTCCGGTGACGGCGTTCTCTTCACCGGGGACTCGAAGCTCACGATACTGTCGTGGATCACCGTGTTCGCGATCAACATGTTCTTCGTTTTCCGCGGGCTCTCCAAAGGCATCGAGAAGTTCTGCTCGTACGCCATGCCCTCGATGGCGGTGTTGGCGGTAATCGTGCTCATCCGCGTGTTGACGTTAGGCACACCGGACCCGAACCTGCCCGACCAGAACGTCGTCAATGGTCTGGGGTACATGTGGAACCCCGACTACTCGCGACTGGGCAACTTTCAGACCTGGCTCGCCGCTGCGGGGCAGATCTTTTTCAGCTTATCGGTCGGTTTCGGCGTGATCATCAACTATGCGTCGTACATGAAGCGGAATGACGACGTCGCCCTTTCGGGTCTGACGGCCAGCGCCACGAATGAACTGTTCGAGGTCGGTTTCGGCGGCATGATCACCCTGACCGCCGCGTTCGTGTTCCTCGGCCTCAGCGGAACAGCGGCCGCGGTCGCGACGGGATCATTTGGTCTTGGCTTCTCGACGCTTCCCGTCGTGTTTGCGCACATGGGACCGCTCGGCAACTTCATCGGCGCGGCCTGGTTTTTCATGTTGTTCCTCGCGGCGATCACCAGCTCCCTCTCCATGTACCAGCCCGCCGTCGCGCTCCTGAAGGAGTCGCTCGGCTGGAACCATGGGAAGGCCACGGGCGGGATCGCAGTGTTAGGCACGATCGGCGCGATCCTGACGCTCTGGTTCACACAGGGCGGGGCGTTCTGGAGTACGGTCGACTTCTGGGTCGGCACGTTCCTCATCTTCGTCATGGCCGGCGTGCAGATCATTTACTTCTCGTGGGTGTTCGGCATAGACCGAGGATGGAGAGAGATCCACAACGGTGCATCGATTCGGCTCCCGCCCGTCTTCAAATTCATCATGAAGTACGTCGCGCCGACCTACCTGATCGTGGTCTTCGTCGGGTTCTGTGTGCAGAACCTTGGCTCTTCGATCAGTGGTGCGTGGGCAAGCACCGGCTCCCGCGTGGCGATTATCACGATCGTCGCCACGCTGATCCTCCTGACGCTCATAGTCCGAGCCGGCGAGGGTCGCTGGAGACGCGAGGGAATCGACCTGAACGACACTCAACCTGCAGACTAAGGAATCTCCCATGACAACAGCCGGATGGATAACGATGTTGACGGCCCTGCTCGTGGTCTGGGGCGGCGTGATCTGGTGTTTCCGCAAGGTGCTCTCGACGCCACAGGAGGAAAAGGCACCGATCGGTTTCGGACCGTAGCTGGGCGTCGTCAGGTCATCGGACCGCACGTGATGTTGGAAGTGGAAGGCATGACGATCCCGTCATGCCTTCGCAGTATCACCAGCCCGAGGACAGCGTATATGACCACCGCTGGATGGATCACCATGATCGTCTGCAATTTCACGGTCTGGGGAGGAACGATCTGGTGTTTCTGGAAAGTGCTGCAGACTCCCGAGCAGGAAAAAGCTCCACCGGGCTTCGGTCCGTAACGCAACCGGGGTCAGAGCAGGGTCAGAGCAGGGTCAGACCGGGGTCAGACCCCGTTCTGACCCCGCTCTGACCCCTGTGATAGAGCGAAGGGCCGGCGCCTGACGAGGGCCGGCCCTTTGCGTTCGTCCCCGCACAAAGGTCGCCTGTCCCGGGACCAGTACCGACGCGCACCGTCGCAGGTGAAGCTCCTGTTGTCGCCTTCTCACACACGATGATCGCAATCCTTTTTGCTTTTCAAACCGCCGCGCAGTCGCCGGCCATTCTCGAGCTCTCCAGGCCCGACCGCATGTTTCCGGTCGACTTCACGCAGATCCGCGGAGCGCGCGAGCTGCCCGACGGTCGCGTGATCGTCTCCGATCGCCTGGACAAGGGTGTCGTCGTCGCCGACTTCGCGCGCGGCTCCATCACGGCGATTGGAAGAACCGGCTCCGGACCTGCCGAATACCGCTTACCCACTTCCCTCTCGCCCATGCCGGGCGACTCGACGCTCCTGGCCGATGAAGGGAATCAGCGGATGGCCGTGATTGGTCCCGACCTCAAGATCCATCGCTCACTCACCCTGATGCTTCCCGGGATCGGGGTGCCGCTCGGGGCCCGTGCGGTCGATAGGCGCGGGAGGTACTACCTGTCGATCCCCGGATGGGTGAATGGCCCGCGTGGCGGCACCGACTCGATCGTCATCGTGCGATTCGAGCCGAAGTCCGAGCGCCTCGACACGCTTGCTCGCATCAAGGGCTCCACTCCGCGCCGCAACACCACGCGGCCGGGAATCCCTTATGTCTTGTTCGCCGCTCAGGATGGATGGGCTGTGACGCTGGACGGACGGATGGCTGTCGTTAGGTCCAGCAACTATCAGGTCGAATGGCGCGAAGCCGAGGGTCGCGTCAAAGCGGGGAAACCGATTGCCTTCGACCGACGGCCGGTCACGTTTGACGACCGACTGGATCACGTCCGCCGTTTCATGCACGGCAGTAGCACGAGCGGAAAGAATGGCGACGGAGGATTGAGTCCCTTACCCGCCGAGGAGTTAGCTGAGGAAAGGATCCGCGAGGTCACAGGGTACCAGGAGTACGCGGAAGTACACGCGCCATTCATCGGCTCCGCTCCGGCGATCGCACCAGATGGCTTCCTGTGGGTCGAGCGTGCCGTTCGCAGCAACCTTCCGCAGACATTCGATATCATCGGCAGCGACGGGAACCTCACCGCGCGCCTGCAAATGCCCCGCGGTCGACGCCTGATCTCACTCGGCGCGAAGTGGATTTACGCGGTCAGCACCGATGAGGATGGACTCCAGCGCCTGGAGCGGTATGCGTATCCGAAGTAAATGCAGCATGCTTTTTGCTTAAGGCTTTTCCCAACGTATTCCGTACCCAAGCCTCTCGCGAAGCATCCCACTCGGCGGCGAAAACTCCCCCGCTTCGACCAGGATCTCATTGAGCACAGGACCCGCCCCCATCATGAGCGCATCGACGTCGATACCGGTGTGCACCCCCATGCCCTCGAACATCGCCACCAACGACTCGGTCGCGATGTTGCCGACCATGCCACCGCCACCAGCAACCGCGCTCGCCGCGGCACTGCCACCGACCCCGCCGAGCGAGGAGTCGAAGATCCGCACGCCTTTCTGCCACGCCGCGTACGCGTTCGTGATGCCGGTGCCGTAGCGGTCGTGCAGGTGCACCCCGACCCGTTCCAGGCTGCCTAGCGAGTCGCCAATGGCATCGAGTACTTCGCCGACCCTGACCGGATTCGTGGTGCCGTTGGTATCGGCGATCGTCAGGTATTCGCAGCCAAATTCGTTCAGCACCGTGCCACACACGCGCACGACCGTCTCCAGGTCCGATCGGGCCGTCGCCTGTGCCATGTCCTGAAACGCCGCGGAGACGTGGCCGCGGAGCGCAAACCCATCGGCCCGTGCGAGGCGCGATACCTCGCCGGCCATCGCCAATACGTCGTCGACGCTGCGGTTGCCGAAGTTCGTCTGCGCGTGGGCTTCGCTCGCGGTCGGGAAAATCGCCACCACGTTCAAGCCGCTGGCCCTGAACCGTTCGTAACCGGCCTCGTTAGGGACGAGCGCAGCCAGTTCGAGCCCGTTCACGGCGCCCGGATCGAGGGCCCGTCCGAGGTCGTCGGACAGCGCCATCTGGGGCGTTCCTTTTGGCGAAACGAACGCCCCGACTTCGATGTGCCTGACACCGGCCGCGATCATCGCGTTGATGAGCCGCACTCGACGCTCGAGCGGAATGACGCGCGGAGTCACCTTCCCCCCGACGTACTGGAGTCCATCGCGTGGAGCCATTTCGCAGATCTTCACGCTGTCGGGCGTCGCCATGAGCGGGAGGTCAGTCAGGTCGGTTGATGCGCTGCGACATCCGGACAAACTTCAACAGCGTTCCATCCGGCAGGGTATCCACGACATCTTCGTCCGCGTGAAACCCTAACGCGGCGTAGAAGGGCACGCCGGGAAGCGTAGCCATCAGGGTCAAAGACCGGAAGCCGGCGCGATGCGCGGCTGCAGTGCATTCCTCCAGCAGGGCGCGACCCACGCCTCTTCGTGCCGCTGCGGGAGCAACGAAAAACGCCCGGATCCGGGCTGCGTCCCTGGCTGGATCCAAAAACTCCGCTGAACCGACTGGTCGCTGGTCGCCGCCGTAGAGTATGTTGCGCCGGCTCCAGCCGCCGCATCCCGCCAGCGTGCCCTCGAGACTCGCGACGTAATACGTCTGATCGTTCACCAGCGCCGTGTCCACGCCGAACACGTACCGGATTGCCGACTCGGCTTCTGCTTCAGTGTAAAAGCCCCGGCTCAACTGACGTGCCGACTCCGAGATGAGTCGCGACAGTGCGGGAATGTCGTCGAGCGTCGCCACTCGTAAGCGCACCTCTGAGGCCATGGATCAGGTTATCGAGCGGTTCCCCGAGCCGGAAGACGAAAAGTCTTGCCGCGATCGGTGGGCCCCACGCATGTTCGTCCCCATCCCAGGCAGAGATCCAGAATGAAATCGGCACTTCTCCTTCTCGTTTCGCTCCCCACCCTGGCACTCGGCCAGGGAGACCTCACCGCGACCGCGGACCGGATCTTCGCGCAGTGGACGAAGGATACGCCGGGGTGCGCGGCCGGTGTCGCCCAGAACGGCAGGACGCTGCTTACACGCGGGTGGGGAATGGCGAACCTCGAAACCGGAACGCCGATCACCGGGGAAACCATTTTCGAGTCGGGTTCGGTCGCCAAGCAATTCACCGCGACCGCGATCCTGCTGCTCATGTCGGACGGAAAACTCCGGTTGGACGACCGGGTCCAGGAGCATCTGCCCGAACTGCCAGAGTATGGACGCCCGCTCACCATCCGGCACCTGCTTTCGCACACGAGTGGCCTGCGCGAGTGGAGCAACCTGGTTGCCGTCGACGGCTGGCCGCGCGGCACCCGCGCCCACACACAGGAGGATTTCCTCGAGGTCGTGTTTGCCCAGCGTGAACTCAACTATCCGGTCGGCGATCATTATTCCTACACCAACTCGGGCTTCGGGCTGCTGGTGACGATCATCGAACGCGTGAGCGGCATGCCCTTCACGCAGTTCACGGGCGAGCGGATCTTCAAGCCGTTAGGCATGACGAAGACCAGCTGGCGGGAGGATTTCGAGCGCATCGTCCCAGGACGCGCCCAGGCATATGCTCGTCGAGGCAACGCGTGGGCGCTGGACATGCCCTTTGACAATGTTGTTGGCGCGGGTGGCATGTTGACCACCGTCGGCGACTGGCTGAAGTGGAATGACGCGCTCGACAAGCGGACGTTAGGCGGGTGGTGGGTCGACTCGCTCGAGTCGCGGGCAACGCTGACGTCGGGCCGGAAGATCACGTACGCCATGGGGGTCGTCGTTGCCAACTGGCGCGGCGAGCGGGAAGTGGCGCACAGCGGCTCAACCGGCGGGTACGCCACCTACCTGCTTCGATTGCCGGCGCGTGGAGTTTCCGTGGCGGTGATGTGCAATTCCGCCGGTTCCAACCCGACAACTTTTGCCCGTCAACTGGCTGAAGCCCTCGTTCCGGGACTGCCGGCCACGATTGCTGCCGACACGGTCGCGGTTGATGCCGCGGCATTGGCGCGCGTAGCCGGCGTCTATCGATCGACCCGCACCTATGAGCCGCTGTTCGTTGGAGTCGCCGGTCCCGGCGGCGGTCGTGGAGGCGCTAATGTGCGTGGCCTGCGCGGTGGCGGCATGATGATCGGCAATACGCGCACGGAGTTTGTCGCCGGTCCCGATGGACGTCCCAGTGGGCTCCGCCAGTTTCCCGCCAGCGGCGACACCGTCGACTTCCGTTATGCGGGCGCTTCCGTGTGGGCGCCTAACGTCACCGACCTCGCGGCCTTTACCGGCCAATACACGTCGGGCGAGGTCCGGACGACCTGGACCGCGCGCGTCGAGGGGCGTCGGTTGCAGGTCTCGTCCCGTCGGGGCAACCGGATCCTGCTCACGCCGGTCTATCCGGATGCGTTTACCAGCCCGGGACTCGGCACGGTCTGGTTTTCGCGTGACTCTCGAGGCCAGGTCGACGCGATGCACGTGAGTGCGGGGCGGCTCTGGAATATGACCATACCGCGACTGCCTTCGGGAACTAAATAACGTTCAGCGAGCAGCGGGCAGCGAATAGCAAGCGATTGGCGATCAGCGACAAGGGATGGGGAACGGCTCGTCAAAGAGCCCCATGCCCCATGCCCCATGCCCCATGCCCCATGCCCCAGACCTGCTCTCGCTCTTCCCTAGCCCTCTACGTACGCAATACAGTCGATCTCCACCCGCAGCCCATCCCCGGGAAGTGCCGCCGCCTGCACCGTTGTGCGCGCCGGCCGATGCGCCCCGAACACGCGCGCGTATACCGCGTTCATGCTGGCAAACTCGCGCATGTCGATCAGGAAGACGCCGCAGCGCAGCACATGCTGAAGGTCGGTTCCCGACGCCTTGAGGATCGACTCCACGTTACGCAGGCACGCTTCCGTCTGCGCCTCGATCCCTTCCGGCATCAGGCCGGTGACCGGATCCCGGGCACCTTGTCCCGACACGAAAATCAGTCGTTCGAAGCCGACAGCGGGCGAATACGGACCTAACGGCGTGGGTGCGGCCGCAGGCGAAATGAGGCGATGGGTCATGAGGTTCTCTCCTGAATATTTCACGCGGAGACGCGAAGGACGCGGAGAAACTAACGCATGCTGGGCGTTTGTACTCTGGCGGCTCCGCGGCTGCGCGTGAGCGTCTTGAAGTGATCAGCTCTTCGCGGTGACGGGAATGGTAAAGGTGAGGAAGGCACTTCCATCCGCCGTCTCCCCTCCCCCTTCTCGCGCATCGTGTGCCATCTGCCGCTGGACCATTTCGAAGTACACTCCGCGCGCCGCCATCAGCTCGGCGTGCGTCCCACGTTCGATGATCCGTCCTTCCTCCATCAGGAGGATCAGGTCCGCACGCCGGATCGTCGACAGCCGGTGAGCAATCACGAACGTCGTGCGTCCCGCCAGCAGTGATGCCATTGATGCCTGGATGAGCTGTTCGCTCTCCGTGTCGAGGTTGCTCGTTGCCTCGTCGAGGATCAGGATCTGCGGCCGGGCCGCGATGGCCCGCGCGATGGCCAGTCGCTGCTGCTGGCCGCCCGACAACTTCACGCCGCGTTCCCCGATGAACGTATCGTACTTCTCCGGCAGGCGTACAATGAACTCGTGCGCATTCGCCCGGCGCGCCGCGTCTTCGATCTGTTCGTCGGTGGCGTCGTGACGACCATAGGCGATGTTGTCGCGGACCGAGCCATCGAACAGGAAGACATCCTGCTGCACAATGGCCAGCAGGTCCCGGTAGCTGCGCAGCTTGAACTCGCGAACGTCCTGGCCGTTGAGGAGGATCCGTCCTCTCGTCGGATCATGGAAACGGGCGGCAAGGTCGGTGACGGTGGTCTTTCCGGCTCCGCTGCGCCCGACCAGCGCAACCACTGATCCGCCCGGCACCGTGACATTGAAATCACGCACCACCGGTTGTCCGGCCCGGTACTCGAACTCCACGTTCTCGAACTGGATTTCGCGCACGATAGTCGGTGCATCGACGGCATCGGGACGATCCGGCTTGTCATCCTCCATCGACAGGATCTCGAACACACGTTCCATCGCGGCCAGTGATCGCTGCAGCTCCGAAAATGAGTTCACAATCGACCACACCGGGTTCAACAGGAGGAAGGTGAACCACTGGAAGGCCATGATGTCGCCGATCGTGGCGCTCCCACCCAGGTGCAGGTGCCCGCCATACCAGACGATCACGACGTTGACCACGCCTAACAACAGACCCCAGGAAGTCCAGAGGAGCACCTCGCGCCGGTGCGCGAACAACTCCTTGCGCGCGACGGTGTGCCGGCCGGTCAGGTACTCGGAGAGCTCGCGCACCTCGCGCCCGAACGCCCGCACCACGCGAATTCCGGAGAAGGTCTCGCCCACCCGGCCGTCGATCACCTCGACATCCTTCCGGACCGAGCGATAGATCGGGCGCACGCGACGCGCCGAAGCGAAGCTGATCAACATCGCGGCCGGAATGATCGCCAGCGCCATCAGCGCCAGCCGCCAGTTGAGGGACAGCAGAATGCCGATCGCTACCAGCAACCGGATGACCGCCAGCGATGGTGAGATGACCGCCATCTGCAGCAATCCCGTAGTCGTATCGATGTCACCCGTCAGGCGCGAGAGAATGCCGCCCGTCTTCATCTCCCACAGTCTCGGCAGCGGCAGGTGCAACAACCGGTCGAACAATGCGCGACGTAGCGACAGCATGACGCGCACGTTCAGCAATTTCTGCCGGTAATCCTTGAAGACGCTCAGCAGGTTGGAAAAAATGATGACCGACAGAAACGTCGCGCCAATCAGGTTCAACTGCTTCACGCGCGTGGGCGCATCGAGCTCCGGGTTGAGCAACACCCGGTCGATGATGTGCCGCATGAACAGCGGCTCGATCAGCTGAATCGCCGCGACGCCAATGGCGAGCGCAAAGACCAGAATCACGCGGGGGGCATGCGGGCGTAGCCAACGGATGTACTCCCGCAGCATCTCACGCCGCTTCTGCTTCTGCTCCTTGTTTCCGCCGTCTGAGCGCGACTTGATCCCCCGCGCCTCGTCGGTCAGGTCATCGAGACGACGTTGCCGGTAATCCTCCACGAAGCGCCGGTAGCGCTGTCGTGAGGTACGAGGACGTTCCGGAGGTGGCAGCTCGGGCATCGTGTGAGAGTAGGCCGGGGACGAAAAGTACGCTGGAAGCGACCGGCACGCGGGCGGGAATCCGCGAACGGTGTGCCTTCGGTTGCCAGCGGCACGAGGCGACAACGCACCACGGTGCCCCATCCGCTTCAGCCCCTCTCGACCGCAGCCTGTCCAGCCAGGCTCCCGGTGATCACGGCGCCGTAGCGTCGCCATTGCACCAACATCACTTTCCGGTGTGCGCCCGAGAATCATCATCGCTGCTGCCGCAGCCGTTTCCACCCTGGCCGGGACGGTACTGCTCGGACAGGGATTCCGCCCCTTTGTCTGGGAGCCTAACGTCCCCTACGACGGCAAATTCACGTTCGCGCGGCTCAGCTATACGGTTTACGGAAGGCGGAGCGGTTGGGAGTACGACTATCCGGCGATGGAACGGCACCTGATGACGATGGTCCGCGAAATCACCGAGCTCCATCCGCACCAGAGCGGCAGCAACATCCACGCAATGGATGACCCGGAGTTGCTGAAGTACCCTGTCGCCTATCTCTCCGAGCCGGGCTTCTGGATTCCAAGCGAGAGTGAAGTGCTCGGCCTCAGAACGTACCTGCAAAAGGGCGGGTTCCTGATCGTCGACGACTTCATGCTGAACGAGTGGTACAACTTCGAGCAGCAGATCCTGCGTGTGCTGCCGGGTGCGAACATCGAGCACCTCAAACTGGGCCATCCGGTATTCGACTCGTTTTTTCACATCGAGTCGCTGGACATGCCCTACCCGAACAGGGAGAACCTTCGCGCCCAGTTCCTGGGGATCCATGAAGACAACGATCCATCCAGGCGCTTGATGGTCGTGATCAACTACAACAACGACATCGGCGACTACATGGAATGGTCCGACCAGAACTTCTGGCCCGTAAACGTCACCAACGACGCCTACAAATTCGCGATCAACTACATCGTGTACGGGATGACACACTGATCCCGTGTATCACTCGATCCCGCAAAAAGCCTTCAACAGAGGGGTCACAGGGGTCACAGGGGTCACTGAGGACAGCCTTCCCTGCAGTCTTTAATTCGCGATTCGTTTGATGCCATCCCTCAGGCGAGCCACGTTGAAGTTGATCAGGATTCCAACTCGTCGTTCGCTCAATCGCAGGTACGACAGGAGCTGAGCATGATGGACCGGTTGAAGCTTCGATACTGATTTCAACTCGACGAGAACGACATCCTCCACAAGCAGATCGATACGATAACCGACATCAACGACAACGCCGTTGTAAGTAACGGGAATCGGGACTTCCGACTGGACGCGAAGACCTTTCTGAATGAGTTCATGACACAGAAACGTTCGATACGCGCTTTCTAGTAACCCCGGTCCCAACCCGGAATGCACTCGAAGTGCGCCGTGTATGATCTCCCCCGTGATTTCGTTCAATGGCACAACAGGAAGCTCACGGGCGGCGTCACAACACCGTCACCTCTTTTGGTGTACTGGAAAAGATCTTTGCGTGACCCCTGTGGCCCCTGTGTTGAAGTGTTTTACGGGACCTGGCGGACTCTCCAGAGCAGGAAACACTGCTGAGCTCTCGAACGTTGTATAAGTTGATGAAACTGAAGCGATTCGCTCTGATTCTGCTCAGCCTGACGGCTCTGGCATGCGACAACCTGCGCAGGGTTGCCGAGGGGCTGCTCGACAACCGGCCACCGCGCCAGCGTTATGTGGATGCGCTGCAGAATGCCGGCCTGGGCGAGGCGGCCCTGGCGGTTGACTGGGTGCAGGCCGGCGAGCGCGCGCTCCGCGATGCTCCGCTTGTGACCTCGCCTCACGAGGAACAGGGGTACCTCGAGCCGGCAGAACCCGCCGCGATCGCGTTCAAGGTTCGCGTGCGCCGCGGCCAGGAAGTCAGCCTCCAGTTCGAACTCCCCGGCGACACCGCGACCACGCTTTTCCTCGACGCCTGGACCCTCGATGCCGAATCAGCTGCGGCATTTGACCTGGTCGAATCGGCGGACTCGGGCCAGCGCCTGCTCCGCCTAACGCCGAGGCGGGAAGGAGAGATTATTTTCCGCGCCCAGCCGGAGCTGTTGCGTGGCGGGCGTTTCAAGGCCACCATCCGGCTTGCCCCGACACTCGCGTTTCCCGTGAAGCCGGGTACCGAGCGTGATATCGGCAGCCGGTTTGGCGCCCCTCGGGATGCTGGTGCCCGGAGCCATCACGGGATCGACATCTTTGCCAGGCGTGGCACCCCGGTTGTCGCCGCCGCTGCAGGCGTCGTGAATCGGGTGAACGAAACGGAAATCGGCGGCAAGGTCGTCTGGCTGCGCGACACATTTGGCAACTCGCTCTATTACGCGCACCTCGACAGCCAGGCCGTGTCGTCAGGCATGCGGGTCGACGTCGGCGACACGCTGGGATTCGTCGGTAACACCGGTAACGCCAGGACCACGCCCCCGCACCTCCATTTCGGCGTGTACCGCCGCGGCGAAGGACCGGTTGACCCGTACTGGTTCGTGCACCGTCCGCGTGGTGATGTGCCGCGGCTCGTCGCCGATACGTCGAGGCTCGGCGAATGGATCAGGCCCGCCACCGATCGTGCGTTGTTGCTCGCCGGACCAAGTATCAAGTCGGACACGATCAGCCCGTTGCGGCGCCACACCGCCATGCGCGTGTTGTCCGCGTATGGCGACTTCTATCGTGTCCGCCTCCCCGACGGCGCGACGGGCTTCGTTGCTGCGCGGCTGACCGAATCGACTGCGCGCGCGATCGCCACCGTGCCCGCCGGCGACACAATTCTGGCACGGCCCGCGATGACGCCCGGCCCGCAGGATGTCGTGGCGGTTGTACAGGCAGGGGAAGACGTCGGGGTTGTGGGTCGATTCGGCGAATTTGCCCTGGTCCGCGCTCGGCGCGGCGTCGCGGGATGGGTACTGCAGTAGTAGCGCGCAGGAGGTGTCCTGCGGACGTTCCGGGGCGCTGCTATTTTCGAGTGACTCGCCGGAGCTCATGCACTCAATCGCCCGCCTCGTCCAACGCTCCGTCATTCTCGCATTGCTCGTCGGATGCGGGCGCCCTGAAGCGGTCCGGATCGGTGACGGTTATCCGCGCGACGAGTCATTGCCGTTTCTCGAGGCGATACGACCCGCGGTCGAATCATCCGGCGTTCTGATCTCGACCTGGTCGGTCGGTGGTGACCCGAGAATCACGATTCAGCTGAACACAGAGCAGGCATCGCTGTTCGCTGATGATCCAACGGTCGTCGCGGTGGTGGGGCACACCGGGAGTCGCGAGGCCCTGCTGGCTGCCGCCGTATACAACGCCCGCGAAGTACCTCACGTTGTTCCTAACGCGACGAGTGGACTGCTCGGTCAATCCGGGCCGTGGACGTTTACTCTCGTTCCCAGCGACTCGGTGGAGGGCGCCTTTATCGCCGATTACGCGCTCGATTCGCTCCGCGGGTCCCGCCTTGGCGTCCTGTATCTCGGTGATGAGTATGGAATTGGATTGCGAGACGGAGTGCGTGCGGCGCTGCGCCGGCGCGGAACCGATTTCGTCGACGCGTCCATGATTCCGTCCGATTGGTGCTACGCGGAACCGGCGGCCACCATTCATCGCGCCATCATCAATGCCTCGCTGCGCCGGTCGAAACCCGACGTCGTTGTGGTCACCACCGGCTCTTCGAGCGGATGGTGCACCGCGGAGCTCATTCACCAGGCGAATCCGGAAACGTGGATAATCTTCGGCGACGGCATGGATGGTGCGCGGCAGGTTCCGGACCTCACGCCGCGCGTCAATCCCGGCCGGATCCGGGGCGTTGAGTTCTGGGCGGCAACCACCGATTCCATGAGTCGTGCTTTCGTCGACCGGGTGCAGGGCAAAATGAAGCAGCCGCTCGGGGCATCCCACGCGCTTCAATACGACGCGTACATGCTCCTTGCCGCCGCCATCCACGAAGCAGGACCCGATCGGCGGGCGATCCGACGGTGGCTCGAATCACTCGGCGTTTCTCGCGAACCCTGGCAGGGAGTGACCGGTCCCATCGCGTTCAACCGGCCGCGCAGCGAAATCCTCCGCATGAGCGGGCCGACGGTTTCGGTACCATGAACGAGCCAGTCGCGCGCGCGCGCGGGTCGCTTCGCACATCGATCATGGCCTTTGGCGTGGCCGCCGTCGTGTACGTCGCCATACTCGGCCTTCTCGTCAGGCTCGCGGTTCAACCCGCGTCCACGAGGCTCAGGCAGAGCAGCCAGGCCGTGCTTCAGGAGTACCGTGAAAGCGCGGTGCGTGCCGGCACCATGAGCGCCACCATAACGAGCCTGTGGCGCTTGCATGAGCAGGCACGGACGCAACCGGTTACACTCGATTCGCTTGAGGCGTTGCGGTACCGTGTCGAGAAACTCGCCGAGACGTCTCGCACGATGCATCGCCTCGCCGCGGCGGCCGGAGCGGCGTCGAACCTGCGCCTCGAGCTCGCAGAAGCGCTGGTCTATGAGGACCGGTTGCGGAGCGAAATGCTTGGCGCGATCGCGTCACTGGAACTGGGCGAATATCCCGTGGCCGAACGGATGTTGCGCCGGGCGGACTCGCTCAGCACTCCGCTCGACGAATCGCTCAACAGCGCGACGGCGATGGCGCTCCAGGAAATGACCGCGCACGAGGACAACCTCGCCCGTGCGTTGTCCGCCATGACCACCGTGGTCTGGATCTGGTTGTTAGGCGGCATGATCGCGCTGGGGTCGCTCGCGCTGTTCCTCCAGCGCCGCCTCAACGCCCCGTTAGTGCGACTCGACGAAGCGCTCGACCGGGTCAGCGTGGGTGACCTCGGGCTTCAGCTCATCCATCCGCACCAGGATGAGTTGGGCCGCCTCGCGGCGCAGTTCAATCGCATGACCGCGATGCTCCGGCAACGGGCGCTCGATGACGAGCGTCGCGCCGAAGACCGGACCGCCGCGCGTACACGACTGATACTCGACGCGGCGCTCGATGCCGTCGTAGTTGCGGATGCCGCCGGTGTGATCAAGGAATGGTCGCCGCAGGCGGAGCAGGTATTCGGGTGGACCAGAGCGGAAGTCATCGACCAACGCCTGGCCGATACCATCGTCCCGCACGAGCATCGTCAGGCGCACACCGATGGCCTCGAACGATTCGGCCGAACCGGAACCGGTCCGTTTGTGAATCGGCGGCTGGAGCTCGCGGCTCTCCGAAAGGACGGCACCCGGTTTCCCATAGAAATCACCATCACGCCGTTGCGCCGCGGGTCGCACACGGAGTTCAGCGCGTTCATCCGCGACATTACGGAACGAAAACGCGCGCAGGCTGCCATTGCGGAAAGCGAGGCGCGTTATCGCGCGGCGTTCGAGCAGGCCGCCGTCGGCATGGTCGAGGTGGGCCTGGACGGCCGATACCTCCGGGTCAACCAGGCCTTTGCCGAATTGGTTGGGCGTCCGGCCTCGTCCATCATCGGTATGACGATTGCCGAGCTTTCGCATCCTGATGATCGCGAGGCCGACTCGACGGCGTTCACGCGGATGGTCGCCGGGCTCGAACCCGTGCGGCGTCAAAAACGGTACCTGCGCCCGGACGGGACGGTCGCGATCTGCAACCTGGCCGCCGCCCTGGTACGTGACTCGTCAGGCGCTCCACTCTACGCCGTCACAGTCGCCCAGGACGTCACCGCCCAGCGCCGACTCGAGGAAGAACTGCGTCAGGCACACAAGATGGAAGCGGTTGGACAGCTGGCCGGTGGTATCGCGCATGACTTCAACAACCTGCTCACCGCGATCATCGGGTATGCGGACCTCCTGCGCTCCAACGAGGGGACTTCTGCCGCCATCCAGGACGACGCGTCGGCCATCAAGGCGACGGCGGCTCGCGGAGCCGAGCTCGCCCGCAACCTGTTGACACTGGCCAGGACGGCGCCTTCCCGCGGAGAACCCGTGGACGTGCATCAGTCGATCATCGAGGTGCGTGATATCGCCGCTCGAACATTCGATCGTCGGATCGCGTTGCGGATGCACCTCGACGCGCAGCGCCCAATCGTCACCGGTGACCGATCGCTGCTTACCAACGCGTTCCTCAACCTCGCATTGAACGCGCGAGATGCGATGCCTGACGGTGGCGAATTGACGATCACCACGACCGAACGTGAGCTCGGCGCCGACGAATGCGTGCGTCTGGCGGGTGTGGTTGAACCCGGTCCCTTCCTCGTGGTGCGCGTTGAAGACACCGGAACCGGTATGACACCGAGCGTTCAACAGCGCGCGTTCGAGCCGTTCTTTACGAACAAACCAATGGGAAAAGGCACCGGCATTGGGCTCTCGATGGTTTACGGCACCGTGCGATCACACTCTGGTGCGATTGAACTGCACTCACAACTTGGTCGGGGAACTTCCTTCACCATTTACCTGCCCCTGCGCGCCGAAGAGGCCGAAGGCCAGGAGCCCGTTGTCCCGTTGGTCGTGACTGGTTCCGGGCGCATCCTGTTGGCCGACGACGACGACACCGTGCGCGACGTGGCACGTCGCATGTTGCAGGAAATGGGCTACGAGGTGGACTGTGCCGCCGACGGCGCTGAAGCCGTCGAGCGTGTCGCCTCGGATCCGGTTCGGTATCAGCTCGCGATCCTCGATGGAAACATGCCGAAACTTCACGGCCGGGATGCGGCGACCAGTATTCGGCAATTGGCGCCAGACCTGCCGCTCGTGCTCTCGACCGGCTACCTCGAGCCTGACGACTCCGACATACTCGCGGGTTATGGGTTCAGTGGCTTTATCGCCAAGCCATATTCGATGAGCGACCTGTCGCGATTAGTTGCTCAGCAGATGAGCTCCGTGAAATGACAACGCCGGCGAGCTTGCGCTGCCGGCGTTGTATTCAGTGGAGGCGCGGGGATTCGAACCCCGGTCCGAAGTTGGATCGACCACAGCTTCTACGTGCGTATCTCATCGTTCAGGGTCTCCGTGAACTGGCCGATGAGCCGCCGATTCCCGGACAAGCCTTCTAAACTTTCGCCCGACGCCCGAAGGCGCTGCGCCGGACTATCCCGATATTGCGATACCCACGACGCCGCCTCGGGCAGGCTTCATCATGGGCAGGTGCAGTAACTACGTCAGAGACGCAAGCGTCGGAGACGCGAGTTACGCAGCCAATGCCAGGTTGTTGTTGGCAGTTGTGATTTTCCCGAGAGTTTTACCAGGGCTCAGGAGGCCTGGGCACGCTGCCACAGCTTCACCGACCCCGTCGAAGCCAAGTCGCCCCCGTAGGTCTGACCTAAACGTAGCGGCTTTGTCCTGAATTTCAACGAGTTGACACGTGCGAATTAACGTGAAGCAGAGATTGGAATGATTTCAGCGACAACAACTTGCGACGTTTACCTGAAGCGAGCCCTGTCGCCGCTTCTGGGGCTCGCGGTGGGGTGCGCCTACGCGGAACGGAAACCGAGCCTTGACCAGGTTTTTCCCACGTCCGTGTTGAGAGTTGAGACCGCTATCCACAGAAATCTCGTGGAAAACTCCATCGCGATCACGAGTGTGAGACAGCCGGGCATCATCTTCGGGGCCAACGATTCAGGGCATGAACCGTGGCTGTTTGCTTTCGACTCGTCAGGCAGGGGCCGCGGGGTCTTTGAGATCGTTGACGCCAGCAATAGGGATTGGGAAGCGGCAGCCCGGGGGCCGTGTGCGAGCAGCGACAGCACGCCTTCCTGCATCTACATCGGCGACGTCGGGGACAATGACGCTCGGCGCCGGTATGTCACGATCTACCGCATCGCCGAGCCTGAGGCGTTGACCTCACCTCCGGGTAATGCCGTCCCGGTTCCGGTGCTGGGCCGCGTGAACATCCGCTACGCCGATCGCCCGCACGACGTGGAAGCGATGTACGCCACGGCCGATGGATCGGTCTTCCTGATTACGAAGCGTCGTCTGCTCAACGCCCAGCGTCGGCCGAGGTGGAGTCTTATCTACAAGGTTCCGCCCTCGGCGTGGGACTCGTCAGGCATCGTGACGGTGCAGCTGGTCGACAGCCTGCCAATCGTGCCTGGCGAGAGCCGGGGACGGCAGGTGAACGACGCCTCGCTGTCGGAGGATGGGAAACTGCTCGCGGTGCGCACCTACGCCGAGGTCTTCATATTCCGCGTCGACTCGGCGACGGGCCTGCCGGAGGCGGGCCAGTTGCCACTTCCCTGCACCCTGATGGGACTCGATCAGGAACGGGCAGAGGGGGTAGCTTGGTGGTGGGACGGGCGCCGCCTGTTGCTTACCAGCGAACGCCGGAACGCTCCCCTTCATGTCATCGCTTGCCCCTTGCCCCAGAGCTAGGGGTCAGACCGGGGTCAGACCGGGGTCAGACCCCATTCTGACCCCGGTCTGACCCCATTCTGACCCCGTCACGTACACGAGCGTCAAAAGTCATGCCCTCGAAAAAGAAAAAGGGAGTTGCGAGACCCGCACCGCGACCGGCGACGCCGAAGGCCACGCCTGTTGTCAACGCGCCAACGAGCGCCCGCACGGCACGTGAGCCCGTCGATTTTTCCCGGGCCCTGCTCAACGCATGGCGCGTCAACGACCGGATCACGCACGAGCTGCTGGCCCTCGTTGCGCCGCACATCTGGCGCGCTTTCCCGCAGTCCTCCAAACGCCGCAACATCGCCACCAGCTTCGCGCACATCCACAACGTGCGCTGCATGCGCATCAAGATGAGCCACAGTACGGTTGCGGTGCCGGAACGACTCGACCGCGCGGAGATCACGCCCGACGACGCGAGGAAAGCGCTCGCCGAAAGCGCGGACGGCATGGCTGCCCTCATTCAGCTCGGGCTCGATGCCGGCGGCCATGTGCCTAACTACCATCCCGACGTGGTGGCGCTCGTCTGCTACGCGATCACCCACGAGGCGCACCATCGGGGCCAGATCTCGCACTGGTGCCGCGAACTCGGCGTCCCCATCACGCCGGAGCAGTCACTCGCGATGTGGGAGTGGGACAAGCTGCACAAGAAGGTGAACCGTGAGTGAACAGCGACGAGCGATCAGCGACTGCAGATCGAGCGTTAGTCGCGGGAGTTGATGCGCGTCGCCGCGGCGGCCGCGCCAAAACCGTTGTCGATGTTGACTACCGTAACACCCGCCGCGCACGAGTTGAGCATGGTGAACAGGGCCGCGAGTCCACCAAGACTGGCACCATAACCAACGCTCGTGGGGACGGCGATCACGGGACAGGCAACCAGGCCACCGACGACAGACGGCAGCGCTCCGTCCATTCCCGCAACGACGATGACAACTCCGGCTCGCGTGAGCGCATCACCCTGCGACAGGAGGCGGTGGATCCCGGCCACCCCCACGTCGTTGAGCCGCGCCACACTGTTGCCCATAGCGATCGCGCTCTCCGCCGCTTCTTCTGCGACGGGCAGGTCACTGGTTCCGGCGGTAATGATGAGAATGGTGCCGCGCTTTACGTCCGGCGTGTACGTCCCGATCCGCACAGTCCGCGCTACATCGTTCACCACGGCATCGGCAAACCGCTCGCGCAGCGCCTGACGAGTCGCCACATCGGTCCGGGTCACAAGCGCCACCTGTGCGTGCGCCATGAGCCGCTCCGCGATGGCGACGACCTGCTCGGGATTCTTCCCTTCCCCGTAAATCACCTCGGGGTAACCCTGCCGCAGCGCCCGATGGTGATCCACGGTGGCGAAGTCGAGCGTCTCGAACGGCGCCAGGGAGAGCTGTCGAACCGCCTGTTCAGGATCCACTTCGTTTGACGCGACCCGCCGCAACAGCTCAAGAACGCGCGCTCGATCCAAACTCACCGTCCCTCGAGCATACTCCAGGCTCGGGAAAACATTT
>Ga0079218_10000071_pt1 | contig 20032 bp, 13 predicted proteins | sample NCCompost_FD_77181 | JGI IMG/M metagenome (GOLD analysis project Ga0079218, IMG submission 77181) | Agricultural soil microbial communities from Utah to study Nitrogen management - NC Compost | ecosystem: Environmental > Terrestrial > Soil > Agricultural land | place: USA: Utah | collected... | reverse complement strand
GACGACGACGTCGATCTCACCGCGCACATACGCACGCGGACGGCGGGACGCCTGCTGCCGATCCTCGCGGTGCCGGCCATGGGCGGCGACGACGGCGAGATACCGGCGGCACCCCGCGGACTCCTGCGTCTCATCGCCTCGGGCGGCGCGCTGACCGACGCACCGCGCCTGCAGATGGCGCGACGCCAGGCCACGCTGCGGCAGGCTCTGCAGACAATCGTCAATCTGCCCGCCTCGACGGCGGCCTCCGCGGCGATCGCGGCGCCGGCGCATCGTCCAAGGGCACCCCGTTGGAAGGGCGACAACATCTCGTGGCTCACTCGCGTGACGATGCCGCTCGGCCTCGAGGTGCGCCTCGTCAACATCTCGCGCAGCGGCCTGCTCATCGAGTCGCGCGGCCACTTCGTCGCCGGCCAGCCGGCGGCGTTCGAGCTGCACGGCCGCCTTCGCGTCGTGGTGCCGGGCCGTTTCGTGCGCAGCGCGGCGGTAGTGACGGACGGAATGCCGGCGGGCGCCACGGTCTATCACTCCGCGGCGCTCTTCGACGACGATCTGCCGCTCTTCGCGCCGCTCGCCTCGGGCACGCATGCAGGAGCGAACATCACGCGCGGCCTGGGTGAAGCGCTGGCGTGGGTCCGCGGCGAGGCCAGGTCAGGCATGCGCCCCGAGCGCATCCGGGCCGCGTTCGAGCTGAGCGTGCAGGAGCTCGTCGGCGCGCGCGCCGTCCTCATCTGCCGCGCCCCGGCACAGGCCGACGAGCCCGGCGACTCCGTATGCCTGCCGGTGCCGACGACCGACGGCTCGGTGGCGTTCCTCCAGGCGATCTACGACACGGCGCGGCCGCCGTCGTCACACGCGTTCGAGCAGCTCCAGGCCGCAGCCATGCTGGCGGCCGACGTGCTCGAAATGGAGCACGCGGCCAGGGCTGCCGATCGCCGCAACTGACCCCACCCGCCTTACCCGCCTTACCCGCCCTACCCGCCCTACCAACCCCACCCGCCCCGGGTAGAATGCGCGCATGAAAGTACGCGCCTTCCGTCTCGCCGCGTTCGCGATCGCCGTCACGGCCGGTTCGGCCTCGCTGCCCGCGCAGTACTCGCTGACGGTCAACAAGGACCGCCTGATCAACGCCATGAACGAGCCGCAAAACTGGCTCCTCATGAACGGCGACTACGGATCGCTGCGCTACTCCAAGCTCACGCAGATCAACCGCGAGAACGTGAAGAACCTGCGGATGGTGTGGGCGATGGCGCTCGGCGGCATGCAGGACGTCGGGCAGAACGGCCCCGAGAGCGAGCTGAATCCGCTCATCGACAACGGCTTCATGTACACGAGCGACGGCTGGGGCACCGTCTACAAGATCGACGCGCGCAACCCCGGACGCGGCTCCTTCGTGTGGATCGCCGACCCCGGCGTCCAGCACGAAGGCAACGTCACGCGCAGCCGCGGCATCGCGCTGTGGGAGGACAAGGTGCTCGCCAACCTGCCGGACGGGCGCGTCATCGCGATCAACCGCGACACCGGCGAGATCGTGTGGGACCGGAAGATCACGACGAAGAACGAGTTCGGCAACCAGGAGCGCTTCCTCACGGCGCCGCTCGTGGCCGACGGCAAGGTGCTGGTGCAGAACGGCGCCGGCGACGGCGGCACGCGCGGCTGGGTGGCGGCGCTCGACGTCAGCAGCGGCAAGGAGCTGTGGCGCTGGTACACCGTGCCGAAGCCGGGCGACCCGGGCAGCGAATCGTGGAAGGACGACCACAACGCGTGGAAGACCGGCGGCGGCGGCATCTGGCAGACCGGCTCGTACGATGCGGCGCAGAACCTCTACATCGTCGGCACCGGCAACCCGTTCCCGATTTACGACCCGCAGTTCCGGCCGGGCGACAACCTCTACACGAACTCGGTCGTGGCGCTCGACGTCGCCACCGGCAAGATGGCCTGGTATTTCCAGTACACGCCCAACGATTCGTGGGACTACGACGAGACGGGCGCCTTCCTGCTCTACGACACGCTGATCGACAAGCGGATGCGCAAGGTGGTGGGCCACTTCGCCCGCAACGGGTTCTTCTATTCGATCGATCGGACCAACGGCCGCTTCATCAAGGCCGAGAAGTACGTGAACGATCTGAACTGGACCAGGGGCATCAACCCCGAGACGGGCAAGCCCTTCGAATACAACCCGAAGCTCGACGTCCAGTTGTACAACCCCGAGGCGCGCGCGCTGCGCGGCGACGGCAAGAAGCGTGCGTGCCCGACGTGGCACGGCGGCGTGGCGCACCAGCCGCTCGCGTTCAATCCGATCAAGAACATCGCCTACGGCGTCGGCACCGAGGGGTGCTTCACGCAGAACGGCGCCGCCGTGGGCGTGCTCGGCAAGGACGGCGGCGTGGACACCAAGGCCAGCCAGCCGCGTCAGTACAGCAGCGACCTGTACTACGGCGCGCTCACCGCGTTCGACGCGGTGAACCACAAGGTCGTGGGCAAGGCGGTGACCGACATCGAGATCCGGTCCGGTGCGACGGCGACCGCCGGCGGACTCGTGTTCACCGCGCTGCAGGACGGCTGGGTGGTGGCCTACAACGACGAGACGCTCGAGGAGCTGTGGCGCTTCAACGTGGGCACGCCGCTCAAGGGCGCGCCGGTGACGTATGCGATCGGGCCGAAGCAGTATCTGGCGGTGCAGGCCGGCGGACGCCACCTGCACCCGGTGAACTGGGACAAGCTGGAGAACAGCAGCTACCTGTTCGTGTTCGCGCTCAACTAGACGTGGGGGCCGCCTTTAGGCGGCCCGACCGTGGGCCGGCTGAAGCCGGCCCCTACTTCTTCAGGCGCAGGATCTTGCCGCCTTGCCCGTCAGTGAGTACGTACAGCGCGCCGTCGGGGCCTTCGTTCACGCCGCGGATGCGGGCGTTCTGATCGACGAGCAGCCGCTCTTCCGCCACCACGCGATTGCCGTTGAGGGCGAGCCGCACGAGGTATTTGGAGACGAGGCCGCTCACGAACACGCTGCCATCCCACGACGGGAACATCTTGCCGGTGTAGAAGCCGATGCCGGCGGGCGCGATGTCGGGCGTCCAGAAATACACCGGCTGCTCCATGCCCGCCTGCGTGGTCTTGTCGTTGTTGATCGGCTTGCCGTTGTAGTCGCGGCCGTAGCCGATCACCGGGAAGCCGTAATTCTTCCCCTTCTCGACTTCGTTGAGCTCGTCGCCGCCGCGCGGGCCGTGCTCGCTCGTCCACAGCCGCCCGGTCCTCGGATGAATCGCCATGCCCTGGTCGTCGCGGAATCCGAGCGCGAAGATCTCGGGGCGCGCGCCGGCCCTGCCGACGAAGGGGTTGTCTTTGGGGATCGAGCCGTCGGCGTTGATGCGCAGCACCTTGCCCATCAGGCTGTCGAGCGCCTGCGGCTGCATCCACTGGCTCGAGTCGATGCCAAAACCGGCCGGGACCGTGGTCGTGACGTAGAGCGTGCCGTCGTTCCCCTGGACGAGACGCCCACCGGTGCCTTCCGCGTCCAGCAGATCCTTCACACCCTCGAGGCTTTTGTCGTCGGCCGAGATCTTCGCGCTCGCGACGTGGACGTGCGCGGGCGAGCGCTGCTTCGCCGGGTCGGCACCGGCCGGCAGCACGGCGTAGGTGAAGTAGATCGTCCGGTTGGTGGCGAAGCTCCTGTCGGGCAGCACCGCAAAGAGAGCCTGCCCCTGCCCCTGCGGCGCGAACATGTTGGACGGCATGCCCGCGAGCGGCTCGCCGGCCTTCCCGTCCTTGCCGATGATGCGGAGGCGACCGTTGCGCTCCGCGAGGAGGATGCGGCCGTCGGGCAGGAAGCGGAACCAGGCACCGTTCAGCCCCTCGGCGAACGTCTCGACCGTGAACGTCTCGCTCCTGGCTGGCGCGGGCGCGCGCGTCTGCCCCAGCCACGCGGGCAGCGGCTGATAGCCGTCGGGCGCGGCGCTCTCGCCTGGTGGCAGCCCCGGCGGCCCAGCAGGCGGTCTCGGCACGACTTTCGACTGCGCAGCCATCACCGCGCCGAGCGCCACACACAGCACGCCCGCCCACAATGTCTGGCAAACCGGCGTCACGCCGGTTCGCAAACCTCTACGACTCATGCGTCCTCCGTGCCGGCGTGACGCCGGTTCGCGACTCATCTTACGTGCTTTGCGATAAAGTTCTGCCGAGAGAAGCCACCGATGATGACATCGAGAATCGCTCTTGCCTTGATCCTGAGTGGCGCGGCGGCCGCCGCCGTGTCGGCGCAGAGTCCGTCGTCCGCGTTCCCCCGGGGCAACAGCCAGCAGGCGTGGCAGAACCCGGCGCTCGCCGGCGTGCTGGCCAAGTGCAAGACCAAGCCGGCGCCATTCGGCATTCAGGTCTCGAAAGAACCGCAGCCCGCGACGCCGCCGCCCGACCCGCCGGTGCCGCCGACGACCGCCATCCCGAACGTCATCGCGGCCGGCCAGACGTGGAAGACCGTGTGGGACTGGCAGGGCAACAACGCCGACGGTCCCATCGCGGGAGAGGGCGGCACACTCCTGTTTGCGAACAACGACGCCAGCAACGTCATGCGGATGGACCCGGCCACCGGGCTGGCCTCCGTCATCCATCGCGACGTGAACACCGGCGGCGCCGTCTCGCGCAGCAAGAACGGCGCACTGTTCCTCGTCTCGCGAGGCCTGGGCTCGGGCATCGTGCAGCTCGAACCCACCCGCAAGGTGGTGGCGACGACCTACAACGGCGAACCGCTCGAGTGCGTGGGCGGCGTGCCGAACGACCTGTCGGCCGACAGCCGCGGCGGCGTCTACGTAAGCATCACCGGGGCCGGCGTGTTCTACGTGAACCCGCAGGGCGCGGTCTCGAAGTACGGCGAGGGGATGCAGGGCGCCAACGGCATCATTCTCAGCCCCGACGAGAAGACGCTCTACGTGACGAACGGCGCCGTCGTCGTGGCGTTCGACGTGCGGCCCGATGGCGCGCTCACGAACCAGCGCGAGTTCGGGAAACTGCGCGGCGGCACCGGCGGCGACGGTTCGGCCGTCGACCAGCAGGGACGGCTGTATGTCAGCACCCAGACGTCAGTGGACGTCTTCGATCCGAACGGCACGTTCCTCGGCACGATTCCCGGCATCCCGGGCCTGCACGGCGTGGCGTTCGGCGGCGCGGACAAGAAGACGCTCTACGCGATCGTCTTCTCGGGCGCCTGGGGCACGTCGAGCGCACGCAACCGGGTGATGGGCATCCCGACGCTGGCGCAGGGCTATACAGGGCGCGCGAAGTAGATCCACGCGCGCCGGGGAAGCCTTTAGCCTTTCGCCTTTGGCCTCTAGGTACTACTGCTGTTTTGCGGCAGAGCTCTTGCGAAAGGCTAGAGGCTAAAGGCTCTTCAGTCCTCTACTGGCGGCTGGATGTTATCCACCACCATTACCTCGAGGGCCATCTTCTTGCCTTCGAGCTTGAGACCGAGCTGCTCCCGGATCGCGGTGAAGAGATCCGGACCGTTCGGATCCACCTGCGCGGCCTGCGGCGGCGGCGCGCCACCGCGAGCCGCGAGCCCGGCGGCCGACAGGGCTTCCGGCGTGTACTGCAGGTCGATGTTGTAGCCGCCCGGCAGGCCGGTTTCGTCGATCACCTGGCGTCCGCGCGTCGTGAGCGACAGGATCTGCACGAACGGCCCCATCCCGAATCCGCGGAAGATCATGCGCCCGGGCCCGCCCGGCACCGTGCCGCAGGCCGGCAGTTCGCCCGGCTTCGGCGGCGCGAGCGAACTGCGCGGTTGCGCGCCCAGCTCTTCGCAGTTGGTATCGGACTTCTGGAGCTTCGGGCCCAGGCGGCCGTCGGGATTCGCCAGCGTGAGCGTGTAGACGTCCACGTCGCGCATCTCACGATGGAACTTCAGCTTGAAGCGATCGAGGAGCAGCGGCTGCAGCATGCTCTGCAGCTCCTGCACCGAGTACTTCGGATCGGCCTTGGCGATGATGTCCACGCGCGTGCCGTTCACCCACCCCGGCACGTTGACCAGCTGATTGGCCGGCACGCGGTACGCGGACTGGATGATGCCGCGCAGCTGCATGTTGATCACGTCGATGCGGCCGCCGACGAAATTGAAGCGCGTCTGGTTGTCTCCGGACTTGTTGATCTTCACCGAAGCCACTTCGAACTCGGCGGCCGGTGCGTCTGTCAGGGGCGGCAGGATGTGCGGTGGCCGCTGCGCCGAGAGCGTCGCGGCGAACACGGCAGCAGCCAGGGTCAGAGCCGTTACCAGACGGGTCATCACGTTTTCTCCTTGCGCGGCCGGGGAACCCGGTTCGCTATTGGCCGAAACGGATCGGCGTGCCGCGCGGCCGTTCGATGCGATCCACGACGAGCAGATCGATCGGCTCGACGCGTGGCTCCAGGGTGAGACCAAGCTGCGACTCGAGCGACGGCTCCAGCGGCTGATCGGAGGCGGGCGGGGCCCATGCGATGTCGTAGAACCCGGCCAATCCCGTTCGATCGACGACCGGGCCGCCGAGTGGATGCCGCGCACCCACCACGTTGGCCAGCCACTCCATCGACGCCGCCTCGGTAATGCCCTTGCGCAGGAACTGCGAGTGGCACCAGCCCCTGGGATGCACAGGTATCGCGGGCACCGGCTCCTCGCCGGGACGCCAGCAGTCCATCGTGCTCGCGCGGAGTCCCGGTCCGAGCATTGAACCCAGCCGCACGAGCGCGTAGACCGGCATCGGCCGCCGCTCGCGATGCACGACGAGGCCGAATTCGTCCGCGAGCAGATGCTGGAGCATGGTCACGAACTGTCGCGGCTCACCGGACGGTTCGTTCACAAAGTCCGACGCCGCGCGGGCGCGCAGATCGAAGCGCTCGCGGAACGCCCATTCCGGCAGCCCCACCACCCGATGCGGCCGGAGGACCTTGGCGCCGCCGTACGCCGTGCGAAACAGTTCCTCGGCCGACACACCGGTGCCGGCGAGCCGTCCGCCGCCGAATGCCTGCAGACCACCCGGCGTTCTGCTTGCGGACGGCCACACCGACACGTTGACGAACCGCTCGTCGCCGTCCGCGTGAGACGACGTGGCACGCGGCGCCCACGCCACCAGCATCTCCGGCGATTGCATGAAACGGTTCGGACCCAGCCCCACGATCTCGGGCGGCATGACCGCCGTGACGACGACCGGCAGGCTCAGCGCCATCATCACCATCGACGCGAGGCCGCGGCGCGCCCACGGCGAGACCTGGCGGCACTCGCCGGCCCGCAGGATCCGGGCAATACGCGCCGAGAACGTCTCCGGCGGGCCGACCGCCGTGCAGGTCAGCGGCGCCTCCAGATGGAAGTGGCAGGTCTTGACCAGCGCTTCGGCGTAGACGTGCGGCGGCGTCGCCGCCACGACGCCCTCGTCGCAGGCGCGCTCGCGCTCGTCCTGCAGGCGCCGTCCGATCATCCACACCATCGGATGGAACCAGAACAGCGTCTCGACCCCGCGGCACAGGGCCGACACGACGTTGTCGCGACGGCGGACGTGACACAGCTCGTGCGCGAACACCGACGCCATTTCCTCGTCCGAGAGCCGTTCCGAGACGCCGCGCGGCCACAGCACCACGGGCCACACGCTGCCGGCGACACCCGGCCCAATGGGCTCATCCGTCAACGCGAGTGAGACGTGCGCCACGCTCGGATCGCGCTGCTGCACCTGGCGGAAGACGTCGAGCTCGCGACCGGAGCCGGCAATCGCGGCGGCCCGCACCACCCGGCGAAGCCGAACCCATCGCACGACCCAGCGGAGGATCAGCAGCGCCACCCCGGCGGCCCAGATCGTCAGGGCCGCCACGAGCCACGCGTCTGCGGGCCATCCAGACGGCGATGCCGCGGGCTCGGGCGTGATGAACCGCTCCTGCGTGAACGGCTGCGCGAGCGCGTCCACCACGAACGCGGTGTCCGGGCGCGGCGGCGGCACGTCCGTACGCGACCAGACGTTGAGGAGGTTGCCGACCGGGACGAGCGCCGGCCACGGCACCAGGAACTTCACGATGGCCGCGCTCCACAACATGCCGCGCAGCCGCGCCTCGCGATGGCGCAGGACCAGGGCGACGAGCGCGCAGGCGGCCGCGAACCACGTGGACTGCCAGAGATGATCGAGCAGGGGACCGGTCCAGAGCGCGGTCATGGCTTGTCCACCTTCTGCCGCTTGATCAGCCGCTCGGCTTCCTTCACGTCCTCGAGCGTCAGGTGCCCGCTCTCGACGAGTTGCGCCATCAGCGGCTGGCTGCGGCCGCCGAAGAACGCCAGCAGATCGTCCACGAGCCGGCGCTGGGCCGACGACCGCGTGATGACGGCTTCGAACACGTGCGCGTTACCGATCTTCTTCACACGCCGCAGCGCCTTCTTGCCTTCGAGGCGGTAGACCATCGTCTGCACGGTCGTGTACGCGGGGCGCAGCTTCTCCTCGAACGTCTCCTGGATCTCGCGTACGGACGCGCGCCCGAGCTTCCACAGCGCGTCCATCACCTGCAGTTCCAGCTTCGAGAGTCGGGCCATCCGGGGTGTCTCCTAACGCCGTGGTCTTATCTACTACAAGTGAAGTAGCTAGCGCAAGTCGGCTCGAGATCCAGTAGGCTCCGGATCCATTATCAGAAACCATAGTCGGAAACCGATGATGGACTTGCACTGGCCCTCCGTCGCCCACGCCCGCATGTCACCGATGAAACAGAGGTCGTTCGCGTTGATCCTTGCGATCGTGCTCGCGCATTCGACCGCGTGGGCACAGGCCGCTCGTACTCCGCCGCCAGCGCCGTCGTTCTCGCTTGCGCAGGCGCTTCAGTACGCACTCGACCACTACCCGAGCGTGCGGTCCGCTCTCGAGGAGGTGAACGCGTCGACGGCCAGCGTCGGCATCGCCAAGGCGATGTATCTGCCGCGCCTCGACACGCTCTGGGTGACGAACCGGGCCACGGCGAACAACATCTTCGGTCAACTGCCGCCCCAGTCCGTCGTGCCGTCGATCTCGGGACCGGTGTTGCCCGCGTCGGCCCACAGCATCTGGGGCAGCGCGGTCGGCGGGCTGTTGTCGTGGGAGCCGTTCGACTTCGGGCTGCGTGGCGCCACCGTGCGCGAGGCCGAAGCGGCCGTCGTCCGCGCGCGCGCCGAACAGGATCTCACCCGGCTCACGGTTCAAACCGCCGTCGGCGGCGCCTATCTCGCAGTCGTCAGCGCGCAACAGGCCATCGTGGCGGCGGAGGCGGATGTCGCGCGACGACGGACGCTGGCGCAGGCGGCCCAGACGCTGGCCGACAATCAACTGCGGCCGGGCGCGGACGCGACGCGCGCCGCGGCGGAGCGCGCCGCCGCCGACACGCGCGCCATTCAGGCGCGGCGGGCGCTGACGATCGCCCACACGATGCTGGCGCAGCTGCTCGGTATCGCGGACGGAACCGTCACCGTCAGCGGCGCCGACCTGCTGAAACAGCCGGCCGAGGACGCCGCCCCTCCGCCATCGCCACATCCCGTTCTCCGGTCCGGCGAGGCCGCCGTCGATCTCGCGCGGACGCGCGAGTCGGTGCTGGCGGCCACGTACCGGCCTCGCGTCTACCTGCAGTCGAGCGTCTTCGCCCGCGGCAGCGGCGCCAATGCGGACGGCACCTTCGAGGGTGGCGCTGACGGCCTCGCGCCCGAGCGCGCGAACTGGGCCACCGGCGTTCAGGTGGTATTTCCCAACGTCTTCGACCTGGCCGGCGTGCGCGCCCGCCGCGCCGCGGCCAGCGCCTCGACGCGCGCCGAGAGCGCCCGCTACGACGAGGCGGCGCTGGCGGTCACCGGCCAGCGGCGCACAGCGGGCGCGATGGTCGCGGCCGCGCTGGCCATCGCCCAGAACACGCCGATCCAGCTGGCTGCCGCGCGTCAGAGTGAGACGCAGGCCCGCGCCCGTTACGACGCCGGCCTGACGGGGATCGTCGAGGTCGCCGAGGCGCAGAACCTGCTCACACAGGCGGAATATCAGGACGCCGCCGCCCGCGTCGACGTGTGGCGCGCGCTGCTCGCGCAGGCGGTGGCCAGCGGCGATCTCGCGCCGTTCATCGGCCGGCTGCGCGCGCCTGGAGTGCCGTAACCATGTGGCCGATTCGTGCCGCTCTCCGCCGGCCGATCACCGTCCTCGTCGCGGTGATCACCGTCGCGCTGACCGCCGTGTTCGCGATCACGCGCATGCGGGCCGACATCTTTCCCGATCTCGACCTGCCGGTGATTTACGTCGCGCAGCCGTACGGGGGAATGAGCCCGGCGCAGATGGAGGGCTTCATCACCTACTACTACGAGTACCACTTCCTCTACATCAACGGCATCGAGAGCGTCGAATCCAAGTCGATTCAGAACACGTCGCTGCTCAAGCTGACGTTCCATCCCGGCACCAACATGGCGGAAGCGCTGGCACAGACGATCGGCTACGCGAACCGGGCGCGTGCGTTCATGCCTTCCGGCACCGTCGGACCGTTCATCATGCGGTTCGACGCAGGTACGGTTCCGGTCGGCTATCTGGTCTTCCGCAGCGAGACCCGGAGTCTTGGCGAGATTCAGGACCTCGCGCTCAACCGCGTGCGGCCGCAGTTCGCCACCCTGCCTGGCTTGACGTCGCCGCCTCCATTCGGAGGCAGCCAGCGGACGATCGTCATTCGCGTCGATCCCGATCGCCTCCGCTCCTTCGGGATGGCCCCCGACGACGTCATTCGCGCCGTCACGACCGGGAACGTCATCATGCCATCGGGCAGCGTCAACATCGGCGAAGAGACGCGCATCTCGCCGATCAACTCGGTGGTCGAAACCGTCAACGACCTGCTCGATCTGCCGATTCGCACCGGGGCGGGCCCGCCCGTGTCGATTCGCGACATCGGCTCGGTGGCCGACGGCACCGATATTCCAACGGCCTACGCGCTCGTCAACGGCCGGCGTGCCGTCTACATTCCGGTGACCAAGCGGCCGGATGCGTCCACGCTCGACGTCGTCGCGGACGTGCGGGCGAATCTCGGCCGCTTCCAGGCGCTCGTGCCGGACGACATCGCGGTGTCGTACGAGCTCGACCAGTCCACGAACGTGTCGTCGGCCCTCGAGTCGGTGGTGCGCGAGGCCGTGCTCGGCGCCCTGCTCACCGGCCTGATGGTGCTCGTCTTCCTCCGCAACTGGCGCAGCTCGGCGATCGTGGTCGTCACCATTCCCTTCGCGCTGCTCGCCGCCGTCGTGGCGCTCTGGGTCGCGGGCCAGACCATCAACATCATGACGCTGGGAGGGCTGGCGCTCGCGGTGGGCATCCTGGTGGACGAAGCGACAGTCGCGATCGAAAACATCCACACGCACCTGGCGCGAGGCACGCCGGCGGCGCGAGCCGTCCTCGACGCCAGCCGCGAAGTGATGGTTCCACGGCTGCTCGCGATGCTGGCCGTGGTCGCCGTGTTCGTCCCGTCGTTTTTCATGACCGGCGTGTCGCGGTCGCTATTCGTGCCACTGTCGCTGGCCGTCGGGTTCGCGATGATCGCGTCGTTCCTGCTGTCGAGCTCGCTGGTACCGGTGCTGGCGGTCTGGTGGCTGGGCCGCGATGTCCGCGGCACGGGGACCGCACCGCAGGCGCACGATTGGGTGGACAGCCTTCGCGATCGTCTGGCACGGTGGCTGCAGCGGCTTGCACCGGTGCGCGTCCTCGTCGTCACGGCATACGCCGTGGTCAGCGTCGGCCTCGTCGTGACGATCGGCTCGACGCTGGGGCGCGAGATCTTCCCGCCGAGCGGGGTCAAGGCGTTTCAGTTGCGGTTCCGCGCCCCTGCCGGCACCAAGTTCGAGACCACCGAGCAGCTCGGCCGCGACGTGCTCGACGTCATTCGTGGCGCCGCCGGGGCCGAGCACGTGGCTATCACGCTCGGCTACGTCGGCGTGCAGCCCTCGTCGTACCCGATCAACACCATCTTCCTGTGGACCGGCGGCTCTCACGAGGGGGTGCTGCAGGTCGCGCTTCGATCCGATGCGCCGATGGACCTCGCGAGCCTGCAGGAGCGCTTGCGAACCGAGTTCCGCGCCCGGTTCCCCGAGGCGCAGTTCTCCTTCGAACCCGGCGACATCGTCAGTCGCATCATGAACTTCAGTGCCCCGACGCCAGTGGAAGTAGCGGTCATGGGGCCGGACTTCGCCGCCAGCCGCGGCTACGCCGCCACAGTGCGCGGCGAGTTCGCGCGCATCGCTTCGCTCCGTGATCTCCAATACGGGCAGACGCTCGACTACCCGGCCATTCAGGTCGACGTGGACCGGCGCATGGCTGGACAGCTCGGAGTCACCGTCGATCAGGTCGGCCGCTCGTTTGCCGCCGCCACGTCGTCGAGCCGGTTCGTAGCGCCGAACTATTGGGCGGATCCACGCACCGGCATCGCGTTCCAGGTTCAGGTGCAGGTGCCGCAACCGCGGATGACGACGCTCGAAGAGCTGCGCGTCGTGCCGGTGACCGGCGGCGGCGTGGCCCGGCCGCTGCTCGGCGACGTGGCGCGCATCGACAACGCCACCATCGTGGGCGAATACGACCGGATCAACGGGCAGCGCATGGTGACGCTGACGGCCAACGTGTCCGGAGAAGATCTGGGACGCGTGACGCGCCAGGTGCAGGCGGCCATCCAACGCGCGGGCGAGCCGCCGCGCGGCACGACGGTGGCCGTGCGCGGACAGATCGCGGCGATGCAGGAGACGTTCAGCAACGTCACCGCCGGACTGGTCGTGGCGGTCGTCGTGATCTTCCTGTTGCTGGCCGCGAACTTCCAGTCGGCGCGTCTCGCGTTCGTCGTCGTGTCCACGGTCCCGGCGGTGCTGGCGGGTGTCGCTCTCATCCTCTGGATCACGCGGACGACGCTCAACGTGCAGTCCTTCATGGGCGCCATCATGGCGATCGGCGTCGCCGTGGCAAACGCGATTCTGCTCGTGACGTTCGCCGAGCAGCGCCGGCGTCGCGGTGAACCCTCGGACGTCAGCGCCATCGACGCCGCGCGGACACGCATGCGACCGGTGCTCATGACGAGCGCGGCCATGATCGCGGGCATGGTCCCGATGGCGTTGGCACTCGGCGAAGGCGCCGAGGCCACTGCCCCGTTGGGCCGTTCCGTCATCGGAGGGCTGGCCGCGGCGACGGCCGCGACGCTGCTGGTACTGCCGTTCGTGTACACACTGGTACAGCGATCGGCGAGCGTGATCTCACCCTCGCTGGATCCGGATGATCCCGAGGGCGCTTTTCGAACCCAACCGGGGGAACCCGCGTGACGACGCGCACTCGTAGCAGAACTGAGATGACCCGATTCTCCGGAATCGTGCTGGTGGCAGTCGTCGCCGCCTCGTGCGGGCGGGCCGAGACGATCCCGGGCCGCACGGGCGCAGCCGCGGCGCCGGGGCCACGTACCGTGGAGGTCGTACGGGTGATCGAGCAGCCGCTCGACGTCGAGCTCTCACTGGCCGGGGAGCTGACACCGTATCAATCGGTCGCCATCTACCCGCGCGTGACAGGGTTCGTCAAGACGGTGAGCGCCGATCGCGGCTCGAGGGTGCGCGCTGGCGACGCCCTCGCCGTGCTCGAGGCGCCGGAACTCCTTGCCCAGCGCGCCGAGGCGCAGTCCAAGCTGCAGGCGGCGGAGGCGCAGATCGCGGTCGCACGGGCTCGCGCCGACGCGGATCGCGGGACATTCGAGCGGCTCAAGGCGGCCTCCGCCACGCCTGGTGTCGTCGCCGGCAACGACGTCGTGGTCGCCGAGAAGATGGCCGACGCCAGCCAGGGTCAGGTGGCGGCGGCGCAACAGACGGTCGAAGCGGCCCGGCAGGCCGTGAACGCCATACGGGACATGGAAGGCTACCTGCGGGTCACGGCACCGTTTTCCGGAGTCGTCACCGAGCGCAACGTGCATCCCGGCGCGCTCGTGGGCCCGTCGAGCGGCACCGCGGCCGCGTTGCCGATGTTCAGACTCGTCGACAACGGCCGCCTTCGCCTGGTGGTGCCGGTCCCCGAGGCGTACACCACCGAGCTCAGGACCGGAGCGGCCATCCCGTTCGCCGTCGCGGCCTACCCCGGACAGTCGTTCTCCGGCACGGTGGCGCGCATCGCCCAGGCGGTGGACGTCGCCACACGGACGATGGCGGTGGAGCTCGACGTGGCCAACCAGCGCGCCCGGCTCGCGCCCGGCACGTTCGCCGCGGTCCGCTGGCCGGTCCGGCGCTCCGGCCCGTCGCTGTTCGTCCCGAGTGCGAGCGTGGCGTCCACGACCGATCGCACCTTCGTCATCCGCGTGCGCGGCGGTAAGACGGAGTGGGTGGACGTTCGGACGGGCCTGACCTCGGGCGCGCTCGTCGAGGTCTTCGGCGAGCTGCGGCCGGGGGATGAGATCGCAGGACGCGGGACCGACGAGCTGCGGCCCGGCACGGATGTCCAAGCCCGCCAGGCCAAGCCCGCGGCCTAGCCATACGCATATGAGTGACCCCGTCGTGCGCGAGTTCCTGCTCGGCTTCTGGAAGATTCACATCCTCCACCATGCCGAGGAACAGGGCGTGTACGGGCAATGGATGCTGGAGGAGCTGCAGCGCCACGGGTACCGTTTGAGCCCAGGCACCCTCTATCCGCTCCTGGCGCGCATGGCGCGCCGGGGCTGGCTGCGCGCGACTGAACCGAAGAAGTCGCGCGGTGCGCGCGTCTACCACATCACGCCGGAAGGCGCCGAGGTCTTGAAGCGGCTGCGAGTGTCACTGGGCGAACTGCAACATGAAGTGACGCCCATCCGACGCACGCGGCGCCGGAATCCGTGAGCGCTACTTCGGCAATTCGGCGCAGGCGGAAACGTCGGCCCCCCAGAACTCGATGCACCCGGCGCGGTCCATCGGGCCCTTCCCCACCACCTTGGCGAACAGGAAGTCGGCTACCTGCTCGATCTCCCGATTCTGCAGCGTCGCGGGCGGGTCCGGCAGCGTGGCGTTCATGCGCCGCAGGTCGGCCTGTTTGAGGTTGTAGCAACGGCCGTCGGTGTAGGCGAACTTGTCGAAGGCCGGCATCTGCTTGCCGGGCACGCCGCACTTGATCGCGACGATCAGTTTGGCGCGATCGAGCTTCGTCGTGCGCAGGTTGGCGCCGTCGGGCATCTGCGAATCCATCTTGCGCCCGTCGCCTGCCCAGCCGTGACACGACTGGCAGTCGGCCTTCTGCCGGTAGATGCGCTGCCCCGCCGCGATGTCCTCCGGCGCCGGCGCCCCGTCCTGCGCACGCAACGACCCCGCCGCGAAGACGCCGCCGACGACAAGCATCACGGCGGCCAACGAAGCGTTTCTGATCATGAAGTCGATTTTACCCAAGGCCCAGGGCCTAAGGCCTAAGGCCCTTATACTCCCCGCTTCATGCTCGAGCGGCTCTTCGCCCTGTCGTCCCACCGGACCACGCCGGGCCGGGAGGTCCAGGCGGGCTTCACGACGTTTGCCGCCATGGCCTACATCCTGGCGGTCAACCCGAGCATCCTGGCCGACGCCGGCATGGATCGCGCGGCGCTCGTGACCGTCACCGCGCTCAGCGCCGCGGCGGCCACGGCGCTCATGGCGCTGCTCACGAACTATCCGCTGGCGCTCGCACCCGGCATGGGCGTGAACTCCTTCTTCACCTACACCATCTGCATCGGGGCCGGCGTGCCGTGGCAGCAGGCGCTCGGGATGGTGTTCGTGAACGGCTGCCTCTTCCTGGCGCTCTCGCTCACGGGCGTGCGCGAACGGATCATCGACGCGATTCCCTACTCGCTGAAGCTCGCCATCACCTGCGGCATCGGCCTGTTCATCGCGTTCGTCGGCCTCCGGAACGGCGGCGTCGTGGTGGCGAGCCCGGCGACGTTCGTCACCCACGGCGATTTCACGTCGGGGCCGACGGCGCTCTGCCTGGCCGGCCTCGCGCTCACGATCGTCCTCGTCGCGCGGCGCGTGCCGGGCGCGATCGTGATCGGCATGGCCGCCACCACGATCGCAGGTCTCATGGTGCCGGACGGCGCCGGCAGCACGGTCACCGCGTGGCCGGCGGCCCTCATCTCGGCGCCAGCGTCTCCCGCGCCCGTCCTGCTGCAGCTGGACCTGAGCTTCCTCACCAGCGCGCCGTCGTTCTTCAAGGCGCTGCCGCTCATCCTGACGCTGCTGCTGGTGGACATGTTCGACAACATCGGCACGCTCATCGGCGTCGCCAAGCGGGCCGGCCTGCTCGAAACGGACGGGTCGCTGGCGCGGGCAGGCCGGGTGCTGGTGGCCGATTCCATCGCGGCGATCCTGAGCGCGCTCCTCGGCACGTCCACGGTCGTCAGCTACATCGAGTCGGCCTCGGGCGTCGAAGCCGGAGGCCGCACCGGCCTCACCACGCTCATCACAGCGGCGTGCTTCCTGCTGGCGCTCGTCCTCACCCCGCTGTTTCTCGCCGTGCCGGCCGCCGCCACGGCGCCGGCGCTCATCATCGTCGGCGTGTTCATGCTGCAGTCCGCGGTCGAAATCGACATGCGGGATTTCGCCACGGCGGCGCCGGCGGCGCTCACGCTGCTCGCCATCCCGCTCACCTTCAGCATTGCCGAGGGCATCGGCCTCGGGCTCGTGGCAGCGGTCGTCGTCGCGGTCGGGACGGGCCGGGCGCGCGGGCTGCCGCTCTTCGCGTATCTGATCGCGCTCGTCTTCTTCCTGCAGTTCTTCCAGATCTTTCCATTCGGGCAGTAGCCGCCTTCCGGCGTTTTCAGTAGATCGACGGCACGAAGAAATCGTCCGGCAACTCGCGGCGTTGATAGTCCGGGTGGTGGATGCGCTGCGGCAGCGACACCGGCTCGTCCGGCAGCTCGCGGTAGGGGATCTGGCTCAGGAGATGATGGATGCAGTTCAGACGGGCGCGCTTCTTGTCATCGGCCTCCACGATCCACCAGCGCGCGTCGGGAATGTGCGTCCGCGCGATCATCACTTCCTTGGCCTTGGTGTAGAGCTCCCACCGCCGCCGCGACTCCAGGTCCATCGGGCTCAGTTTCCATTGCTTCAGCGGATCGCGTATCCGCATCTGGAACCGCCGGTGCTGTTCCTCGTCGCTGATCGAGAACCAGTACTTGACCAGCACGATGCCGGAGCGGACCAGCATCTTCTCGAACTCGGGCACCGAGCGGAAGAACTCCTCGTACTCGTCGTCGGTGCAGAAGCCCATGACGCGCTCGACCCCGGCCCGGTTGTACCAGCTGCGATCGAAGAGCACGATCTCTCCGCCGGCGGGCAGGTGGGAGACATAGCGCTGGAAGTACCACTGCGTGCGCTCGCGGGCGTCGGGCGCCTGCAGCGCCGCCACCCGGCAGACACGCGGGTTGAGACGCTGGGTGATGCGCTTGATGGCGCCACCCTTTCCGGCGGCATCGCGCCCCTCGAACACCACGACGACCCGCAGCTTGTGCTCGACGATCCAGTCCTGCAGCTTCACGAGCTCGCCCTGCAGGCGAAAGAGCTCTTCGAAGTAGCGGCGGCGGTCGACGTCACCGGAGGCCTCGGCGGCGCGACCGACCGGCCCCTCGGACAGCCGCTCGTCGTCCACCTCCATTTCGAGCTCTTCGTCGAGCGTGTCTCCGTCGGTGAACTCGTCTCCCGCAAACAGCTCGTCTCGCAGCTCGTCTCGCGGCCCGTCGTCGGCCATCAGGCGCCTCCTCGCACGATTATGCGCGACGACTTGTAAAAGGCTCTTAACAACCGGCGAGTTGCCGATCTCGTCTGTTGAATCGGTGCGATTCTTGATACACGAGGTCAGGTGGGTCAGGTAGGCCAGGTAGGTCGGGTCGGGAGAACACTAGGCGGTTCTTTGCTTCTTGCGCTCGCGGGGGCGGGGACCTTCGTGGCGGCGCAGGGCGGGCCTGCTGCGGTACCCTGCGTCCTCACCGGCCGGGTGACGAGCGGGGCCACGCCGCTGCCCGGCGTGTCGATCGTCCTGTCGCAGTCGGGCACCGTGGCCGCCGCGTCGTCCACCGACGAGAACGGCACCTTCCGAGTACGGGTGTCGCCGGGTGAGTACGCGGTCGCCGCCCAAATGGCCGCGTTTGCACCCCACCAGGGTACGGTGGCGATCGGCGCGGGGTCCGGCGCCTGCGGCGCGTCGCTCGACATCCAGCTCACGCTCGCGTCGCGCAGCGCAGCGGGGCCGATCATCGAGGCGCCCGGCCTGACCCGGCGTCCGGGGCGTCTCGGCGGGCGCGGACAGAACACGGCGCCCGGCGACACCGGCCAGCGGTTCGCGGCGCTCCAGGTGCTGCAGTCCGAATCGGCGGCGGCGGCGACCGGCGGCGGCGACCTCGACGACGCGGATCCCGCCACGCGGCTGCTGCCGCCCGGGTTCTCGACCAGCGGCGCCACAGACGTCGTCGCCGTCACCGGCAACGCGGTCAACCTCGATCGCGGCCAGCTGCGCGATCGCCTCGACGCGATCGGCCGCGGCGACTTCGCCTTGCCGGACGGCGAGCCACCGCCCGGCCTCGCGGGCGGGTTCCTCGCGGCCGGCGGCAGACAGGGCGCTCCTGGCGGCGCCGCGTTCGGCGGTCAGGGCGGTGGCCCGGTCGGCGGCCAGGGCGGACGCGGCGGGGGCGGCGGCGGGGGCTTCCTCGGGCGCGGGCGCGGCAACAGCCGCGTGCAGGGCTCCACCACCTACACGTTCGGCGGCTCGGCGCTCGACGCCGCGCCGTACGCCCTTCGCGGCACCCAGACCACTCCCGACTACACGCGCCAGCAGTTCGGCGGCAGCGTCGGCGGGCCGCTGCGCGTTCCCGGCGTCTACGACGGGGCGCGCACGACGTACTTCGTCAACTACAACGGCGGCCGGTCCGACAGCTTCGTCGATCAGTACGCCACGGTGCCCACCGCCGCGATGCGCGCCGGCGATTTCTCGGGGCTGTCGGCTCCGCTCGATCCACGCACCGGCGAGCCGTTTCCGAGCGGCGTGATCCCGGCGGACCGCATCGACCCGGCCGCACGAGCACTGCTCGCGTACGTTCCCCTACCCAACCTCGCCGGGACCTCGCAGAATTTCCGCCGCAGCACCACGCCGGCGACGACGAGCGACGGCATCAGCGTGCGGCTCACGCACAACTTTGGTGCCGCCCCGCAGCGCGGACAGGGGGGGCGCGGCGGGTTCGGCGGCGGCGGCGGCGGCGGACGGGGCCGCGGCGGCCAGGGCCGTGGTGGCAACGCCGTGGTGCTGAACGCGCAGGCGCAGTACCAGCGCAGCCGCTCGGATGCGGTCAACGTGTTCCCGCTGCTCGGAGGCGCCAGCGAGACGTCGTCGCTGTCGGCTCCCGTCCAGGTCAACGTGCTCCGCGGCCGCACGATTCACAACGTGCGCGTCACGGCGACGCACTCGCGGTCCACGTCGCGGACGCAGTTCTCGGGCCTCTTCGACGCCGCCGGCGCCGCCGGGATCACCGGCGTCTCGCACGATCCGTTCGACTGGGGGCTGCCCTCGCTCTCGTTTGCCGGCCTGTCGGGGCTGCGCGACCTCGCGCCTGCCCGGCGCAGCGACACGCGCATCGGCACCGACTACACCCTCACGCGGCCATGGCAGCAGCACACGCTGCGCCTCGGCGGCGGCTTCCGCCACGACACGTCGGATGGCCGCACCGTGTCCGACGCGCGCGGTGCGTTCGTGTTCACCGGTCTCTATACGTCCGGCGGGGCGGCCGTGGCGCGCGGCAGCGGCCTCGACTTCGCCGACTTCCTGCTCGGCATGCCGCAGCAGGCGTCGGTGGGGTACGGCCCCGGCGACGTCACGCTGCGCGGCCTCGGCTTCAACCTGTTCGCTCAGGACGACTGGCGCGCCCGGCCCAACCTGACGTTCAACCTCGGCGTGCGCTACGAGGTGCAGCGGCCGTTCACCGAGGCGAACGGCCACATGGCCAATCTCGACGTGGCGTCCGGCTTCATCGCCGCCGCGCCGGTCGTGTCCGGCGCCACCGGTCTCTACACGGGCGGGTTTCCCGACGCCCTCGTCTACGCCGACATGAACAACGTCGCGCCGCGGGTGGG
>Ga0079218_10000070_pt1 | contig 20143 bp, 20 predicted proteins | sample NCCompost_FD_77181 | JGI IMG/M metagenome (GOLD analysis project Ga0079218, IMG submission 77181) | Agricultural soil microbial communities from Utah to study Nitrogen management - NC Compost | ecosystem: Environmental > Terrestrial > Soil > Agricultural land | place: USA: Utah | collected... | reverse complement strand
TTCTCCGCCAACCTGCTCAACGAGGTCCGGTTCGGGGATACGCGGCGGGGCGTCCTCCGCTCGGCGGCGCAGCTCACCAGCGCTGCCGGATCGGCGCTGAACATCCCCGGGATTCCATCCACGGCACGGTTTCCGAACACGCTGCCGACGTTCACGTTTGCCGGCGCCTATTCGCAGCTCGGGTCTCCCGCGAACACGGCGTCGGACTTCAACACCAGCGTTTCCGAGGTGGCCGACACGCTGACCTGGGTGCGTGGACGGCACACGTTCAAGGCCGGCTTCGACTGGCGCTGGGAGCGGCTGAACGTGATCCAACCGCCGTCGCCCACCGGATCCTTCGCGTTCACCGCCATCGGCAGCGACCTGCCCGGCACGGCGAACACCGGCACGCCACTCGCGAGCTTCCTGCTCGGACAGGTACAGGCGTTCTCGATCGATTTGCAGCGGGAGCAGATTCAGGAGCGGGCGAACTTTCAGGAGTACTTCGCCCAGGACGACTGGCGCGTCTCGAACAAGCTGACCATCAGCCCCGGGCTGCGCTACACGCTCAACTTCCCGTCCACCGAGATCAACGGCCAGACCGCGGTCTTCAATCCCGCCACGCACCTGCTCGACTACCCGGGTGACCAGCCTGTGCGGCCGCTCAAGAAGAACAACTTCGGCCCCCGGCTCGGGCTGGCCTACCGCGTGAACGGCAGGACGCTGGTCAGCAGCGGCTACGGCCTCATCTGGATCGAGATGGCTGGGATCACCACGCCGTTCACGACGCCGTCGTTCCCCTTCCTGCAGACGGTCACGCAGCGCGCGCTCGATACGGTCAACGCGGCGTTCGTGCTGCAGAACGGTCCGACCGTGGCGCCGCTCGACGCCACGCCGCTCGCCGGCCTGGGGCAGGGCGTGTTCGGCGTGGACGGCACGCTCGGGTCGGGCTATGCGCAGCAGTGGAACCTGGCCGTGCAGCGCGAGATCACGAGCAACATCTCCGTCGAGGTCGCCTATCTGGGCTCGAAGATCACGCACGTGGGAATTCCCGACACGAATCTCAACCAGCTGACCGTCGAGCAGCTGGCGCAGGGCGCGTCGCTGCTCACGCGCGTAGAGAACCCGTACTTCGGGATCATTCCGCGGTCGTCTTCATTGGGTGATCCGACGATCACGGTGGCACAGCTGCTGAAGCCGTTCCCGCAGTACACGACGGTCAGCCTCTACCGCAACAATGTCGGGACGACCGAGTACCAGGGTGTGAGCGCGAAGGTGGAGCAGCGGCTCACGGGCGGGTTGTCGTTCGGGGCGAGCTACACGCGTTCGCGCCTGCAGGACGACGCCTCTTCGGTCTTCGACGCGTCGATTCTCACCGGGCCGGTGGCGAACTATCCGGTGGCCGACAGCTTCAACCGCACGCTCGAACGCGACTACTCGACGGGTGACATCCCGCACGTGTTCGTCGCGTCGGCCACGTGGGCTCCGCGCAACTGGAGCCTGGCCGCGATCGTGACGCTGCAGTCGGGCCTGCCGGTGGCGGTGACCCAGACGACCAACTTCAACGCCTTCGCCGGCTTCGGGACGCAGCGTCCCAACCTGGTGGGCGATCCCGAGCTGCCGGCCGACGCGCGCACGCCGTCGCGCTGGTTCGACACGGCCGCCTTCGCGATCGCGCCGCAGTTCACGCTGGGCAATGCGTCGCGGAACCCCGTGCGCGGCCCCTCCCATCGCAACGTCGATCTCGCCGTGAGCCGCCGCGTGGCGCTGGCCGGCACGACGGCTTTCGAGCTGCGCGCCGAGGCGTTCAACCTGCTCAACACCCCGCCGCTCGGCAACCCGAACGGCGTCGCCGGCACGGCGGCGTTCGGCACCATCACGACCGCCGGCGATCCGCGCGTGGTACAGCTGGCCCTGAAGTACCTGTTCTAGGGTCGACTCGGCTTCGTCGGCCGACCGATAATCCTGCGGCACCGCCGATGCAGGAGCGTCACTCACCGACACTGATCGAAACCGCACTACGGAGCGACCGGCGCGTGATGCTGGTCGTGCTCGGTGCGGTGCCCATCGCCGCGTGGCTCTGGATCGTGCTGATGGCGCGCGACATGTACGGCCCGATGAACGGCGCGGCCGGCTGGATGATGACGACCGTGTGGAACTGGCCGCACGTCCTGCTGCTCGTGGCCATGTGGGCCGTGATGATGACGGCCATGATGCTGCCGACGGCGGCGCCCCTGATTCTGCTGTACGCGACGGCCGCCCGCAGGAGCGCGGAGCCCGGCAGCCCGGCGCGGCGTGTCTACGCGCTCGCCTCGGGCTACCTCATGGTGTGGGGGCTCTTCAGCATCGTGCTGGCGGCACTGCAGCGGCTGCTCGCCTCGGCGTTCGTCCTGACCCCGATGATGGAGCCGTCCGGGCCGATTGCCGGTGCGGTCCTGCTCGGCGTCGCCGGCGTGTATCAACTGACGCCGCTCAAGCGCGCCTGCCTGCGCGTCTGCCGTTCGCCGCTCGGCTTCCTGATGCAGCGCTGGCGCAGCGGCATCGCCGGCGCGTTCCGGCTCGGCGCCGGCCATGGCGCCTACTGTCTCGGCTGCTGCTGGGCGCTGATGCTGATCCTGTTTGCCGGCGGCGTGATGAACCTGGTGGTCATCGTCACGCTCACGGTGTGGGTGCTCGTCGAGAAGACCGCCCCGTTCGCGGAGTACACCTCCATCGCCAGCGGCGCCGCGCTGCTCGGGATGGCCGTGTGGATGCTGGTGCGCTGACCGACGTCGCCGGCGATTACGCGTTCGCCCAGGTGAAGGGCGCGTACTGACCGTTGTTCCGGCCGCTCGAGTCGTTCCACGAGAACCCGAACGCATTGACCTGGCTCTGTACCGCATGGGCCAGGCTGACGTTGGTGTTCGCCGGATGGCCCGTGTTGCCGAGCTGCAGCGGCTCGGTTGCCGCCGGGTCGATACCCATTGCGGGCGTGGCGGAGATGCTGACCAGCGATGCGGCCTTGACGGACCATTGCGCGCCGGACAGGTCGAAGCGGATGGGCGCCGATTCGACGCCCACGAAGTTGGTGATCATGCCCGACAACGCCGCCATCGGACCGCCCGCGGCGCCGCTCGCAATCGCCACGATCGCGTCGCGTTGCGCCGCGCTGGCCCGCTCGTCCACGATGACGCCGGCGGACCAGTTGCCCTTGCCCATCTCTTCAGGCGTGAACCCGACGACGATGAAGCCGAGACCGTCGAGCGCGAGACCGCCGAAGCTTCCGCGATCGATCTTGAAGCCCATGGCAAAGGTGCACGACCCCTTGCTCGGCTTGGCGGTGAGCTGAGTGAAAATGCAGGGACAGACGTAGTCGCAGCTGCAATTCTCGTAGTACTGCCCGGCGACCTGCCATGACGGTGTAGCCACGTGTGCCTCCTTGGCGACCAGTCCCGAATGATAGCGCGGCTCAGGCCGCCTTCAGGTAGCCGCTCAGTCCGTCGAGCACCATCTGCACCGACACCATCACCAGCAGAATCCCCATCAGGCGCTCGAGCGCCACGGCGCCGCGCGGGCCGAGGAAATTGAAGAGCCAGGTGGACACCGCGAGGGTGATTGCGGTGGGAAGCCACGCCACCACGACCGCGGCCGCGACGTTCTGGACCGGGTTGGTCTGCGCCAGCAGGATGACCACCGAGATTGCGCCGGGCCCGGCGATGAGCGGCATCGCGATCGGCACGACCAGCGGATCGTCGAGCCCTTCCTTGTCGAGGACCTTCCGGGCCGGGAACACCATCCCGAGCGCGATCATGAACAGCACGATGCCGCCGGAGATGCCGAGCGTGTAGGCCTGCAGCCCCAGGGCGCGCAGGATGGCGCCGCCGGCGAAGACGAACAGCTGCAGGATGGCAAGGGCAATGATGCTCTCGCGGATGATGATCCGCCGGCGCCGCGCCGGCGTCGCCGCGCGCAGCAGCGTGTTCAGCGTGACCAGGTTCCCGAAGGGATCCAGGACGATGAAGAGCAGCAGCGCGATCGAGAACACGCGCATGTCGACTTACTTGCCGACCATGTGCTTGACGTCGCGCTCGTTCTCCTGGCAGATGAACTCGATGAGCTCGGCGTCGAGCCGCTCGTCCACCATCAGCTTCTGGTTCACCCGCACCGTGAAGGGCGTGGTGTACGCCTTCGGGTCGTCGATCGTCACGTCGATCTTCAGCGTGCCGTAGTTGAGGCGGCGGAAACGCTCGGTCACGGTGGCGGCGTCGGTCATCGGCGAGCCGTCGATGTCGAGCCAGCCGCCGTCGCGGAAGCCATTGGACCGGACCACCAACGTGTCGCCCTCCCAGCGGCCCACCGAGTAGCCGTACCACCACGGCTGCGGGTCGTTCGCCGGCAGGGCCCGCCCGTCGGTGAAGATCTGACGCACGCCAGCGTTGCCCTCGTAGAGGATCACGAGCACGTCGGGCGTCTGGATGATCTTCCGCGGTTGCGGATGCTCGTGGAACTGCATGATGCCCATCGGCAGGCAGAACGCATCCGGGTTGTCCTTGCTGTTCCACTCCTTGCGCTCGGCGAGGAGCTTGGCGGCCCACGGCTGGAGCGGCAGCCCCTTGGGGAAGTGGGTCCCGATGTTCGCGAAGGTGGAGGGCGGCGGCTCGCCTGGCCTTGCCGCCGGCGGCTGGCGCACCTGCCCGCCGTAGAACCACTCGTTCAGCCACACGCCCGTGAGGTCGGGCTTGCCGTCGGCCGTGCGTGGCGCCGGGGCCTCGAGGTTGGGCGTGCCGTCGGCCTTGAGCGGCAGCTTCTTGTCCGGAGCCACCGGCCACTGCGCACCCAGCGGCGCCAGCGCCAACGCCACTCCTAAGGCCGTTGCGAGCAGCACTCGTGCTCTCATGTCACTCCTTCAGCAGGCGGTTCGACACGAATCCTTGAATGTCGGCGCGCCGCCGGTCGCGGGCGTCGATCTCGTCCAGGCGCGTCCACGACTCGTCGTGCTCGTAGCGGTAGCTGGCGATGAAGCCCGAGGGCACGGCGCCCCCGAACTCGTCGGGGCCGACCATCGAGAAGTAGCGATGACCGTCGCGCCGCTCGAAGAGGTGATAGACGCGCCCGGGCACCCGATGAAAGCGGCACTCCGCGTGAATCAGGTCCACGTCGCGCGACGCCTGCTCGATGATCTCGCGGGCCCGCTCCTGCAGCGCCTTCATCTGCTCGACGATGACCTCGAGCTGCGCGTTGGTCCGCAGCGCCACCTTCGACGAGGCGGCCTCGATGATCTTCGCGGTGTCCACGAGCGACACGGGCGCGCCCAGCCGGCTGACCGGATACGGCGACGCATGATCGGCCCCCCGGAAGTTCTCCCCGCTGTACTTGGTATCGTCCCTGTCGCTCATCGAATCCATCAGGCGGGTCTAAGACCCGCCTCTACGTACACTTCAATCTCGCGATCGTCGCGCCCAGGTGCGACGACGTGTCGTCCCAGAACTCGGCCACGAGCGGGTGCCGCTCGAGCGTCGCTTGCACGATGCCGCGCTGGACGCCGCGGCCGCGCCCGTGGACGAGCCGCACTTCCGTGATTCCTCTCGCCGCGGCCTCGCTCAGATACTCCTCGACCACCGAGCGGATGTCGGCCGGCGCGAACGAGTGCAGGTCGAGTTCCGGCCCGATCGGAACGTCGACCGGTTCGTCCATCCCGAATCCTACCTTGTGCGCCCCGCGCCGAACTGCATCCGCGGCGAGGGTCCGACCTGCTCGTACAGGAGTCCGTCCGCGGCGCGATCGAGGCGCCGCACGTACACGCTGCGCGCGCCGTCGCGGCCACCGCTGCCCGAGACGACGATCACGTCGCCGGGCTTGAACGTGTCGGCGTTCATGCCGATGTTCTCCAGTTCCCAGCGGTTGTCCAGTTCGAGCCGCCATCGCCGCACGCCGCCGTCATCGGTGACGTCGATGCCGATCCAGGGGTGCGGGTTGACGAACTGGAACTCACGCACGCTGCCGGTGATCGTCACCTGCCTGCGGTTGTCGTAGGTGGCGGTCAGCGAGTGGTGCGCCGCGGGCGCGGCTGCCGCGAGCAGCCAGACCGCGGCCAGGAGTTTCATTTGCCCACGGCCGCCCTCTCCTCGGCCCGGGCCGCGGCCAGGATGTTGCGCAGGCCGTAGTTGCCTTCGTGGCACGCATACTCGAACGGCGGCTGCGTCGCGTCGCGCGTCAGGTTCATCGCAAAGGTCCACGGACGCGCCCACGTGAGCGGGTCCTCGAACGTGACGGCCCATTCAACAGTGTCGGGCCCGAGCGGCGTGAAGCGCTCGACCAGCTTCAGCTGCTCGCTCGACCCGCGGTACGGCGTCTTGTCGGTGAAGTTCGTCGTCTCGATGACGAGCGTGCTGCCCTCCCAGCGGGCGCGCGCATCGCCCATGTAGTGGCGGAAACGGCCAGGCAGGTGCGGCCGGCCGTCGAGTGGAATCACACGCGTGTCGCCCACCATCTCGTAGGTGATGGTGACGAAGCCGGGACCCTGGTGAATCCGGTACGAGTTGCCGTAGATCGCGGGCATCATCGAGCCGGGGATCCCGCGCGTGATGCAGCGGTCGTAGTTGCTGCGGTCTTCCCACGAGTCGGCGGGGCCGCGACCGGCGCGGGCCTGTTGGCGCGCGCGGGCCCGCTGCTGCGCCTCGGCGGTCTGCGGCGGCACCTTGCCGTCGGCCGGATCGACGACGAGCCACGGGCGGCTGTTCGCCGCGTAGTAGTTCTCGAACCAGTGCATCGGGCTCGTGGCGCCGGGAAATTCGCTCAGGCCCGGCGTCCGCTCGATGGTCTGCTCCTGCCGCTGCTGCACCAGCTTGGCGAATTCCGCTGGTGAGATGTCCTCCGCGCGCCGCCCCTTGAACTCGTCGGGCTTCTCGAACGGGATGCCGCTCTCGTCGCTGTTGTTGTAGTCGCCCGCGATATCCGGATCGCCCCACGGGGTCCGGGGCGGCACGAACGTGCCGCGCGGCGGCAGCGGCGCGACGCGTTTCTTGGTTGGCACTTCGTCACGCTTGATCGGCTGGGCGCGCTGCGCCGCCGGCGTCACGGTCATCAGCGATCCGAGGATCAGCGCCGTGAGAATCGTCAGGAGCAGGTTTCGGACCGGTCGGCTCATCGGGGCGTTCCTCGTGCGAGGTACGGCCCCGATCGTATCAGGAGACAGCGGACGGTCGGGCCTGGCTGGCGCAAGCGAATCACTCCCGGTCCGTAATCGGCGGGAGGACGCCAGGATTGAACTGGCCTCTAGGCTCTAGCCTCTGGCCTCTCGCAAGAGCTTCCTGGCAGAGTAGTACCTAGAGGCCAAAGGCAAGAGGCTAAAGGCTCAATTCGCTGGCTCGATGCGCAGAATCGCGCCCTGCGTCTGGTCGGTCGTGACGTAGAGCAGGCCGTCCGGCCCCTGCTTCACGTCGCGAATGCGCTGCCGCAGCTCGACGAGCAGCGACTCGCGTCGCATTTCCTCCATCTTCTCGTTGAAGAGGATGCGCTCGAGATGCCCGGTGCCCGGAATTTCGCCCGTGCGCAGCGCGCCCACGAAGACGTCGCCCTTCCACTTCGGCAGCTTGTCGCCGGTGTAGAACTCCATCCCCGACGCGGCGATCGATGGAATCCACAAGACGATCGGCGCCTCGAAGCCATCGTGACTGGCGCCCGACTTGCCCTGCCACGCCCCCTGGTAGGTGCGCCCGTAGCTCACGAGCGGCCAGCCGTAGTTGGCGCCCGGCTTCAGGATGTTGATCTCGTCGCCGCCGTTCGGGCCGTTCTCGTGCTGCCACATCTGGCCGGTGCCGGGATGCACGGCGAGGCCGAGCGAACTGCGGTGTCCGAGCGTGTAGACCTCGGGCTTGTAGCCGGCCTTGCCCACGAACGGGTTGTCGGGCGGGACGGTGCCGTCGTCCTTGATGCGCAGCACCTTGCCGCCCTGTGCGTTACCGTCCTGGGCCGCGTTGCCGGCGGTCGTCACGTAGAGCATGCCGTCGCGCCCGAACGCGATGCGCGCCACGCCGTTGCCCTCGGCACCCACGAAGACATCTTTCGTCTCCACGAGCGCGCTGCCGTCCCAGCGGCCGCGCGCGATGGCCGTCGTCTGACGCTTCTCGTCGAGCGGCTTGGTGTAGCAGAGGTAGACCAGCTTGTTGCTGGCGAAGTTGGGGTGCAGGACCACGTCCATGTAGCCATGCACGGCTCCCGGCTCGCCCGAGATCCCCAGGTTGCGCGCCATCGGCGCGCCGGCCACCGGCTTGGGATCGAGCTTGCCGTTGCGGATGACCCGCAGACGGCCGGGCCGCTCGGTGACGAGCGCCACGCCGTCGGGCAGGAACGCGATCGTCCACGGGTTCTCGAGGCCAGTCGCGAAAGCCGTCACGCGGATCCGCTGCCCCTCGCCGGTATCGAACTCCATGGGCAGCTTGGGCAGCGGACGGTTCGCGAGCCCGGTGGGCGCGACCGGAATACCGATGGGCGTCATCGGGATCTTCTGCTGTCCGAATCCCGGTTGTGAGCCGATCGTGGCTGCCAGCATCAGGGCCAGCGCCGCCACACCGGCGGTTCGTGCCTGCTTCATTGAACGCTCCTCAGACTGCTTATTGTATGGCGGGTCTCATCGTCTGGCGGCCGGCGTCAGCGTCGTCTCGCGCCGCTCCGCGCCGCGCATGTAGACCACCTTCACGCCCTGGCCGATCTTCAGCAGGTCGAGCGCATACGTGTAGTCGTAGATGTTGGTGATCGCCTGCCCGGCAATCTCCACGATCACGTCGCCCTTCTGCAGCCCCGCCTGCTCGGCGGGCCCCCCGCCCACCACGCCGCCGAGCAGCAGCCCCTTCACGGTGGCGGCATAGTCGGGCACCGTGCCGGTGAAGATGCGCACGCCGGTGCGCGAGGCCGTCTGCGTGGACTGTTCCACCTTGACGAACTGCGGGGCAGGGTCGAGGTCCATCAGCCGCCGTGTGATGGCGGAGGCGAACGAGGCCACGCGATCCAGATCCTCGTAGGCGATCTTGTCGGCCGTGTCCGACGGCTTGTGATAGTCCGTGTGTCCGCCGGTGGTGAACGACAGGCTGGGCACGCTCGCCTGGTTGAAGTTCGACACGTCGGTGGGCTGGTACGGGTCGGGCTGCACGGTGAGATCGAATCCGGCGGCGACGTTGGCGCGCTCGAGAATCGACGCCCACACCGGGCTCGTGCCGGTGGCCTGCACCACCAGCTTGTTTTCCTGCATGCGGCCGACCATGTCGAAGTTGAGATAGGCGGCGAGCTGATCGGCCGGCACGGGCGGTGTGGCCACGAACGCGGCCGACCCGAGGAGGCCGATTTCCTCGGCGCTCCACAGCCCCACGAGCAGGTGGCGCCGCCGCATCGGCTGCCGCGCGAGCGTGCCGGCGATGGCCAGCACCGCCGCGGTGCCGGAGGCGTTGTCGTCGGCGCCGAGGTGCGCGCGGCCGGCGTCGTCCCGCGAGGCGAGTGAGCCGCTGTGCGCCGTCCGGCCCAGGTGATCGTAGTGCGCGCCGATGGCCACCCACGGTTTGTCGACGCCCGCCACGGGGGCGGTGGCGGGCAGATAGGCCACCACGTTGCGGCCCGTGCGCCGCTCGCGGGTGACGGCCGCCTTGAGCGTGACCGTGACGCCCGGCAGCTCGAAGCCCGCGACGTGCGGGTTGCCCGTGTCGAGATCCTTCTGCGCGTCGGCCAGCGGCTTGCCGGCCGCGAACAGCGCCGACGCTACCGCGCCGCTGACGCTGACGGCGGCAATTCCCGACCCGGCGAGCGCCGTGTCGAGCGTCATCGGCACGGTGAGGCCGGCGTTCGGCGACCGGGGACCGGTGACCACCACGAGCCCCTTCGCGCCGCGCTGGCGCGCCGCCATCGCCTTGTAGCGCAGGTCGGCGTAGCGCGAGAGAATGGCGCGCGTCTGCTGGTCGGCGTCCTCGGGGAAGTAGCGCAGCACCACCACGACCTTGTCCTTCACGTCGAGCGTAGCGTAGCTGTCGTAGCCGAAGCCCTGCGACTCGGGCACGACGATGCCATAGCCCGCGAACACCACCGGCCCCGAGATGTCGGCGTCGTCGGAGAACGAGAGCGCCTGCACGTCGGTGCCAGCCGTGAATGCCTTCGGTGCCGCCGAGCCCGCCGTGACGGCGACGCGCGAGCCGGCGTCGCGGCTCCCGGCCGTGAACGAAAAGCTCTGAAACATGTCGCCGCGTCCGGGCAGCGGCCGTGCGCCGAGGCGCGCGAGCTGCGCGGCGACGTAGTCGCCGGCCGCACGCTCGTCGGCCGATCCGGCCTCGCGGCCACCGAGCTTTTCCGAGGCCAGCACTTCGACGAACGGGCGGGTCGCCGGGGCCGGTGCCTGGGTGTGAACAGAGGGGCCGGCAACGACGAGCGAGACGAGGAGGAGCAGGGCCGCGCGGCGCATGTCGTTACCTCGCTGGAGCGGCGCGCAAGGCCGCGAGCGCTTTTTCATGATTCCACTGTGCCAGGAAGATCTGACCCTCACGCCCGCCGCCGCGGCTCGACGTCCAGGCCAGCTGTGTGCCGTCGGGCGACGGCACGGGCAGGCCGTCGAAGCCGTCGGAGTAGGTGACCCGCACCGGCTGCTTCCGGCCGTCGATGTCCACGAGGAACAGCTCGAAGTTCTCGAACCCGAGCTTGTTCGACGCGAAGATCACGTACTGCCCCGCGGGATGAATGTAGGGCGCCCAGCTCATGGCCCCGAAGTTCGTGAGCTGCCGCTGATCGGTGCCGTCGAGGTTCATCGTCCAGATGTCGGCGATGAGACCGGCTTCGTCGAAGCGGCGCCAGATGATGCGCTTGCCGTCGGGCGAGAAGAAGGGTCCGCCGTCGTAGCCGTTCACAGTGGTCAGGCGCTTCACGCCGGATCCGTCGGCATCGGCGCGCATGATGTAGATCTCGGCGAAGAAGCTCGGGTCGGTGTCGAGCTGCTTGCGTTCAGCCGCCGACAGCTGGCGGTCGTACGCCTGCCGCGTGGACGAGAACGCGATCCACTGGCCGTCGGGCGAGTAGCTCGCTTCGGCGTCGTAGCCGCGCGCGTTGGTGAGACGGCGGTAGGTCTTCGTCTTCGCGTTCTGAACGTAGAGCTCCATCTCGGGGTCGTAATCCCACGAGTAGCGCCGCTCCTGTCCAGAGGCGCGGAACTTCAGTTCGTCGTCCTGCTGCTGCTTCGACGTCGGATCGTGATGCGTGGAGGCGAAGAGGACGTCGCCGGTCTCGGGGTGGAAGAACGAGCAGGTGGTCTTGCCCATGCCTGGCGACACGCGCGCCACGTCGCCCGCGCCCATGTCCATCGTGTAGATCTGATAGAACGGGTTGCCCGGCTCGCGCTCGCTCTGGAACACGAGCTTCTTCCCGTCCTTCGACCAGTAGCCTTCGCCCGCACGGCGGCCCTCGACGGTAAGGCGCCGCGGCCGCGTCAGGAAGTCACGTTCAGGGGAGGACGCCGGCGCCTGCGCCGACGTCAACGCGCCCGCCAGGCTCAGCAGACACGCGCCCGCAACCAGGAATCGCATGCGAAAAGGGTACTCCAGGGCCGGCTAAAGCCGGCCCCCACGACTGAGAATCAACGCACCGCCGCCGCTTCGTAGGCGCGGCCAAATCTGTTCGCCAGGAAGTCCGCCAGCGCCACCTCCTCCTGGCGGATGAAGCCGCGCTTCGGCAACGCGCCCTTGACGAAGAGATCCAGGACTCCGCAGAGGCCGCTGGCGGTCGTGATCTGGATGCCGGTCATCGGCATGCCGGCCCACGTCTGCGCGTAGACCTTGCGCGCGAACGACACCTGGGTGCGGACGTCGCCCTTCAGCCCCGACGCGGTGACGAACACCACCACGACGTCCTGCTCGGTCGTGGGGATGGCGGTCCGCAGGATGTCTTTCATCACGTCCCGCTTTCCCGCGAGGCCGAAGTCCTGGAGCATCAGCTTGGCGATGTCGCGGTGGCCGGGATAGCGGATGGTCTTGTAGTCGAGATACTGCACCTGCCCGCTGAGCGTCTCGGCCAGCGTGCCCAGCCCGCCGGACGTGTTGAACGCCTCGTAGTTCACGCCGTCGAGCGCGAAGCTCTCATAGCCCTCGAGCGGCGGCTGCTCGATGCGGGCGCCGTCCACGATCGCCTCGCACGGGTGGACGTACTCGTTGATCAGGCCGTCCACCGACCACGTGAGGTTGTATTTGAGCGCGTTGGTCGGGTATTGCGGCAGCGCGCCCACCCGCATGTGCAGTCGTTCGAGCGTGTCGAAGCCGCGCGACAGCGCGTAGCCGGCGATGCTGATGAACCCCGGCGCCAGCCCGCACTGCGGCATGAACGCGGTGGCCGCGCCGCCGGCGAGCGCGCGAATGACGCGCGCCGCGTCGAGGTCCTCGGTCAGATCGAAGTAGTGCGCGCGGCCGGCGGCGGCCTTGGCGATCGCGCTCCCAAGATGGAAGGGGAGCGCGTTGACGACGATGTCGTGCCCCTCGATGGCGCGCGCGAACGTGTCCACGTCGTCGCCGTCCACCGTCCGGCAGCGGCTGCCGAAGCGCTCCACGACGTGCGGATCGAGCGCGCGATCGGCAAGCGTGACGTCGTAGCGCGGCTCACCCTCGGCCGTGGTGAGCAGGTGCGCCACGGCGCGCCCGATGTGGCCGGCGCCGAGGATGAGAAGACGCGGCACGCGTCAGCGCCGTTCGGCGAAGGGTCCGACCTCGGGCTTGGCCTGCGTGTTGCCGAGCGGCCCGAGCTCGGCGGCCACGCCGCGGTTGATCGCTGCCGTCTCGCTGCCGGCCTGGAAGCACGTGAAGTCGGGGCGATCGCGCCACGCGAGAGGGCCGCACAGCCGGATGCCGGCCCGCAGCGTGGAGTCGTGCACGATGTTGATGGCGCGCTCGTAGTCGGGTGTCCCCTGGCGATAGCCCGAGAAGTTGGCAAGGTCGCCGCTGGCGGCAAAGAGGGCCGTGACGCCCGGCACCTTGGCGATGGCGTCGGCGTTCCTCAGCCCCTCGAGCGTCTCGATCATCAGAATCAGCACGATGTTGTCGTTGATGGTGTTGCGGTAGCCGCCGGGCACGCCGCCCCACATGCTGGCGTCGAACGCCTGTCCGCCGCCGTTGCTGCGGCGGCCGAGCGGCGGGAAGTAGGTCCAGTTGCGCGCCTCGATCGCCTCTTCCACCGTGTCGATCGTCGGCACGACGATCACCAGCGCACCGGCATCGGTGGCGTGCTGGATCTCGCGCTCGTCGGCGGCGGCCACCCGCGCACCGGGCACCGCTTTCGCGTGCGGACACGTCCGCCAAAGGCGCGCGGCGGTCTCCCAGTCGCGCTGGTCGTGCTGCATCTCGGTCCAGATGAAGTCGTAGCCGGCGTTGGCCATCGCGCAGTAGGTGGAGGGGTCGCTGGCGCCGAAGAACGTGCCGCCCGTCACCTTGCCGCCCTGCATCAGCTTCAGCTTGACCGGGTTCCAGATCTTGGAGCCCGGCGGCGCGTCGAACGCGGTGCCGTACTTCCAGCTGGCCGGGTCGAAGGGCCCCTGGTTCACCGCCCCCGCTGGCGCCACCATGCGGGCATTGCTGTCCACGCCGGCCTTCGCGGCAAGCGGAAACGTCTGCGTGCCGGGTACGGCGTTGTTGGCATAGGGATCGGCGGTGGCGCCGCGGCCGCGGCCCGCCGCGGGTTGCGTCCCCTGCGCCGGTGCAGCCTGCCCCGGCTGGGCCCCCGGCGCCTGCGCGTTCTGCGCGCGCGCGACGAACACCATGGTCACGACCACCGACGACACGACAGCGGCAAGAACGAAAGGTCTCATGGCGACTCTCCGGCCGAGACTATGTACCCGCGCTCACGCCCCGCGCAAGCCCGGCACCAGGCCGACAAGGCGCCGACACCCCGGATGGCTACAATGCGGCCGTGCCGCCACCCGCGTCCTCCCTCGTCCGCGCCCCTCTCGGTCTGGTGCTGTCGGCGGTCGTGCTGGTGCTCGTCTCGAGCGCGGGAGCGGCCGATCCGCCACCCAATGTGATTCTGTTCGTGCCCGACGGCCTGCGCGGCGGCATGGTGTCGATGGAGACGGCGCCCACGCTCGCCTCCCTCGCCCGCGACGGCGTGACGTTCAGCAACTCCCACTCGGTCTACCCGACCCTGACGATGCCCAACGCGGCGGCGCTGGCCACCGGGCATTTTCCGGGCGATACCGGCGTCTTCGGCAATTCGCTGCTCATGCCGTGGGACGTGCGCAGCGCGAACGGGTCGCGCGTGCCCTTCATCGAGGTGGACGCGGTGCTCGGCGAGATCGAGGAGCGGATGGGCGGCTTCATGCCGCAGAGCACGATGCTTGCCCTGGCGCGGCGCGCCGGCTACAGCACGGCGACCATCGGCAAGCACGGGCCCGCGCTGCTGCAGGACCTGGCGGCCTTTCACGACCGCGCCACCATCGTCGTTGACGACGTGACGGGCGCGGCGGCCGGCGTGCCGCTCGCACCGGAGGTGGTGGCGGCCATGACGGCGGCGGGCCTCGCCACCGCGGCGCCCCCGCGCGGCGACAACGGGCGCGGCGGCAATTTCCAGAACCCCGGAACGACCACGGCGAACGTGGCGCAGCAGACCTGGATTACCGACGTTGCCACGCGCGTCGTGCTCCCGATGTTCAAGGCTCGGAGCAAGCCGTTTCTCATCGTCTACTGGTCCCGCGATCCCGACGGTTCGCAGCACAACCAGGGCGACAGCTTCGGACGCCTGACTCCCGGCATCAACGGCCCCACGACGATGGCGGCCATCCGCAACGCCGACGACAACCTGCGCCGGCTCCGCGAGGCGCTGGCCGCGCACGACCTCGCCGCCACCACCAACATCATCGTGGCGGCGGATCACGGCTTCACCACGGTGTCACGGGAGAGCAGCACGAGCCCGGCCGCCAAGCGGAAGTACGCCGACGTCGCGCCCGGCCATCTGCCGCCCGGTTTCGTCGCCCTCGATCTGGCCGAGGCGCTCGGCCTGCCGCTGTGGGATCCGGGCCAGAAGAACCGCCGCGTGGCTCCTGGTGAGCACACCAACGGGCACGGCGTGCTCGGCCAGGACCCCGCGACACCCGAATCTGTCGTCGCGGCCGATGGCGGTGTGGCGCTGATCTATCTGTTCGGCGCCGCCCAGCGAACGCTGGCCGCACGGACCGTCGACGCGCTCATGACGCAGGACTACGTGAGCGGCATGTTCGTCGACGACGCGCTCGGCGAGATCGCGGGCGCGCTGCCCACGAGCGCGATTCGCTTGCGGGGCCGTGCTGGGACACCCCGCCCGTCGATCGTCGTCAACCTGCGCTCGTTCACCACCGGGTGCGCGGTGGAAACGAATTGCAGCGTCGCGGTCTCGAACGCCGGGCAGCAAGGGCAGGGGCACCACGGCGGCTTCGGCCGGGCCGAGACCTTCAATTTCATGGCCGCGGCGGGCCCCAGCTTCAAGCGCGGATTCGTGGACACGATGCCGGTGGGGAACGTGGACGTGCACCCGACGATTGCCCGGATCATGGGATTGCCGCGCGCGCCGCGCGGCACGCTGACCGGCCGCGTGCTCGAGGAAGCGCTCGTCAACGGCCGGGCGGCGCGCGTGACCGTGCGGACCCTGCGTGCGAAGCCCGGCCCGAACGGGCTCCGCACCACGCTGCGCTATCAGGAAGTGGGCGGCGTGCGCTACTTCGACGCCGCGGGCACTCCGGGCCGCACGGTGGGACTCAAGTAGTCTCTGGTCCTTGGTTCTTGGTCCTTAGTCCGACTACCTGGCGCCCCTGAACACCCGCTCGTCGAGCGGACTGCCGGTGAGCGGCAGGATGTCGTCGCGGTACTTGCGCGTGTGCGCGGCCACCACGTGCGCGTCGAGGGCGGCCTGGTCGCGCCAGGTTTCGATCACCGTGAAGTGGTTGCCGCGCATCGTGTGCTGCAGCACGTCGAACCGGAGGTTGCCGGGCTCCTGGCGGCTGTCCGCCGCGAGCCGGGTCAGCATCGGCGCCACCGCCGGGTTGGGCGCCACGTCCACGTGCGAGACCACGGACACCGCGCTCGCCGTGTTGCCTGCCCGCGCCGGTGCCACCGCCACCGTCTTGTACGGCCGCTGGTCGAAGCCGCTGACGCGGACGTCCTTGATGGCGTCGAGCAACCGCTGCTGCACCGCCGGGTCACGCGCGTCGAACGCCTTCTGATCACGCCAGGTCTCGACGATCACCCAGTGTCCCGGGCGCCCGATCTGTTCGAAGGCTTCCGCCGCACGGCACCCGTCCTGTTTCGCGGCGGCCTCCCGGTAGGTGCGCAGCGCGGCAGCGGCGTCGCGCGCCGAGGACGCCGCCGTTTCGACGTATGCAACGGCGTAGAAGGTGGTGTCGGGCGGCGCTTGGGCGCGAAGAGCCGACGTGGCGAGCAGGGCAGCCAGGCACACGACGGAGAGGCGCGTCATGTGCGAAGCCTATAACAGCCTACGCGCGATCGACCAGGACCTTCGAGCCGGCCTTGCGCGCACAACTGGCGCAGCAGAACCACGTGCCGTCGTCTTCGAGGCCGTGCCCGATGATGCGGCACTGGCAGTGCGCACAGGTCGGCGCCAGCTTCTGGATGGCGCATTCGAAGCTGTCGAACGTGAAGCTGGTTGTGCCGCTCATCACGACGAACGGCTTGTCGTAGTCGTTTCCGCAGGTGTCACAGCGCGCCATGGATATTCCTTCCTAGCGGTGCCGATCGATTGACGGCGAGCCGGCAGGCCGCTTCCGCGCGGCCGTGGGCGACTCCGCGTCGGCTTCGGTGCCCGCGGTGTCGATGTCCTGATCGCCGGAGGAATCGCCGTCGGGGCCGCTCACGGGATCGAGTTGCTCCTGGGGCGGAACGGCTTCGACGGGTTCGTTCGGGCGGCTCGGCTGTTGCGGTGCGCTCATGGAGTCTCCTCGGCGGCAGGGCGCGCCGCGCAAATGCGCGACTGAAGAGCAAAGCACGTGCCCCGGCCGCGCGCGGCTGGCGCTCGCGGAATCGTTCTTGCTCCGTGCCAATTGTTCAAAGGAGTTGAAACAATGGCTCGTCCGCTGTGGAAAGGGTCGATCAGCTTCGGGCTCGTCAATATCCCGATCGAGTTGCACGTCGGCGCCCGGGACCACACGCCTCACTTCCGCCTGCTGCATCGCACCGACCTGTCGCCGATCAGCCTCGAGCGGATCTGCCAGAACGACGGCAAGGCCGTGGCGTGGGACGACCTGGTCAAGGGCTACGAGGTGGCGAAGGGGCGCTTCATCGCCTTGGAGGACGACGACTTCAAGCGCGTCGCGGTGGAGCGCAGCCGCAGCATCGACATCCAGGCCTTCGTGCCCCTCTCCGACATCGACACGCGCTACTTCGACACGCCGTACTACGCGCTGCCGGGCAAGGGCGCCGAACACGCCTACGGGCTGTTCGCGCAGGCGCTCGCGAAGAGCGGTCGCGCGGGGATCGCCAAGTACGTGATGCGGCAGCGCGAGCACCTCGCGGCGCTGCTGCCGGTGCGAGGCTGTCTCGTGGTGTCCACGATGCGCTTCGAAGAGGATCTCGTCGATCTGCCGCACACGTCACGCCCCAAGGTGAGCGCACAGGAGCTGAAGCTCGCCGACCAGCTCATCTCGAGCCTGGCAGGCGAGTGGACGCCCGGCGCCTATCACGACGACTACGTGCCGGCGCTCATGAAGGTCATCAACGGCAAGACCAAGGGCAAGAAGCTGCCGGCGGTGTCGGAAAAGCCGACGCCGCCGACGAAGGTCGTCGATCTGGTGGAGCGGCTGAGAGAAAGCCTCGCGGCCGCGCAGAAGAGCTCGCGGCCGAAGCGCGCGGCCCGCGCACGCAAGCGTTCCGCGGCCTGAGCGGAGGTTCTCTACAGCCGCGTGTCGCCGTCCGGCACGGCCGGTTCGTCCACCGGCGCTTTCACGGGCGGCGGATCGATATCCGGGCGGCGATGTGACCGCGTCCGGTTCGGATCGTCGGGCGGCACGACCGGTGGCGGAAACGGCGGGTGGTGCTGCGGGATCTGATCAGCAGGCGGAGGCACGGGGATTTCGTCGGGCATGAGCAGGCTCCTCTCTCATGCCGAGGGTGAGCAAGAGCGCCGCCAAGGGGCGGATGAGCCGCACGGCGGCTCATCCGCCCTTTGGGCCTCGGGCCTCGGGCCGGAGGGTTACTCGCGCCGGCCGTCGTACCACACGTAGCAGTCGTCGCGATTTCGGACCGCGCGCCCGAGCGTGAGCGCGCTCTTGAAAATCGATCCCGCCACCTCGCGCTTGGTGTAAAGCCGCGCCTTGCGGTCGCTGGTGACGAGCGGGTGCTCGTCGAGGATGACGATCGTGCGTCCGGTCGCGCGCGCGAGCCGCTTGAGACGTTTGAACAGCTCCAGCTCCTCCGTAGCAAAGAGCTCCAGGCTGAAGCCGCCCGCGTCGCGGAACGCGCGAGCCTCGCAGAAGATGAACGACCCCGCGGCCAGGCGGCCCAGGCGGCTGATGGCGTTCCAGATCGTGACGACGACCCGTCCGAGCGCCGTGCCGCCGTCGAGGGCGACGGTGGCGCCTCCCGCCACGCAGTGGCCCGAAGCGATCGCGCCGGCGGCGTCGGCGAACAGCTCGGGCGAGGGATGCGAGTCCGCGTCCACGAAGAGGAGCCAATCGCCGGTCGCGCGTGCGGCCCCGGTGTTCCGCGCCCGTGAAATCTGATTGACCGGTTCGAAGACCACGGTGGCGCCGGCCGCGCGCGCAATCTCACCGGTCCCGTCGGTGGAGTTGTTGTCGCAAACGATCAGTTCGTGAGTCCAGCCGCGCGCGTCGAACGCGGCGGTTGAGCGGCGGATGCTGGCGAGCGTCGCCGGCAGGCCGCGGGCTTCGTTGTAGGCGGGTACGACGATCGAGATCTTCATCGGGGGCGACATCGTTGTGGGGTCCGTTGCGCCGCACGGCACCCCCTCGAACAGGGTACCGGACAAAGATGTTCGCGAGCCCTGCCAGTTCCCACACCGATGTGCCCTTGAACCGGCAAACCCCACGTTTTCTGTTCGATCCGAGCGCCGCGCCTGGCCTTGCGGCGCGACTATTTCGCATATTCCGGCGTGTTTTTGTCGATTGCGCGCGTGGCCGGCGGGTGGGAACACCAATTGCTACCTCCATCAGCGGCTCCCAATGATTCATCCGTCGACTCCCGCGCAGTGGATCGATGCGGAGCCTCGTGCGTCGCATGAGGAACCCCGTGAGCTGGCGCTCGTGCGCGAGATCAGCCAGCTGTTCGCCGAGCGGCCCGACATGCGCGCGGCGTTCAAGCAGGCCATCCAGACCCTGGCGGCGCAGAGCCGGCTGGGCATCACCGGCGCGATGGTCTCGCTGCCAGGAGAGCGCGGCGACCAGGCCGACCTGTCGGTGGCGGAAGGCTCGTCCTCGCCGCGGCCCAGGGGGCCCGCGGCGCCGGATGCTGTCAGCGTCGCCGATCAGGTGATCCAGAAGGGGCGGTCGATCGTGGTCTCGCGCATCGCACGAGTGCCGCCGTCGCGCGCCACATCTGCCAGCGGCGTCGGCCGCGAACTGTCGCTCGTCGCGGCGCCAATCCTGCTCGGTGGCCGGGCCGTGGGTGCGCTCTCGGTGGAGCTCGCCTACGACCGGGAACGGGATCTCCACCGCGTTCTCAGCTACGTGACGCTCCTGGCCTGCACGATGGCCCAGGCCGTGGCCGGTTCACGCCGGGCGCAGGAGCGCCAGCGTCTCAGCGACGAAACCAGCGATCTCCGCAACCGCATCCTGGAGCACACCGACTTTCCGCGGCTGGTGGGCACCTCGGCGCCGCTTGGAGAGGTGCAGACGCAAGTGGCGCAGGTGGCGTCGTCGGACACCACCGTGCTGCTGCGCGGCGAATCGGGTACCGGCAAGGGGCTCATCGCACAGGCGATTCACCACAACTCGCCGCGGGCGCGCAAGCCGCTCGTCACCGTCAGCTGCGCCGCGCTGCCGGCCGACCTGATCGAGTCGGAGCTCTTCGGCTACGAAGCGGGGGCGTTCACCGGTGCCTACACCGCCAAGAAGGGGCGGCTCGAGATGGCCAACGGCGGCACGCTCTTCCTCGACGAAGTGGGGGAGCTGACGCCCGGCGTGCAGGTGAAGCTGCTGCGCGTGCTGCAGGAGCGCGAGTTCGAGCGGCTCGGCGGGACC
>Ga0079218_10000069_pt1 | contig 20214 bp, 21 predicted proteins | sample NCCompost_FD_77181 | JGI IMG/M metagenome (GOLD analysis project Ga0079218, IMG submission 77181) | Agricultural soil microbial communities from Utah to study Nitrogen management - NC Compost | ecosystem: Environmental > Terrestrial > Soil > Agricultural land | place: USA: Utah | collected... | reverse complement strand
CCGCCGAGCCGGCAGACCGTATCGCACCCGCGGGTGGCGTTCAGCAGCATCATGCTCACGCGCTGCAGCACGCGGTCTCCCGCTGCGTGGCCCTGGGTGTCATTGATGGTCTTGAAGTCATCGAGGTCGATGAACAACACGCCAATCCGCTCTGGGTCGCGGAGACTCTGCATGAGAGCGTGATCGATGCGATCGAGGAACAGCGCCCGGTTGGCGAGTCCGGTCAGCGAATCGTGGAACGCCTGGTGCAGGAGCTCCGCCTCCAGCGTCTTCCGGTTGGAGATGTCCTGTACGATGGCAATGATCCCCTCGTCGCGATGATTGCCGACGCGGGACAGCATGATCGAACCCCAGACGAGTTTTGCGTCCGGGCGCACGAAGCGCACTTCGCGCGAGCTGCTCGAGTTCCTCCCGGAACACACTTCCGCCACCAGGCTCACGATCGCCTCGGCATCTTCTGCGGCCGCGAATTCCCGAACGTGGTGACCGGCAAGACTCGTCGCCGCGCGCCCGAGCATCTGCTCGAACGCGGCATTCGTCTCGACCACGCGCGCGGAGCGATCGAGCTTCGCAATGCCTAGCGAGGAGTGCTCGAAAACCGACTGGAGCCAGTGCGCCTGAGCGCTTTCTGGTGCCGGCTTTGGCTTTCGCGATTTGGCGCCGGCTGGGCGCTTGGTTGGCGTTTTTGGCTTACGGGGCATTTTCTTGAGGCGGCTCTAATCTGCTCAGTAAAAGACGCCGTCAGGTGAGCCGCGTCACGCACGTAAAAGGCTGCGAAATCAGGGGGTTACGGGCTCGGAATGTGACGAAGATGGGTTTTCACGTCAGCGCGGTGTGGCGGCGAAACGAGACCTGTTTTGGTAATGCAACATGCGCAGGGCGCGCTCTCGGGTCCTGCCCCCTTAGTTCCTGCTTATGCCAACTTCCCCCTACATCCTCGGCCTGCGTGAGAAGGTCGGCCACCAACGCCTCCTCCTGCCTTCTGTCAGCGTTCACATTTTCGATGGCGCGCGCAGGCTGTTGCTCGTGCGTCTTCGCGATCATGGCCAGTGGTCGACTCCCGGCGGTGCCATTGAACCTGGACGAACTCCCAGCCGACGCCGCGGTCCGGGAAGCCTGGGAAGAAACCGGCCTGGTGGTTCGGCCCCATCGCTTGTTAGGCGCTTACGGCGGACCGCACTGCGTGGTGCAATATCCCAATGGGGATGAGACCCAGTACGTGATCATCGCCATCGGATGCACCGTGATCGGCGGAACCGCGACAGCAGACCAGGACGAAACCCTCGAGCTGCGGTACTGCTCGGAACCCGAGGCAGCGAGGCTCAACCTGACGCCATGGCTGCGCGCTCACCTCCGCGTCGTGTATGCGGGTGACGACGGCCCGGGATTCGAACCCTCGAAGTGGAGGCCATGACGAGGCGAGGCCTGCGGTTCCAGGTCGTGCGGTAGCAGGTCTCGCGCTGGCACGTTCTAGATAAGGCCCCTCTACTAACCGAAATGCGTCCGTCCTACGACGTCGTAATCATCGGCTCAGGACCCAACGGCCTGACCGCCGCCGCACTCGCAGCTCGCCGCGGTCTCTCGACGCTCGTGCTCGAGGCCCGTGACACGGTCGGCGGCGGATTGCACTCCGCGCAACTCACGCTCCCGGGGTTTGTGCACGATGTCTGTTCCTCGGTGCATCCGATGGGAGTCGCGTCACCTGCGTTTCGCGAACTCGACCTGGCCGCGCTTGGAGCGGAATGGATCAATCCCGCGGCGGCCGCCGCTCATCCACTTGACGACGGCACCGCGGTGGTGCTCTACCGGGACGTCGCGCGCACAGCGGACCAACTCGGCGCCGATCGATCGGGATACACTCGCACCATCGGTGCAATCGCGGCCGAGTGGACGCGACTGGAAATGGATCTTCTGTCGCCGATCGGATTCCCCTCGCACCCGATTGCGTTCGCGAAGCTCGGTTTGCCCGGACTGCTCCCTGCATCGGCATTCGCGCGCTTTTTCGCCACGCCGCGCGCGCGAGCGCTGTTTGGCGGTTGCGCGGCGCACGCCATCCTTCCGTTCTCGGCCCCAGGGAGCACCGCGTTCGGTCTGGCGCTGGCCGGCGCAGGGCACGCGCGGGGATGGCCAATCGCACGCGGTGGATCGCAATCGATCGCGGACGCGTTGGTGGACGCGGTCAGAAGCAACGGCGGCGAGGTCGAGACCGGAATCAACATCGAGAGGCACGAACAGCTTCCACGCGCCGATAGGCTGTTGTTCGATACGTCACCGCGCGCGATGGCTCGCATCATGGGCGACAGGTTTCCGTCTGCCTTCGCCGCGTCACTGCGCGATTATCGTTATGGCCCCGGCGCGTTCAAGGTCGACTGGGCGCTCAGCGAACCGATTCCGTGGAAGGCGTCGGCGTGCTTCGAGGCGACCACCGTTCATGTCGGTGGGACATTCGAAGAAGTCGCACAGGCCGAGTCGACGCCATGGACCGGCGAAATTGCCGAACGCCCCTTCGTGCTGGTGACGCAACCGTCGGTATTCGATGCCTCGCGCGCGCCCTCGGGGAAGCACACCGCCTGGGGCTACTGTCACGTACCAAATGGATCGACAGTGGACATGACGACGAGGATCGAGGCGCAAATCGAGCGATTTGCGCCCGGATTCCGGGACTGTATCCTGGCGAGGGCGCTCCGGTCACCGTTGACGATCGAGGCGGAGAACGCGAACCTCGTGGGGGGCGACGTGGGTGGCGGATCGAACAGGCTCCTCAACCTGGTGTTTCGTCCGACCTGGCGTCGTTATGCAACACCGGTCCGCGGGGTGTTCCTCTGTTCGGCGGCGACCCCGCCCGGGGCGGGAGTGCATGGCATGTGTGGATATCACGCGGCACGCGCCGCATTTGAGGGAGACTGATTCATGGCGGCCACCGCTATCGCGGAAGTCGAAACACCGGTTCATGCGGTTTATCCAGACGTGCCAACGCCAAACGTGTGGCCGCTCTGGCAGCGCGCAGGATTCCGCTTTCTGTTCGTCTACCTGCTGCTGCAAATCACCCCGTGGGATTGGTTCAGCGCTATACCCGGAACGTCGTTTGTATTTAACGGCTACCGGCAGATACTGGAGGCGGCCGTCCAGTTCAGCAACGACCGGATCTTCCACGTGCGTGACACGCTGGTCCAGGTCAACGGCAGCGGTGACACATCGTGGGCATGGACGGCGATGTGGATGTACATGCTCGTCGCCGCCCTGGTCTCCGTGGTCTGGAGCATCGCGGACCGGAAGCGCCCGAATTACGACCGGCTCGCGTATTGGCTGCGCCTGATCGTCCGCTATTTCCTCGCAAGCGTAGCGCTCAGTTATGGCATCATCAAGCTCTTCGCGCTGCAGATGCCGTTTCCTTCGCTCAGCCAGCTCGCCACACCGTTAGGCGACCTGCTCCCGATGCGTTTTTCCTGGCTCTTCATCGGGTATTCCTTCAAGTATCAGTTCTTCTCGGGCGCGATGGAGACCGTCGCGGGCCTCCTGCTGCTCCACAACCGCACGGTGACGGCAGGCTTGTTCGCCGCGGTCGGGGCCTTCCTCAACGTCGTCATGATCAACCTCAGCTACGACGTGCCGGTCAAGCTTTTCTCGATGCACCTGTTGTTCTGCAGCCTCTTCCTGCTCGCGCTCGATTGGCGGCGACTGCTCAACTTTCTCGTGTTGAACCGTCACGTCCTGCCGACGACAGCCTGGGATTTCCCGTTCCAGAAACCGTGGCAGCGCTGGGGTGGCATGGCGGTGAAGGTCTTCTTCCTCTGGCAAATCCTGCTGCAGCCCCTCCAGAACAGCTGGAACAGGTACCAGGTCGTGAACGCGCCGCCGGCCCAGGGTCTATTCCGCCAGGGTTTCTACGACGTGCGTCATTTCGTCGTCAACGGTGACACGATTGCCGCTGCGAGCGGTGACACACTTCGCTGGCGCGATGTCATCATCGACAACGTCGGCGCCGGAAGTGTCAACACGCGCGACGGGGTCTTCTGGCAACGGTACCAGCGCGGATACTTCCGCTATCGCCCGGACACAGCCGCGAAGACGGTGTCGGTCTGGAAAACCTCGACCATCCCCCGCGACAGCACGTTCATGTTCACGATGCGTTATGAGGTCCCGGACACGAGCGTCATCCGGTTCCACACCAGGATCAGAAACGATTCCATTGACGTGGAGCTGGTACGCGTCCCCCGCCACTTTCAGTTGTCTGAGCGGCAGTTTCACTGGGTCTCGGAGTACAACCGTTAGGCAGGCGTGGCCCCCCGCGCCTTCCCGCCCTGGTTCGCCTGGTTCCTCGAAACGAAGCTGCGGTTGCGGGTGATGCCACCGCAGCGGCTCGCGGGGAGCCTGCCGCTCGCGCCGGACTTTACCGTGGTGGAAGTCGGGTCCGGCACCGGCGTTTACGCGCGCCACATACGGACGCGCGTTTCCTCCCTCCTCTGTCTTGAACTGCAATGGCCGCTCATTCAGGCGGCGCGCGCTCGGGATGACTCTCTGGTCCAGGTGCAGGGAAGCGCGCTCGCCCTTCCGCTACGTGCTGAAAGCGTAGACCTCATCTATATGGTCACCGTACTCGGCGAACTGACGGACCCGGCGCTGGCGTTGCGAGAAATGCATGCCGTGCTGAAGCCCGGCGGATTTCTGGCCATAGCCGAGCAGGTGCCCGACCCGGACTACGTCTCGCGTAGCCGGGTGCGTGCATTGTGCGAAGGCGCCGGCCTGGAATTCCTGCAGGTCGACGGCGCGTGGTGGAGTTTCATCGCGACGTTCAAGCGTCCCCGGTAACGCCTCAGGCGGCCTGAAATAGTTGCGTTTGTTTCACCTGTAAGAGGCGCTAACGCACTCGAGCGTTCAAAGAAACTGCTGGCCCGCCGAACCGGCGTTAGGCATATTGTGGCGCCACTCGATTCGGCGAGGATCACCCGGTGAGGCCGCGTGTATCGCCACGTACCTCGACGAGGATCGGTAAACGCGACGCGTGGATAGCCGCCGCGATTGCCGAGGTGATCAGATTGTCCGACGAGTGCGCTGGATCATGCCGTCTCGCAGGAACGCAGTGCGCGAACGACCGGACGACGCGATCACACGCGCCGGGACCAGCAGCCCGCACTTCGAACGACCGCACGACACGCGAACTCGGCAACCAGCCGGCGCGCGGTGCCGGGTACGCGCAATCAAGACCATTGCTTTTCAACAGGAGGTCACGTGGCCATGGAACGAACGGATAGAGATGACGCGCGCCGGTTCGTGATGCGCGACGGCGACCGACGGCAGCTCGTCCGCGACGGACTCGACGACGCATCCATCGGCGAGCTCTTCAAACGTTTGACATCCGATGCGTCGCTGCTGGTCAGGCAGGAGATGAGCCTGGCCAAGGCCGAGGTCCAGGAATCGGTGGCGGAGGTCAAGTCGATGGTGGTGAAGCTGGCGATTGCCGCGGCATTCGCCATTCCGGGCGCTATCGCGTTGACGGCATTCCTGGTCATTGCACTGGGAGACGCCATCAACTCGTACTGGGCCAGCGCGCTGATCGTGGGCGCGCTCCTGCTCGGTGCGGCAGGACTGCTGGCGAAGCAGGGAATCGCCAGGGTGAAAACGGCGAAAGAGAAGATGCAGCACACGGCGGCATCGCTCGGCGAGGATGCGCGGTGGGGAAAGGAGGAAGTGAAGGCATTCAAGCGCGAACTGACGGCCTAACGCGGAGGAAACAATGGCCACGCGAAATACCAGCGGTAATGAGGGGGCATGGAACCAGGGCGGGAACCCAGGCGAAGGCGCTGGACACCCCGGCACGTCGCCGCCGGCGCTGAAGCAGCAAGCGGCGGACCTTGGACGGAAAGCCACGGAAGGCGCACGCGAGGTCGCCACCCAGGTACAGTCGGAGGCCCGCAATCGCGTGGAACGTGGCAAGCAGGAAGCGGCGACGACACTGAGCAGTGTTGCCTCGACGCTCCTGCAATCGGGCATGCAGTTGCGCGACGACGAGCAGAACATGGCCGGGGAGTATGTGGAACGCGCCGCGCGCCAGATCGAGCGCGCCGCGAACTATGTCCAGAACGCCGACCTCCGCCAGGTGGTCGATGAGGTGGAACACTTCGCACGTCGGCGTCCAGCGCTGTTTGTGGGATCGGCCTTCGCCGCGGGGCTGCTGGCTGCGCGGTTCCTCAAGAGCTCTCGCACGACGCAACTGCGGAGCGAGGAGAACACGCAACAGTACATGGACCGTGAAGTCCCGGCGCCAGTCGCCAGGGAACCCGGTGGCTCCATGTCGGAGCCCGAGACCTGGCAGGAGCCTCCGCTATGACAACCCCGAGGGAGTACCGCGACGCCTCATCCCTTTCGGATGCAGACGACAGTTCGGTTATTCGCGCCGAAATCGAACAGACCCGCGCGCGCCTCGGTGACACCGTTGAAGCACTGGGCGCTCAACTCAATCCAACCAACCTCAAGCAACGCGTGAAGGACGGCGTTCGCGAGGCCACCATAGGAAGGGTGCAGCACATGGCGAGCAACACGAGAGATCGGATCGCCGAGACAAGCCGCGGTCTCGCGCAGACCATCCGCGAAAATCCTCTGCCGGCGGCAATGGCGGCAGCGGGCATCGGCTGGTTGCTGCTCAGCGGTAGTGACAAGCGGTCAACGCCCAGACGGTTTACGAACGGTGAGCCTGACGAGTTTGCCATCCCTGACGAGTCATATCATGCGGGTGGCGGCGTCCGCTCGCGTGTGCGTGATGTCGCGGGGAACGTTGCCGATACCGCCCAGGATCTCACTGAACGCGCGCAGGAAGCCACGCAGAAAGCCGTTCAGCGCGCGAAAGACACCGGCGAACGGGTTGTGGAGCGTGTCCGGGAGACCGGAGATCGCCTTACGAGTAAAGCTGACGCGACGATGTATCGCGTGCGGGACACGGCGCGGACCACCGCGCGACGGGTGGAAAATCAGTACGACGAAAGCCCGATCGGACTTGGCGCCGTCGCGCTGGCACTGGGGCTGGCGGTTGGCCTCTCCGTTCCCAGAACACGGAAGGAAACGGAGTTGATGGGCGAGGCCCGCGACCGGTTGATGGATAAGACGCGTGAACGGATCGCAGATACGACCGACAGGGTCGAGCGAGTCGTCCAGCGAGCACTGCCTGAAGTGAAGGAAGTGGTACGCGACGCTGCCCGCGAAGTGCGCGAGGCTGCGCGTGATGAAGGGCTGTCAGGGTAGCGCGCACAGACCGTTGTGCAGCAAGGGCGCCGCCTGGTCTCCAGGTGGCGCCCTTTCACTTGCCTGACCGTTTCTAAAGATCGTGCTCTACGTCCCCGCGATCCTCGTCGGTTGGTCGTTCCGTCGCACTGGAGCCATAGTCCGCCGATTCGGTATCCTCGTCTTCCAGGTCCCCCTTCACGGCGTCGGGAGCTTCGGCGCCATATTCCTCGCGCCGCGTGTCAGCCTCAGTGGACTCCGTCTCGTTATGATCGGCCCATGGCACGCCCTTCGTCTCCTTCGGTTCCGGCTTGTCCATCTCTCCTCCGAGTCCAAGAGTTTCCGGTGGAGACCCGCAACGCCGCCTGCTGTTCCGGCGGTGCCTCATCCCCGATATCCGGCCTCTTGCCTGGGACGCTTGGCCGCCATTCCCGACGCAACTCTGAGCTCCGTTAAAAGCTTTGACCACGGAGGCGCACGGAGGCGCACGGAGATACCGCTCTTCCAAACATTTCTGGTTCCTGCTTCTTTTTTCCTGTTGTGAAGTTCGGTCAGAGCATTTCCTCCGTGCGCCTCCGTGTCAAAAGGCTTTTTACGGGACCCGCGCGACAGCGGGATCCGGTCGTATTGCCCGAAGCCGTTAGGCGCTGTTTCCGTATCCTGGTGCCAAAAAGAAGAGGCTGGAGCAGACGCTCCAGCCTCTTCCAATGTACGATCGCAACGTCCAACTACGGCGTTCGTGGATGCGCCGCGGCGTCATTGACCTGCAGCGTACGCATCATGCGTGAACAGGTCTGGTCCATCGTGCTCGAGAAACGTGCCGGCGCGATACAGACCATATAGATGACGTGGTTGTCCGGCAACGCGCGCGTGTACAGCAGCGCGCGTTCCTCCTCGCCCGTTACCGGAGAACGGCCACTCATCAGGACCGAATAGCCCTGCGCGCCGTCGATCACCTCCGATCGCACGGATCCGCTCAACACGCTCAAGTACGAGTTCGACTTGATCAGCGTGCGAGCCAGGTCGTCCGTTGCATCCTCGAGGAACTTGCGAGGAGGAGTCGTGCGGTCCTCGAACGGCGTGTAGCTCCGCTGGAGACTGGATGACCAGCGGTCGTCAGCTCCCTCGAATGGCGCGTAATGGTTGACGATCACGCCATACAGGAGATTGGGCTGGCCGTTGCTGAGTTCCACCACGCCGCCTTCTGGCGCGATCGAGACCGCATGGCCGGACTGGTAGGTCCGCCAGTTATTCGGGTGGTCCACGGTGAAGAAGTCATTGCCATGGCGGAACCGCGTAAAGGTGGCTGACGGCGCCGGAACGTTGATCGTCACGGTTTCGTTAGGCTGGACGACGGTCCCGGTCGACGTCGTGTACGTCGGCTGATTCGTCGTGGCGCTGGCGGTCATCCCGCCCAGCCGCGACTGAATGGTCGGGAACCCGCCCACGACCTGCAGCGCGCCACCGGTGCCCAGCGATGACGCCAGGGTCCGGATGCGTGCCTCGCGGTCCGCTGGCGGCGGATGGCTGCTGAAGAACCGCTCGAGCTTGGATGGGTCACGACCCTGTTCGGCGCGCAACATGGCAAACATCGTCGCCATCGCCAACGGGTCGTATCCGGCCTTCGCCATCAGTTCCGTGCCTAACGCGTCGGCCTCGAGCTCATCGCCCCGGCTGAACTTGAGGAAGGCGGCGTTCAAGCCGAACCCGCCCACGGCCTGGACGATCTGTGAGGAGGTGCTGCCACGTTTCCCCACCAGTCCACCGAGCAGACTGAGCCCGGATTGCCCGAGATAGGCTTTCGAGGCCTGCTCGGTGCCGTGTCGCAGGATGACGTGCGACATCTCGTGCGCCAGCACGCTGGCCAGTTCCGCCTCGTTGCGCGCCGCCGTGATCAGACCGCGGTGGACGTACATCGGGCCACCGGGCAATGCAAACGCGTTGATTTCATTCGCGTTCACGGCCTTGATCGTGTACGGGTACTTGGTGCCAGGCGCCTGTGCCGCCAGGCGTGAGACGATTCGCGTGAGGTAGGTATTCGTGCGGGTGTCATTCAGGAGCGGCACCTGCTTCTCGACCTCCGCCGCCGATTGGCGACCCAGGTCGACGTCCTGCTGCACGGAAAAGAGATTGAAGCCTGTCGGCGAACGCTTGATGTTCACCTGCGCGTCGGCTGTCTGCGTTATTGGTACGAACGCCGCCGCGCCGGCGAACATCAGTTTCGCCGCGGTGCGGTATGCAGAGTTCGCTATCATCGGTAATCCTCCCGTCTCGGGGAACCAGTCCTCAACACGTACCCGCGAGCGGGCTCAGTGGGCCCTTGTCGTGAGTTGCGATTTCGCTGTTTCCTGAAGGGAAAGGCTCATCTTGACCTCGCGAGCTGGGGCGGGTTTACCTGCCTCAGCTGACGCGCACCGGACCCCACACAAAAAAAGCGCGCCGCCCGGCGAACCGGGCGGCGCACTGAACGGGACGCTGCCTAACGTTTTATCGCGACCGTCCGCGTGCCGGCCGATTGGCCATCGAGCCAGACCTCGATCGTGTAGTCCCCGACGGGCCAGCCACCCGGCTTCACCCAATGGAACTCGGTGACCGAGGTGCCGCCTGTGGTTGCGGGTGCGGCCACGACTTGCGTGGCGGAATCCACGACCTGACCACCCTGGAACGTCACAACGCTCTTCAGTGTCGTGCTCGGGGTTGCGTTGGTCGTCACGACGGACACGTAAAGCGTATCTCTCGGCGCGAGGGTGCTGGCCGTATCGGAGATCCGCTTGTCGGCGCCGATGTGCCGGCCGGTCTCGATGGTAGTCACCATCGCCGGGGCGGGCGGTGCGGGGGCCGCAGCGACCGAGTCAGCCGGCGGCACTTCTTCATCTCGACGGCAGGCAAGAGCAGAAAGCGCGGAGAGCGCGACGAAAGCTGCCAGCGGGAATCGGGTCCTTATCATGGTTGAGCATCTCCGATCGAGGGGATCTTGAGGACCTGTCCGGGATGGATCAGGTCAGGGTTGGTGATCTGGTCACGATTCGCCTCGAAAATCGCTTTCCATTTGGCGCCGTCGCCGTACTTGTCACGCGCGATCTTCGACAGACTGTCGCCGCTTTGCACTGTGTACGTCACTTCACGTTCCTGGTTTCCCGGGGTGGCGGCCGACGACGAGCTGCCACTCTTCACATCGGAGAAATCAGGTTTCGGGTTTGGCATGCTCCGCTCCTGAAAAGAAAAGGACGCGATGATCCGCAAGAAGCGACACAGTATGTAACCCCGCATCGATTCTGACGGCGATCTGCAACGCTTCAGGATTGTGTGATAACGCACGCTAAGCAACCAGACACAACGATGCACTGGAAAGCTCAACAGTAGGGAGTTTGGCGCACTCGACCATCACGCGCCTAACGAGTCTGGCGGACTGGTCCGGGTATGCAAGTACTGAACGGCGGGACCAGGGGAGGTCCCGAAACACGTGTGGTTGCGGGCACTCTTTCCCACGATGCGGTCAAAAGCTGTCACGCGGAGATATGCAACCCGCTCGCGCGCCCGAGCCCTCTCGCGTAGGATTGGTCGCTGTCGAAAGTCGACGGAGAATGCTCTTTCACGGGACGACGGGGGGACAATGTTCAAAGCGCCATGGCGTGCGTTATCCGCTCTTGCTCTACTTACGGCAATCGGTTGCGGAGATGACGGAGGTTCGGAACCAGAGGGCTCGATATCCGTCTCCGGCTCCCCGACGACACTCTCGGTACCTCAAGGCGGCACCGGAACCGTCACGGTTACACTGACGCGCGGCGGTGGCTTCGCGGAGCCGGTCAACGTGACGGTTGAAGGCCTCCCCACCGGTGTAACTGCATCGGTCGCACCGACATCGTTGACAGGCACTACGACGCAGGCCGTCGTGACCGTCACGGTTGCGAACTCGGTTGCAGCGGGGACCTATACAGCCACCATTCGCGCGAGCGCCGCCGGCATCGGCGCGGCGACGACGACCTTTGCGCTCACCGTCACGGCACAGGGGACTTACACCCTCACCGCGACAGCCGCCTCGGCGGTCCAGGGCGCATCCGGAACGTCGACCATCGCCATTCAGCGGACCAATTTCACGGGACCGGTCACGCTGACGCTCGAGAATCCGCCAGCAGGAATCACCGGAAGCTTCAATCCGACGCCGGCTACTGGCGACCAATCGGTATTGACGATCAACGTCGCATCGACGGTGGCGCCGGGCACGTACAACCTGACCGTCAAGGGCGCAGCGACCGGTCCGGGTGACAAGACGACAACAGTCGCGTTGACCGTCACGGCCGCCCCGACTTCGAACTACACGCTCTCGGTCACGCCCACGACGCTGAACATCAATCCGGGTGGCAGCGGGCAAGCGACAGTGAACATCGCGCGCACGAATTTCGATGGCACCGTCACGCTTTCACTCGATGCGCCGCCGGCGGGCATTACCGCCACGTTCAATCCGGCTGCGGCAACAGGAGTCACGTCGCTCGCAACCATCAACGTCGCCGCCAACGTCGCACCAGGGAACCACACGCTGACGATCAAGGGCACGGCAACCGGTGTGGCCGACAAGACCACGACATTGACAGTGACCGTTGCTGCCGGCGGCACGTTTACCATTTCCGCGGCACCCACGGCTCTGACCATCGCGCCGGGCGCCAACTCGAGCTCGAACATCACGATCGTCAGGACGAACCTGACGTCGGACGTCGCGCTCACCCTGGTCAATCCGCCCGCCGGCATCACTGGTACCTTCACGCCGGCAACACTGACCGGAACGACGCTCACGTCGGCGCTGCAGATCAACGTTGCCGCGAACGTCGCACCGGGCGCGTATCCGGTTACGGTGCAGGGTGTCGGTGGTTCAGTCACCCAAACCACAACCGTGAACGTCACCGTCGCCGCTGCCGGCTCCACGGTGACGCTGGCAGTGGCGCCCACTACGCTCAGCATCCAGGCGGGTTCGTCGGGTCAGACGACGTTGACGGCAACGCGTACCAACTTCACCGGCAACATCACGCCGTCTGTGAGCGGTAATCCTGCCGGCATGACGGTCGCGTTCAATCCGACCCCGATTACCGCGAATACGTCGACGGTCACGGTGAACGTCGGCGCCGGTGTGGCGCCGGGGACCTACAACCTCACGATCACCGGTGCCGCGGGTACGGCAGGCAACCCGACGACCACTCTCGGCGTCACCGTCACCGCAGCCGGTGGCGGGCAGAACATCGTCTGGGAATTCTGCAACGTCGACGGCGTTCCCCTGAAGTTCTGGCGGCAGAGTGGAGGCACCTGGGCGGAAGTGTCGCCGACCGTCGTTGGTGCGGTCACCCGGTTCGCGTTCACCATCTCGGGTACCCAGGGCGGCATTGCCTACACCACCTCGGTCACCGGCGCGGACGTGCGGAACTCGCTGCGCAGCGCGGCGCCAGGGACGTTCGGCCCGTTAGGCCGCCCCCTCCGTCAGAAGCTGATCAGCACAGGTGCGCGCCTAACGAACCAGACGGGCGAACTGCTGTCGTCCTACTTTGATACGTTTGTCATGTTTGCCCTGACGTCGGAGATGTCGAGCCGCCAGCAGGTCTGCACCACCCCGAACCCGCCCGCACCAGTGACCAAGACGTTCACGGTTTCTGGAATGGGGAGCAGCGAAGTGGGCTCGCTTGGCTACGGGGACGGTTCAGCATCGCTTGTGCCGGCGACGACGACCTACAACGTCAGTGTTACGCCGGGCACGTATGACTGGTTAGCGGCGTTCGGCACAGCCGGGGGAGCGCCGTTCTTCACACCAACCTGGACGCACTATCGCCTCGGACGAGGGGAAACCGCGCCCGGTGGCACGGTCGCCATCAATCGCACGGGAGCAACCGCATTCACGACGATGCCCTTCACCATAACGGGCGCCGCGGCGGGCTCCTTCAACTTCTACGTCCAGAACCTCGAAGGCGCGCGAGGCAGCATCAACGCGCTGACCTTCGGTGATCCGACGGCGAATTCCGGCAACCTGTTGTTCCTGGCGCCGGGTGACAGGCTTCCCACCGATATGAACTCGTTCTTTGTGACCAACGGAGAGATCGGGACCACGACCCAGAGTCTACGGGGATCTTTCCGGTTCTTCGGTCCGAACCCACCTGCTTCAGCGACCTTCGCGCTGCCAGCCGCGGTCCCAGCGTTTACGGTGGCTGCGGTCAATGGCGCGCCGGTGCCCACCTGGTCGGCAACTGGGCAGATCCCCAGCGAATATCAGGGCGCCAACAGTCAGGTCGAGGCTTCATTCCAGGGCGCTGGTGAAAGCACCCTGTATACGATCATCGCGACGCGGGGATGGCTCACCGCGAACAACATGAGCACCAGCTTTACGCTGACTGCTCCGACGCTACCGGGATTCCTCGCCCAGTGGGCTCCGGCTGCCCCGTTGGTCGATGCTCAGGTGGCGATGTACTCGGACTTCAATCTGTTCGGAACCGCCGGAGCGGTTATCAGCTTCGCCGTGCGGTTGGTTGCTTCACCCTAACGAAACACCGAGTTCATGAGCGGGCTGTCATCCGTTACGTGTGGATGGCAGCCCGTTCTGCATCGGGAGGGGTGGCGCCGCCCATGTGCGCCTGACAACGTTGTGATTGCCACACTCAACCGCACGGCCGGGGAGATCCATGCAGAGACGCGAGTTCCTCCAATCCGCGACGACGCTCAGCGCACTCAGCGTCGTGGACATCGGGCTTCCGCGTCCCGAAGCACCAGCCATCATCCGGCAACGCGCCGCCCGGACCATGGTTGTGTCGTCTTCGAACGGGAACTGGTTCAAGAACGGCGGGACAAAAACCTGCATCCAGCTGGCCTTCGAGAAGATCACCCAGCGGTCCGATGTCCTCGACGCCATCATCGCCGGCGTAAATATCGACGAACTGGACCCGGCCGAGCCGTACGTCGGGTATGGCGGACTGCCTAACGCTGACGGCGTGGTCCAGCTCGATGCCTCCTGCATGCACGGACCGAAGAAGCGCGCCGGCGCAGTTGCATCGCTCGAGGGCATTCGCACCCCGTCGCTCGTCGCGAAGGCGGTGATGGACCTGACCGACAATCACCTGCTTGTGGGCCAGGGGGCGCAGGCGTTCGCAAGAAACGCCGGCTTTACCGTTGAGCCGGACCTCAACACCGAGTACTCGCGCCGGGAATGGCTCAACTGGAAACGCCGCACGGACTCGGCGAACTTCCCGGATCCAAACCGCAGGCCACCCGGCCCCGGCGGTGAGGACGATACTGCCGCGTTCAAGCACACCCTGCACATGCATGGCACGATTCACTGCAGCGCGGTGAACTCGTCAGGCGAGATCTGCGGCGTCACCTCCACGAGCGGCCGTGCCTTCAAGATCCCGGGACGCGTCGGCGATTCCCCGATTCTCGGTGCAGGGTTGTATGTCGACGGTGAGGTCGGAGCCGCGGGGTCGACCGGTCGTGGCGAGGCGAACCTCTTCAGCCTCGCATCCTTCCTGATCGTGGAAGGGATGCGCGCCGGGAAGAGCCCGAAAGATGCGGGCATGGCCGCGCTGCAGCGGATCAAGTCCTACACGATCGAGCCGAGGCTGCGGAAGCCGAACGGCGACCCGAACTTCAACATTCTGTTCTATATCCTGAACACCCGCGGCGAACATGCCGGCGTCGCGATGTACGCAGAGGACGAGGGCGAGCGAGGCTGGGCCGGGCAAACCACCTCGCAGTTCGTGCGCTACAGCGTCTGCGACGACAACGGGCCACGCATGGTGAACGTCGAGGGGTTGTTGCCAGGAACGGCATCCCGATAAGCGTGCCCACGCTGCACCTGATCTCGGGCTTGCCGGCATCCGGCAAGACGACCTACGCGACTGAGCTTCGCAAGCGCGTGAACGGAGTCCTGTTCAACCTCGATCGATGGTTGATCACCACCTTCGGCCGCTACTCGCTCCCCGAAGTTGGACAGGACGAGCATACACGCCGCGTGCTGGCGTGTCGCGAGTTGATGTGGGAGTCCGCCTCGGAATTACTCAGGCGCAACGTGGATGTCATCCTCGACGATGGCTTCTTCTATCGCGAGCATCGGATGCGGCACGCCACGCTTGCCGCCGAGGCGGGAGCCGATACTGTCATTCACTTCGTCGATCTTCCGCTCGACCAGGTGCGTGACCGGCTGGCACGTCGCAACGCGAACTTGCCGCGGTTCAACTTTTACATCGATCCCGCGACGCTCGAGGGGTTCCTGGGGATGGTGCAGCGACCCTCTTCAGACGAGGGGGCAACTGTCGTCTTCGTCGGCGACTAGCCGAACCAGAAGTCGCCGCCCGGAGTACGAAGAGCCATGCCATTCAAGAGCAAGGCTCAGCGCCGCAAGTTTGCCCAGCTCCTTGTCGAGGGGAAAATCACACCCGAGGTCTACGAGGAGTGGAACCAGGAGACGGGTGGCACAACGCTGCCTGAGCGCGTGAAGAACAAGCCGGCCGCCCGCAAGAAACGCAAGACAACGCCGAAGAAGCGGAAAACGACGCGGAAGAAGGCGAAAACGACGCGCTCGCGGCGTGCAACGGCAAGACGGTCCGGCGCTGTCAGCAAGAGGCCGAAACAGAAGGGTCCGCGCAAGAGATAAGTCGCCCCGCGCGCGCACGATCGCGTGGCGTGTATACCAGCAACGGTGTGACGCGTTATGCATGAGCGCCCTCCGCACGGTTGAGTGCGTGACTCCCGCCGGCAATGCGAGTGTATTCAGCCATCGGATGACCGCACGATGGCGTGCCGGGCGGCACGCCTAACGATCATACACATCGCGCTTCCATGCGCTTCAGAGGTTCGTGACATGACACACGCCAGACTTGGTCCAGCAATTCCAATTCTCGACGTCCGTCACATCGAAGAAGCAATCAGTTTTTACGTGGACCGCCTCGGATTCGACGTCGACTTCCGCTATGAGAAGGACCCCGAGAATTACGCGGGCGTCCGTCGGGGCGACGTACGGCTGCACATGCACCGCGAGGAGGAAGAGCACTTCCATAACGGTGCGTCGGGGCGCGTGAGATTCCGCGTTCCGGTCGATGACCCGGACGCACTGCACGCCGAGTTCAAGGCGATGGGCGTCCTCGAGGAGGACATCGAGGTGCGGGAGACGGAGTGGGGCACAAGAGAATTCGGGTTCAAGGACCCGGACGGTAACACGCTGGTCTTCTTCAAGATCGTGTGACCGTCTTCTATCGGGCTGAGCCACTTGCCTCACGCGGCGGAGGCTGGAGATTCCTGTCGCGTGAGACTCCTGATACTCGGCGCTTCGGGACGTGTGGGGCGTTGGGCGGCTGCAATTGCCGCCAGCGCCGGCCACACCGTCACGGCGGCTCTTCGACCGGCGAGTCAGTTCAATCCGGTTGATGGAGTTGCCGTTGCGCGTGGCGACGTTACCGATCCCGAGTTTCTCGAATCCGTCGTGGCGAGCCACGATGCGGTCGTGTCATGCGTTGGGTTGCGCCGCGCCGGCCTCAGCCCCTTCGCAAGACTGCTTTCCCCGCCGGACCTCACGACGCGCCTCGCCTCAACCGTGGCGCGAGCCATGGATAACCAGCATGTCCGTCGGCTCATCGTGCTCAGCGCAGGCGGCGTCGGCGACAGCTTCCCGCGCCTCACCTGGCCAGTGCAACAACTCGTCCAGACCGGGAATGTCGCTGTTGCCTATCGAGACCTGGCCGGCATGGAAGCGCGGCTCGCCGCCAGCTCGCTGGACTGGCTTGCGGTTCGGCCGGTGACGCTGATGAACGGAGCATTCCTTGGGCGTGCGCGGCCGGTGCAGAAATACGGACTGGCGTCGATCGTCCGTCGTGCCGATGTCGCCGCGTGGATGATCGAATGTGCGACGCAACACGATTCGTTTATCGAGCACGCCGTGCTGCTCGGGTCGTAAGCAAAAAAAACGGCCAGGCCCGTTGAGGCCTGGCCGCGTGTTAATCGATGGTTATTCCTGTGGCTGACGCCCTGAGGAATCCGTCTGCCGATTGCGATCGCGATGGAGTTGTTCATCGCGATCCGACGTCGGCGTTTCAGAAGAACCCTCATCAGTGTTCTTTGCACGCTGGCCGCCACGTTGCGACTCTATGTTGCTGTCTTCTTCCTGACGACGGTTCGGATTGGTCAGTTTTTCGCTTTCATCATTCCATGACGAACCCTGATCGGGCTTATTGCGGGGCTTGTTATCCATAATTCCTCCGTTGGTCATGACTGTATTCGTGTGACCCGCGTCGCATATCAGCGTTCCGCAGGAATTCGGCACACGGTTCACACCGCTCTGGCGCGAAGGGGACACGACACGTTGATTGCGTCGTCCGGTTTTGGCGCAAATTTCACGAATGATCCCCGCACGTCAGGCACTCGATAGGCTTCGCGAAGGCAACGCGCGTTTCGCTGCTGATGCGCGCAGCCACGCGACGATCGCTCGTCGATCCCACCGCGATTTCGTGGATGGCCAGGAACCGTTCGCCATCATCCTCGGCTGTTCGGACTCGCGTGTTCCGGCGGAGATCGTTTTTGACCAGGGGCTGGGCGACCTGTTCGTTATTCGAGTCGCCGGCAACATCGTGGCGCCCTCGCAGGTTGGCAGCGTTGAATTCGCCGCGAGCAAGTTCGGTACGCGACTCGTGGTCGTCCTCGGTCATTCGCGATGTGGTGCGGTAGAGGCGACACTCGAGGCACTGCAGCGACCGTCAGCAACGCAGTCGCGTAATCTCCATTCGATCGTCGACCGTGTTCGCCCGTCTGTAGAAGCGCTGCTCGCAACGGGACTGCGCGATGATCCCGCGGCACTCATCCGTGATGCCGTGCGCGCCAACGTCCGCGTTTCAGCCAGTCAGTTGCGCCACGGTTCGGAGCTGCTCGAGTCGCTGATTGCGAAAGAAGGCCTCGTCGTCGTCGGTGCCGAGTATTCGCTGGAGAATGGGATTGTCGATTTTTTCGACGGCGTGCCCGGATGATGTCATGAACAAACTCGCGCTCTTCATCGTGGCTTCGGTTATCGGCGGCCTGGGTGGATTTCTCGGGTCCGTGTCAGGCAACGCGTTCGGGCGCGAAGGATTATTCGTGGGAGGGTTCATCGGTGGCGCGATCCTGGCCCCGGTCACTGCCTGGGTTGCGCGATGGCGGCGCTGGATCGAGCCCTCACAGTTCTGGCCCGTGGCTGTGGGTGCCGGGGTTGGATTCCTGGCCGCGGCGATACTTGCGGTAAACACGCTGTCGAGTCCCATTGGTCCGCTCATCGCCACAACGCTGACTGGGCTCGGCGCGCTTGCCGGCGCGCGAATGAGACGAAACTAGGCGGAGTCGTATGCCAACGGTCTTCGAAAAACTCCAACTCAAGGATCAGAAAGACATTGTGGTGCTGAACGCACCGAAATCATTCGACCCGGAGTTGTCGAGACTCAAGGGAGTCAACGTTCACCGCGCGGCGAAAGGACTGAAGGAGATTCCTTTCGCGCTGGCGTTCGCTATGACGCAGGAAGAAGTCGACGCCGCAGCCCGCATGCTCACGCCGCGCGCCAAGGGCGACGCGGTGGTCTGGCTGGCGTACCCCAAGGGCTCGTCCAAGCGATACACGTCGACCATCAATCGCGACAACGGTTGGCAGAGCTTCGGCACTGCCGGATTTGAAGGCGTGCGAATGATCGCGATAGACGAGGACTGGTCTGCGGTGCGCTTCCGCCGCGCCGAATTCATCAAGTCGATGAAGCGCCAGGCGGAGCGGGCGATGAGCAAGGCAGGCAAGGCAAAAGCGTCACTGAAAAAGAACGCTGAGAGCTGATGGCTGGATGCTGGAGCGATTTGCGTGACTCGGCTGGTGCGGATCTACGCGCGAACATCAACGCCAGCCCTCCAGCAAATCGCCCCAGCACCCAGCCATCAGCCAACAACTGCCGTCACCCCTCGCGCAGTACGTCCACTGGATCAATGCGAGCCGCGCGCCTGGCCGGAGCGAAGGCGGCAAGCGCGGCAATCGCCAGCAACATCGCCGCAACTGATGCAAGCACCACCGGATCCGTTGGGCTGACCTGGAACAGCAGTCGCGAGAGAAGCCTCGTGGTGGCCCACGCGCCGGCCAGCCCGATCACGACGCCGAAAATGGCAAGTCGCAGTGATTGAAGGAGCACCAGCCGGGACACGCCCCGGATCGAAGCGCCTAACGCGATCCGCACGCCGATTTCCGGCCGGCGCTGCGTCACGAGGTAGGAAATGACGCCATACGTCCCGACGGCGCTCAGCGCCAGCGCCGCTGCTGCCGCCAGACCGAGCAGGATCATGACGAAGGACGTGCGCGACATCGAATGCTGGAAAACCTCATCCATCGTTCGCGCCTCGACAAACGGCACGCGCGGATTTGCTTCCGTTAACAGGCGGCGGCCCGTTGGGATGAGTGACTTGGGATCGATGCCTTCCGTGCGAACGAGATAGGTCAGCGAGTTCAGCGACCCATTCACCTCGTCCGGGTTGAAACTGGTCGCGGGGTAGAACACTGCTTCCGACGGCGGCCGATCAAGCGCCTCCCCTCGCAACTCGGGCACCACACCGACGATGACGTACGCATTCGGTGAAGCGGAGCCGTTGCTGTTGAGGCCCTTGCCGATCGGGTCTTCACCCGGCCACAAGCGGTCGGCCAGGGCTTGCGTTACGACCGCCGCCTGCGAGCGGCTGTCGATATCCGCCCACGTCGGCATGCGGCCGCGGACCTGGATGCGCAGCGTCTCGAAGAATCCCGGTGACGCAATTGGCGTCGAGACACAGGGCGCAGATTGACCGGTCGGGTATGGATTGCCTGTCCGCCACACGACTGAACATCCAGTGCCGAATCCCTCCAGCGGCACCGTCGTGGTACTTCCAACGTTCACCACGCCGGGAACGGCGGCGATCCGCTGTTGCAGCGCGCGGTGGAACTCGATCGCCTTCTCGCGAGTGTCGTACTCGGGGAAGGGAAGGTCGACATCGAACGCCAGCACCTGCCTG
>Ga0079218_10000066_pt1 | contig 20697 bp, 13 predicted proteins | sample NCCompost_FD_77181 | JGI IMG/M metagenome (GOLD analysis project Ga0079218, IMG submission 77181) | Agricultural soil microbial communities from Utah to study Nitrogen management - NC Compost | ecosystem: Environmental > Terrestrial > Soil > Agricultural land | place: USA: Utah | collected... | reverse complement strand
GCCTTGCACAGGCCCAGGGCGAAGGCGCCGAGTGCCGCGCCACCAATCACCGTGCCGATGATCGCGCCGTTCTTCAGCGGATCGCGTGATCGGACGCGCTGACCAGAGCCTGGGGCAGACTGCGCCGCCACCGGAGTCACGACGAGATTCGCCGTCAGGCACAGAGCGATGAGTCTCACGAGCGTTCCTTGTGCGCCGCTCTCACAGCGACGTGAGCGGGGAGCTTCCCCGCAGGGCCGGCGCGCGCAACACCCGCGGATTCACGACGTTGATCGGTGCCTACATCTCACCTAATCTCGCGTCGCTCTCGAATATTCCAGGATGAGTGGCGTGGGTCGTGCAGCGCGCCATGCTGACGATCGTGTGGAGGGCCGGATCGAAGGTGTCGAGGTTGGTGCCGGCATCAAGACGGGCCTGGGCCCCACATGACGAAGCCGCTGCCGTTCGTCGTGACGTCCTCGGGCCAGCGGCCTGTCCCTTTCATGAGGCTTTGAGTCGGGCGCCCGCTTCAGCCGGCACGCACGGCTCGGCGTGCCAGATGTCCCTGGCGTATTCGGCAATGGTCCGGTCGCTCGAGAACGGGCTGGACGCCGCGATGTTGAGAATGGCCTTGCGGGACCAGTTCTCCTGGTCCACGTACGCCTCGCCCAGGCGGGAGTGCGCCTCGCCGTAGCTCGTGAGATCGGCAAGGTGCAGGTAATGGTCGCCGCGGCGAAGCAGAGCGTCGAGGATCGGGTCGAACACGCCGGGCTCACTCGGGCTGAAGTGATTGGCGGCGATGAGATCGAGCGCGGCGCGCGTCACGGGATCGTGGTCGTAATGCCACTGCGGGTTGTAGATGCCGCGGCTGCCGGCGACCTCTTCGGCGCTCAGGCCGAACAGGAAGAAGTTCTCCTCGCCGGCCGCTGCAGCCATCTCGATCGTGGCGCCGTCCCGAGTGCCGATCGTGAGGGCGCCGTTCATCATCAGTTTCATGTTGCCGGTGCCGCTCGCCTCGTATCCGGCCGTCGAAATCTGCTCCGACACGTCGCTCGCGGGAATGAGCCGCTCGGCGACGGAGACGCTGTAGTCGGGCACGAACACCACCTTCAGGCGGCCCTTCATCGCCGGGTCGCGATCGATGGTCGCACCGAGGTTGTTGATGAACTTGATGACCAGCTTGGCGAAGTGGTACGCCGGCGCCGCTTTGCCCGCAAAGAAGAACGTGCGCGGCGGAGCCTCGATCGCGGGCTGCTCGCGCAGCCGGTTGTAGAGCACGACGATATGAAGCGCGTTCAGGAGCTGCCGCTTGTACTCATGAATCCGTTTGATGTGGCTGTCGAAGATCGACTCCGGGTCGACCACGTGTCCGGTGGCGGACTCGAGCCAGCCGGCGAACCGCACTTTGGCCCCGCGCTTGGCGCGGCGGATCGCGGCACGGAACGCCTGGTCGTCGGCCAGCGGCTCGAGCTGCCGGAGCTGATCGAGATCGGCGATCCAGCCGTCGCCAATCGCGCCGGTGATCGCAGCGGCGAGCGGCGGGTTCGCGAGCAGGAGGAAGCGCCGCTGCGTCACGCCGTTGGTCTTGTTGTTGAATCGTCCGGGAAACAGAGCCGCGAAGTCGGGCACGACGGTCCGCCGGAGCAGCTCCGAGTGAATCGCCGCCACGCCGTTCGTGCTGTGCGAGCCCACGATGGCGAGGTGCGCCATGCGGATCTGTCTCGTCGGGCCCTCTTCGATCAGGCTGACGCGCGCCACCCGTCCGTCGTCGCGGGGGAAACGGCTGCGAACGTCGTCGAGGAAACGGCGATTGATTTCGTAGATGATCTCGAGCTGCCGTGGCAGCAGTGCCTCGAACCATGGCAGCGGCCACTTCTCCAGCGCCTCGGGCAGCAGCGTGTGGTTCGTGTAGGCGAGGGTGCGCTGCGTGAGATCCCAGGCCTGGTCCCATCCGAGCGTCGCCTCGTCGAGGAGGATCCGCATCAGCTCGGGGACGGCGAGCGTCGGGTGGGTGTCGTTGAGCTGCAACGCCACCTTGTCGGGCAGCGCGGACCAGGGGTTGCCAGCCGCGCGGAACCGGCGGATCGCGTCGGCCAGCGTGCAGGCCACCAGGAAGTACTGCTGGAGAAAGCGCAGACCCTTCCCTGCCGTGGTCGAGTCGTCGGGGTAGAGCACACGCGTCAGCGTCTCGGCGGTCAGCGTCTCGGCCAGCGCGCCAACGAAGTCGCCGCCGCTGAACTGCTGGAAGTCGAAGTAGTCGGGCGTGGCGGCCGACCAGAGGCGGAGCGTGTTGATGGTTCGTCCGCCGTATCCCACCACCGGACGGTCGTACGGAATGCCGATGAGCGTCGACGGCTGCTGCCGGACGATCCGCAGCGCGCCTGCATGAATGTCGAACGAGCAGGCCAGCCGCACTTCGACGGCCTCGTCCGGCCGCGCGACCTCCCACGGGTCGGGCCGCGCGAGCCAGTGATCCGGCTGCTCGTGCTGCCAGCCGTCGCGCATCGTCTGCTTGAAGATGCCGTACTCGTAGCGCAGGCCGGAGCCCATACCCGGAATGCCCAGCGTCGCCATGGAATCGAGGAAGCACGCCGCCAGCCGTCCGAGCCCGCCGTTGCCGAGCCCGGCGTCGGGCTCCTGCTCGATGATGTCGAGCGGATCGATCTTGTGCTTCGCGCAGAACTGGCTCCAGAGCGGGTCGAGCCCGAGGTTGGTGATGTTGTTCGCGAGCGATCGCCCCATCAGGAATTCGAGCGATACGTAATAGACGCGTTTCGCATTCCGCCTCTGGTACGTCTGCTCGGTCGAGATCCAGCGTTGCGAGAGCAGATCGCGGACTGACCGCGCGACGGCCTCGAACTTGACGCGCGGCGTGGCGGCGGCCACCGGGACGACCTGATCGAAGGTGAGATGCCGTTCGTACAGCGCGTCGCTGCCGCCGAAGAACTTGACGGGGCCGCTGTCGAGGCGGTCGAGAGCATGGGCGTGTGTCGCCGTGTGTGTGCGTTTCATCGTGTTCACACTGGACCCGCGGCCGTGATCGTCGGCTCGGGATGGTGTCGGAGCAACGAATGCAAGTGAGCCACCAGCGGCCGCAGCGGCGCCGTGCGGTCGTCCGATGACCCGCAAGTCGAGCAGGCTCTTTGCAGGAGGTCATCGTGGAGCGCGACACCGGCCCGGCGTGGTGCGCCTCCTGACAACCCGTCGTGAGTGCCGTGACGGAATGCCGTAAGGGAGGTACCGATGCCGGTCGCCGACTACACACAGTGTTGCGAGATGCTCGCGCGCGCGCGGAAGGGAACATTCGCCTATCCAGCCATCAACGTGACGTCACTGACCACGGCAAACGCCGTGCTGAAAGGGCTGGCCGACAGCAAGAGCGACGGGATCATCCAGGTGTCGACCGGAGGCGGCGCGTTCGCGTCGGGCGCCGGACTCAAGGACATGGCGCTCGGCGCCATCTCGATTGCCGAGCACGTCCACCGCGCGGCGGCGCGATATCCAATTTATGTGGCGCTCAGCACGGACCATTGCCAGGCGGACAAACTGGACGCGTTCGTGATCCCGCTCGTGGAGGAGACCGAACGGCGACGGGCGGCGGGCAGGCCGAACCTGTTCAACTGTCACATGTTCGACGGCAGCGCGCTGCCGCTCGAAGAGAACCTGAACATCGCCGTGAAGCTGCTCGAGCGGTTCAAGAGGAGCGACCTGATTCTCGAAATCGAAACCGGCGTGGTGGGAGGCGAGGAGGACGGCGTCACGGCGAGCGCCGCCGCAAAGCTGTACACCACGCCCGAAGAGACGTTGGAGGTCGCACGGCGGCTCAACGCGGTGCCGGGCGCCCGCTATCTGCTCGCCGCGACGTTCGGCAACGTGCACGGCGTCTACAAACCGGGCCAGGTCAAGCTGAAGCCGTCCATTCTCAAGGACTGTCAGGATGCCGTTGTCGCCGTGTTCGGCGAAGCCGCGCGGTTCGATCTCGTCTTCCACGGCGGATCGGGATCGGAGCTGCGCGACATCCACGAGGCATTGGATTGCGGCGTGGTCAAGGTGAACGTCGACACCGACATGCAGTACGCCTTCACGCGCGCCATCGCGGACCATTGCTTCAGACACTACGACGGCGTGCTCAGGGTGGACGGAGAGGTCGGCGACAAGAAGGCCTACGATCCTCGCCCCTACATGACCGTCGCCGAGAAGGCGATGGCCGCCCGGGTCGTTCGGACGACCACCGAGCTGCGGTCCGCTGGCACGACGATGTTCGATGCGCCGGCGGGGAAGATCGAATGCGCGACCACGGCCTCGATTTCACGATAGCGACGCTTGGCGAGCGCCACATCCCGTCCCCGATGTCGGGCTCCCGGTTTACGTGCGACGAGGAGCGCGTGCTCTATCACTCCACCGTCGAGGAGATGAAACCCTGGCTGGGCACCGGTGCAGCACCTCCCGCGATGGAGGCCGCCGGCCCGCGGAGGATGCTGTTCTTCGATCCCGCGAAGCTGGCTTGCGGGATCGTGACGTGCGGCGGTCTCTGCCCAGGGGTGAACGACGTCATCCGGTCGATCGTCAGGAGCCTGCGCCTCAATTACGGCGTCAGCAAGATCTATGGTTTTCGCTTCGGGTACGAAGGCCTGGTGCGCCGGATCGGGCATGAGCCGCTCGAGTTGACGCCGGAATCCGTTCACCGGATCCACGAGAGCGGCGGATCGATCCTCGGGTCGTCTCGAGGTCCGCAAGATTCTGAAGAGATGCTCGACCGGTTGCAGGAGCTCGGGGTCGGCGTCCTCTTCGCCATCGGGGGTGATGGCACGCTGCGCGGCGCGCAGAAGATCGGCGAGGCGGCGGCGCGACGCGGCGTGACGATGGGCGTCATCGGTGTCCCGAAGACGATCGACAACGACGTGTCGTTCGTGCAGAGAACGTTTGGATTCGAGACGGCGGTCGCCGAGGCGAGGCGCGCGACGATGGCGGCCAACGTCGAGGCAGAAGCCGCCCGCAACGGGATTGGACTCGTGAAGCTGATGGGGCGCGATTCGGGATTCATCGCGGCGTACTCGGCGCTCGTCAACAATCACGTGAACTTCTGCCTGGTTCCCGAGGTGCCGTTCACCCTCGAGAAGTTCCTCCCGGCGCTGTGCCGGCGGCTCGAGCGCCGAAGCCATGCGGTGATCGTGGTCGCCGAAGGCGCCGGCCAGGATCTGATGGCGACGAGCGAAGAACGCGATGCGTCCGGCAACGTCAGGCATGGCGACATCGGCGTCTTTCTGCGCGACGCGATCGTCGACTACTTCAAGCGGAACGGCACCGCGATCACGCTCAAGTACATCGATCCCAGCTACACGATCAGAAGCGTGCCGGCAACCGCGCACGACTCGGCCTTCTGCCTGCTCCTCGGGCAGAGCGCGGTCCACGCGGGGCTCAGCGGACGCACCGACATGGTCGTCAGCTTCTGGAATCACCATTTCACGCACGTGCCGATCTCGCTCGCGGTCGCCGAGCGCAAGAAAATCGATCCAGAGGACACACTGTGGAACAGTGTGATCACGTCGACCGGTCAGCCCAGCGACATGCGGTGACGGCGCGAATCAGACGGCCGGCAGCGTGATCGAGAACGTGGCGCCGCGGCCGGGATTGTTCGCCGCCGATATGCGGCCGCCGTGGCGTTCGATGATCGACCGGCAGATCGACAGGCCCATGCCCAGCCCTTCCGGCTTGCTGGTGATGAAGGGATCGAAGACCGACTCGAGCCTGTCCGCGAGGATTCCGGTGCCGCTGTCCTGAACTTCGATCAGCACGTTCGAGTGATCGCTCGATCGCGTGCGCACCACCAGACGCCGCGCGCCGTCGTCGCCGGCTCCGCTCATGGCGCTGAAGGCATTCAGCATCAGGTTCAAGAGGACCTGCTGAAGCTGGACGCTGTCGCCCCTGACCGGGCGGACGTCGGACGACAAGTCGAGGTGGACCCTGACCTTGTGCAGTGTCGCGTCGCCATGCGCGATGCGCTCGACGCTGCGGATGACCTCGTTCACATCGACGTCGGTCAGGTCCGCCGCCGTGCCGCCGCGCTTGAGCATGGCGCGGAGTCCGCCAACGACGTCGCTGGCGCTCCGGGTGACCGCGGAGATGTCGTCGAGCGTGCCGCGCACGTTCTGGAGGTCGGGCTCGGGCGCGTCGAGCAGACGCGTGCCGACATAGGCGTGGGTGAGGATCGCGGCGAGCGGCTGCTGTAATTCGTGCGTCAGGGTCGTGGTGAGCTCGCCGAGCGTGGCCACGCGTGCGACGTGCTCCAGTTCGGTCCGCTTTTGCGCGGCTGACGCCTCGGCCAGCTTGCGGGCCGTGACATCCGTCGACACGCCGAACAGCCGTGGACCGGCGCCGTCGTCAGTTTCCACACAACGGCCGCGGCCATGAATCCATCGGGTCGCGCCATCCGCCAGCTGCACGCGGTACTCCACTTCGTATTCGCCTCGCGTCTGGATCGCCCGAGTGATCGCGTCTTCACGCGCGGCGCGATCTTCGGGGTGCACGCGATCGAATGTGGCCGCAAAGTCGAGACGAGCGTCCGGCGTGAGGTCAAACAGCGAGCGCCCCCGCTCGGTCATCCACATGTGGTTGCCGGACACATCCCACACCCACATGACCAGGTTTCCTGCTTCCGCGGCAAGCCCCATCAGGTTCGCGCTCTGACGCGACGCGTCTTTGGAGCGCCGTTCCTCTTCGATGACCACCGCGAGCAGCATCAGCGGCGTGGCGGTCACCAGGAGGAACAGCTGCAGGTGGAGCGCATTCTCGGTGGGCGTTTGATTGAGGAACGGGCCGTGCCCGCGCATGGTTCCCCAGATCGCCAGGACCGTCACGGTCAGCATCGAGACGCTGATGCCGCCAAGGCCGAAGCGGAGCGCCGCCCAGATGAGCAGCGGAATCGGCGTATATAAGAGAGCCGCCGACGTGTAGGGACCCGCGGGCGTTCTATCGAAGACGAAGATTCCCAGCGCCACCGTGGCCGCACCTAGGAGAGCCGCTTCCAGCACGCGTCGAGCGGACACGGCTCTGGGGCGCCTGACGAACAGCTGGCGCGCGCCCAGCAGCAACGCCGGCAGCAGGACGACGGCCGTGACCGCATTCGAGATGCCCAGGTTGCGCCATTCGATCCAATAGCGAGTGCCGAATCCGTAGGAAACCGTAAAGGACGCCCCCCAGAAGGCGGTCCCGAAAGGCACGAGCACCACGGCGACCAAGACGAACAGCATCGCGTCCCGACGCGAAATCGCCGTGAGGGGAGACGTGGTCAGCATGCGGATCCCGGCCGCGGTCAGGACGTTTTGCAAGGCGTCGAACGCCTCGCAGGTCAAGGCGTACATCGGCGGCCAGTGCGCCTGCTGGGTCGCCAGAAAATGTGCGCTGGCGGCGGCGAGGACGTAGGCCCACCAGTGCCGGGTGGGGACGAGCAGCAGAACGCACACGAGAACCGCGTGCGGGGGGAAAATCAGCGAGACCTTGCTGTCGGGGAAAGTGAGCGCCCAGGCGATCTGCGTGGCGGCGTAATAGCTGACGGTGCTCGCGAGGACGTAGCACGCCGTGCGGAGCGATGTGCCGGCGACGCGTCCTTCTGGTCCCACGCTTATCCGAGCCGCTGCCAGCTCCCAGACATCGCGGGTCGCCGAAACCATCGCGTCAGACCTGCTCAGAGACACAGCGACACACCTCGAACAGCGTGCAAATGTGCCTGGAACGTATCACATCTGTTGGGGCGGCTCGCCACCTAACGGGTTCGCACTATTGCCGCGGGTGCCGCGCCTTTCTAGACTCGACCGTTGTGCCCCACATCGCCCTCCCCACAGATCTTCCAGGCATTTCGAGCGCGATGGCGTTCAGGCCCGAGACCGCCGTCCATCTGCGCGCGCTGGCCGAGGTCCTGTTGCGCGGACCGAGCCCGCTGACGAGCGCGGAGCGGGAATCGATCGCGGCCTTCGTGTCGTCGCGCAACGACTGCACCTTCTGCTACCTGAGTCACCGCGCGGCCGCCGCGCACCACGACGGCGGCGATTACACGTTCGTGGATACGGTGACGGCGGGCGCGGCGGACGCCCGCGTGTCTCCGAAGCTGCGCGCGCTGCTCGCCATCGCGGGCAAGGTACAGCAGGGCGGCAAGCAGGTCACCGCGAACGACGTCGCAGAGGCGCGCGCCCACGGCGCCACCGACGTGGAGATTCACGACACGGTGCTCATCGCCGCGGCCTTCTGCATGTACAACCGCTACGTCGACGGCCTCGCCACCTTCACGCCCACGGATCCGGCCGCCTACGACCCGATGGGCAAGCGCCTGGCCACGCACGGCTACGTGGGGCTCGGCCAGCCCCACCGGCCATCCGAAGTGACCTCCAGTACCAAAGGCTGACACCATGCCGCACATCGCACTTCCAGACCTCCCGGGCATTCGCGGGCCGATGGCGTTCCGGCCCGAGACCGCCCGGCCGCTCAACGACCTCGTGGACGTGCTGTTGCGCGGGCCGAGCTCGCTGACACCGGGCGAGCGCGAGCTCATCGCCACGTTCGTGTCCGCGGAGAACGACTGCCGCTACTGCCAGACCATTCACGGCGCCATCGCGGCGCATCACCTTGGCGGAAACGAGGATCTGGTCGTCCAGGTGAAGACCGACCCCCAGGGCGCCGATATCTCCGACAAGCTGAAGGCTCTCCTGGTCATAGCGGGTAAGACGGCCGAGAGCGGCAAGCTCGTCACGGCCGCCGACATCGACAGGGCGCGCCAGCTGGGCGCCACCGACCTCGAGATCCACGACACGGTGCTCATCGCCGCGGTGTTCTGTCTCTGCAACCGCTACGTCGACGGGTTGGCCACGTGGGCGCCCGACGACCCGGCGTTCTACCGCCAGCGCGCCGCGCTCGTGGCCGAGAACGGCTACGCCGCTTCCACACTTACCGGACCCACCAAGTGATCACACGACCGCTTCTGCTGACCGTTCTCGTCTGCGCGCTCGCCACGGCCGCGTTCGCGCAGGACCCCACCGGCACCATCGAAGGCACCGTCTCCGACGCGACGTCCGCGGCGCTGGCCGGCGCCAAGGTGTCCGTGCGCAACCTCGACACGGGCTTCACCCGTGAGGCCACGTCGGCCGCCGACGGCTTCTACCGTCTGCTGCTGATTCCGGTGGGACGCTACGCGCTGACGGTCGAAGCCCCGCAGTTCGCGCGGCTGGTGCAGGAGCCGATTCAGGTGAGCGTCAGCGACACGGTGCGGGTGAACGCCGCCCTGACGCTGCCGAACGTCCAGGAGACCGTGACCGTGGCGGGCCAGCAGCGGCTGGTGGACACGACCACCAACGCGCTCGGCGCCGTCGTGACGGGCCGCGAGCTCGTGGACCTGCCGCTCAACGGGCGCAACTTCACGCAGCTTGGGCTGCTGCAGACGGGCGTCGCGCCGCTCACGGCCGGCGTGGCGGCGGCCGGCGGCAGCCTCCGGCAGGGGCAGGCCTACGCCGTGAACGGCCAGCGTCCAGAGCAGAACGCGTACCTCGTGGACGGTGCGCAGAACCAGAACCGCATGGACGGCGGCTACGCGCTGCGCATTCCGGTGGACGCGATTGCCGAGTTCCGCATCCTCACGCAGAGCGCGCCGCCGGAGTTCGGCGGCACCGGCGGCGCCACGACCAGCGTCGTCACGCGCTCGGGCGCCAACCGCCTCCGCGGCGGCCTCTACGAGTTCATCCGCAACGACGCGTTCGACGCCAAGGGCTACTTCGCCGAGAAGGTGGAGCCGCTCGAGCAGAACCAGTTCGGCGGCACGATCGGCGGGCCCGTGAAGCGCGATCGGGCCTTCTTCTTCGGCTACTACGAGGGCTTGCGAAACCGGCAGGGCGTGACCACGTCGGCCACCGTGCCGACGGCGGCCGAGCGCCGGGGCGACTTCTCGGCCATGGCGGCGCCGCTGCTGAACCTCGCGGCCGGCGGCGTGCCGTTCCCCGGCAACCAGATTCCAGCGGCCGCCATCAACCCCGTGTCGTTGAACGTCCTCAACATGTACCCGCTCGGCAATGTATCGCCGTCGATCTACCGCGAGACGCTGGTGGGCACGAACAACGTCCACCAGCTGGGCGCGCGCATAGACCTCAACCGCTCGACGAACGACCAGTTCTTCGCGCGCTACTCGTTCTCCGGCGGCGACAACATGAACCCGATCTCGGTCCGCGGCACCGACGTGCCGGGGTTCCCGACGCGCGACGACTTCGACACGCACGCCGTCACCGTGTCGCACAACCGGATCCTGTCGCCGTCGATGACCAACACGGCCAGGGCCTCGTACCTGCGCCATCAGTTCTTGTTCGATCAGCGTCTCAACCGGACGACGCCGGGCGAGCTGGGTTTCGGCTACAGCTCATCGAACGCCGAGGGCCAGGGGCCGCCGTTCTTCAACATCAGCGGCTACACGCCGATTGGGGGGGCGATCACCGGCCCGCGCAACACGACACAGGACTCCTTCGAGCTGCAGGACGCGCTGTCGCTGGTCCGCGGCACGCACTTCTTCAAGATGGGCGGTGAGTACCGCCGCACCGGCATCGACATGTTCCAGGCGATCGCGCCCAACGCGTTCTTCGTCTTTGCCGGCACGTTCCCGACCAACAACGCCATCGCCAACCTGCTGCTCGGCGCGCCGGTGACGTTCTATCAGGGCCTGGGCGACTTCAACCGCGCCATTCGGGTGTGGGGCTTCGGCGGCTATGCGCAGGACGAGTGGCGGGCGTCCTCGCGCGTCACGGTGAACTACGGCGTCCGCTACGAGCGGATCAACCCGTTCACCGAGGTTCAGGATCGGCTGAACGGGTTCGTTCCGGGCCAGCAGTCCACGGTCTATCCCAACGCCCCGCGCGGCCTGGTGTTCCCTGGCGACGAAGGCGTCGGCAAGGGGATCGCCCACTCGGCCAACGCGTTCATGCCGCGCCTCGGGATCGCCTGGGACCCGTTCGGCGACGGCGTCTGGTCCGTGCGAGGGAGCTACGGGCTCTTCTACGAGCAGTTCCAGAACGGCGCGGGCACGGCGTCGCAGGTGGCCATCAGCTCCACGCCCTTCGCGCAGTTCAACCAGTACAGCGGCGCCGGCCTCAACTTCCAGAACCCGTACCTCGGGCGCGTCATCCCCGGCGCCAATTCGTTCGTCCGCCCCGCCACCGTCTTCGCGCTCGACATCGACGCCAGGCCGCCGTCGGTGCAGAACTGGAACGCCGGCGTCCAGCGGTCGCTCTTCGGCAAGTACCTGCTCGAGGCGCGTTACGTGGGCGCGGCCGGCAGAAACCTGCCGCGGAACGTCGAAGCCAACCCCGCGGTGTTCGGTCCGGGCGCGACGGCGCAGAACGCCGACCGGCGCCGGGTGTATGCGAACTGCCCGGCGGACCCGGCGAGCCCGTGCGATTTCTCCACCATCGCGATGCTGCGCAACATCACGACCTCGAGCTATCACGCCGGTCAGTTCAGCGTCTCGCGGCGCTACGGGTCCGGGGTCGGGTTCAACGTGTCGTACTGGCTCTCGGAGGCCAAGGACTACCTGTCGTCGATGAACCTCTCGGGCGCGGCGGCCAAACCGCTCGCGGGAGAGAACGACCTCGCGCAGAATCCGTTCGACCTCGAGGCCGAGTACGGCCCGTCGCTCTTCGACGCCCGCCACCGGTTCGTGGCCAACGTGTCGTGGCAGGCCCACGTGGCCGACGGCGCGCCGTCAGCGATGCGCGTGCTCTTCGACGCCTGGCAGTTGAACGCGATCGCGTCGCTCAATTCCGGCACGCCGTTCACCGTGTCCGACTCGGCCAACGTTTCACTGCAGGCCAACAGCCCGCCGATCTCCGGCTTCCCGGCGAGCCGGCCCAACCTCGTAGGCGATCCGAACGCCGGTCCGCACACCGTCGATGCGTGGTTGAGCCGCGACGCGTTTCAGCGGCTGAACGTGCAGACGCAGGCGGGGCAGTTCGGCAACGCCGGCCGCAACATCGCCCGCGGCCCGGCGTACCAGAACGTAGACGTTTCATTCGTCCGCGATTTCCCGATGTCGGGCGATATCCGGCTGCAGTTCCGGGCCGAGATCTTCAACGTCCTCAACCACGTCAACTTCGGGCTGCCGGTGGCCGACCTCAACTCGGTGAACTTCGGCCGCATCTTCTCCGCGGGGCCGCCGCGGCTCAGCCAGTTCGCGCTGAAGCTGTCGTTCTAGGCGGGTCTAAAGACCCGCAACTACGCAACTCAAGACCCGCACCTACGCAACCATGGCCGATCAGCCCAGCGCGACACGTCCCAGGGGAGAGCGGTATCGCCCCAAGGCCGAGACGCTGGCGCTGCTCAAGGTGTCGGGCAATCCGATCAACGGGCTCGGTGAAACGACACCGCGCCGGCCGTCGCCGTTCTTCTGGCATCCGCCTGACCAGCATCCCTACGGAGAATTGCAGATCGCGGCGCGCCAGAGCTCGCGCAAGTGCCCAGGGGCCGCGGAGGCCTTTCTCGCGGCCTACAACCACCCGGAGCTGATCGCCGTCGCCGAGGAGCGGAGGGACGCGTCCGCCGAGCACTGGAGTCGCGAGGCCACGGCATTTGCGCTGGCCCACGAGGCCGATGCGGTCGGCATCGCGTCGATGGACCCATTGTACGTATTCGAGGGGTACACGATCGACGAGCCCTGGGTGATCGTGCTCGCCTTCGCCCACAACTACGAACGGCTCAAGCAGGTTCCGTCGGACGAGACCAACGGCGTCGGTGTCACCGACGTCGGCGATCAATACGCGCGCGGCACGCGAGCCTCGTACGCCCTGGCCAATTGGATTCGCTCGCAGGGGTACAACGCCAGCGCGTATCCCGGCCCCATGGCAGATGCGCTGCTTCTCATCCCGCCGGCCATTGCCTCCGGCCTGGGGGAGCTCGGGAAGCACGGCTCGTTGATCAGCCGGCAGTTCGGATCGGGTGTGCGCCTCGCCGGCGTCACCACCGACATGCCGCTGGTGGCCACCGCGCCCGACCGCTTCGGCGCGGATGAATTCTGCGCGACCTGCCAGATCTGCACGCGGGAGTGTCCTCCCGACGCCATTGCCGACCACAAGCAGATGGTCCGCGGGGTGGAGCGCTGGTACGTGGACTTCGACAAGTGCATCCCGTACTTCGCCGAATCGGCGTCGTGCGGGATCTGCATTGCCGTGTGTCCGTGGACCCGCCCGGACGTGCGCCCGAAGCTGCTCGCCACGATGACACGGCGCCTGGGTCAAGAGTCCCGATAGCGCGCGAGCCTGGACGAGCCTCGATTTCCCTGACGAGGCAGGCCGGCGCCGGCAACCGTCGCACGCCATGTAGAGATCTGGCGATCGGCTCCGACTACGCCATGAACGTCCCCCAAAGGGGGCACATGACAGGAGCCGGACGATGGCATCTACTCAGAAGATCACACCATCATCGAAATCTGTGGTTGGGGCAGCCCTCCTCGTGTCGTGCCTCGGCATGGCACCAGAGGCCCGAGCGCAGATCACGGTCTCGCCGAGTGGCGGGATTTCTGGCGAAGGACAACCGACGGTTGGCGCGGCCGTCGGAATGTTACTTGGCGCGGTACGGCCGGAGATCGAACTGGCGTGGTCACGTCGCGCCCTCGATCGTCGCGCGGCCACGCCGTCCGAGCCGCGCCGGAACCTCTGGGGTGACAGCGGGTCGGCTTACTTGCCGGCGGCGATGGCCGACGTATCTACATTGGTGTTCCGCGTCGCGGTTCCGCTCAGGCAGGGCAGGGCCGTCGAGCCATTTGGCAGCGCCGGTGTGGGTCTCGCACGGGCCACACGTCAACCGCCTCCAGGGGAGTCGCAGCAGCGGACGGACATCCAGGGTGGCGTGGAAGTGGGAGGGGGAGCCACGTTCTGGCTAAACAGCAGGATTGGGCTTCGGACGGCAGCCACGTACTACAGAGTCCTGGGGCCGTCCGGCAATTTTCACGGTGCCCCGGGAAGTGACCTGGTCTACACCAACGTACTGCGTGACTTCTCGCTCACCCGCGTCACGGTCGGCCTCGACATTCGCTTGTCACCTTCACACCGCACCAGGCCATGAGTGTGAATCGGCACCGCGGACGAGTCATTGCGCGCCCGCGGATGGGCGCGGCTCGATCTGCTTGTGGCAGTACTCGCACTCGGCGCTGATCGTCGTGCCGTCCTTCGCCGTGTGGCCGCCGTCGTGGCAGCGGAAGCAGCCGGACGACGTGATGTGGCCGAGATTGTCGGGATAGGTGCCGAACGTCACCTTCATGGTTGGAAACACGTTGCGCCGGTAGATGTTCTGCAGCGACGTCACGGCGCGGGCCACCTCCGCCTCGGGGCCGCTGGCCGCTGACGTATAGAACTGGCGCAATTCTCCCTCGATGGTCCGCGCGGCGGCATCCCCGGTCGCGTGGCTGGCTTTCATCAGCCGCACGCCCTCGCGTCGTACGAATGGCAGCGCGCGCTGGATCCGCCCGGTGGCGATGGCGCGATCCACGGCCTGCTCGGGCGTCGCCGCGACGCGATGCGCCACGACGTTGTGGCAGTCGATGCAGTCCATGGTGCGCCGTTGCCCCTTCGCGATATCGGCGGACGTGGCGCCCTCCGCCGTGAACTCGCGCACCTGCCCTTGCGCGTTGGTCACGCGGACGTACGGGATCGTCTGGCGGTCTGCGTCGACCGAGACGTAGTCGACCTTCACGCGAGGGTCGGCATGCCAGTGAATGGCGCGCCCGTCGGGCGTCGGCACTCCCGGGCCTCCCACGTGCAGCTGCAGGATCGTGGTCGTTTCGGTATTCGCCTCGTCGTCGGCGTATTCGCGCTTGATGCGGATGGTGTCGCCGAAGTTCTTGCCGGACCAGTGGCAGCTGCCGCACACCTCTTGCGCCGGACGGAAGTCGGCGACCACGCCGGGTATCGGGCGCTCGTAACCGCCCGTCACCACGTGATACAGCTGCCGTATGCCGTTCAGTTTGTAGTGAACGAACGCGCGGGTGCCTTCGCCGACGTGGCATTGCACGCAGGTGACACGCGAATGGGGGGCGTCCTGCCACGCGGTGAATTGCGGATGCATCGGCGTGTGGCAGGTCTGGCCACAGAACGCCGGCGATTCCATGTAGTGAAGCGACCCGTAGCCGGCGAGCAGCACGATCGTGATGTTGACCGCCGTGAGCGCCAGCACCAGCATCGCCAGGCGGCGCGTCCGCGCCGAGCGGAAGTCGAGGACGAACCACTCGCGCTCGGCACCGGGGTGGGCACTCAGCCTGCGGTGCTCCAGCCACATGCCGAGCGGAATCAACAGCAGGCCGAGCACCACGATCGCCGGGACGACGAGGAAGACGACGAGCCCGGCGTACGGATTGTCGAAGAGTCCCCACAGCTCCGCCACCAGCAGCGCGGCGAAGACTACCGCGCCGGCCGTCGCCAGCAGCCCCCCCGCGAGCGCCAGCGGATGTCGAAGCAGGGAGGTGCGGCTCGTCACGCCGGTGCTCTCTACTTGAGGCTATGCATGTAGGCGACGAGCGCCTCGAGCTCAGCCGCGGGCAGAGTCGCCCACTTCTTCGGCATGGGCGGCTTCTTCTGCGAGCCTGTCTTGGCGGTCATCGCGACCGGATCGACGATCCACGCGCGGATGTCGTCGGCCGAGAGCTTCGCCCCGACGCCGTCGAGCGGGTTCGCCTTGTTGCCTTTGCCGGCGACGGCGTGGCAGACGGAGCACTTCTGCGCGTTGTAGACGCCTTCACCCTTCGCCGCGTCCTGCGCCGCCAACTCGGGCGGTGTCGCCAGGCTCAGCGCGGCTGCCATCGCGATCAGGAAGGGCATCGTTGCTCTCGTCATGGTTGTCTCCCTCGTTTACCAGGCGTACAGAATACCGAACACCGCCGAGTGCGTCGTGTACGGCCGATACGTGTAGCCGAGGACCAGCGAGCTGGGCTGCACGATGCTGTCCACGACCGTGGGATCGAACGCGAAGTCGTAGACGCGAAACGGTTCGTAGGCGTAGGACAGCGTGGCAGCCGTGCGGCCCCACAGGCGATGACGGAGGTCGAACCTGAACTGCTGCAGTTTGTTGTAGACCTCGGGCAGCTGCGACGGCGGCGGCAGCGCCGGGCCGACCTCGTACACGTAGTTCCCCGTTGCGTTCGAGTAGTCGTAGGACACTCGCGTCTCGGTCCTGGTGCCCAGCCGCGGCGGCTGGACGTAGATCGAGAAGTAGTGCACGTCCTCGCGGCTGTCCACGGTCCAGTCGCGGTTGGGATCGGTCTCCTGCTCACCCGGGTTCGCCGAGCGCGACTTCTGCAGGCCCGTGTATCGCTCGAAGTTGTAGGTGCCGCCCACGCTGATGCCGCGTGGGGTCTGGTAATCGACGCCGAACGACACGTTGCTGAACCCCGATTCCTGCAACCCGAATCCGCTGTCGTCGAAGTCGTCCGTGCCGACGCCGCCGCTGAAACTGAAGGTCAGCGACTCGCGGGGTGCCACGTCCAGCTGGGCGACGAACCGGTTGCGCGTACGGTTCGCGAGGTCGTAGTGCCGCATCGCGGGCTGCTCGCCGATCTGGGTGAGCGAGGCTTCGTCGAGACCGGAGCCGTCGCGCGTTCCGTATTCGTAGTGCGTGCGGAAGGTCATGCCGCGAGGCAGCGCCGCGTCCGCTTTGAGCTGGAGGACGTGCTCGTTGCTGGACTCGAAGATGCGATGGTCGTAGCCATTGTGGTTGTTGGTGTAGCCGAAGGTGAGCGCCACCGGTCCAAGGCCCATCCAGGTCGCATCGGCGTCGAAGGTATTACGGTCGTGCGCCAGCAGCTCGGGGCCGCCGGTCGTGCTGGTCTTCAGTGAGGTGTCGTAGTTGATGAACTCCGGAATCGCCGTGGCCGGAGTGTCGTTGTTGAAGTCGTAGCGCCGGAACCGTGTGCTGAACCGCCAGTCGTCGCCCGGGCGCGAGACCAGGCCGAGGTTGGTGGAGATCGACTGCGCTTTGGCGTCGGCGGTGGCACGCGGCAGCGTGAGTGTCGGCAGCGCGCTGTTGATCGTGAAGGGCTGCAGCTCCTGGTCGTTGCTCCACCAGCCGAAGGCCAGCGAGCCGGTCACCTGCGTTCGATGCGCGAGCTTCGTATGGCCCGCGGTGCTCCACGTGTGCATCGAGTTGGACGGCCAGAGCGCCATACGGCCCCGTCCGGGGAGCGTGGCGGTGTCGGTCAGCTGCAGCGGGCTGTCCCAGATCAGCGTCCCGGCCTGGTTGTCGAACCAGGAACTGGTATACGCGGTGCGAAGCATCGACCGGGTGTCGTGCCACTCCAGGCCGACATCCAGATCGTTGGTGCGCGACTCATACGGAAGGGCCACCTCGGCGTCGTTGCTGAACCCGAAGCTTGCACCCCACGGCAGCTCGCCAGAGTGCTTCGTTGTCTTGAAGGCGCCCGTGACGTCGAAGTGGGGCGTCGGCGTAGCCGTGATGCCAAACGCGCCGATAGCGCGACTCTCGATCAGGTCGAATTGGGGTGCGATGGGGACGTACGCGCTCAGCGTCGCCGTCTTGTTCTGAATCGACTGCTGCACGCCGTCGTCGAGCAGGAGCACCCCGTCGGTCGTGGACGTGTAGGGTGTTTTCGTGTCGACGCTATAGAACTGCGGGATCTCGTCCCACAGTCCATGGATCTTGAAGCGGCCGACCCGTTCGTAGTCGGCGAAGTAGAACTGATCGCGCCAGCCGACGTTGTCGGCGCCGGCCGAGCCCTTCCACGTGTCCGTCTCCCGCGCCAGCCGCGCGCCGGTGAACAGCAAGCCGTCGCGAAGATCCTGGTACCGCTGCCAGCGCGCCGGATCCCCCGACGTGCTGCTCAGGCGGCCGCCGAGCAGCAGCATGTTGTCGCGCTCTGCAAACAGGCTGGTGGACGTGTCCGCGAGCGCGCCGGCCGGAGCCGGTGCCGGCGTCTGCGCCTGCGGAGCAGTCGCCGGCGGTGCGGCAGGTGCCTGGGCACCGGCGGGCGCGGCCGCCGGTGCCGGGTCGGGAGGCGCCTGCGCGAGTGCCGGCCCCGACAGCACGGCGATTGCCGCCGTGGCGATCAGCGGGCTTCTCAGTCGCGTAGGAAACAGGCGCATGGGTTCACCCGTTACCGCATGAAGAACTGGCCCGACGGATGATTGGACCCGTGAACGTTCGAGTGGCAGTTGACGCACGATCGCCCGAACATCCGGTTGCTCTTGTTCACGCTGATGGCGTTGTTGTCGTACACCGACGCCGGGTGGCGCGTCGCCACGTGACAGCGCTGACACAGCATCGGCATGCGGACAGTCAGCATCCGGTCGTTCGACGAGCCGTGCGGGTCGTGGCAGGTCGTGCAGCTCTCGCGTACGGGCGCGTGTTCCCACAGGGTCGGGCCGCGCATCTCGGCGTGACAGCTGGTGCACAGCTCGCCGACGGAGTTCCCGACCTTCAGCGCCTTGACATTGGCGATCGAGCCGTGGGGGTTATGACACGACGAGCATGACATTTTCCCCTCTCGGACCGGCATGTGCGCCACCGCCCGCTCGGTCTTCGCCACCTGCAGGCGGTGACACGTGGCGCACGTGGCGGTTTCGGTGGCCTTCGCGAGCTGGTGTTTCGGCGACGCGGGCGTGTGCACGCTGTGGCAGGTCGTGCAGGAGAGATTGCGGGCCTCGTGCGTGCTCCCTTCCCACCCCGCGTGCACGCCGCGGTTGTGGCACGAGAGGCAGGTCGCGTTCGCTTCGGCGGGCTTGATCGAGCCGAACCGCCGGATATTCCCCTTGGCCTCGTCGTCGACGTGGGCCTGGCCGGGCCCGTGGCAGCTCTCGCACCCCTGCGCGGCCGCAGGCGACCGGGGATTCTGGATGTGCCCGTGCGGAGTCCGCGCGACGTCCGTCGCACGGTTGTCGTGGCACAGCGCGCAGGTTTCCGATCCGGCATAGCCAGCCGGTTGCGTCACGTCCACGGCGGCTTTCTGCGCCGGTGCCGCCGGTGCCTTCTGCGCCGGCGCCGCTGGCGCCGCAGGGGCCTGGCGCGCGTCGAGGTACTGACGCGCCGGGATGGCGAGCGCGAAGCACACGGCGAACACGCAGAGAAGGCGGTTCATCTCCTTGGAGCCCCATGCACCTTTGATGCCCGCCCATCCGGGCCGTGATTGCCTTCGCCAGTCGATACGATATCTCTCCTGGTGGTGAGGCGCAACGGCCGGTTGTCACTCAGCCTTGACCTTCCGGATGAACGACCAGACGGGGACACATCAACTTCACCACTTCAACGGCCACGGGGGGCAGCCCGGCCATCTTCACGTTACGCCCCGCCCCTAAGACTTCAGTGAGGACGGTCTTACTGAGGGCAATCCACCCGCCTGGTGCCTCATAACTGAGAAGGCACCTCCCTTCCCGCCGATCGCTCAGCACCCTCGACGACTCGAGATACCGGGCCGGAAGATCCGGAATCTGCGAGGTCTCCGAGTCGGCCTGTCGATCATCCGCGGGCACGAGGAAGAGGCGCCCCGTATGAACAACCTCGTTCGCTTCGTCACTCGACACACGCCGGCTCAGCGCACGCTCGATCCTCTCGAAAATGTCTGCGGCAAACTGCTGGGGGTAGTCGAACTGCTTTGTCACTTCGGGTGCGAGGTGCGGCAGCTTGCGCCACCCGCTCACCCAGGCAAGCTTCTCGGCGTCACCACCGGCGAAGACATCTTCCAGGCTGAGGCGCGTCACGCCATCGGGCTGTAACGTCTTGTACGCCATGTGTTCGATGAGATCGGATGAGAACCCGTACAGGACTCCATATGGCGAATACGCGCCGGTGAACGGCCGGAAGTGCCGGCAATCGTCATGTAACGGCTTCGACAGGCGGCCAATCCGTGCTTCGTATTCCTGGAGCAGCCGCACGTGTCGCTGTCCCATGGGCGTATAGACGGCGTGCCCATCGGCATCCGTCGTGATGAAGAGGTGCTCGATCATGCTGTAAGCACCCAACAACTCGACACGAGTCACGAACAGCTCCGGGTCCGGAGAAATGCCCTGACAAATGGCGTCTGCCAGTTCGAGCCTCTGCTCGGCGTCATCACCGTGGCACGCGTGTTCATACGCCTCGAGCAGCGGCACGAGGTCTTGAATCAGCAGGGCGAAATCGAGGGCATTGGTGTTGCGAGTGTTCAGAACCAGGCTGCTCTCATCGAGAGACACGGCCTTCTTCATGGAGTAGTAGCGAATCTGCGAACGCAGGTGCCCGGCCGCCATTCGAACGCCGGCTTTGTGGACTTCAATCCGGTCCGGTTCCGAAAGCGTCTCGGCTATGCGTTCCGCGACGTCGAAATAAGCCCCCAGGTCATCCGTCGCTGGGCTCTGCGCGAGCTGGATCAGCCATCGCGCATCTCGTACGAGCACCGGCTGGTCTGCCGCTCTGCTGCGCCAGAGCAGGTCGAGCACGCCTTGCAGCTGCGAGAGCCGATCACCGGCGCCATTCGACTCGGCATCCCAGAGCCGCATACTCAGCAGCGCAAGGCACCGGACCACATACAGGTTGAACAGCGTGTGCGCGTAACGGATCCGGCCATTACGACCCGGCCAGCGCGTCTGCTGCCACAAATGAAAGCCGCGGATCATCATCTCCGCCGGATCGGCCAGGCCGTTGTGCAATCCCGGAAGCTCACGAGGCCTGAATCCATTGGCCCAATGCGCGTCTTCCAATTGACCTCGCAGACGCGATTGGTCG
>Ga0079218_10000065_pt1 | contig 20729 bp, 19 predicted proteins | sample NCCompost_FD_77181 | JGI IMG/M metagenome (GOLD analysis project Ga0079218, IMG submission 77181) | Agricultural soil microbial communities from Utah to study Nitrogen management - NC Compost | ecosystem: Environmental > Terrestrial > Soil > Agricultural land | place: USA: Utah | collected... | reverse complement strand
TCTTCGCTTCGCTCAGAATAACGGATTACGAGAACTTTATGCGCCAAACACACGCATTAGGCAATCCGACCCGTACAATCGCCCGAAAAATCGATCGGCCCGACATCTTTCCGCTTTCAAAGCGGGCCGCGGAATCGACAGTCAGGATATGGCTTCGATTTCCGGTCCGGCGGTACCTTGGATCAAGATTTGCGGAATCACGAATCCCGAGGACGCGGAATTGGCGATCGGATTCGGTGCCTCGGCCGTCGGCACCCTGCCGCAGGCCTATGTGCAGAACACGACACAGGTGGGCGAGTATCGTCGCCGGATCGAGGCGGGCTCCTTCGCAATCCAGCGGGGACGTCGTGTGACGGCAGAGGATCGGCTGCGCCGCGACGTCATCGAGCGCATCATGTGCGATTTCCGCGTGGACCTGGATGTGGTCGCGACGCGTCACGGCCTCAATGTAGGTCATTTCGCGGGAGAGTTCGCGCGCCTGTGCGACCTGGAGCGGGACGGCATCGTGCGCGTCGAGGGCGCCATGGTCTCGCTGGACGAAACCTATTGGCCGCTGGCGCGCACGGTTGCCGCAATTTTCGATGCCTATCTCCAGCCCGCGGAGCAGCGCCACGCCGCCGCGATCTGAGCCGGTTTCGTTGCCAGAGCGCATTGGCGGCGATTTACCGTCGGGCGTCTCGCGGCCGTCCGACCAGCCCTTTTGGCGTGGCTGCCCGCAGACGCGAAGCTTGTGCCGATAGCGCGTGCTCATCCGGCAGAGGTTACGCGCGAGCGCGTGAATCTCGTAGCTGCACGGGTGCGTCAGATCTCCGCCGCGCTCTCTCTGCTGACGATCTTGTGGGTCGCTATCGATGCAATTACGGTGCCGTGGCCCGAATGGGGTGAATTGGCGGTCGGCCGCATCGTCGCTGGTCTCGCTTTTGCCGGCCTCGCCATGCGCCGATCCAGGGCTTGGCCCTCGGCCACCGTGTTTCGCGAGATTACCCTACTGTTCCTGGTGCCGGTCGCGTTCTTTCTCTATTCGAATGGCGTGCTTAGCGACGGACGAAGCTTCCCTCGCGACAGGCACGGCCTACTACTATCTCCCGTTCATAATCGCGGCAGGATTGAGCCTTTTTCCGCTTACGGCCGCGGAGTCGGGTGTCGTCGGAGCGTTCGTGATCATTGCCATGGCGGCGGCAGTTGCGATTTGGCCAAACTCGCTGGGCAAGCAGTCCGCGCTTATGACCTTGTGGCGTCTCACCCTCATCGTCGCCATCTCCAGTCTCGGCGGGCTCAGCCAGCTTCGCTTTCTCATGCGATTGACCGAGCAAGCCACCCGGGACGGCTTGACTGGCCTGCTGGCGCGCAAGGTCGGTGAGGAGTTGCTCGAGAACCAGTTCGCTCATGCAACCCGACATGATCTTCCTCTCAGCGTTCTGTTTCTCGATATCGACAACTTCAAGGCGGTGAATGACCGATTTGGGCACGAAGCGGGGGATAAGGTCCTGCGCGGTGTCGCCGATGCTCTCAGGCAAGCATTCCGTCACGAGGATTCGCTCGTCCGTTGGGGCGGTGAGGAATTCGTCGTGGCTTTGCCCGGCACGAGCGCCGAGGATGCCGAAGTGGCGGTCCGGCGGCTGGCCGATCTAGGCATCGGCAATCGGCCAGACGACAGCCCAATCACCGCAAGCATGGGCATTGCCGAGCGAAGGGTCGATGCCGTCGTCGAGGCGCTCCAAATGACCTGACTGCAAACGACCTCGACGTCGCTCACGCCGGTGCAAACAGCTGGATGGCGGCCAAGCATACATTGGCAAGCGCGGCGAGCGGCGGGATGATGGCGGGGACGCGGAAACCTTCCGATCGCGGCCGCCGCCGCTGCAGTTGCCAGAGTGCCAGATTGACACAGGCGAATACCAGAAGCGTGATCGTACTGGTGAGAGCAACCAGGGACACGAACGGCAGCGCAACGGTCAAGGCGAACACGACGGCACCGCCGAGTACGGTAGCGCGAACCGGGGTGCGCAGCCGTGCTGTGATCGCACCCAATCCGGCTGGCAGCCACCCTCGCCGTGCCATGCCGTAAAGCAGCCTCCCCAGCATGACGAGCTCGAGCAGCACACCGTTGGCAACGGCGACCAGCGCGATGCCGGCAAACGCGTCCTGGGAGAACCAGTCCGCTTGAGCGGCCACAAGGAGCAACGGGGCCGGCGAGGCCGTCAGTTCGTCGACCGGCAGGGCCAGAACGACCACGACCGCGACCACGACATAAAGCAGCGTGCTGAGACCAAGGCTGTAGAGAATGGCGCGCGGCAGGCTGCGCTCCACGGCCCGCGCCTCTTCAGCCATGTTGGCAAGGTTCTCAAAGCCGATGAAGGCAAAGAAGGCAAGAAACGCGCCGGTGACCACACCCGCCCAGGCAATGGAGCCAGGTCCTGGCAGCAACTCATCGAGGCGGGTCGGCAGGGTCAGGACGGCGGGCGCTCCTGCGCTCAGGACCAGCAACAACCCGCCGATCTCGACTGTGGTCATCACCGCAGCGATACCGACGCTCTCGCGCACACCGAGGCATGCGATGGCTGTAAACAAGGCAACGACGCCTCCAGCAATGAATGCATCCGGCCAGGAGATAAAAACTTGGATATACCCAACGCTGCCGCGGGCGATCGAGGCTGTGCTGACAACGACCACGGCAGCGACCGCCAGTCCGGCGAGCTGCGACAGCCGGTCAGATCCGAAGGCTTCCTTGACGTAGGCTGCCGCGCCCGCAGCCTCGGGGAAGCGGACCGCCAGTTCGGCGTAGCACAGGCCCGTCAGTCCCGCGAGTATGCCGGCCAAGACGAACGACCACGGGGCACCCCCGCCGGCCGCGTCGACCACAGTTCCGATGAGCACGTAGATGCCGGCGCCAATGATGACGCCGAGACCGTAGAGCGTGAGCAGCGGCGTGCCCAAGACACGCCGGAGGGCGGGCTGCGCAGCACCGCCTTTGTCGCCCGGTTCCACCAGATCCGTATTGCGCATTGACCTCTTTGCTCTCACTCGAATTCAGGCCGCAGGGCGTGACCGTGGCTGCAGCAGGCAAGGCCCGTAGATGAGTCCAAAGAGGCAAAACGCCGCGATCCAGGCGGCTCCGCTTGCCGGCAGCAGCACCGGATAGGAGCCGGGCAGGAAAGCGGCCACCACGCGCAGCAAAGCGGCGGCATGGGCCAATAGGTACAGCGTCCCAGTCCCGGCGCCGACCATCTGGGCTCGGCCGGTATGAGCCAAAGTGGCGCGGACCATCACCGCCAGGATCATGGTGCCGACGGCACCGGAGCCAAGGGCATGCAATGCCGCCGATTCGGGCACACCCGTCCAGATGCCGCTCACGCCAAGCAGCACGAGACCCAGCGCCAGCCACCCATAGCCGAGATGAAGCGCTGAAAGCAGCGGATCGCGCCATGTGGCGATGCCACGCCAGCGCGCAAGGCGCACGCCGGTCGCCAAGCCTGCGATCACCAGCAGCGTCTCGGCAGCCATCTCGTCAATGCCGACGACCCAGGCACCCAGCGCGAGGGGCACCGTTCCCACCGCTACGCGGTCGAACCAACCGGCCGCGGCAGGCAGGCGGCGTGCCTTCTGCTTGACCAGACGGTTGCGAGTGAAGCTCGGGATGATGCGGCCGCCGACCAGCGCGATCAGACCGGCCAGCACCGCCAGGCCAAGCCGGTTGCCTACGTCGCCGGTCGCGACGATCCCGGCTGCTTCCAGGTGTGTCATGCCGTTGCCGACCAGCAGCAATGCCAGGGCGCACACCGGCGGAAGGTTGCGCCAGCTTCGGCCCGCCACCACCTCGCGCGCGACGGCGCCGAGGAAGAGACCCAGAAAGGCAAGGTCGATGACGGCGGCCGGCAGCGCTCCGGTCCAGGCGGACACCGCCATCGCGCAACGGCCTGCGATCCAGAGCGCTGTCAGCGCGACCAGTGGCGCTCCCTGCAGCGGGAAATGACCGGTCCAATTCGGGATTGCGGTGAGCAGGAAGCCGGCGACCGCCGCAATGGCGAAGCCGTAGATCATCTCGTGGGAGTGCCAGGACAGCGGATCGAAGGCGGATGGCAGCGAGATCCACCCCTGTAGCGCTGGCAACCAGATGACAACCGACAGAGCGGCCCACGCCGCCGCCAGAAGAAAGAACGGCCGGAACCCCTCCCGGAACAGCGCGGGCGCCGTGGTGGATCGATAACGCGGAATGCCCGAGGGGGAATTGTTCATGACGTACCGGTGCGCGCAAGGCGCCTCAAGCGAGAACGGGCTCGGAAGTTTCCGAGCCCGTCGCTACGCTTCCCAGATCGCTCGCCGATCTTCAACCGCCCAGTTGGGTGAACAAGTTCTCGAACTTCTGCTTTGCCTTGCCCTTTTGCACCACAGCCGCGGCGTCCATCTTGTTCGTCGGTTCGCCGACGACAACCAGACCCACCATGCCCATGCCGTAGTGCGGCTTGCACTTGACGCCATACACGCCCGGCTGCTCGAACGTGACCGTGAGGTCCTTGTTCATCTCGCCCTTGAACGGGGTGGCACCGGCGGGGATCATGCCTTCGATGCTCTCGACGTTGTGGCTCTTGTCGGTGGCGATGAAATGCACGGAATCGCCGGGTGCGACCTTCACGACGCTCGGCTCGAACACCATCATCCCTTCGGCGCCCTTGTTGAGCATCTTCACTTCATGCTCCGCGGCTAGCGCGCTGAACGAGGTCAACAGGGCAGACAGCGCGACTGCCGAAGCGGCGAGAACCTTGATCATCAGAATCACCTTCATAAGTAGCCGGGCAGCGAGCACGCCAACACGGCCTGGTTGGTTGTCGTTTGTGGACCGCACATGCGCGCGGTCCAACGTTTGTGCTGACCAACTAGATGGCGTAATGCGGTCCGTGGCGCCATCCGTAGAATCCCGCATCGGCGGCGGGTGCGGCAGTCTGTCGCCGGCGGCCGGGCCGGACGCATCGCGAACAGCTCGGCCGTTGCATCTGCGCATCAAGTTGCCGGATCGTGGCGAGGATCGCGCGGATCGCCACTGTCGTTGCCCTCAACTGGTCCGGGGTCAGGCCAGACGTGATCCGTGCCTCTTCGGAACTGCATTTCGGGACCAAGGTGCGAACCTGTTCGGCGCCTGCTGCCGTGAGCTCGACAAGCACCAGCCGGCGCTCCAGCTCATGGACGCGCCGATGCACCAGCTTGCGTTTCTCCAGCATGTTGAGAATGCCGGACAATGTGTTCTTGGCAACGCCGGTCTTGTCCGCTAGATGACGGGTCTCAAGCTCGCCCTCGAGCCACAGGCACCACAGGGTGGAAAACGCGAACCAATGCAGGCCGACCTCGGCCAGCAAGGTGCGCTCCAGATGCCGGCGGATGGAGCCCCGCAAGCGCGATGGAGACCGGAAGCCAGGGCCATGGAATCCAGAGCAGTCCTTAGCGCGGCGAGCTGCCATTCGCCCAATGCTTTCGTCACTGGCTTCCGCGCCCGGTCCCATGGGTTGTGGACGCGCTCCGCTCATGCGAAGAGCGGCGCTCCGCCCCAAAAAGGCATTACATCGCCGACTTCGTGAGACCGCTGTCCGTACAATCCCCTAGGGCACGCGAACCTGATGCTCCGCCGCTGCTACGAACAGGCGCAGAATGACGCTTCATGCATCAATCGTGGTGACGGCGCCATCGGGCATGATGATGATCGCCCTGGTCGCCCCCGCGTCCCTCAACAGGCCCCCGATCGCGTCCGGCGGCAGCAGGTTGCACGCGGTCGCCAGCGCATCCGCGGTCGTCGCATCGGGCGCAAGGACCGACACGCTGGCGTAGCGCTGCGGGCACGTCCCGCTGCGAGGATCGAACAGATGATGGAACCGCCCTGCGGCATCGAAGCGGAACCCATAGCTGCCGGACGTGGCAAGCGCCTGGTTGCCGAGCTCGATCTGGATTTCGTCCTCCGGCCCGAACAGCGGACTCTTGATGACGGCTCGCCAGGGTCGATTGTCACCGGCCTTGCCGTGCGCACGGAGCTCACCGAGATCCGCAAGCACGTGCTCGAATCCCTCGTTCTTCAGCAGATCGACGATGCGATCCGTGATGTAGCCTTGTGCAATGCCGTTCAGGGTGACCGCCATCCCTGGCCGCGCCAGTCTCACGGCTGATGCCTCGATCTCCAGTGACTGATAGTCCACGCTCTCCGCGCGCCGGCGCACAAGGTCGGGAGCCGGCCCTGCGGGATCGGGACGAGATGCGGAGAAGTGCTCCGCATAGACCTGCCACAAGGGCTGGACGCTGACGTCGAAGCGACCTCGGGAGAGGTCGCCGAGGGCGCGCGCCCGCGAGAGGACCGACACGAGATCGGCGGGGGCAGCGCCGAGATGGCCTTGCCGATTGAGGTGCACCAGGGCCGAATCCGCTCGGTACAGGCTCATGATGCTTTCCAGGCGCTCGATCTCCGCCATGACCATCGGCAGGACACGGCGCACCCGCGCGTGATCCGAATGACGCAGTTCGATGCTGGCGAGGCCACCGAATGCCATGCCCCGCCATGTCGAGGTCACCGGCTCGCTCGCCGACGCCTTGGACCCAACGGTACCCAGCGCGGCCGAAGCCGCGCAGATCCGCAGAAAGCGCCTGCGGCTACAGAGCTCATGGGCCCGATTCGTCACTGAGCTCCCTCCTTCGCCATCTCGGTCGTGGCTTGCTCGAATGGCACCACACGACCGCCGTGCTCTTCAATGAACGCCTTGGCCGACGCCTCTTCGCCGAATGGGACGGCCTCCGCGCCTCCCATGCCGCCGACACGATCACTCTCGACCACGTAGACCGCCTTCTCGGCGAGGATCCAGTTGTCGTCACCCGGCTTCTCCCAGCTCGGCGCCTTGCCCATATCGTTGACGTAGACGGCTGCGATGTCCTTCGGCTCTTCGGGCAACTCGAGGAATGTGAAGGTGTCGCGCACCGACGTGAACCAGACCGGCTGGTCCGCGCTTTTCAGGAGAATCTGCCCCTTCGGTCCGGCATGCTCTGCCAGCAGCATTCCGCAGTAATGCCCCGACGCATCGGGCGTCGTGGCCACCGGAGCAGGCGCACCGGCGCCGGGCTCCTCGGAGCAAGCCGACAGCATCACGGCCATTGCAACGGCAAATGCACGCAGGAACTTCATATCTGTCGCCTCTTCAGTATCATGGCGGCGCCCGCCAGAGGCACCGCGGTCCAAAGCACGAGCGCCGCCACCAGTGCGGCCGGAGCAAGAGCGGCGTCCTGCGTCACGCCCGCCATGCCGGTGAACTGCGCGACGTCGGCGAGGCCGGTCAGGTTGAGGACGCGGTAGGCGTCGGCCGGATTAAACAGCAGCAAAAGATTGAGGACCGGCGCCGTCACCGTCCTGCCCTGATCGACCACCAGGAGACCCAGCAGCGCCATGTCGTAGATGAGGACGAACAGCAGCCATATCCCGATGGCCAGCCCTCCCGCCGCCCCGCGATCGGCGACGGACGCGCTCACCAGGTAGCCGAGTGCGAGAAAGGCGGATCCCAGCAGAACCGACGACGCAAGCATCGCCGCAAACGACTGCCAGCCGGAGATATCGCCGTGGATTGCGGCCAGCGCCCCGGCGGAGACGCCGTATCCCATGCAGGTAGCGAAGGCAAGAATCGCCACATGCCCCAGATACTTGCCGGCGATCAGCTGCCAACGCGCAACCGGGTAGCTCAGCAGCAGCAGCAAGGTGCCGCGGTCGATCTCGCCGCAGATCGCGTCATAGGCCAACAGCAGCGCAATCAGAGGCAGGAGCATGATCGTCAGGCTGGAAAGGCTGGCGATGGTGACCGCCAGCTGACTGGCGCCGACGGTTCCGGTCGGCGCACTGCCGAGAAAGGTCAAGGTCAAGGCCAGCGCCGCCAGCAGCAGGGTGGTTGCCAGGATCCAGCGATTCCGAATCCCCTCCCGGATTTCCTTTCCGGCGATGGCAAGGATGTTGCTCATGCTGCCTTGTCCTTGCCGTGGAGGAATGATGCATAGATCTCGTCGAGGCTCGGTTCCGCGATCGCGACGTCGAGGATCTGTGGGACACCCGATATCCGTCGAATGATCTCCATCTTGCGCCGGCTCTCGCATGCAAGTTCGATGGTGTCGCCCGACGAACTTGAAGACGACGCGAGGCCGGCCAGGGCATAGAGCACCTCACCATGGAATCCGCTCGAGACGCTGAGTCTTATTCGGACCGGCAACCCCGCCAGGCTCCTCAGCGCATCGAGCGCCCCTGCCGCCACGACCTCGCCCTTGTGCATGATGACCACCTGGTCGATCCTGGCTTCCAGTTCCGATAAGGCATGCGACGACAGGATCGCCGTGACCCCGCGGTCGCGCAGCTCCCCGACCAGTTCGTAGAAACCTTGCCTGACCAGCGGATCGAGGCCGGTCGTCGGCTCATCGAGGAACAGCAGGCGCGGCGCCCCCAGCACCGCCTGCGCAAGTCCCAGACGCTGGCGCATGCCCTTCGAGTATGTGCCGACCCGCTTGCGCGCCGCATGGCCGAGACCTACACGCTCCAGCAGTGCAGCGCATTCGGAGCGCGAGCGCCGCTTCAACGTGGCATAGAATTGCAACGTCTCCAGGCCGCTGAGCGCGTTCGAGAAGACGACGTTCTCCGGAAGATATCCGATCTCGAGCCTGCTTCGCTGACCGTTCGGCGTGACCGGATCGGCGCCCAGGACGCGGATCGAGCCGGCGCTTGCCCTTGTCAATCCCAGCATCAGCTTGAACAAGGTGGTCTTGCCGGCGCCATTATGGCCGACTAGGGCCACTGTCTGCCCTTGCCCCAGCTCGATGCTGACGTCTCGGACCGCAGCCAGCGCGCCGTAGCGCTTGGCGACGCCCGCGAGGCAGATTGCCGCCGTCACTTGGCACCTCCGCGCCATGCGGGTTCTGCGATGACTGGAGGCTCCATGAGCGGCGCGCTATCGATGACGCCGCCCGGCTGTATCGCTGGGAACTGCGCCTGTGCCCAGCGCACCACCTGCACCGCCGGCGAATTCAGAAGAACCTTGGCATTTGGATTCAGCCACAGGATCTCATCGACCAGATCGTTCGGCTTGTAGGCCGTGTCGGCAAGCCCGTCACCATTGAGGTCGAAGGCCGGGTTGTCGCTCCAGTAGTTTCCGCGCCCTTCGTCGGACCAGTCCAGGTAGCGGGTGCCGACATACTTGACCTGTGTCCGGTTGCCGATGAAGGCATTGCCCGCAATCCGGTTGCGTTCCGATCCGGCCGTGAAATGAATGCCGATCTCGCAGCCCTCGAACCAGTTGTCATGGAAGCGGTTCTTGTTGGCGCTGTACAGAAAGACGCATTTCTCCGGTGCCGCCTTCACCACGTTACCGCCGATGTCGGACATGTTGGCCGTGTTCAAAAACAGGCCCTTGTCCCGGTCTGAAATGCTGAGATTGCCGAGGACCTTGAGGCGGTCCGAGTACATGATGGCAAAACCGGCATGGTTCTCGATCGAGATATTGCCGGAGACCTCGCTGTCATGCGTATACATGTAGTGAACGGCATAGCGTAGGCCCCGCATCCGGTTGTCGCGGAACACGTTCTTGCGGCTCGCAATGACAAAGATGCCGTCGCGGCCGTGTTGGATATCGTTGCCGATGATCCGGGAACCCGGCGCATTCCAGACATGAACGCCATTCCCCGCCTCATTGAGCCGGAGATCGGTGCGCCCGATGATGTGGTTGTCCTTAACCAAGGCGTTCGGAGCGCCGTGAACATAGACTCCGACAAGATTGTCTTTGAGCACATTGCGCTCAACGACCGCCCCCCGCGCCGCCTTGGTCAGGAAGATTCCGGCATCCATTTCGTCGAGCTTCAAACCGGAGCCGGTCACCGTCAGTCCTCGAATCGTGACATCGGCCGCATCGACGGTGATGACGCTGGCTTCGCCGTCGCCTGTGACGACCGCACCGTGCTCGGCATCGAGGGTAATGGCCTTGCGGATGACGACCGCCCCAGCATAGTCGCCCGGCCCGAGGCGCAGCACGTCGCCAGGGGCAGCGGCCTCGATCGCCGCCGCCAGGGACTGCTCCGGCGTCACGTCGAGGATCGCGGCGTGCGCGCCGCCGCCGGTCAGGAGGCTGGCGGCCAGAAGGGCCGCCAGCCCCAGGTTGCGAACGCTGATCATGGCGTCGGTTGCGTCAGACCGATCGCGGTTCTACCAGCATGCGGCCCTGCATTTCCATGTGCATGGCATGGCAGAACCACTGGCAGTAGTACCAATAGACCCCAGCCTTGTCGGCGGTGAAGGTGACCGATGCGGTCGCCTGGGGGCCGATCTCCATTGCCACTCCATAATTGTTGATGGTGAAGCCGTGGGTGAGGTCTTCGACGTCGTCCATGTTGGTGACGTAGACCGTCACCTCGTCGCCCTGCTTGACCGTGAAGCTTTCGAGACTGAAGGCAGGGGCGACCGAATACATATAGACCCGCACCTTGTTGCCATCGCGGACGACGTCCGCCGCGGTGTCAAGATCGACGCCGTCCTTCTGCGCCTGGACACGCGCTTCCTCCCACATGGGATCATCCCGCTTCCAGATGTGCACCGGGTTCACTTTCGAGCGATGCACGATGGTGGCATCATGCGGCTCAGCGAAACTCGGCCCGTCATGCACGATCTTCATCTCATCGCCCGAGATGTCGATCAGCTGATCATTCTCGGGCTTCAAGGGCCCGACGTTGAGGAACCGGTCCTTGGAGAACTTGTTGAGCGAGATGAGCCATTTTCCGTCCGCTTCTTTGGTCTGGCCCATGGAGCTGTGGTTGTGGCCAGGCTGGTAATGGACGTCGATCTTCTGGATGATCGGATCGACCTGCTCGCCATTGAAGGCCTGGATCGCCCTTTCGATGCTCCACTTGCAGACCTGGCTATCGAGGAAGAGCGTCGTGTAGGCATTGCCCCTGCCGTCATAGGCGGTGTGCAACGGGCCGAGGCCCAATTCCGGCTCGGCCACGATGACATCCCGCGGCTGGATCTTGTCGTCGAACAGATCGTCGAGCTTGCGCACATCCATGACCGAAACGGTCGGCGACAGCTTGCCGTTGATGACGACATGAATGCCGTCGGGCGCCGTGTTGATGCCATGCGGACTGTTGGGAACCGGGATGTACCGAGTGTAAGCCGAACCCTTGCGTCCATCGAGCACTGGCACGCCGCCGATTTCCTTAGCTTCCCCGTTCTTGACCGCATCCTCGATGCGCTTCAGGTTGAAGACGACGGCCCAATCCTGCTCGTTTGCCGTCATCTCGGCGAGCGTGACGCCTTCCTCCGAGTTGTAACAGGTCGAGAAGCAGTATTTGCCCTGGTAGTCGGCATCGACGTTGTCCAGGTTGCCGCTGACCATCACCTGCCAGGCGACCTTCATGGTTTCGCCGTCGACCGCGGTGAACATGGAGACGTACTGCTTCGGATCATCGAGGATCTTGCCGTCGTTGGGGATTGGAACCCGATCCTCGCCATTGCAGAATACGTAGCCGGTCTTGGGATATTTCTGCACCCGCAGGCCGTGGACGGTGGACTGGTTCGGCAGCTGTATGATCTTGTCGACCTTCATCACGTCGCAGCGGATGCGGGCGACCCGGGTGTTGGCCTTGTCGTTGACGAAGACATAGCGGCCGTCATAGGTGCCGTCGGTGAAGCTCATGTGCGGATGATGGAGATCGCCGTTCATGTAGGTCCCGCCGCGGGTCTTCAGGAACTCCTTGGACTCCGGCAGCAGTCCTTCGGTCAGGATCTTCAGGCTTTCGTTGGTCTGACCCCAACCGGTCGCGCTGCAGCGGTTGAAAACCGGCACGCGCATAAGCTCGCGCATCGAGGGCAGGCCGACGATCCGCATCTCGCCGCACTGGCCGGAACTGAAGAAGACATAATATTCATCGAGCTGACCAGGCTCGACATTCGCGCCATGGCCTGCTTCCTGCGCCTTGGCCGGCTTGACGAGGTTGCCGCCAAAAGCGCCCAGTGCGGCCCCGCCGGCGAGGCCTCCAACACCAGCAAGAGCAGCCAGACGCGCCGGTCCCGTAAGCATGCTGCGACGGGTGAAGTTGGGTTTGTCGTCGATCTTGTTTGTCATGGCAGTCTCCTTGCTTGCAGTCCTATGTTTTGGCGGGAATCGGTTTCGCGGTCGCCGCCGCTGGTGGCCTGAATGCCGGCGATGCCGTCGCCTCGCGCTTTTCGCGTTTCAGGCGTTTCTGGATCATCACCGGGCACTTGTGATCGTCCCAGTACAGCAGCTGGCAATGCATGCAGTAGATGCATTCGTTGACATTGATCTGCCCTTCCGGACGGATCGCCTGGACCGGGCATTCCTTGGCGCAGCGCTGACAGGGATTGCCGCACTCGCGGTAGCGCTTCAGCCAATCGAACATGCGCAAACGGCCTGGAATTGCCAGCGCGCCGCCCAACGGGCACAGATACCGGCAGAAGAAGCGCTCGATGAAGAGGCTCGCGCCGACCAGCGCAAGTGCAAACAGGACGAACGGCCACTCCCGCACAAAACGGAGCACGATCGCCGTCTTGAACGGCTCGACTTCGGCGAGCTGTTCGCCGAGCGTCAGCGAGTAGATCGACACGCCGAACAGGCCAAGGAAGATGACGTATTTGATCGGCCAAAGACGTTCGTGAAGCCCCCAGGGAACTGTGTATTGAGGCACCTTCAGCCGCCGCGCCACCTTGTTGGTCAGTTCCTGCAGCGCGCCGAAGGGACAGAGCCACCCGCAGAAAGGTCCACGGCCCCAGAACAGCAGGGCAGCGGCGATGCTGCACCACAGGATGAACAGCAGCGGATCCATCAGGAAATAGTCCCACTTGAACTCCGTAATCAGCGCGTTGAAGAACGTGAGCACGTTCACGACGGACGGCTGCGCATGCACCATCCACCCAAGCCACACCAACGTAAATACGAGGAATCCCGTACGCACGCGGCCAAACAGCTTCGGCCTCTTCACCAGCCAGTCCTGAAAGAAGAAGATCAAAGTCAGCACGCCGATCGCGGCAAGCAGCACGCCGATCTGCAGCCAGCGTTGCTTCCAGATCCGCTGCCACAACGGCGTTTCCCCGCTTGGCGCCATGGCGGCTTGGGCCTGCTGCTCGGTCGATGCGCTTTCATATCCGTTCGAAGCGGCAGGTGCGGCTTCCGGCTGCGGTGCGGATTCGCTGATGACCACCGGAGCTTGGCTGCGCTTCAGATATTTCTCCGGTGGCAGATAGCGTAAATCGAACATCAGGAAGGCTTTTTCCAGCGCCCCGATCGAACGTTGCACCAGAAGCTTCAGCTGCCACGGTTTCGCAGGATCGAACTTGGAATCCGGTGGGAGCGCGAAGAGCGAGATTTCCTTGAATCGCGGCGCTCCAGCTGCGACAAGATCGCCGATTCGCGTATGAGCCTTGTCATGGAAGCGGACGCTCTCGAGATCCTGGACGAGCTCGATCCGATCGAAGATCCCGCCGCGCACATAGCCCGACCCCTTGAAGGAGTATCGGCCATTGCCCATGACCAGAATCGCCTGTTGCCCTGGCGCAAGGGTCTTCGTCATCTGCTGATACGCCGCCTCTCCCAGCAGGCTCCGTCCGATGCCTGGAATGGTCGCGACTGCGACATAGAGATCGATGAAGGTGGCGTCCGGCGGGCCCTTCTCCGGCCGCTGGGCCGCCTTGGCGCTACCGGATTTTTCGTACGCCTGGTTGATATCCGACACCGACAGGTGAAGGCGCCGCACCGAACCGTCCCCGATCAGCGTTTGCCAGTCCTCGACCTCGTTCTTACCGGTGTCGATTGCGACGATTTCCGGTGCGCCGGCCGCAGCGGCAGGACCGCCCAGGCCCTTTGCCTGCGCCACCTTGAGGGCGGAGCGAACGATGCTGTCGCCGATGACCAGGATGGTCACCGTGGCGCCGCTCACGATTTCCGGGCTCGATACCTCTGCCCCGCCGGCCGCGATCGCCCGAATGTCGGTGCCGCGAAAGTGATCGATGACTTTGGTGATCTTTTCTTCCGGGATGCCGACCAAGACGATCGGTTCATGATGCTCGACGAGCTTCGCGCCGAGGATTTCTCCCGAGACGCTCAGCGCCACCAGGATATGGATCGGCTTGCCGGAGTAGCCCGTGGCATCCAGCACGTCGGAATTGAGATAGACATAGCCCAGAAGCTCGTTGGCCTTGAAGATCGGAGCGGCCGGCGGCGTGCCCTCCGGCTCGCCGAACCGATCGGCCCCTTCCGCAAGCTCCGACGGCGCAATCCTCGGCAGGAACTCGGACAGCCGGCTTTGCGCCTCGGCAGGTCCCCCGAGAAGGCTGGAGAGCGTCAGAGCCAATAGCAGCAGAAGGGGACTAAGACGCCGCGGCACGAAAATCCACCTCACTCTGCCGAATTGCTGGCTGGTGTCCGGGTCGCGAACATCTGCGCGAACAGGCCTGGCTCGATGACAGCCAAGCGCTGGTTCAGCCGAGCAACATGAGACATCGCCACGTCCCCCAAGTGCTGCAACTCCAGTGTCATGCTCTCGTCCGCGCTGCGCGCAAGCAGGTCCAGGTAGCGATCGGCCACACGCTCCAACACTCCCGTGGCGTCGAACAGAACGGCCGTACGAGTGGCGCCCTGTACAAGCGCGGGCGCCACGGCAATTTGCCCTGAAGCAACGAAATCACGTGAAAAATCTCGTAGCAAGACGGCACTCTCCGGATCATGGAGGACATCGAGCCGATCCGCGGCGGCGGCAAGATACGGAGCCACTTCACGTTCGATGCGGGCTTGCTCTGCGCGCAGCTCTTCCTGGCTGAGAGACTGTTCCGTGGTCTCGCGCCGCGCACGGCTGGCGCCGCGCTCCTCGTAATATGCCTTGCGCCGCGCCACCCGAAACTTCGCCGCATGCAGCAGCTCCTGGCGAGCCATGGCCTCGGCCTGAACCCGCACCGTTGAATCGGCCGCCCCAGCAGCCACATAGCTCCAGAACGCAAAGGCCCGCTCCTCGCTGCGCACTGCGACAGACAGTGCCTTGTAGGGCGTCAACAAGGCTGGCGAGCCAGCTTCCTCCTCTCCGAACGTCTCAGGCAACACCCACCGGACGACATCTGCGGCCGGCAAAGAGCCGAGGAGCCGATTTGACAGCTGCTCCACGCTGGCGACATGCTGACTCTCTTCGGCCGCGAGTTCCTCGAAGACGCGTGCGACGTCTTCATGGCCGACCTGGCGCATCGCCCTGCCGAGATGCTGATAACGACGAGCGGCCGCCCGTTCCAGCGCGTGAGCAGCAGCCAGGATCTCCTCGATGGTCCCTGCCGAGATTTCGGGTGGCTCAGGTAATATAAGCGCCATGTAGCACGCTCCCGGGGCCACTCTTGCTCCATTACACACACAATCGGAGCAAAATCCTAGACTTAACTCGCCTGTGTGGCAACGCTCCAAGATCAGTCTGCGATCGAAGCTGGTAGCCGGTGTTAGGCGCGGCCACGGACATTTACGCCAGACCGTCGCGAGCCCAACGTCGCGCAGAAAACCCACCCTTCGCTATAGATGATTATACGTATGGACGACGTCTCATGCTGAGGCGGGCGCAAGGGGCCTTCGAACCATTGCATTGGCGCAGGGACGCGAATGCTGCAACCTCTCGAACTCACATGCCAGGTCGACGACCCTGTATCCGGGATCCAGCGACCGATCGCATGCACCGGGTCCAAGTAGCCAGATCGATCGGCCGGGGATGAACATGCCCAAACACGATCTGATGCGCGCCATGGCAAAGCGCTATCTCCCGTCACAGCGGACCGGTGGCATCCGACCGCAGTTTGATCGCCTGTTTCAGCGCGGTGCGGCCGTCCTCCGCCAGCACCTTCCTGCGATCTCCGTGGCCCAATCTCCGATAACCCCGCTCCGTTGTCACTGATGCAAGCATGCCCGACGTGTTCGCTCTTCAAAGACACTCTCACCCTTCAGCGTCCGCTTCACGTGCGCCGATGCGAGCACGCCCTCCTCGGCGGAAGGTTCCAGTCCCGCGAACAATGGGACAGCCGCTATCACCGAGCGATCCAGCTTGAGCCTAATGGACATCAGATCCCACCAAATGCTCTCGCTGCTCGGTCTGACATGCGGCGCCGTGGGTCATCGAGACACGTGATCGAAACCGCTCGTACATCTGCTGCACTTCAGTCACATTGGGTCTGGCCCGAGCGATCTCGGTCGCGCAAAGCGCCATCGTGTCTCACTATCCCCATCCGCCGCCCCGGCGATATAGGGACAAATACGGATTCAATCCCGTCGCCCTTCTGCATATCTAGGGAACTGTCGAAATCCCATGTCCTGCCATCCCGGTTGGCAGGACGGAGAGTGAGCTAATCTCGTGAGCTTCGTGCATTTGATCGAACCGCAGCGCTCGACCGGGCGCCTTCCCCTGTTTGCCCTGGGTTTTCGGCCATTCTTCCTGCTGGCCGGGCTCTTTGCCACGGTATCCGTTCCACTATGGCTGATGGTCCTGCAAGGCCGTCTCGACCCGGCGTCACACCTGCCACCGACGGTGTGGCACGGCCACGAAATGGTCTTCGGCTTCGCCATTGCGGTCATTGCTGGCTTCCTGTTGACGGCAGTCTCGAACTGGACCGGCCAGCGCACCGCTTCCGGATTCCATCTCGCAGGCCTGGCAGGACTATGGCTGGCGGGGCGTCTCGCTCTCTTGTGCGGCGGTCACATCCCCGCCTGGGTTGCCATAGCCATCGACACGGCTTTCCTGCCGGTACTCGCGGCTGGGCTGGCGGTTGCGCTCTTGGCCGCGGGAAATCGCCGGAACATCGTCTTTCCGGTGATTCTATTGGTGCTCGGCGGCGTCAACCTGTCGATCCACCTCGGCAGCATTGGCATCATCGATTGGGATTCAAGTCGTGGCCTCAGAGTGGCGATCGACCTCATTCTGTTGGTCATCGGTGTGCTCGGGGGGCGAGTCATTCCCTCCTTCACCAAAAACGCAATCCCTGAGGCGAAGGTCAGTCCGTGCCCGAAGGCCAGCATGCTCGCGCTGATCGGTCTCGCGGTCCTCGCGCTCAGCGACGTCGCGACCTCCAACCCCACCGTTACCGGATCGATCGCGCTCGCTGCCGGCATCGTCAATGGGCTGCGGATGAAGGGTTGGGGCAGCCTCTCGACCTCAAAGCATCCGATTCTCTGGATTCTCCATGTCGGATATGCCTGGCTCGTGATCGGTTTGGTCCTGCGCGGTCTGGCCGACCTGTCTGGCATCATGCCAGCCGACGCCGGCCTGCATGCGCTTACCGCCGGCGCGATCGGCAGCATGGTCCTCGGCATGATGTCCCGCGTTGCCCTGGGGCACACCGGCCGATCCATCATCCCGGCGCGCGCGACCGTCATCGCCTACTGGCTCCTGAACGTCGCGGCGATGATCCGTGTTCTGACGCCGCTGCTCTTGACCGGTGAGCTCTATCACCCCGGGATTGCCGCCTCTGGCGCGCTGTGGAGCCTGTCCTTTTTGATCTTCACGATCATCTACCTGCCCATTCTCATCCGGCCCCGCGCGGACGGCAAGCCGGGTTGAAGTACGCCAGATGATCGCATCACCATCTCTAGGAAAGCACACGATGAGCACTGCCCTCGCCCTCACCGCTGAAACCTCCTTCGCCGATGCGATCATGAGTGACGAAACGCTCTTCGAGCGCCTGGTTGCCTACAATCCGGTCTTTCACAAGTTCTCGCGCGTCGTGATGCGCGACGACGCGGCGCCCCAACTTGCGCTGGGAGATCTGGCCAGCATGGCCGGTGTGCCGTCCACGGATGTGCTGGCGGTCGCGAGCGGCCGGGCTCCCAAGACGCCGGCTCCCTCGGCAGACGACCCCGTATTCACGGACTCGCGCGGCCAGGCACCCCGCGTTTTCAATGTCGACACCCAAACGCTGGATGTTCGCAGCGATCTGGACCATGGCCACGAGCCGCTCGCAAAGATCCTGGATGCCGTGGCCGCGCTGAAACCGGGCCAGGACCTGGTCATCGAGACGACATTTCATGCGGTTCCGCTGCGGCGCCTGCTCAACCGCCGGGGCCTCGCCTCCTTTGCCGAACAGATCACCGACGATCATTGGCGCATTCGCTTCCGGAGATCCGACCATCATGGTGCGTCATGCTGCGGCCGTTGCGGCGGTAACGGCTGAAGGCAGTGCCGCGCATGGGCGCACGGGGTTCCCGGCCTCATAGCGCCGCGAACAGCCCTAATTATAGTCGAGGTCGAGCATCTGCATGATTGCGAACCATTGGCCGGCGAATGCGCCAACCACGATCACCAGCAGACAGATCCACAGGACATTGACGCCGAGCCGCTGGTAGGGCGGCTCATGGCCAGAGACCGCAGGGGCGATGTAGAGTCCGGTGCCGAGCCACGCCACGGCGATCCGCAGGACCGCCAGCTGGGTGTGCCAGGTGCGCGTGATCGAGTAAGGCAGCACCTGCGCCAGCTCGTAGCCGTACACGAACTGGCCTTCGACCTGGTAGTGCGCGGTCATCGCTCCGAACAGGATCTGCACGATGAATAGGGCCAACAGCACCAGAAATACTTCGCTGTCGCGAGCATGGAGGGCATCGCCGCGACATGCCGCATCGGGTCGAACTCTGGAATCCGGTGCGGCTCCTCGCCCCGCCCGTGGGTGACGGCGTGTGCCAGCCCAGCGCCCCGATGCCTGCGAGCAGGAATGTCACGCTGAACGCGGACCACAGGAAGGTGCTGGCGGGCGGGCGATTGCCGATCAGGGGCTCGCTCGGCCAGTTGTTGGTATAGGTGATGCCGGTGCCGGGGCGCTCGGTGGCGGCGGCCCATGCCGTCCACCAGAAGAAGGCCGACATCAGCCGGCGGTTTTCCGGATCGGCGACCGTGTCGTTCTTCATCGCGTAGTTCTCGCGCAGGTCGGCGGTTGCCGGGTCGCTGCCGAACAAGCCTTCGTAATGCGCCGAAACGCTCGCGATCGCGGCGGCGCGGTCCGGCCCGAGCGTGATGGTGCCGGTCTCGGGGTCATAGGTGTTCTGACGCATGCGCTCGCGCAGCCGGCCCTCGAGCAGCGACTGCTGCTCTCCCGAGAGGGCCGTGAAATCGGCCGCGCCGAACTCGTCCGCCGCCCATCGATCGAGCAGCGCCACCAGTTCGCGGTGCAGCCAGTCAGCGGACCAGTCCGGGGCGACATAGCCGCCGTGCCCCCAGATGGAGCCGAGCTGCATGCCGCCGATCGACTGCCAGACCTGCCGCCCGCGCTCGATATCGGCGCGGGTATAGACGACGGCGCCCTCGGTGGTGACCACCTGCTCCGGCATCGGCGGCGCATTCTGGTAGATCTCGCCGCCAGCCCACAACGATGTGCCGAACGAGAAGATCAACGAAGCGGCCAGGACGGACCATAACTTCCTGGTGCTGGTCATTGGACGCCTCCGATTGGCCAAGGCGGAGCATGGACCCCCAAGCCCGAGCAAGGGCCCCCAAGTGCTTTAACTGTGGGGAGCGGCATAGGTTTCCATGCCGGACATGAGGCCACCCAATGCAGATTTTCGACCTCATTTTGGCTGCCATTAACCTGCGTCGACATCCGGTGACTCCCGTATTGCGGCCTACGGCTTGAAGCGAGACGATGCTGCCGGCGTGATCAACTGCCACCCGAGATCTTGCCCACCAGCGGAGATCGGCGGCATTGTCGCCGGCGCGATCACCACCGAGCGCATTGACGGAAGCATCGGGATGCATGAGGCCCTCGCTCACCTGCAGATCGACCATCGCAACATGCGACAGCTTTTGCGCGTTCTCGAAGAGGAACTGCGGGCTCACGAAAGCCGTGGATCAGCCGACTTCGATTTGATGAAGCAGGTCCTGGAGTACACCTTGCATTACCCGAACCTCATTCATCATCCCCGTGAGGAGGCGTTGTTCCGGCGGCTGCTGGAGCGGGATCCGGCATCCAAAGGCATGGTTGGAGATCTCACGAAGGAACACGAAGACCTGGCGCGACTGACCCACCGCTTTGCCGCTGCGCTTCATAATGTGGCCCACGATGTCGAACTGCCGCGTGCATTGTTCGGCAAGCTCGCGGACGAGTATATTTCCCGCTCCAGGCAACATATGGATGCCGAGGAGCAGAAGTTCTTTCCGCGGATCATGGCTGTGTTCAGCGATGAGGACTGGGCCGACTTCGATGGATTGGTGGCGAAAGGGTACGATCCGTTGTTCGGAACCAGCATCGAGAAGCACTACAAGAGCCTCCATGAGAGGATCCTGAGGACTGCCGTCTAGTCGTTCTCTCTTCGCGACAGATGGTGAGACCATCGTCATCAAGAACCTCGTGGCGACCCAGCCCTTAACTCCGAGCCGCGCGTCAGGGTTCTCGACCACCGTGCCCGCCAAAGAAGTGCTTGAGTTCGTATACGTCCTGGTGGCGCTGTCGACCGCCATCAGCATGCTGATGGCATGCCATCGTTGGACAATGGCAAGAGCAGCCTTGCATAGCCTCGGCTACCATGAAGCGTGTCCAGCAGGATCAAATGCAGAAGCGGCCGACGCTCGGTGTGACGCACTGACGGTAGTGCCGGTCGATCAAGCGCCCGTATTCCGCTGGCTCAGATCGCGCGGTGCGAGGCCGGTGAGCTCAGTGCCATGAACATCGGCGATACCAGTCCCACTCAGGCGATAGCGGAAGTCCTGCTTAGGACATCCGCCAGCCT
>Ga0079218_10000063_pt1 | contig 20807 bp, 18 predicted proteins | sample NCCompost_FD_77181 | JGI IMG/M metagenome (GOLD analysis project Ga0079218, IMG submission 77181) | Agricultural soil microbial communities from Utah to study Nitrogen management - NC Compost | ecosystem: Environmental > Terrestrial > Soil > Agricultural land | place: USA: Utah | collected... | reverse complement strand
AGTCGTCAGTTGTCCGTTGTCCGTTGTCGGTTTAAAGTTCTTCGTCACGATCATCACTTAACACCTAACAAATGACATCCACTGCCTACTGCTCACTTCCTACTGGAACCGCCCTCGTTACTTTTTGTTCTCTGCCTCACGGAGGACTTTTGCCAAGTCGGATTGATTGTTTTTTGTTGCCCAGGAAGAGGCTGTCACGCCGTCCTCATCTTTGAGACGGGGGTTGGCGCCGCGCGCCAATAGAAGTTCTGCGATTTCGCGATAACCAAAGGCGGCAGCCCACATCAGAGGCGTACCTCCTACCTTATTTTGAATGTTCGGATTCCCCGACTTATCTAGCAACAGTTTCACGATTCCCAGGCTACCGCTCTGGCTGGCGCGGTGAAGGGCCGTGTCGCCCTCCGCATCCTGCAAATTTACGTTCGCGCCCCGTTCGAGCAGCTGCGCAACCTCAGGTTCTTTTCCCCGAGCGGCGTAGATCATCAGCGCCGTGGTCCCATCCGCGCGCTGCGTGTTGAGGTCGAGATCTGGCTTCGCGAGCATTAGCGCGGATATGTCTTCGTGCTTATTCTCAAGTGCGCGGATTAGGGCATTCGAGCCAGTCGGCGCTTTCGCATTAACATCGGCGCCACCAGCTACTAGTGTCTTTGCAATGAGCATGTCTCCCCGGGTCGCCGCCCCAATCAACGCTGTCTCCCCCCGACTTTCGTCTTTCACATCAGGATTCATTCCCGCAGCCAGAAACGCGTTTACGGCCATCGCGTCTCCTCTAACTGCCGCAGTTAGGAACGACTTTTCGTCAAACTGGTATCCACGCAGTTTCAGAAACTGTTTGGCGCCTTCCGGAGTGGGGGTCGTTGTGGTCTCGGTGCAGCCGTTGAAAGACAGCAGTGCAACGACCAGTAATACACCGCGCCAAATCCTGTGCTTATCGGTGGAGCCCTTACGGTGCTGCCGCCGCGGGACACGGGGAAACCACGGCGCGATTGATGCGGACGGGTTTTTCAGGCTTGTCACCATCTTTTGGCGCTGCATTAACGGCATCTGCCACCTCCATTCCTTTCCGCACTTTGCCAAACGCCGCAAACTTTCCGTTGAGGTGCTGGCCTTCGGCTACCAGTATAAAGAAGTGAGTACTGGCACTGTTTGGTTCCTCGCCGCGCGCCATCGAAACTATCCCACGAACATGTTTGACGAGGCTGGGTTCGTCCGGAAGTTTTCGTGAAGCGCGCTTTGATAGCTCGACGCCCCATTTTTCACTGGTGGCAAGATTGCCACCCTGAATCACGAAATCTTTGACGACGCGGCTGAAGGTCGTGGTGTCGAGAGAGCCAGTCGCTGCGAGGTTGAGAAAATTGCGCACACTTTCCGGCGCTACTTCAGGCGTCAGTTCGATCTCAATCGCACCCACCTCGGTTTCTAAGGTTACGCACTGATCGCGCATCTTCTCTACTGACGCGCCGTCAAACGGATCGGCTTGAAGTGTTGGTGCATCAGGCGGTCGCGCGTTTGCTTTTTTCGGAGTCTCGACGACGCCGCTTGGCTTTAGCGGCGGGGTTGCCGCAGGTGCCGGCTCTTGAGCCTTCGCTAAGACCACGCTGATGAAACAAATTGTGATTAATAGAAAACTGCGCATTTTGGTGTAGTCAGGAGTCAGGAGTCAGAACCGAAAGCGGTAGTGAACGGGTCGTCTCATTCGCGATCGCCAATTGCCAATGGTGGATTCAAGTTAGAAGTGCAACACACAGGCCCGAAGGGCCGGTAGTAATAGCCACGCCCGTTAGGGCGTAGACATCGGTCCCAAAAAAATAACAGCGCCGAAGGTGCGACAGTTATTTTATCCCCTCAATCGTCTGCCCGTCCTTCGGACCTGGGAATCAATTTAATCGCTTGTTCCACGCCCTCACGGGCGTGGCTATTAGCTAACGGCCCTTCGGGCCTGCGTTGCACTTCCAAGTTGAATCTGCCAATTGCCAATTTGTGATGATCTTTAAGAATCGACAATCGAAGGGACCCCTTTCGCTACGGCGGCCCGGTTCTGACTCGTCGATCCCACTGCACTCCTCCTGACTTCTGACTCCTGACTCCTGTCTTCTGACTCCTTTCAAATCAGCCGATTCGCCGCCAGCCAGTGTCCACCATCAACGACGAGTACCGTGCCGTTGATATAACCAGCGGCTTCAGAACAAAGAAAGACTGCCGCTCTCTCAATGTCGGCAATTTCGCCGAAGCGACCTAAAGGGATTCGCTGACGTAGCTTCTCTTTGATCGGTTCGGGCACCAGGCGCTTCATCCCTTCAGTATCGCCAATCGGCCCCGGAGCGATAGCGTTGACCCGAATGCCGTATCGTCCCCATTCCACTGCAAGATTTCTTGTGAGCGCGTCCACACCGGCTTTCGCCGCTGAGACGTGTAACTGCATCGGCGTCCCCAGATAATGAAGCGTGGCGCTGATATTCAGGATCTGTCCGCGGTTCTTCTTCAGCTCCGCGAAGGCCGCGCGACACACGTTGAACGTTCCTTTAAGATCAATGTCGACGACGGTTCCGAATCCATTTGGCGAAAGCTCTTCCGCCGCACACAAGAAGTTTCCTGCCGCGCCGTTAATCACAATATCAAGCTTGCCGAAGCGATCAATCGTGGCTGCAATCGCGGCAGCCACAGCGTCAGATTCGCGCACGTCTGCCGCCACGGCCATAGCTTCGCCACCATTAGCATTGATTGCTTCGGCAGCGGGCTGTAGGTGTTCTAACTTGCGACTCACGAGTGCCACACTGGTTCCTGCTTCGGCCAGCGCCCGCGCGACGCCCCCGGTGATTCCCGTTCCGCCGCCGGTAATGAGGGCCACGCGCCCGCTCAGTATTTTGTCGGCAAAGATTTTTGTCGTCATCGGTTTGATTGGTTCTTTTTTAGTAGAATAAAACTCTCTCTTTTTAATAACTCGATGAGGTCATCAACGTGACGCGTTTCCGTCAGAAAGCTGTTGATGTTCACTCGCAATGCGCGCCGGCCATGCAACACGGTCGTAGTGAGCCAGGCTTCGCCACTTTTTTCGACCAACTGCTGCAGTTGTTGTTGCAGGCGATCCTGATAACTTCCGTCTTGCTCGCTGGCGCCCGATGGCAGAAATTTGAAGCAACAGACTGCAGTTTCTACTTCTCCAAGCCGCTCAAAACCTGGCAAAGCGTCTAGCTGGCTGGCTAAGTACTCAGTTAACGCAATCTGTTTTTCCAGCAACTGCGCGTAACCACTTCTCCCAAGAAACTTCCAGGCCATCCAAAGTTTGAGCGAGTTAAATCGCCGCGTACCCATCTGTCCATAACGAAAGAAATCGTACTCAACATCAGCACCTCCGCGATCCTCGCTGAGGTATTCGGGACTAATATCGAAAGCGTCTCGCAGCACGCGCCCCCCGGCGCGAACCAGGACGGCGCCGCAGGCGAACGGAACAAACATCCACTTGTGCGGGTCAAACGTGACGGAATCAGCCTCTTCAATTCCTCGAAGTTTTGCCCGATGATCTGCGGAGAACGCCAAAACGCCACCATAGGCCGCATCAACGTGAAACCAGCACTTCTGCTCACGGGCGATTGCAGCTAACTCCGGCAATGGATCAACTACGCCAGTTGATGTTGTGCCCGCAACGCCGACAACGCAGCAGGGCGTCAATCCGGCTCTGCGATCATTGTCGATTGCAACCCGCAGCAAATCGGTGCGAATGTGAAAACGGTCGTCGGTAGGAATCTTGCGCAGTAGCTCCCGGCCGATTCCCAAAATATCCGCACTCTTCTCGAGCGAATAATGACATTGTTCGGAAGCGTAGATGACAAGGTCTGCCGAGGCCTGACGCACGCCTCGATGAACTATCGCCGCACTAACCGCATCGCGGGCGCACTTCAACGCAATCAGGTTTGCCTCGGACCCGCCGCTCGCTAAAGTGCCAAAACTCTCATTCCCATAACCGATCAGTTCGCACAACCAACGCATCACCCGCGCTTCAATCATTGCGGAGGTCGGCCCATTCCGCCAGGCTCCGGCATTCTGGTTTAAAGCTGCCGCCAACGCGTCCGCCCATACACCGATTGGTAACGGTGTGGGATTGAACTGTCCGAAGTAGCGCGGACTGGGAACCGTCATTGCGTGCGGCGCCACATCCTTTCTGAATCGCATCAGGATTTCGTCAAGGCCAATGCCATTTTCCGGAAGGGGCTCGGCAAACAACTTGAGCAAATCCTCCGGCGCAGCCTCAGATGCTACGCGGCGGGTCTCAAGACTCGCGGCAAAGTCAGCGATGATGCTGGTGACTGCGCGACCCAGTAGTTCGTGTTGCGCGACTAAGTCTTCCCACATAATTTGTTGCGCTATCATATCTCACGGCATCGCCATGGAAATCAACCAGAACCAAATTGAGCCGCCTGCGAAACAGGCTGCGGAGTTCGCTGGGGCTTTGCGAGCCAACGCACCCGACTACGATATTGAGTTTTCAGAGGAAGCGCTCCAGCAACTTACTGCCTACTACCAGATCATCAACACCTGGAATCCACGTTTACACCTGGTAGCCCCGTGTTCCGCCGACGAGTTTGCTCGACGTCACATCCTGGAATCGCTGCTGCTGTTGAGACATTTGCCGGAGGCGGCAAGAGTCGTGGACATCGGTTCCGGCGCCGGTCTGCCAATTATTCCCTGCTTGATTTCGCGCGCCGATCTTTCCGCGGTGCTGATCGAATCAGCAAAACGAAAAGCGGTTTTTTTGCGAGAGGCTTTGACTCTTGTTGGCCGAGCCGGCTCAGCGTCTGTGATCGCTCAACGATTTGAAGACGTCGAACCACCGGCGGCCCAATTCATCACCGCACGCGCCGTCGACCGTTTTGTGGAGGTGCTGCCGCGCTTAATCGCCTGGGCGCCGCGGCCAAGCACCTTTTTGTTGTTTGGGGGACCAGAATTGAAGAGGGCGTGCAAAACCCTGGGTTTGAGCTATGAGGAGATGCTTATCCCGAATTCTGAAAGAAGATTTCTTTTTCTAGTGAAATTGAGCCCTTTTGACTTGCCGTAACAAATCTCATTCTCACCGCGCTTGAGCGCTGTGTTCCTTGCGACGTCGAGGATGGAAACCGATTCAACGGTTTCCCGACTGAAACCCAAGGCCCGAAACTCGCTGAAGCCCGTTGAGAATGAGACCTCCCACTCTGCAAACGAGCTCACTTGATAGAAGGAACCACCACGTGCGATTGCGGCAACGTCGAAGGGAAATACACCGCCACCGTCGTCGCATAACCCGGGTTTCCCCAAACGACGATGGACGCCGCCGGCGAACGCCTGGCCCGCCAACCGTCGCGCTTGATCCGCCCTATCGTGGCCAAGCCTCGCCTCACTAAGCTCGCGCGGATCGTCCGTCCAGGAAAACTCACCGCACCGTTATCTCCAACCCGGCGCGCATCCTCATGCGATGAGCTTTCCAACAGAAAGTGCTGCCAATGTTCAGTTACGTTGACGTCGCGTACAATTGCACCTTCTTCATCGACGACTTTCAAACTCCACTCAGGAACAATCGTGGTCTGAAACGGATAGAAGAGCAAAAACAGGATTAATAAGATAAAGACGGCGATGGCAGTTCGCGTACTTCGTCCAGTCCGGAAAAGCCCAAGCGGAGTCTTCATGGAAGCATGTAGGCTTTCGCGATTTCCCTCTTTTCAGAGGGATCAGTAAGAAGTTCTTCTTGTTGCGGGATTATCGCTGATTGATCGGAGTTGGCTCTGAACCTGCCAACTCCTTTTTTGCGCACGCGCTTAGCGAACGACGTCGATTCCAATCAACTGCTGACCCGAAATTACAAAATCAGCCCGCGGCAATTCCATTTCGTAAACTGGAGACAAAAGCGTCGGGGTGTACCCGCCCGACGTCCGATCACTGTTTAGTGTCGCGACGACAGAGGGAGGCAAATTAGGAAGTTCATCCGTGCCGATTACCGCGCCGGGCGTGATGCGAAATAGTTTTACGTAAAGCCGATCGCTCTTCTTCACTTTATTCATCGCCCTCACTAACTGGCCGAGATCCTGTGGCACAAAAGCCTTCGCGGCCGAACCCTCCTGCAAGGCATTGCCGTCGCCGACAAAAACCAACAATTGGCCGGGCGTGGCATCTTCAGGAATCTGCACGGGAATCCGTTGCACAAACTGTTTCCCAGCCTCAGTTCTGACGTAGGCCTGAATCTCAATCTTTTCTCCGCGACGAACTTCGGTGCGATCCAGCGCAATACGATCCAGGGTGCCCGCGTTTTTCGTGTCGGTCGAAGAGATGTCGAGTGTGACACCAGCGATTTGCACGTCGTCGAAGCCGCTGTTCAAGAGAGCGCCAATCGGTGCAGCCACTGAGCCCGCGGCCATCATTGCAGAATTGTTGGCGGAGAAGCGCCGGTCAACGCTGACGTCTTCCTGGCCGTAAATTTTGATTTGCCCTTTGATGCTGATCGTCGAATCGCCAAGCACGCGTTCACTCGAAGTGATCGTGTTGAAGACGGTGATATTCAGCAGGATGGGGGTCAAAAAAGAATCATTGGCAATCTCGTAAGAGAAAGTCTCGGTCCGATCACGACTCGTGTGGAGATTGATCTTCACCGGGATCATTTTCGGTGCCCGCCCGAGTTGACCAAACACCCCAGAAGCGCGGTCCTGTGAAATCGCTCCCATCATCTGGCCCGGCACTGACAGCTTGAACGAGTTGTTAACGTTGGCAATCACAGTCACGACCGACGTTTCGGTGAGAGGCATGTCAGCGGCGCCCAGACTCAGAAACGGATGGCCAAAAGCGTAGATTCGATCACCATCGCGAAACGTCACAGTGCCCGACGCAGCGATGGAATAATCACCACGAACCAGCTGCACGCTGAGAGAGGTTCCCGGTGTAAGGGTTTTTTCTGTTGCTACGCCGAGCTCTGTAATCGCGGCCGAACCGCCAACTCCCGAGACCGGAAGTAAACCATTTGCCAACAACTGCGGCGCAAACAACGCCAGCGTCTCCTGACTAATCCCTCCAAAAACCATCGGCGTCGCGATGGGTACCATTTGCTGACCCATCAAAGCGAGCAACGGCGAGCCTTCCGACACGGTTGCCATCAGGGGAGCACCCGTGACAGCCGGCTTCGGGTAACTAGGCTTCCACTCCGTGGCTGCCAGTTGCGCGAACGAAACCGGTCGAGGCTCCTGGCTTCGCTTCGTTTCAACCGAACCCTTCTCAAAGATATCGATCATCTGCTTGATGGGAGTGATCCCGGCGATCGGTTCTTTGGCGAAAGGAAAACTAAAAGCGATCGCGCCCACGAGACGGCCATCGATATAGACTGGCGAGCCGGACATGCCGGCAAAGACAGCGGTCTTCTCGACATTGGCACCAGTTAACTTACCAATGATTGCCGACTGGCGCGGCGCCGGAAATCCGGGCAAGACTCCCAAAATTTCGACCCCAAACTCCTGGGGTTCTTTACCTGAGAAAACGGTATACGCGAGCCCTTTCATTCCCGGTCTTAGTTCATCAAGCGGGAACAGGCGGGCGTCACGCGGGGCCACGGCTGGTTGTGACTTAACCGCCGGGGGAACGGAGGATTTCTGTCCCGCCGCCAGAACACAGAAAACTGCGACACAAATCGCAATGTGAGAAGCTCGGGTAACTCTTTTCATTAAAGCAAACCTCGTAAGTAGGGTCGGTGCCTGCGGGTGGCGGTTGACGGTTCCTTGGATGCGCGTTAAGCGCTTTGGGTCGCACTCGAAATATAACTTTCGCTCAGGAGGTGGTCAAGCTTGCCGTTTACGTCGAGGCGAAGGTCGATTAACCTGCCAGCAACATGAACTCAGTTGCAGGATTCATTTTGATTGGCGGCGCTGCGAGCCGGATGGGTAGGGACAAGTCGCATCTGCTCCTCAGGAACGAGACATTTGTCCAGCGGATCGCCCGAGAATTGGCAAAGGTGACCGAGCAGGTTTCAGTGGTCGGAAGGGCCGGGCAAGATTATCCAGGTCTGGCGATAGTGCACGACCTCCATCCCCAATGGGGGGCTTTAGGCGGCGTCCACGGTGCACTCGCAGCTTGCACTTCCGAATGGGCATTCGTTGTGGCTTGTGATCTACCGCTCGTGAAGGCATCACTCTTTAATCGCTTGCTGAGTTTGCGTCACGATTTCGACGCTGTGGCGCCGCTTCAGCCCGATGGCCGGCGCCAGCCTCTCTGTGCTTTATATCGTGTGGCTGAATGCCTTCAGCAGTCGGCAGCATTGATTGAAAGTGGCGAACGAAAACCAGTGGCTCTGTTACAATCCGTTTCGACGCGGTGGGTGCAATTTGCGGAACTCGCAGACCTGCCGGGCGCTGAGGATTTCTTTGATAACATCAATACGCCCGAGGATTACCTTCGCATCAGCCAGGAAAGCGGCACTGATTGAATGACGCGCTGGACTTATTGCCTCCAACGTTCCAATTCCTCCCACTCGCGACTATGGCCCGACGAAGACGGTTAGGTAAGAAGTTCTTCAAGTCGCTGCTACCAATTTTGCTCTTGCTGGTAGTGGCGCTAAGTGTGGCCCTTGCGTTCATTGTTTACGGAGTCACACGGCCCCCGCGCCGTGCCTATCTGGTTACTCCCGAAGCGTTCAGGGAATTCAGCGGTACAGCCCTTAAAGTTTCCGACCAGACCTGGCGCAATCGCGACAACACCACAGCCCGAGGTTGGTTACTAAAGGGTGGCGCCGGCGGACCGGCGGTAATACTCTCGCATCGTTACGGTGTCGATCGTTCGTGGTTCTTTAACCTCGGTATCAAGATCAATGAGGCTACCGGCGCCACAATTCTGTGGCCGGACTTTCGCGGTCATGGGCTAAATCCCACTGTCTCCTGGTCCTCGTTTGGATCGGTTGAAGGCGAAGACATTGAAGCTGCGCTTGAATACCTTCGTACTTTGAAGAGTGCGGACGGCCAGGGACTCGTAGGCGACAGAGTTGCCCTCTACGGAGTTGAGATGGGCGCTTACGCGTCGCTTAAGGCCGCTGCTAGCGATGCTGGGATTCGCGTTCTGGTGTTGGATTCGCTGCCGCGAGATCCGGAGGAAGTGTTGCAGGCTGCGGTGCGCAACGATTTGGAAATAGATAATGGGCCGCTGCGGTTTCTCACGCGCGCCGCGACGAAGGCCTACTTCCTGGGTCGATTTCAGAATGTTGCCACGTGTGAGCTGGTAGGAGCGCTGAAGGAACAAAAAGTCCTGTTGTTGTCGGGCCCAGACGCTGGGCAGCTACGAGATTCAACAATCGACGTCGCCAGTTGTTTCCCCAACAAACCTCACCTGGAAGTAAAGACTGATTTGCCGCTGACGGGCTTCAAGCTTCCCTCCGCAACCGGAGAGCAGGGCGAAGGTTACGATCGGCTGGTGATCGACTTCTTAGATCGCAATTTGCGCTAAATCACTCCAGCTAACGTGACGCCACCGCGATTAGTACAAACCTCCCGTTGTCTCCAATCACCTCGGCACCCAACGATTTTAATCGCACTAATTGATCGTATTCCCGCGGCACGAAAACCAGAATGGGTCCGCGGCGTGTTGCTTCAGCAGTAACCTCAGGGGCGTTCTCAAAAACTACCGGTTCACCGTCAGCTCGATACACCAGGCGTCCCGCGGCATAAAACTCCGCTGTTCGATCAATCTCTCCAAGGCCATAAACGGGTGCGGCGCCGTAGCCTCGGGCATTGGCGGCGGCAACCAGGTCTCGCACCGACTCTGAAGCTGTAAGTCTCACCAGCCCGCTATTCAGAATCAGCACGGGAAAGAGGAGTGCCGCGAAGACTACTGACAACGCGGCGACCATTCTTTTCTCCGGCAGCAATAGATTGATTAAACCGGCGATCACCATCGGAGCGACAACGAGTGCGGCGCCCCTTGCCGGGAGATACCCTCCACGAACAGCGATCACCACACCAAAGATTGCAATTAGCGTTAGCAGTCCTCCCGCCAAACGCATTGTCAAACATCGCCCCGATCCCTGAGAGGTAAATCGCGCCAGTCGCAGTCCTGCCAGTAACCCGGTAGCTGGAAGCACCGGCAAAATGTAACCGGCGAGCTTTGAACCCGAGAAGGAAAACAGTGCGAGCGGGAGCAGCAACCACGCGAGTGTGAAGACTCTTAACTTGTCCACCGGATTCGTTCCGCGCCACTTCCAAAATCTGATCTGCGAGAGTGCGTCTGCAATCAACACTGTCCAGGGCAATGTAAGGGGAATCAGACACAGAAGATAGAAATAGACTGGCCCGGGATGGCGATACTTGTTTGAGAAGTAACGAGCGAAGTGATGTTGCACAAAGAACTCATCAATAAACGGCCAGCCATGGCGCGCGATCACGGGTCCATACCAAATGGCCGCAACGGCACATGCCAAGGGTATCCCCCAGATCAGCGAGCGCAAGAACCAGGGCGAAAGATAAGCGTGGCGCATAAGCTGGTAGATCGCTATGACGCCAAAGGGAATCACGATGCCGATCAAACCTTTCGCGAGCAGAGACAAGCCAACGAACACGTAGAATCCCACCAGTAAACGGCGCCGTCGCCCTTCATCGACTTCAAGCTCGTGAACAAAGAAAAAACTTAGGGCCCAGGTGATCGTCATGGTCACGATGATGTCGAAGCTGGCTGCGCGCGAAAAGACGATAATGCCCAGCATTGATGCGGTAACAAGCCCGCTCCAGACCCCGGCTTTGAATAAGTCGCCGTCATTACTTGATCTGGCGACGCTGCGTCCGACCCAAAACACTGCCAGAACCGTCAGCAAGCCAAAAAGCGCAGGCCCTATTCGCGCGGCAGTTTCCGAGCTACCGAACAAACTAAAAGCCGCCATCATGATCCAGTAGAGCAGTGCGGGTTTTTCAAACCAGGTCTGACCACCGAGCGTGGGTGTAATCAAGTCACCCCGCTGATACATCTCGCGGGCCACCTGTGCGTAACGCGGTTCATCCGGTCCAACTAGAGGAAAGTGATTGAGTCCGTAGAAATAGGAGGCGATAACAGCGAAGAAAAGTAAAAGCCAGAGTCGCTTGGCAAGGGTTGGAAGTTGCAAGTATAGTCGCTCCGCCGATCAGTAGGCAGTGGCAGACGGCAGAAAGCAGTTAAATCAGACCGTTAGCTGAGCTACTGTCCACGCCGCACATAACCTAGAGCAAAAAGAGTAAACAGTAAAATCGTGCCCTTGCGAACCGCTGTAATCGGAGTTGGCCACTTAGGTCGACAACATGCGCGCCTACACGCGACTCTCGCAACTGAGGGTTTGTCCCAGTTTGTTTTCGTCTGCGATCAAAATGCGGAAACAGCGCGCACGATCGGCGAGGAGCGAAATGTTGCCTGGAACACCGACTGGCGCGAGCTGCCGGGAAAGGTAGACGCGGTGAGTTTGGCTGTCCCCACCGTGTCGCACTGTGAAATCGCCTGTGGCTTGCTGGAAAACGGCGTTCACGTTTTAGTTGAGAAGCCGATTGCGCGCACGCTCGCTGAGGCGGATCAAATGATTGCCGCAGCCGAAAAAGGACACGCGCTGCTACAAGTCGGCCATCTCGAGCGTTTCAACCCCGCGCTGATCGCGTTACGACCTCACGTTCGTAATCCCGTCTACTTCGAAATCCATCGCGTCGGCGAATTCACCGCGCGCTCGCTCGACATTGACGTAGTTTTGGACCTGATGATTCACGATCTGGATATCGTGCAGTGGCTGGTTGGTGAAGAAGTGGAAGTAACAGAACTCCACGCCGTGGGGATTCCCATTCTGACAAACAAAGTCGACGCGGCTAATGCGCGGCTCGAGTTTTCGTCAGGGGCGGTCGCGAATATTACCGCATCACGTGTAGGCACTGAAAAGATTCGCAAGATGCGTTTCTTTCAACCTCACGACTATGTCGCCGTTGACTACACGACAAAGCGAGCATCAATCAGCGGTCTCGCGCCACCAACTGCCGAGGGTTTGTGGCCTGGGGTTCATGTACGAAACCTTGACGTGCTTGATGTGGAACCGCTGCGTACTGAGATTGCTGAGTTTTTCGCAGCGGCCAAAGACGGATTGCCGTCTCCCGTGTCGGGCCTGGAAGGTCGGAACGCACTTTCGCTCGCGCTACGAGTGCTGGAGCGAATTCACGAACACGGTAGCCGCACCAATCTTGGAGCGCTTAAACCCACCAAGGCGGGAGTGTCCTAAGCTAAAAACAAACGAGCGGCAAGCAGTAACTGAAAGGGAGATGGGTTTTCACAAGAGCGTCGAATCAGTACGGCGAGGCGGATGACTGAAATTCTGTAATTCAGCCGTCCGTTTCACTGACAGGCGACACAGGTTGCCTCACAATCTCCCAACTAGGAAGTGCTGGGTTTATCAGCCGTTCAGCTTCGGAAGCGTGATCGTAACCGTGGCTTCCCTTCTGCTCTGAACTATAGGTGAGCAGTCACCGGTGCTGTGGGCAAGGCCACAGTCGCCTCAGAGTTGTTGAGTGCGCTATGAGTAGGTACACGTGCGAAGCGATTTTTTAGTCGCAGGAAGGGCCGTTCCAACCATCGATAAGATGCAGCGGCAAGTATCACTGTTATTACGAACGACAGAACGAAGCGCCGCTCGAAATTCATTGGTATTCCAAGAAGCGATGATTGCTTGGACATTAACGTCAGACTAAGCAAATGAAAGATATATAAGCCGTATGAAATGCGACCCAGATACACGAGCCATGAAAATGGTTTACGACGGAGTATTGGCGCATCCGTCTGAAGTGCGGCGACGAGTAGCATGACGCTTGCTATAGCTGCGAGCGGATAGGTAATTAGACTATCCAGACCGTCCTGCTTCAAATACTTAGCCACAATCACAAAGAGGGTTAATGACGCTACGCCCAAAGCAATGCGAGGGGCCGCAGTGATTCGAGGGGCGCGGCCACGAAGGGTAACGGCGAGGAGGGCACCTAACGCTATGGGGTCGAGCCGTGCCAGCGTATTGCACCACACACCAGGGTGCGCTACATCGTAGACCGCCAAGAGAGTCCGGAGTGCCAATGCGACGCCGAGCATTACAAAAGCGAGTTTTCTGATCCGACTTACACCGAAAAGTAATAGCAGTAGAGGCCAAGCGAGATAGAATTGTTCTTCTACCGAGATGCTCCACAGCGGACTGGCTACAGAAAAGGGAAGACCCTCGATTGCGCACACCCAATTGCCAGAGAATAAGGCGAATGACACAGCATAATGGGCGTTAAACTTATCGTCTGGAAGGATCAGAGGAATAAAAAAGACGGTAGCACCCAGAAAGACGAAATAAAGCGGCCAGATGCGCAGAGCCCTCCGGATATAGAATGCACGTATGTCCAGTGAACCTTTCGTTAGATGCTCGCGGATAAGGAGTTCCGTAATAAGGTAAGAACTCAATGTGAAGAACAGATCTACCCCGTACGAACCTGCCTGTTTGACAGCCAACAACCAACTCGCAGCTGTGGTTGACAATCCAGCGCTAGAGTAGAGGGCACTGTCTGCAGGCAAAGCGTGATGCAAGAAAACTGCCAGGAAAGCGAAGAATCGGACAACGTCAAGTTCTGCGTGGTAGAAACCTTCTTTCCTAACAACTTGTTCCGCGCCTCGGAATCCGTCGAATGTCTTTACTGTCTGTCGCATCGAAGCCTCGGGGGGAAGGCCGACTCGCGCCTGTTGGGATCTTCTAACATGCGCCAAGCCTGAATATCGTGTGAAAAAAAATGCGTCACCGTACGACGGTAACGCACTTTATATCTAGCATTACCGACCCGGTACGGTAACGCCTTTTTCTGTCCCCACTACGCGTTGGTGAATACACGCGTTTTGAGTCCTCGTCGGGCCCGTCGGCGCGCTAACACTAATTGGTCCATCGGTCCACCCAATGGCACTCACTCCTTTGGAGGGAAAGGGCGCAGTGTATGGATAAATGTGAGACTACCGCACCTTGAGGTAATCGAGCGAGAGGGTGGCCCCCCGACCCAGGAGGGAGGTCACGCCCTCTACTCAATACGCGCTCTTGATTCTTATGCAGTAAAGCAGCACTCAGTTACGCGTTTTGAGTTTTCGACGTACCGCACCCGCGACTCCAATTAGTCCAGTTCCTAACAACAACATGCTTGCGGGCTCGGGAACGGGATCACCAGGACGACCAACGTCGCTTCCTCCGCTGTTGCCCGCGGGGGGTACGTTCTGAAACCTGACAAAAATCGCATTACAGATCTGTTCTTCCGTCATTCCCGCGAAAGCCGCACCTGAAACTGTAAACGATGCGCTTTCGCCAGGAGTCAACCCGTCGTTTACCGAGCCACCACTGAAGCTGTCACCGGTGATAAACCCGAAGTCCAGTACCACCGAGTTGAAGCCATGCGGTACGTTCCCAAGGTCGGCATCCGAGAAGGTGAAGTTGGACGATAAGCTCGGCGCCTGCATCCCTGTAAAGCCATTCAGTCCCGAGGCACTGGCATTTCCAAGGGGTGGTAGATCAAAACCGATCCCGGTGATGGTCGAGGTTGAGCCCGGCTGTGTGATGTGCGATGTGTTGGTGATCGTAAAAGTAAATGTATTTGTCTGCGAGTTGAACTCACACACCACGGTGGCTGTGGAATACTGTCCGCTGTCAACACCGGCAATGACGATTGTGTCTGCTTTTGCTGTTGCCGCACTCAACAGGATCAGGCTGACGAGCGTTAATGCCAGTCTCTTAAGGGAGGTCTGCATTGTTTTGAACTCCTAACTGTGAAGTAAAACGTTCTAAGGGCACTACAATTGGTTAGACTTGGGCGATCTACGTGCAGCAAATTTAATGCCGCCATATTAACGAAATGCCATTACTTAGATTTGCTGGATATTTGAAACTTAGCAAGAAACTTCGTCTGAAATGGGGACTGAATTCCAGACTCTGGATGCCTCTAAGCTCGAATGTTGGGACTGCAGTTCCTCTATCCCCAACGCCACTATTAATTCTGTTTGCTGGTAAGCATCCTCCCCGACTCGCAACTTGCCCCGCCTAACCCTTCTGGAATTTATCCCTCATTAAGTGTTTGGGGATCATGGAAACGACGGAATTAGTCCTTGAAGCTTGGCACAGCCTTGAGGATGAGTAGTGCTCCGTCTTTTCCTTCAGGCAGGGCGGTGACGCTCAGGGGAGAGATCGTTGCCGTCCTTCCAATTTCGAGCTAGGGGTTTTCAGTCCCAACTATTTGGGCGGGCGTCCCCGCGGGTTATGGGGACGCCTTTTTTTCTTCGACGTCTCGCTGCACCACTAATTAGACGCTCCACGTCTTCGACGCAACACGCTTCACGGCAGCGCAGCAATCCTCATAGCAACTGGCTTTTGCTAGACTCTCGGGCATGCAAACCAGTTTGACCACCAGGGAGACTCAGGTTTCCGCCATCCTCGCCGAGCGAATTGCGGCTGGCGACTTCCCTTCCGCGGTTTACCTTGTCTCTGAAAAACGCAGATCGGTGTTTGCCGATGCGCTTGGTCATGCGGTGATAGATCCATATCGTATTACTGCCTCACTCAATACCATTTACGATCTCGCTTCGCTTACCAAACCGCTGGTCACAGGGATGCTCTGCGCTCAGCTTGTGGAAAAGGGCGAGCTAACACTCGATAGCGCGGTCGCTCATTACCTGCCAGAGTTTGAGCGCACTGACCGGCAGATGATCACTGTCCGCGAACTCTTAACACACACTTCAGGTCTACCCGCGTGGCGGCCGCTTTACATCCTCGCCGAAAATAAGCGTGAACGCGCGCTCGGAGTGATTGCCAACGAGGCCCTGGAGTACAAACCGGGAAGGCGGGTGGTTTATAGCGATCTCGGCTTCATCGTCTTGGGATTCCTTTTGGAGCGGTTGACCGGAACGGAACTCGGCAAGCTGGCGCAAACGGAGATCATTGAGCCACTCAAACTGCAGCATACTTTTTTTAATCCGGAGATGGCTTTGCAGACAGGAATCGCCGCGTGTGAAACCGGCAACTCCTACGAACGCGAGACGGCACACACCTTAGGCGTCGAGAACTATGCCGATTGGCGCGAGCAAGTAATCTGGGGAGAGGTGCACGACGGCAATTCTTATTTTCTCGGCGGCGTAGCAGGACACGCCGGACTCTTCTCAACCGCAAACGAAACGCTACGGCTCGCAACACAGTTTCTGGCTAACCAGAGTGAACTGCTGAGCGCCGCTACTTGCACTGAACTATTCACTCGCAACATGACAGAAGGGCTGGAAGAAGCGCGCTCGCTTTCGTGGCAACTAGCCCAGTCGCCGGAGTCCGCGGCTGGCCCCTCTTTACCAGCAGGCAGTTTCGGACACTCCGGGTTTACCGGTACGAGTTGTTGGATCGATCCTCATCATCAACGCGTGTTTATTCTGCTGACCAATCGCACCCATGCTCGGGCACTGCCGTTCGTAAACATCAACAGTGTCCGGCGCGAATTTCACAGTTTGGCGACTGCGGCCCTGACTCTCGGTTAGATTCGAAGGTGGCTGGACTCTTTATGTTGTCTCCTTGTGATCGCGCGGAGGAAGGTCTGGTAGCACAGTAAATGACGAGAGGTTAACTGCAACGCGGTCGCCTTGTTTCAGTTTCACCGCGGTTGCTTCAGGCTTGGGACGCGTCGCGATGATTGGCTTGGAGGTTTGGCTCTCTGGTGTTTGCGTCGTGAGATAAAAAGGAGTTTCCCCACTCTCGTCGCCTCCTGACTCAGAAAGATCAATTCGCACACTCACTCGTTCGTAAGCTCCGACAAAGTTGGTAACCTCAACGATGCCCCGTGCAATGCAGGACTGATGCGGCGGCGTGTCGCACGTCCTCGTCAAGGAGACGTCCTCCGGCCGAAACACCAGCTTGACCTTCTGGTCCTGCGAAAAGCTGTGGCTCTCGCGAAACGGAATGAGCGCCGCCCCCACTTCGATATTGCCACCTTTGACTACGCCCGGCAGCACATTAGCGGCGCCGAGGAATTTTGCTACATATTCATTAGCGGGTTTTGTGTAAACCTCGAGCGGCGTTCCGATCTGTTCGATATGTCCCAGATTAATCACCGCGATGCGGTCACCCAGTTCCAGCGCTTCCTCCTGATCGTGTGTGATGAAAATCGCAGGGACGTTAACCTTGCGCAACAACGCGCGGATTTCCCGACGTAGGTGTCCGCGTGTTTGCGCATCGAGCGCTCCAAACGGTTCATCGAAGAGCAGCACTTCGGGCTTGTAAGCAAGCGTGCGCGCGATCGCTACCCGTTGTTGCTGGCCACCGGAGAGTTGTGAAGGATATTTATTACGGTGTTCTTCGAGCTGCACGAGAGCGAGAAGCTCATTAACCGTCTCGCGGATGTCCTTGCGTTTCCGGTGTCTGATTCTCAAACCGTAACCAATATTCTTCTCGACAGTCATCTTCGGGAAGAGCGCGTACGACTGGAAGATGACGCCGACACCGCGTTCGCGCGCCGGCAACTCCGTCACATCTTTGCCGTGCAACATAACCTTTCCGGTGTAAGGCTGTTCCAGGCCGGCAATGATCCGCAGGATCGTAGTCTTACCGCTGCCGGACGCGCCCAGCAGCACGAGTGCCTCACCTTCAGCGACGTCAAAATTAATGTTCTCGAGGACTGAGGTTTTTCCGAACCGCTTGCTGATGCCCACCACACTGGTGGCCACCGGCGCCGCCTGTCGCGTGGCGTCAGAACTGCTTGACTGCTCGCTCAAAATTACCTGCTTCGCTTTCATAGAGGCTCTCTAATCGACGTCCAGCCAATCACGAGCAAAGAACAAGACGCTGAAAATTAGAAACGAGAACAGTGCGAGGACAATCGCGATGGCGTTCGCCGCTTCAATTTGACCTTCGTTGAACTTAGCGAAGATGTACAGCGGCGCCGTCTGCGTTCGGCCCGCCAGATTACCCGATACCAGGATAGTTGAACCAAACTCCCCAACCGCGCGTGCAAACGTGAGCAGTGCCCCGGAAACGATGGCGCCCCGTAACGAAGGTAACGTCACGTGCCAAAAAGTCTGCACGCGAGTCGCGCCGATAGTCGCTGATGCCTCTTCCAGCGAGCGGCTCATCGTGTCGAAGACGGGCTTGATTACGCCAAAAGCGAGGGGAAATGTAACGAAGATGTTTGCCAGAATAATAGCTCCGGCCGTGAACATCGTCTGAATGCCGTTGGGCGCCAGAAATCGGCCAAGAAGGCCGTACGGTCCCCAGAGCAAAAGGAGGGCGAAACCCGCAACGGCGGTCGGGATTGCCGTCGGCAAAGAGATGGTTACGATGAGTGCGTTCCGTCCCCAGAAGTTGTAGCGCGAGAGAACGTAGGCGGCAAACAGACCGAAAAAGACATTGAAAAGAGTGGCCCAGAAACTTGTCACCATGGAAAGTTTCAAAGCAAAGACTGCTTCCGGCGCCATTAGTGCTGCCCAAAAACTTGCCAGGCCCTTGCTCGTGCCGAAGATGAAAATCGACGCCAGCGGTAAGAACACTAGCGGCAACATCATGATCACGAGCACGCCAATGCTCAGCGGTCTGGCAACGTCGAAACCGCGCACGTGACGCATTGTGGGGACGAGGGAACTCATGGATCGCCGATCGGAAATTTATTCATTTTCTTCTCTGCACCTGATCACGGAAGATCTTCTCGATGATTTCAGGATAGGCGCGCTGCCACCCTCCAAAATAATCGATGCGAAAAGGCAACTCGATTTTCGCAAGCTGCGGCTTTGCCTCATTCAGCGATTCGTCGGTTACTGAGCGGAAGTGATATTGCACAAACGCGCGTTGCGCGTCTTCACTCCACAAATACCGCAGGAACGCTTCCACCAAAGGCCGCCTCGTCGCGTCCACATTCCGATCGATCACGACCGCCGGATGTTCACTGAAGATTGTCGAACGCGGCACGACCACTTCAACGTTGGCACCAGCTTGCTTCATCAGCAGACCTTCCAATTCATAGGTGACAAGAGCATCGCCATAGCCCAATTCAAATTGCGTTCGAGCCTCACGCGCCGAACCTGGCGTCGACTTCACGTTGCGCCAAATCGCCTGTACCGTTTGTAACGCGCGTGCTGAATCCGGCTCTCCAGACTCTTGTGCAGACTTCACCAGTTCCGATCCGTAGATCGCCAGGATTGACCACTGAGCGCCGCCCGAACTGACTGGATCAGGATGGATCACGCGCACCCCGGGCTTCGCCAGATCAGGAAAGTCTTGAATGGCTTTAGGATTGCCGCGCGCCACCAGGATCACGAAAGGGGTTTGATTGATAATTCCTTTTTGCGGGAACGCTTGCCAATCAGCAACAACAAAACCTGCGTCTTTAAGACGCGTGACATCGCGTTCGATGGAGAGGATCGCGATGTCGGCTTTAACTCCAGCCAGAATTTGGTTGGTAACGGTTTCAGATCCGGCAAAAGAAGAGGTGAAATGCACTTCTTGACCGTGCTCCGCTTTCCACTTCGCTGAAAATCCGGGATAGACCGATTTTTCCAGCGCCTCCTTCATGATTGAAAAACCGTAAACGGTTAGATTGATGCCCCCGCTTTCCGAGGGAGGCGTAGGTAGGCAACTACTAAACAGCAAAACCAGCGATGCTAAAGTTATGAGGCAAGGGCCCGCTACGGTTTTGGTTGCACCCTTCCTCACGAGGACATGACCTCCTATGCGAAAGAAGTTCCAGCCGTTTCCTGAATGCGGGGGTAGACTGGTCTATACCACAGCTCTACGCTCCCTGGGAAGAAGTAATGCTTAGTTAATCCCCAGTTGGTTAAACAGAAAATTCGCTGCTGGATTTTGGCGTTTTATCTATTCTGTTCAGTGTCCGTTCAGATTAAGTTCAGATGGACAATCCCTGACCGCTCGTCTATATTGCCGATTCTTCCGAGACATCTGTACAAAAGCGAGGGGCGCACACCGAATGGGTTTGCTGAATCTGTTGCCGCGAGAGGAACAATACTTTTCTCTCTTCATCCAGATGACTGTCTACATTTCCGACGCCGCGCGGGAATTAAAGGAGATGCTGGCAGACAAGGATCGCGACTTCGGCGAATATGCTCAGCGCATCAAAGGTCTGGAACACGCTTGTGACGAGTTGACCCACAGCGTCTCAACCCGCCTGAACAAATCCTTTATTACTCCTTTCGACCGCGAAGACATCTACATGATGTCTACCGCGCTCGACGATATCGTCGACCTGATCGACGATGCTTCCAGAGCAATTATTATTTTCGATGTGCGGGAGATTAAGGACTACGCGCACGATCTTGCTGATGTGATTGTACGTATGGCGGCACAGCTGCAGGAGATTGTCTCGACGCTACAAAAACCAAAAAACATCACGCAACGCCTGGTGGAGATTCATCGACTTGAAAATGAAGGTGACGACACGTTTCACGCTGCGATCGCCGAACTCTTCCACGAGGAAAAGGATCCGCTAACAGTGCTGAAGTGGAAAGAGGTATATGAAAAACTGGAGGCCGCAATCGACCGCTGTGAGAACGTCGCGAACATTATTGAGAGCGTGATCATTAAGCATACCTGAGAGGGATTGCCAATTGCCGAATGCCAAACGGGTCTTTGGTCTTTGGTCTTGGGTCTTGATTTAGATCTTCGATTTGCCTTCGATGTTTGATCCGTGAAAGGTTAGAAGCTCTCAGACCAAAAACCAAAAACCAATCCGGCAATCGGCAATCGGCAATCATAACGAAGCCCCTCAGAGATCGACACTCAACAATCGTAACCACAGACGCATGACTGTTACCTTCGCCTTCGTCATCCTCCTTGTTACTTT
>Ga0079218_10000062_pt1 | contig 20951 bp, 25 predicted proteins | sample NCCompost_FD_77181 | JGI IMG/M metagenome (GOLD analysis project Ga0079218, IMG submission 77181) | Agricultural soil microbial communities from Utah to study Nitrogen management - NC Compost | ecosystem: Environmental > Terrestrial > Soil > Agricultural land | place: USA: Utah | collected... | reverse complement strand
CGCACATGGCGTTGGCGTACCAGAGGCCACCGCCGCGCATGTGCAGATCCGGGAAGTCCAGGGGGCCGATGGCCGCCTGGAACAGGCCGTAGCGCAGAGGAAGCTCAGCGGTGGGCTTGGCAACCTCAGACGCCGGGATGATCGCTACCACGGTTCACCTCCTTGATCTTGAGAGGGACGCCCGGACCCCCGTGGTGAGGATCCGGGCGTCACCGGGGATCAGACGGTGATGTCCGTGCAGGTCACGGCCCGCTGGACGCCCGTGGAACCGTTCGGGCAGATGTTCACGGAGTACACGCGGCTGAACGAGCACATCCGCATCGGCTTGAAGCCATCCTCCATGAACAACTGCGTGACCTGGTTCTGGGCCAGCAGGGTGCTGTCGTACACCATGTCGAGGCGCAGGATGTCCAGCTCGGCGATGACCCAGGTACCCGGGAGGTACACCAGGAAGCTCACGTTGAACGGGAGCGCCAGGATCGGCGTGGCGTTGCCGGGCTGGTTCGCGGCCGGGATGGCACCCGGGTTGAATGCGTCCTGCCAGTCGTAGACGTACTGGACAAGGGCACCGCGCTCCCGGAAAAGGGCGTCGATGCGGGCGTCCGCGATCGAGTCCTCGACCCGGGCGTTCTGGCGGATGTAGTCCGCACGGAGCTGGGCCTTGATCCAGATCGGCAGGACCACCGTGAACGGCTGGTTCTCCGAGGTCCGGTACGCGTAGCGCAGGTCCACCACGGCCATCTCGACCGCGCTCATGAGCTGCGAGAGCACCGAGCCGTCCGAGACCCACGGGTCCACCGTGGCCAGCGCGACGGCCGTGGAGCCGGTCACGATGGCGTTGATGATCTCGCGGTTGACCAGGTGGGCCATCGCAGCGATGGAGCCCTGGACGAACGTGGAGACGAACTCCGGGTAGGTCCGGTTCTGGAGGATTGAACCGGTGAGGCAGAGGGCCGCGATGTTCAGGCGGTCGTCCACGAACGGGGGGCACGGGATCTCGAAACAGGTTTTGGCGGTGTCCGCGATGACCTGGGCCTCGGTGAGGATGTTGTAGCCCGGGATCGGCAGGACGAAGTCCCCGCCGAAGAAGTCCGCGAAGTCCAGGCCCTGGTTGTGGATGAAGCCACCGCGCGTCGCGACCATGCGGGGCGCGCTGAGCAGGCCCGAGGTCGTGATCGGCGAACAGGTGTCGAACAGCGGGATCGACGGGGTACAGAAGCCGTTGGCCGCCTCGACCGAGTCCGGCTCACCGGCACCCAGCTCACGACGGTAGTCCACCGACATCTTGTTGAGCTTCTCGTACGCCTGCTCACGGGTGTCCGTGGAGAGCAGGACCTTGTCCGCGGTCTGCTCCCGGCGCAGCGAGGCGATCACGGTGTGCGTGCGGCCACCACGACCACCCGCGGTCATCGCGCGGCCCGTGTTGCCGTCCGCAGCGTTCTGGAACGCCTCGGCGAGCTGCCGGAAGGTCAGCTCCGAGCCGTGCTGGGCGGTCTTGCCGCCGTCCAGGTTCAGGGGGTTCGCGGCCAGGATGGTGAAGGTCTTCTCGACCTTCTCGCCCTCGGCGACCTCCATGGGAACGTACGGAGCGGCGTCGGCGATACCGACCTTGGTGGCGCCCGCAGCGGTCACCGTGGCGCTCACGACGGTCGCCTGCTCGCCGGAAGCCTCCGGCGGGGTCACCTGGGACTCGACGTTCTTGGTGCCCTCGGCGTTGAACTCCGGACCCTTGGCCGACGCCTGGACCTCGGCGACCTCAGCTTCCTTGGCCTTCGGAGCCTCGGGAATCGGGCGGTCGTACTTCTCGGCCTTGGCCAGCGAGGCGGTCACGGCCTCGTCGGCATCGCCGATGAACGCGAAGAGGGCGTCCATGCGGTCCGCCTGCTCCTCGGTGATGGTCTCGCGGGTGCTGGCCGCACGGATCTCAGCGATCTCGTTGCTCGCGAGGGTGCGAAGCTCGGAGATCGCGGAAGCCGTCAGCGCAGCGAGAGTGCCCTTGGAGGGGATCTCGAAAGCCACTGTGTGCTCCTTGAGTGGGAAGTTTCGGGTACCGGCACTGAGGCCGGAAGGCTCTCAGGCAGGCTCGAAGCACATCACCCAATGGACACAGGTTAACCAGGTCGATCATGTTCGTGCAACACACCATGTGTTGACACCCTCAGGATGTCGGTGTATGTTGGCGTGTATCGGCAACCGAGGAGGTGTGTATGACCCAGGTGATCGAAGGGTCCTGGCGGGAGACGGACACCAAGGAGTACCAGACGGGGCGCGAGGTCAGCTCCGAGGAGCTTCGGTTCTTCGAGTACGACCAGAACAACTCGAAAGGCTCGTTCGACTACAACGAGAACGCCGGGATCTCGGTCACGATCTTCGTCCAGGCGTCCAGTGCTGGCGAGGCCAACAGTATCGCTCGGTCCATCGGCCTGTACTTCGACGGCGAAGGCGACTGCGGGTGCTGCGGGAGCCGCTGGCACGAGGCGAGTTCCTGGTCCAGCGACTACGGCTCCGAGGGACTGGAGGCGTACCTGGAGGACTACGTGACCAGTCCGTACTTCCACAAGTGGATGGAGGACGGCAAGCCCGAGGTGTTCATCCACTACCTGGACGGCCGGATCGTCGGCCGCATCCACCACTCGCTGGGCAAGGAGCCCAAGGAACTGGAGAACTGACATGACCAAGAGCGAGGGGTACGTCCTCACGGCCCACGGAGAGTTCCTGGGCAAGATGATTCAGTCGGTTCGCCTGGCTGCCGAGGTAGACGCGCAGATCAGTAGGCACATGGCATCCGGCACGCTGTTCACGGACCCCCTGATCCAGCGAGCGCGTGAGCGCGTCAACCACTACCGCGGCCTCGCTGAGATGTACGGCAAGGCGTGCGAGACCCTCACCAGCTTCCAGAAGATGAGGTGACCCATGGCATCCGCACAGATCCACGAGTATGCACGGAAGCTGTTCGTCGCCGAGACTCGCTGGGAGGACTCCAAGAAGGAGTTCGTGGCGGTCCGGGCGTCCTACGTAAAGGGCCTGAAGAAGGGCACCGCGGAGTACATCACCCAGGACTACAAGGGCTCCCAGGACCCGCGGGCCAAGAAGGCGGTCGCGGACTGCGCGTTCTACGCCAACGAAGTTCAGACCTACGCGGCACTGATCAGTGCCTGGAAGGATATCAACGATGTCTGAGGAGATCCCCGAGGACGTGAAGCTACTGGCGACTCTCATGGGTGCCCAGTCCGCGGCCACTGCGAGTGCCGTGAACGCGTGCTGGGAGCACAGCGAGCGCCAGTACCGCCGGACACTCGCCAAGTACCACATCATCACGGAGCGCATCATGCGGCTCGCCACGGACCGGGTCCTCTACAACCCGCACGAGTACCTGGTGGCCCTGACCGTCCGTGAGCACGAGATCGAGGAGTGGCTCGTGGACCACTATGACGGCGACTGGCGCGATCCCGTCAGCACCCAGAAGCCGATCTTCTGATGAAGTACGCCGAGGAGATCATTCTGGCATTCCTGCTCGTCGTGGTCGTGGGACTCGTCGTGTGGGTCGCGTCGCTGCACTGAACATGCGAGGGCCCCGGAGGCTGAACCCCCGGGGCCCTCGTGGAACCCATCCCCTGATCCCTACGACGTAGTGTAGCCCGTCTTGCGCGCCTTGGCACGCGCGGCGTCACGCATCCGCTGGTGTGCCCTGTCGATCTCGGCACGCTCCTGGCGCAGGGATGTCACCATCACCTTGGTACCGTCCGGGAGTTTGACCTCCCGCGGCTCCGAACTCGATGCCGCCTGGGACTTGCTACCCCCGCAGCCGCCACCGCAACCCATCACTTCCTCCGATCCATGGCCGCTGAAATCCGATCGTACGTACCGGCCCGGCGCTTGGCGAGCATGTCCGAGACCTTCTTGTCGAGAGCGTCCACGCGCTTCTGGAAAGCCTCGTCCGCCTCGGACTTCAGCTCCTCCTCGGCATCGTGGGCAACCGTGCCGTCCGCGAGCAGGACACCGGCCGCGAGGATCACGTCCGGTTCGTCGGATCCCTCCAGGGACGCCACGATCGGGAAGCCCGGGGTGTTCACGGCCAGGGCCGCCACCAACTCCAGGTACCCGCCCATGCGCCGCCAGTCACCGGAGATGGGGGACCGCCGGAGTTCGGCGACCTGCTCCTCGGTGGCGTTCGGGACCACGGATCCGGCGACCCAGATGCCATGCCGGTTCTCGCCCACGTTGACCACGGCGATCGCGGTGCCCGTGTTGTCGTAGTGGGCGGCTGCGGGCATACCGCGCAGTCCTGGACCAGCGTGTCCGGTGCCCATGGTCAGCTTGCCCACCCGGACCATCGAGCCGTCAGCGGTGAGCACCTGGCCGTTCTTGAAGTACTTGTAGCCCGAGGTGTTGCGGGGGGCCATCACGCAGGTGTTCGCGATACCCGCGTGGCACCGGTTGAACATGGCGATCAGCCCGTACACCCGGCCGTCAGCGGTGACGGTCAGGGGCTCCGCGCTGGACATCTGGGGCTCGTCGAACCACGACCTCGGCGGGCGCACCGGGGCCACGGCGGATGCCGTCATCTCGTCATCCTCGTCATCCTCGTATACCTCCCCGAATGCCTGGTCTTCGGCGATCCGGGCCTCCGGGTCCTCGTCGTCCATGCCGCAGCACCCCTCCACTTCATTGATCCTGTCCTGAAGCGCCTGGACCACGCTGGCCACCTGTTCCATGTCGGCACCGGGGATGTTCAGGCGCGCCCGATCCCCGGCGAACAGGGCCGCCAGGGTGCTCACGGCACGCGGGACGATCTTCAGCTCTCCGTCGATCAGGTCCGCCACGGGCAGCCGGTAGGCGTCCTTGGTGTTGGGGGCCCTGAGGTCCGCGTAGAGGAACGCACGCCCGTAGACCCCGTACTCGCCCTCGGCCCAGTCCCAGACGCGCTTACGGGCCGCCGTGAGGTCCCACGGGGTGTCATCCGGGGCTACCGGCAGGTCCCACTCCGAACGCACGGCGCTGGCCCCGAGTTCCTCACGGATCTCGTCGCGCTCCTCCTGGGTGTTGCCCCGCAGCCACGGGGCCACCACGCGGGGGTCGGAGTACTCCTCGGCCAGGAAGTCGTAGATCTGGGTGAGGACCCCGCGGATCTCCTTGCGGTCGGCGTCACTGAGCACGTCGTAGAGACCGCCGTGCCCGCCGGACATGATGACTCCGGCACTGAACACGGCGCGCGGGATGAGCACCAGCTTGCCGTCGATCACGTCGGCAAGGGGCAGCCGGTAGGACGCCGGGTTCTTCGGGTCGGCCTCGGGCAGCCGGAACAGGAAGCCCTCGTTGAACTTCTTGGCCGACCCTCCGGCCCAGTTCTGGAGCCGGGCGATCGCGTCATCCGCGTTGAACGTGGTCTCCCGGGGTGCTACAGGCCAGGAACGCCAGGCACTGCTGTTAACGGGCACGGCGGGCCTCCCTGATCACCATTGCGCACCTCTCGTTGATCACGTCGTGGGGCAGTCCGGACCAGTGTCCCGGATACGGGATCATGGATCCACCCACGTCGAACAGTTCGGTCAGCTCGCGAACCTGTCCGTCGGCCCGGCGGTGTGCCGGGCGCACCCGGTTGTCGTCGCGGTCCACCCAGACCTTCACCAGGCGCCTGCCGGTACGCAGGGACCAGGTTCTGGCATACGCGTACTCCCCGGCCCTGGCGAACCTGCCGACCTCCGTCTGCGCGATGACCTGCGCACGGTTCGGCCAGTTCGGAGAGCCCGACACGGACAGCACCTCGTCCACACGATCGGCGATCTCATCGCGGGTCCAGCCCTGGTCCATGCCGTCCGCGATGATGCGCACGACCATCTCGTAGATCTGGCTGTCGATGTTGACCAGGAGGTTGCGGGTCGCCTGGACCTGCTCCTGGATGATCGGGTTGCTCGGATCGAACGGGATGTCCAGACCCAGGTCGCGAGCCGCCTGGAGCCAGCCTGTCCGCATGGCCCGCAGCAGGTCCGGCATGAGCCCGTCCACCAGCTCGGTCCAGAACCCGTCCAGGTTCTGGATGGCCTGCGGGTCCAGCGAGCCACCCGAGGAGAACTGGGCGAACACCAGCCTGTGGGCGCGGTCCAGGAAGGTCTGTATCGCGGACAGCACCACGACCGCCATGGCGGCGACCATGGCAGCCTGGACCTCCGGAGGGATCCCCTCGGTCTGGACCGGCGCCTGAGGCTGGGTCATCACTTGCCTACCAGGAATGCAGCCAGCAGCTCCTGGGAGTGCGGCACGCCGGAGGCCAGCAGGCCCCTGGTGTACTGGTAGAGCTTGGGAACGATGTCGTCCGGGTCGGCCACGCCCTGGAAGGACTCCCGGGCCGTGGCGAACGCGGCGGACGCCAGCAGCTCGTCGGCGTGGTCCAGGTCCCTCACCTTGATCTTGGTGTGCATGATCGAGGTGTCGGTGTCCTTGAACTGGGCCCGGAACGGTGCCGTGCGCAGCTTGCGTCCCGCCACCGCCAGGGCCGCCAGGACCACCGTGTGGGCCACGGGGACCACCGCGGGATGCTGGACCAGGGATGCGCTGAGATCATCCCTCAGGGGCTGTGCTGGCTTGCTCCCCACCTGCCGGGGCTCAGGACCCCGGTCGGGCGCCGGGGGCGGGGGGGCACCGGGCTCGTTCAGGTCCCCACCGGGCAGCTCCGCTGCCATCGTGGGCGGCATGAAATCGGGGATGTCCAGCCCCAGGAACTCCCGCACGCCCTCGGACTGGAGGAGCGTCGGGTCGCGCTCGATGATCTTCCAGAGCCGCTTGACGTTGAGTTCCTTCTCCTTCGGAGCGTTCGAGGAGTTGTAGTTCGCCGACGCCAGGAGGGTCTCCAGGTCCACCGCGTCCTCGCGGTACAGGCTCAGGGTGTCGGCGAACTTGTCCGCGGTGTTGTTGAGCGGTGCCAGGTCGAACCAGACCATGTACCGGTCCGGGTCCTTGCCCAGGGCCTTCAGCGCACCCTTGAGCCAGGCGTTGGTCAGCGCGTTGACGATCAGGGTGATGTCCGGGGCCACGGTCTTGGTCGCGAACTCCTCGGTGGCCCACCACGCCTGCCAGTGGTTGGCGTTGCTCATGCCCTCCACCACGTCCGAAGGCACGTTCATGCCGCGCGAGACGTCGGCGATCAGCTCCTTGCGGTAGTCCATGGCGTGGTCCGACAGCGGCACGTCGAACCTGATGGGCTCCTTCATCATCTTGTCGATGACGTCGATCGGGGCCTCGAAGAACGTGGGAGCGATCGCGGCAGCCGTCCCGTAGCCCTCGATGTTGCTGGCCGCGGACTCGTAGACGAGCTGGGCCACGCCAGCGGCACCCGGAGGGATGTTGGCGTCCGCGTCACCCGGGAAGTTGAGTTCCATGGGTAGCGGGTACAGGCCGCCACCGGACGCGATCCGGGAGTTCAGCTCCGAGGACATGAACATGCGTAGCTTCTGGAGCTGCGCGAACGTCAGGAGCAGGGCACGCGCTGGAGACACCGCCAGCAGCGGACGCTCCGGGGACTGCCTCCATACGCGCATGATGATGTCGCGTGCCGGGTTCAGGGTCTCCCACTGGCCCAGGCCGAAGTCCACGAGCACCTTGCCCCCGGAGGTCCGGACGAACTGACCGGCCACCACGGTCCACTCGTCAGGGAACCCGGCACGTGCGGCACGCCCGATGAGGTAGGTGCTCCCGGCGACCGTGAGGCCCACGGACAGGGCCCGCAGGACCCCGGCACGCATGGACGGGCCGCCGAGCATCGTGTGGGCCAGAGCCTCGACCTCAGGATCGTCCTTGACCTCGCCCCTCATCACGCCGCGCTCGTCCACGTGGTTGATGGTCAGGCGTACCAGGGAGATCGCGGCACCGATGTAGTCGGCAGTGTAGGAGAGTTCCCCGTTGCTCTGGTAGTACAGCCATGCCTCGCGCGACCACGCTTCATCCGTGAAGCGCAGAAGGGGGAACATGGCCTCGGCCACGGAGATCCGTGCCGCCGACGCGATCATGGAGCGCGGGGCGTCCACGGGGGTCGGGATCTCGGCCAGCTTGGTCTTGCGCAGCATCGCCATCAGTTATCGCCCTCCAGGAGCCAGAGCAGGTAGGCGAGGTAAGAGATGCCGAAGCTCGTCGGGATCCAGAGCAGGCTGGCCACGAGCCAGGTGATCCACCCGGCCCCGCTCAGTACCAGGGCCGCCGAACCGAAGAACAGGGTCACCGGCGCGCTGATCCAGACCGAAGTACACCGGAAGCACTCCAGCACCTCAAGCCAGAACAGCCCGCGGCCGGTCCGCTCGCTCCACTGATTCAGCTTGACCCGCCAGGGTGCGGTGATCACGTCGGTCCGTGCGAGCCGGGTCGTACTGGCCACCGTGGCGACGGTGACAATCAGGGCAACCAGGTAGATCATGTCGATGATGCTACGGCAACGGAGCGTTACCTGCTAACATGCACGGCCCTGAACTCCTTGGCCAGCTCGCGTTTCAGTCGCGCCCGGACCTGGCGTCCGGGCCTGGCGGAGTTCGGGCAGTCCGGTCCGGCAGGTCCGCGGCACCTGGGGCACCACGGCCTGCCGGACCTTCCCGGCATCCGATCTAGCGCCATCCGGTGTGCTGCCAGGGTCCACCGGTCATGTTCGCCATGTTCTTGCCGATCCCGACCCTGAGGCGCACGCCCCCTGAGCCCTTACGGGCCTTGAACCCCAACTCGTCCAGGCGCTCCCCGAACTTCTTCTTGCCCAAGGGGTACCGGTTCCCGTTGGCCAGGGACCATTCCACGAACACCGAGTACAGGGCGGAGGCGGTCATCTCCTGCTCGTCAGCGACGATGATCGTCCCGTCCGCCTCGGCGTCGGTCAGGAACTCCTTGATCGGATCCGTGCTGTCGCGGTACGCGTCAACACTGTCCGTCAGCTCCTGGGGGTCGGCCAGACCCTTGGAGCGATAGTCCTCCACGCCCCTGAGCAGCCAGTTGAAGATGCCGGGAAGCTCCTCCTCGATCAGGCGCTCGGCAATACCCACTTCAGCCTTGTCGCCCTTGAACTGGTTCGGGAACTCGATGGGCTTCACGCGGCGCCAGATGGCTCCGTCACCGGCGTCCAGGTTCGGCAGGAAGTTCGTGATCAGCCAGATCGTGAACGTCGGGCGCCAGGTCACGAAAGACTCGAACAGGTCCCGCGAGGTAACCATGTCGCCGCCGGTGACCCGCTTGATCAGATCCTCGTTGAGGGTCTCACCTCGCCGTGTCTCGGACATGCTGGCCAGCCGCACCCCACGTAGGGCGTGCAGGTCATACGACTCCGAGGAGCCAGACTTGCTGGCGCTGAAGGTGGTGCGGGCCGCCGATGCCGCGTACTCGCCCAGGAGCGCCTCGGCGATCTTCATGAACTGCGACTTGCCGCAGCCCTCACGTCCGTGGACCACGAAGAACGCAGCTTCCCGCACCTCACCCAGCAGGGTCATGGCCAGGGCTCGCCGGATGTAGTCGCGATACGCCGGGTCGGGAAGGACCTCCTCCAGGAACTTCAGGAACCCCGGACACTCCGCGGCACTGTCGTAGGCGATCCCGGCACGCTTGGTGAGCAGGTCGGACTCCCGGTGCTCCCTGAAGGTCATCGTGGACAGGTCGTAGGTCCCGTTGTCCAGGCAGACGAGGTTCTTGTTCTTGTCGAACTCCCCGGCGTCCACCTTGATCGTGGGTTGGTCGGCGAACCGGGACACCACGGCGTTGAGGCCACGGTTGGACCGGAAGCCCTTCGCGGTCGTGTACTGCTTCTCGGCCTTGCGAATGGTGTCCTTGTCACCCGACTCCTCGGCCGCGTCCAGGTTGTCCTGGGCCTGCTCCAGGATGATGCCGGTGAGCTTCTCCATGTCCTGGATTACCTTGGAGCCCTTGTCCTGGGTCCAGGTCCCTCCCCGGTAAACCCGGAAGCCCTTCTCCTCGTGGACATAGCGGTACCTCTTGCCGAACCCGGACACCGCCAGGTGTGCCGCACCGGTCTCGGTCCACTCCCGGAGCCTCACCTTCCGGGACAGCTCCGGGGTCGCGGACTCACCGGGCGCCTCATCCACCTCCACGGTCTCCCGGGACCGCTGAGCAGGCTCCTCGACATCCCAGTCCGAGATGTCAAGGGGCTCCCGCTCCAGCCGAGTGCCGTACCCGGCGGCATAGAGGGCCTTTCCGGCGGCAGAGAAATCCCCACGGTGCTCCATGAAGGTGTAGAACGCGAACTTACTGATGGGCGTGTGTGTCTGGAGGTCCGTGCTGGAGCTGAAGACGTACAGGTTGTCCGAGCCCTTGTGGCCCACGGACGCCGAGTGCCCGTCGATCACGCGCTTGCCTGGACGGGTAACGAAGAACCCGCCACCCGGGATCTGGGAGTGGTACTGCCACCCGTAGTCCGCCAGGAGCTGCTCCCAGGACTCCCGCTGGTTGTAGTCGTCACCCGGCAGCACGTCGCCCGCGGGACGCGCGACCTCGGGGCGCGCCTGGGGTACCCACTGGACCACCTCGGGCATGGTGTCCAGGGCGTCGGCGATGGCCTGGTGGAGCTTGCAGCGCATCTTCCAGGTGACCTCGGGGACGTTTGGACTTCCCGCCAGGGTGGTCCAGGCGTCGCCGGACGGGTGCACGGACCCCCGGGTCGGTGCCACGATCACGTACCCGCCCTCACCCCGGGTCTCCGAGAGCGTGACCGCCCGCAGGTGCGGCTTGTCCGCCAACTCCTCGGCGGTCGGGGGGCGGTTGGCGATCTTGGTGTTGCCGGGCACCTCGTGGTCCGTGATCCGGTACAGGAAGTGGATGCCGCCGGACGGCGTGGACTCCATGTATCCGCACTCGGTGAGCTGGGTCCACAGGCTCCAGAGCCCGGCGTCGTCGCCGAACTGCTCCACGATCCGGTCCAGGTGCTCCGACGTGGCCGCGCACCCCTCCAGCTCCAGCATCTCCAGGTTCCCGGAGATCTTGCCGCACACCACGGCCACGCCGAGTTCCGGGTTGCGGTACCACTGGCGGATCTCGCGCTCGGTGGCCGCGCAGTTCTGGTAGGACTTCCAGTCCATGAGGGGCTTCTTGGTGCCGTCCGCACGGACCGGGATGACGGACATGCCCGCAGCCTGCCAGGTCAGTGCTCCGTCGAGGTGGATGGTCAAGTTGTCCTCCATCGCCCAGGGCTGCTAAGCTGCCCGTACTTGAAACTGTGTACTACTGAGGGCCCACGTCTTGCCGGACGGGGCCCTCGCTTTCTTTCCGTGCTATACCGAGGATCCTGATCCTAGACCTCGGCATGCCGGTTGCGCCAGCCGGACTACCGGAACGCTCCGAACTTGACCGGCGGCGCCGGGCGCGGTCCGAACTCCTCGTCGAACCGGGCCTCCAGCACGTGGAGCACGGCCTCCTGGAACTCCTGGCGATCGGTCAGGGTGCCGCTGACGTTGGCGGACATCCAGTCCCGCACGTGGCGGGCCAGGACGTTGGGGCGCTCGGTGATGCCCTTGAGCCCGGCGACGATCAGGGCGTCCGCGGCCAGCTTGGCATCCTCGGTGGTCAGTTCCTGGGTGGTGATGTTGCTCACGGTGTCTCCAGACGAAGAAGGCCCCGGGTCTCCCCGGGGCCCTGGGTTGACCTAGAAGGGTGCCTCGGACCCTGAGTTGCGCGAGTTGCGCATGGCGTCCAGGGTGCTCGTGCGGCCACCCGTGGCGGTCGTGGAGCCGTCCTTGGTGGTGGACCCACCCCAGAACTCGTCCTCGGAGCGCTTGGAGCTGGCCGACGCCTGGCGCTCCTCCACGCGCTTGGCGTGCGCGAAGGCCCGGGTCAGGGACTCGTCGTCGCCCTTCTTGAGGCGCGCGACGTGCTGCTTGATCGGCTTGCGCATCCGGTTCGGGTTGGGCTTGAGGGACTCCACCTGCACCCACAGGTAGTCACCGATCTTGGGGGCCCCGGTGCCGTTGGCCTTGATGAACTCCTTGAGCGCCCAGAGCCCGTTGCCCTTGAGCCACACGCGCCGGGAGCCGTCGTCGTCCGGGTTCTCCGGGTCGCGCAGGTCCGTGATCAGGTGCGCCACGAACAGCGGCTTGGGCTTGTCGGAGTTCTCGTAGCAGATGACGTTTCCGTCGTCGTCCTTCTCCTCCAGCTTCTGGAGCCGGTAGATCAGGCCGGTCGCGGTGTCGCCGGGCTGCTGGAGCTTGATCGACGGAACCCCGAGGCCGGAGCCGCCCTCGAAGATGTCGTCGGTGTCTTCGTGGATCACGGTCACGTTCTTCTCCTTGATCTACTGCACTTACGGGATCTGTTGCACTTGCTGGACTAGCTGGAATTGCAGCACTTCCGGCAATACCGGCCACCGTTGTTTCCGATTCTCAGGTTGGATCCTGAGTACGGATGCCCTGAGGGGCAGTGGGTCCTGTTCGCCTTGTGCCTATGGCTCCGGCGAACATTTACCTTCTGGGTGACCGCTTCGAGATGTGCCGGGTTGCAGCACTTCCGGTGCGGGCACGGATCAGTCTTGCAGGCCAGGTCCCGGTTGTGGCACTGGTGATCCACAACCATCCCGGGCTCGATGGACCCATGGACCAGCTCGTATACCAGACGGTGTGCGGCATATCGCACCCCGCCAGCCTGGAACTGACCCTGACCGTTGGTGGCCGTACGTCCTTGGTATGGCCAGCACTCCTCGGGTCCACCCCGGAGAACCTTGGTCCATACCATCTCGCGAGTATTGACCGTCATGTGAACAGGTTGTCCGTTTCTGGCCCATACTTGCCGGGACATCCACCTAGGCCCGGTTTGACCTTTGGTGAATAAAATTTGCACCAGCCGCAGAGTCTTGACGGTGCGTGGGACACCTGGCCCCAGCGCTCCGGATGGTTGACGAGGTCCAGCTTCTCGATCAGATCGGCCAGGCCCTCGATGCGACCGAACGCCTTCTCGACCACCGCGGGATCGTAGGGACGGGTGAGTACCCGCATCTCCGACAGGTTCCCGTCACGCGGGAGCATGACGATCCCCACGCGCTTGACCGGGCGCCCGGCGCGCACGTTGCCCATGCCGTACGCCTGGATCTGCACCTCGTAGGTGTCCCCGATGCCGTCCTTCATCATCTTGCGAAAGTTGGTACGGCTCGGGTTCTTCAGGTCCAGGACGGTCCCGGTCGGCCGGTGGTACAGGTCCGTATGACCCGGGAGCCACCTGGAGGGCCATACCTCCATCTCGGTCAGCCACTCGACCACCCCGTGGACCTCCTGGTACCGGGCCATGGCGGTCTCCAGCCACGTATGGATTGCGGTCCCCACGATGCTGGGCCACGGATCGGTCTCGTAGTTCGCCTGGTCCAGACCCACCATGGTCATGGCGATCTTGCGATCGCAGGCGTCCCCGATCTCGGAGCACCCGAGCATGACCTGCTGGGACCTCGTGGCGTTGTTGTCGGCCCACTTGATGATGGAAGTAAGGGTTTCCCGGAGGCCCAGCTCGAAGTAGGTCTCGTCGGTACCGGGAACGCAGGCGTCGTCCGGAGCGCAGAGCGGGTGCCACGGGAAGTCCTCGTACTCGCCGAATACCTGGGACATTTTGGCCCCGCACACCCGGCACAGGAAGCTGATGTCGTCAGCACCCACTGGATCTCCCCTCTGTCGTTCTTGAGCCTACGCGTATCCCCCGACATGACCTAGTGAATCGGTGTGTCTCGTGCATCACAGTTCCTTGACTCGATCTGTGCTATGCTCCATCATGCACCGACACACAGAGACACGGAGGTACACATGTATGAGTGCAGGCCCGTCCCGTGCCCAGAGTTTCAGGAGGTGAGCCTGAGGGTCGAGGCCGAGTGCAACTGCGGGGGACACGCAGCCCCGGGCAACTCGGAATGCCCGATCCATGGTGGGCTGATTCGGCATTACATGGAGGGCGCGCAGCGCTACGACCTGGGTCAGGGGTTCGCCGATGATCCTCGCTGACGCCGACATCCTGTTCCACCGCAACGTCAACGACCTGGTGATCCACCCCTGGAACGCCGACAACCTCCAGGCGGCCAGCTACGACCTGACCCTCGGACCGTACTGGCGGTTCCCGTGGGAGCCCGAGACCACGCGGCACGAGATGCACCCGCAAGGGTTCGACATCCCCCCGGGGGACTTCATCCTCCTGCATACCGAGGAGACCGTCCGGATCGGCAACGGCCTGGTGGGCTTCGTATGCGGCAAGTCCTCGCGCGCCCGGGAGGGATTCCAGATCGAGTCCGCGGGCCTGGTGGACCCGGGCTTCGAGGGCCAGCTCGTGTTGGAGGTCAAGAACCTCCTGCCGGACCTGAACATCGGGTCATATCCAGACGTCTACCGGTACGAGAACCACCTGAGGGTCAAGCCCGGCATGAAGATCGCGCAGCTCTGGTTCGCCAGGACCGTCAGCAAGTCCCTGAACCCGTACTCGTCCGAACGCAACCACTACTTCGGACAGATGGGCCCCGTGGGCTCCCGGACACGGGCATGAGAAAGGCCCCGGACCTCAGGGTCCGGGGCCGTCTCCTACTTCCGCTTGGGCTTCGGCTTCGCCGGAGCCGTGGTCTTCTTGGGCTTCGGCTTGTCGATGTCGTGCCCGACCTCGGTGTCGTCATCGGCATCGCAGGGATCCTGATCGCAGGGCTCCCCATCAGCTTCGACGCACTGGCCCAGGATGTTCGTGTACGTGGGGTTCACCGCGCACGGATCCACCGGCTCGTCCTGACCGGCGCAGGCCGTGAGGACGGCCAGCAGGATCAGGGCAGGTGCGGACTTCTTGATCACAGGATCTCCACTATTCCGTAAGCTCCACTTCCCATGACTGCCGCGGTGGCAACCACGATCCACAGGCATCCCTTGGTCGGCGGCTTCTTGCCGAACCCGCCACCTCCCGCATGTGCATTGCCCCCACGGTGCGAGGAGGAAATGCGGTTACTCCGGTGTCCGTGCGAGGTGTTGCCGGTCTTTCGGGAACCGCCTCCACGCTGCTTGGGAGTCACACGCTCTCCCACTCGGTCACGACCTTCTGGACGGGCTTGACCTGGCGGAAGTCACCCTCCCAGTACATCCCGTCGTGCGAGACCCACTGGCCCTCCTTGGCGTACCACCTGTCGCGGAACTTGAAGACCAGGATGTGCTCGTTGCCGATCAGCTCCTCGTGCTGGACGAAGACGACCTCGCCGATGTTCGGAAGGTCGAACTTCAGACCCTGGCGCATCTCCGCGAAGTACTCCCAGCCCTCCTCGTTCTCGTCGTAGTTCTCCAGGGCCTCTGCCAGGTCCTCCGGGGAAATCACTGGATACTCCATTCCGTCAGGGTTACGGGCTTACCCTTGACCTCGTAGAACCGGGTCAGGTCCCATTCCTCGCCGATGTGCGAACGGTTCTTGCCCACTGCCATGAAGTGATGGGTCGGCTGACCGTCCTGGATCAGGGCGATCACGACAGCCCGAGGTCCGGACCAGTCCGACCAGTCCCCGCAGAGCTGTGTGGGGCTGACCTTCTCGACCACCCGGAAGGTGCCGTAACCCGGCACCTCCAGATCCTCCTTGATCACCTGGAGCTGGTACCAGACCGCATCGTCATCGTGCTCGGCACGCTTGGCGCGGTCCAGGACGCGACCCGCGGCCTCCCGGTCGCCCTTGGCCCTCAGTTCCTCCGCGTGCGCACCCATGCGCTCCAGGTAGTGGTACCGGAGAGTGGTCAGCAGCGCGTCCTGGAGGCACCAGGTGTAATTCCTGGTAGCCTCCCATGCCTGAGTCAGGGGCTTGCAGGGCCAGTCCGTGTCGCAGTGAGCGCACAGAGAACGCTGGAGCCCTCCCTCGCGGGGGATCTCGGTATGCACCCGGACGACGAGGTCCCGGCGATTCAGTACGTCACTCACAGCGCCTCCCACATACGCTTGGTGACCTGCTGGACCCGAACCCCCCGAAGGGGTCCCTCCCACCGGTTTCCGTCCATGCTGTTGACCGTGCCGGACTTGCGGAAGTATGAGCAGTTGATCTCCAGGATCACGTAAATGTCGTGGGTCTCGTAGCAGTCCTCGTGACTGCAATCCCCGTCACCCACCTCGATCGTACGGACGTCGAACACCTGGGCGATCGTGGCGCCCGAGCCGCGCTCCAGGACCTCCGTCCAGTCCAAGCAGGCATCCAGGGCACTCAGCAGCCGCTCGTCAACCTCGTTCACTGTTCCTCCCATACCGTGATCATCTTTTTCACCGGCTTGACCTCGCGGAACTTGCCATCCCAGCGATCGTTGTCCCAGGACGCGTAGTGCCCTTCCTTGCGGAAGACACGGCTGCCGACCTGGAGCACGACGGCCATGTACTCCCCGGAACCCTCGTCGCCACCGATGGACTCCAAGAGCTTCACCGGACCCAGGTCTTCACCCCAGGCGCACTCGTCGTGGTCATCGGACTTAAGGGTCCACCAGTCCACGTCCTCCAGGGACATCAGTTCACACTCGACCACCGGGGGCGTGAGGAGGTCCCATCCGTAGGCGTAGGTCTTCTCGATCTCGCTCACCGGGTCTTCCATTCACGAACCTCGACCATCTTCGGGAACACTTCGCGGGTCTCGTCCACGTACCAGTCCGAGCCGTGGTGGCTCTGGTAGTAGCCCGGGATCATGACGTACCGCTTGCCCGCGGGCGCCGACACCTCCAGGACCACGTACCGCGTGGAGCCCTGATCCACGCCGCCGACGTTCTCGATGAGCTTGACCCGGCCCAGGACGCCCGGAACCTCCTGGCCGTCCACCGTCCATGTCGGGAAATCCTGGGGCGCGGTCTTGAAGCGCCACGGGGTGTCGAACAGCTCGCTCGGGGAATCCTCGTCGTTGGCCTCGGCGAACACCTTGATCGCACGGACCAGGGCCTCGCTGGTCTGCGCGGGCACGTAGCCCTCCGGAATCTGCTGGCCGCAGGTGTTGCAGATCTCGTTGCTCACAATTCCTCCGTATCGATCAGGTCGATGTACCTCTTGGTCGGTGCAGGTGGTCGCAGTGCCGGACGTCCGGATGCGGGCTTCTCCCACTCCCGGATGGGCTCTCCGTCCTCCTGGCGCTTGATGATCGCCGGGTCGAACCAGCAGTGCCCTCGGTTGTCCTTGACGCGCTGGACCCAGTCCTTCTGGATCCACTTGTAGACCGTCTGGCTCGTCACCTTCAGGGCCGCCGCGAACTGGCGGACGCTCAGGTAGTGCTCAGGAATCTCCTGAGGTCGGTTCAGGGTCACAGGCGCTCCAGGTAGTGCTTGTTGGCCAGGTGGTGCTGGACGTAGTCCATGTCCGGATCCCGGAAGATCTTGTAGTTCAGGATCATGAACAGTGCCGACCGCCCCTTGGTCAAGGACGTGATCGTCTTGCGCAGGGCCATGGCGTACGCCAGCTTCGGGGAGATCTCGTAGTTCGTCGGGATCACCCATCGCTCCAGGGCGGTCGCGTAGATCTCCTCCCGGAACAGCCGGACCTGCTCGGCGAACGGCAGTGCCCAGACCTTCTTCATGTCCATGGCGACGTCCTGGCCGTCCACGAACACGTCCTCGTAGATCGGGTGGCCCGGGTTGTACGCCACGGAGTAGTGGATCGAGTCGTGGACGTAGATCCGCTGGACCGCGTCCTCGAAGAACATGGACGAGTCCTGGTTCAGGTTGACCGGCTTCTTGCCGTGCCGGTCCTCCCAGATCGGGTACAGGGCCCCGTACAGCTCGGGGATGAACCGGGCGCCGTTGTCCTGGAGCCACACGATGTCGTGCATGTGCTTGCGCCAGGACCCGTTCTTCAGCTCCCAGGGCGAGTGGCTCACCTTGATCGTGAGGATCTCGTCGGGCTCCGCGGTACGGTCCCGGTCGCCCACGATCGCGGCGAGCCGGTCATCCCAGAACAGATCGATGGGGCATTCGTCCGGAACCGTCTCAGTCCACGCCGGGCGCTCCGGGGCCCAGATGTCCAGGTCGCCGGGCTCCCGCGGGAACTCCATGAACCAGTACCGCAGGGCGTTGCTGCCGATGGTCAGGCTGCCCATGATCACACCGCTTCCGGGTAGTCGATGTACGCCCAGTACGCAACCTCCATGTACTGGAGCACCCGGAACCCGTCCGCACGCCAGATACTCCCGTCCCAGTTCGCCAAGGCCACGAGCCCGCCCTCGAACTGGACCCAGAGCCACTCGTGCTTCGGCGGCTCCGGGTGCTTGTTGCTCACGTGGATCCAGTCCACAAGAGGTGCGGCGCCCGTATACCTGCGTTCCTCCATTGCTCTCGTACCTCCGTTGTGCCGAGTGGTCAGTCCCTCCGAACGCAGGTGGGGATACCTGGCGTCCTGCTTGAACTTCTTGATCCCCCTGTGCGCCCTCACGGAGATACCCTAACACGTAGGTACATGGTCCGTCAAATAAGTACCCTGGGCAGCAAGAAGGCCCAGAGTGGCTAGGTCTCTGGGCCTTCTGCGCTCTACCGGGGCTCGGCTTCCCCGGGAGCCCGGATCCGGGAGGTGGGGCCTGCCGCGGATCCTCGTTTCCCTGGTCGGACTTGAACCGACACATCCCCAGCCGACAAGGGTCCGGACCTCCGGGGGGTGCTCTGCCATTGAGCTACAGGGAAGTAACGCCGGATCGCTGAGACTCTCCGGCGGGAGTCGTTGGCCTTGCGAACACCTCAGGGAATTCTCAGTCCCTCCGGGCCCCTCGGCACGGTACTCCACTCCGTCGTACGCCCGCCAGGCATCGAACCTGGGACACAAGGGTTAAGAACCCTCTGCTCTACCGCTGAGCTACGGGCGCTCGTTCAGTTGTGCAGGGAGTCGCTGGATGGTGTTCGGATCAGTCGTTCGGTGCACGATTACACCCAAGGCTCCGCAGCCTGGGGCACTCCTCGCTCGCCATCGAGGATTCGAACCTCGAATACCGGGTTCAGAGCCCGGCGTGTTACCAGTTACACCAACGGCGAATGATCTTCAGTTGTCTAGTAGGGTGCCGGTTTCGTGTGTACTCGCGGTGCTCTCATCTGAACCGGCTCTGCATCGAGCCCGCGCCTAACCACGTTGCACGTTGCCTCCTTCAATATTGAAGAGGACCACTGGGGGACTCGAACCCCCGGCTCCCGATGTTAGACAGCGGGCGTGTTTAGAGCCATATCTGATTCACACCAAGCGGTCCACGTACCTTCGGCTCCGGATGGTACCTGTCCGCGCGATCACCGGACACCCCTACTTAGGGGAATTCGGGGTGTCACGGGCGAGCCTGCCCGCATGAGTTGATCAGACCAGTCACCCGGGCGCTACTGCTCGTTCGTACCCCTGGACTCGAACCAGGAACCCCGCTAGCTGATCTGCGGGACAGGAGAATCGGGCGTTTGCGGTGATCAGCACCTTCATTAGCCCTCCGCTCCCGGCGTCTGCCATTTCGCCACGTACGACCCAGAGGCCGGGCGCTACATCCGTCGCCGGGGTCGTGGACCCCTCAGGGAAGCCCATTCCCGACCTCTGCCACCACCGTAACACACCCACACTCTCGTGCAAGTCCCTGCACGGTGATGGACAACACACCAACATGATCTACAGTGGGTACATGGGTAAGTCCGTAGAAGACCTGCTGTCCGAGCTTTCCCCCGAGGAGCTGGACGAGTTCTTCGCGTCCCTGACCGAGCAGCAGATCCTGGAGATGGGACGCCGGGAGTGGTGGTACACCCAGCGTCCGGAGCAGGTGCCTCCGGAGGGCGCATGGACGGTCCACCTGTACCTCGGGGGCCGCGGTACCGGCAAGACCAAGAGCGGGTCCGAGTGGCTCGTGGACCGCTGCCTGAAGTACCCGTACACCGTGTCCGGGCATCCGGCGGACCGGCTCGTCATGGCCTACAACGTCTCGGACTGCCGGGTCACGTGCATCGAGGGGTCCTCGGGCATCCTGGCGATCTTCCGGCGTTGGGAATGGGAGGAGGGTGTCCAGTACAGCTATGTGAAGTCCCCGAAGCCGTGCATCACCTTCCTGGACACCGGGGCGAAGATCCACTTCACGGGCGCCAGCAATCCGGACGTCGTCCGGGGTCTCAACCTTGCCGACGCCTGGCTCGACGAGATCGTGAAGTGGCCGGACGCCGAGCAGATCTGGAAGGAGGGCATCCACCACGCCCTGCGCTCCGACATCCCCGGCGACCGGCCACGGGTGTTCGTCACCACGACCCCGAAACCCATCGACATCCTGCGCAAGTGGTCCAAGCGCAAGGACGGCTTCGTCTCGATGTCACGGGGCTCGACGTTCGACAACGAGAACAACCTGAACGCGGAGTTCCTCGCCGAGATCAAGCTGGAGTACGAGGGTACCGCCATCGGACGGCAGGAGATCTACGGTGAACTCCTCGACGACCTCGAAGGCCCGCTGTTCAGTCAGGCCGTGATCTCGAAGTACCGAGTGGAGCTGGGGCCCGAGGCGGTAGTACACCGTGTACTCGGGGTGGACCCATGCCTGACTGGTGGCGAAGGTGGGGACCTCATGGGCTGCGTGGTCGCATCGCGGTCCGCAGACGACCACTTCTACGTCCTCGCGGACGAGAGCGTCCGCTACTCCGGACGTGACGCTGCCATGCACATCTGGCACACCTTCGCCCGCTACCAGTGTGACGTGGTGGCCGTCGAGGACAACCTGGGCAAGCAGTGGCTCATGGACATGCTGAAGACCACGTACCGGGAACTGGTGGAGACGGGCCTGTTCCCGAAGTACACCACCCCACCCATCAAAGGGATTCACTCCAATCATGGCAAGAAGCTGCGCGCCGAGCCAGTCGCGATCCGTTACGAGCAGGGACGGGTCCATCACATCGGATCCTTTGAGCACCTGGAGGCCCAGATGGTCTCGTGGGATCCCACCGACTCGAAGGTGTCCCCGGACCGCCTGGATGCACTGGTCCACGCGATCCGCCACCTGATGGACGGCGAGCAGCGTACGGTGCGCTTCTTCGACCCGAGGGCCGT
>Ga0079218_10000061_pt1 | contig 20953 bp, 15 predicted proteins | sample NCCompost_FD_77181 | JGI IMG/M metagenome (GOLD analysis project Ga0079218, IMG submission 77181) | Agricultural soil microbial communities from Utah to study Nitrogen management - NC Compost | ecosystem: Environmental > Terrestrial > Soil > Agricultural land | place: USA: Utah | collected... | reverse complement strand
TTCCCTTGAAATCCAACCTCTTGGGGGCATCAGCTCACCACTTTTGAGAGACGGACGAACTGGTGCCGAGGGAAATGGGGAAATCCACAACACTCGTCCCCCAGGCGTTTGGGCTCGCGCCCAAGGATGAGTGCCCAACGTAACGTCGAGCTGGCCAAACTGGAAGGTCAGGTCAATCTGGTGGTGCGCCGCGCCTGACAGGTCGTCGATCAGGATCCAGTAGCCAGGCTTGACGAAAATCACCCGGCGCCGGTGCACGACCGGGTCGGGCAGCGAGAGATAGCCGTCATGTTCGGCGTCGAGGAAGTCGAATTCGGGCGTGGAGTGCCACTCTCGCAGCCGGACCCGCGGCTGCCTTTTCCAGCCAAATGCGCCAGCCGGCTCAGCCTGGTTGACGCCGTCGACGATCACCGTGCTGTGTGCCGCGGTGCTGCGGAAGAAATCCCGCCACTGCGATCCGCCGCTGTAGGAATAGGTCCCGGCATCGACCAGGCACGGTTCACCAAAGATCGAGCACTGAAGACTCAGAAGGTCGGCATGCCCGTGGCCGCCGCTGACCGGGCACCCGATCGGGCCGATATCCACGATCGCCTGGTGACCGTCGGTGTCCCAGCCGCTGCGCATCACGGCGTAGCCACCCGACGGGAAGACCCGTGAGGGATCGTGAGCTGGCGCCGCGGCAGTGGTCTCTTCAAATCGGCCTAGCGCCTCGGTTCCGGCCAGCCATGCGAGCTCCGGCGCCGGCCCATCGGCCGCCCAGACGAAATCGCGCCGCTGGAACACGGTCGCGGCCACCGCAAACCGTCCCCGGCTGTCAGCCGGCGATCGATCACTCAGCGGCAGCAGGCTGCCGCCGTCGTCATCGCCGATCGCGGGAATACTTCCGTCGTTCTGCCGGACACAGATCAGGAACTCGAGCATCTGCTGGACGCGATCGTGGACGTGCGCGGGGATGGCGATGCCGTTGCGTTCGGCAAGCAGCAGGAAGTGGAGATAGGTGTCGACGCTGTAGCGGTGATAACAGGTTGACTGCTCGAAATGCACGCCGTCTCGGCACACCTGCGCGTCGCTTTCCGCGACGAGCGTCCGGAGTGCGACCTCCCGCCAACGCTCGGCATCGCGGAATTCGGGGAACAGCGTCGAGGCGTAGAAGAGTCCGAGCGCCTCGCCGGTGAGGTCGGTGTTTCGCGAGCAGTAGTACGAGAGATACCGCCGGACGTGAGTGGCGTGCAGCCAGATCGCTGCCAGCAGCCGCTGTAAAAAAGCGCCGGTCACCGCCTGCGATTGGCGCAGCAGCATCAGGGTCCAGCACCAGGACATCATCCGGAACGACACTTCGACGCTTCGGGCCCAGTTCACGCCAACGCCGGGCGGGTTGGCGTCGAGCCATGCGTCGATCGCGCGAGTACAGGACTCCGCGTAACGCTCGTCGCCGCTGATCGTGTAGGCCTGCGCGAGACGGACAATCCACTGGTGCCGGTTGAGCTCCCAGACCAGCCGGGTATCGCCGACCGTCTCCGGGTCGGCGGTGTCCAGCACGCTCCACGGGACGAGTGGAGCGCGCTTGCCGCGCACGGGGTCAAGGTGCCAGTCGATCGGATCGCCAAACCACAGCGTACGGTATCCAAGCAGGGCGAAATGCCGCCTGGTGAGAGCGTCGGCAGCGGCGAGCAGCTCGGCCCGATGAGCGGGGAACCGGGAGGTGACGATCGCTGCAATCTGGGGATCGGCCGCCCCGGCGAAGAACCGCGTTGGCGCTATCTCACGCACGATCCGCAGTGCGGCGTCGGCGTCGGCGAGCTCGGGCGCATTCTTCCGGAGCAGCGCCTCGGGATTGCCCGGCAGCTCGATCGGCGCCACGCGTTCGAGCCACTTCGACGCCTCCTGCCAGCCGCGATACGCGAGCTCCGCGAACCGCATGTCTCGGATGCGGCGAAGACCGCCGCGATCACGGCGCTCCGCCTGCGCACCAGGCGCCGGCACTGTCGCCAGGCTGTCCTCTGGACAGTAGTCGAGCGACGGTGGCTCGAGCGGGAAGGGTGAGGCGTTGTTCATGCGACGCTGAGTTCACCCGCGAGTGAGCCCGCGGTCTGGGCAGGGGACGCATCCAGGAAGCGCCGGCACCACATTTCGAAGGAGAGCGCCGTCCACAGCTGCAGATCCAGGTCGCGCCCCTGGGCATTGAGCTGGAGCAGTCTCTCGACAAAACGGGTATCGAGAATGCCGCGCTGCCGGCAGGTGTCCGAGAGCAGGACATCGCGCGCGAATCCGGCAAGTTCGCCGCGGAACCAGCGGGCAATCGGCACGGCGAAGCCGTGCTTCTGCCGGTCGATGATTGAATCCGGCAGCACGCCCCGCATCGCCTGCTTGAACAGGTACTTCGTGGTTCCGCCATGCAAACGGAAACGCGCGGGAATCGTTGCCGCAAACTCGACAAGCTTGTGGTCGAGCAGCGGCGGCCGCGCTTCGAGCGAATGCGCCATCGTCATCCGATCGACTTTGGTGAGGATGTCGAGCGGCAGGTAGTGATGGAGGTCGCGATACTGGATGGCGTCGAGCCACGCGCCTTCGCTGCTCCGGTCGGGTCGCAAAGCGACCCGACTGCTAGTGCTGGCCAGACGGTCCGCAATAGCGGACCGTCCCGGCGCGGCAGGGCCGCCCCTCGCGTCGTGCCGCGACACCTGCTCGAACGCGCCCCGCTGGAACAGGCTCGGCATCTCGTCCGCGTGGAACAGCGATTGCGCGTCGAGATACCGGTCTGTACCAGTCAGGGCGAGATGGCGCAGGAAGCGGCGCCCCTTCATCCCGTGCGGCATCAGCGCGCCAATCGCGCCGGCCGTCTTCTTCACCACGCCGGGCAAGCGGTCGTAGCTCCGCTCCCGGCCTTCGACGATGTACTTGTCGTAGCCGGCAAACAGCTCGTCGCCGCCGTCGCCGCTCAGCACGACCTTGACGTGTTCTGCGGCCAGCTTCGACACCATGTAAGTGGGGATCGCCGACGTATCGCCGAACGGCTCATCCAGATACCAGGTGAGATCCTCGACGATCTGCACCGCATCCGGCTTGAGCACCAGGTCGTAGTGATCGGTGCCGAACTGCTTCGCGACGGCTCGCGCGTGGGTCAGTTCGTCGAAGCCGGCCTCGGCGAAGCCGATCGAGAACGTCTTGAAGCGTCCTGCCGCAGGCTTGGCCATCATCGCGACGATCGCGCTCGAATCAATACCGCCGCTGAGGAAGGCGCCGACGGGCACGTCGCTGACCTGGTGGAGCACCACCGATTCATTCAGCATCGCCCGCAGCTGCTCCACCAGCTCGCCCTCGGTGGCCTTCTCGTTCGGTTCGAACGTGACGTCCCAGTAGCGCTGGATCTGGAGCGGCCGTCCCTGGCGTGCGATTGCCACCCGCGCCGGCTCCAGTTTCTTGACGCCGTCGACGATGCTCTGGTCGGCCGGGGTCGCCAGGTAGGTAAACAGGTGACCGACCGCCTGCCAGTTGAGCGAACGATCGACCCCCTCGATTTCCAGGATCGGCTTGAGCTCGGACGAGAAGAGCAGTTCGCCGTCGCGCTCGGCGTAATAGAGCGGCTTGATGCCCAGCCGGTCGCGCGCCAAAAGCATCTCGCGCTTCTTCGTGTCCCAGATGGCGAAGCCGAACATGCCGCGCAGGTGATCGACGCAGCCGGCGCCGTATTCCTCGTAAAGGTGAACGATCGTCTCGGTGTCGCTGTTGGTCCGGAAAGCGTGCCCACGCGCGATCAGGCGGCGGCGGAGCTCCTGGTAGTTGTAGATCTCGCCGTTGAACACGATCCACACCGACCCGTCTTCGTTCGACACCGGCTGATGGCCGTTGTCGAGGTCGATGATGCTGAGACGCCGCATGCCGATCGCCACACCGTCGCCAAGGTAGATGCCTTCGTCGTCGGGGCCGCGGTGGATCATGGCGCCGCACATGGCGCGGATCTCGTGCTCACGAACGGGGCGTTGGTTCCAGCGAACAATCCCGGCAATGCCACACACGAGCGTTCTCCTTATTCCTGAAGTGCCAGGGCAGGCTGCAGACGGGTCCGAAGCATCGGTCCGTATGAGAGCAGGGCGTAGGTACTGACGTAGACGGTGCCGCTGACGAGGAACGTGATCAGCGGATGCCACGCCACGTGGTGCTGCAACCAGACCACCGGGACGGCGGCGGCACCCGACAAGGCGGTGATGCGCAGCAGGCGGCCCCACGGCAGCGCCTCGCGCGGACCGACGTGCAGCAGCTGCGCGATCCGGATGACGCCCAGCCCCTTCGTCACGGCCATCGCCACGGCGGTGACGGCCACGGCGCCGAGCAGCCCGAACGTGTTCAGGAACCACCCGATCAGGCCGGCGACCACGACGAAGCGCACCAGGTTCATGACCAGGAGGAACCGCGTCTGGGCATACACGCGCAGCACCGCGTCCACGGCCAGGACGCCGGGCAGCATCGTCAGCACCCAGACCATGAAAATCGGAACGCTGCCGGCGTAAGTGTTCGTGAACAGGCCGACGATCAGCGACTGAGCGGCAATGACGAGGAACACCGTCAGCGGCACGAGCAGGAACGCCAGGTGCGAGACCGTGTCGTGCCAGAGCGCCAACGCCGCGCGCCCGCGCTCGGCGTCGGCCATGCGCACCATCAGCACGTTCACGGTCGAGGTGCAGATCAGATCGAACAGCGGAATCTGCAGGCAGCCGACCGCGTAGATCGCATACGTTGCGGCGTCGAACCGGCCGGCGACGACGTACTGGTGATAGTTGATGAGGACAACCTCGATCCCCACCGCCAGGGCGAAGGGCAGCGCGTAGCCGAGCTGCTGGCGCCACAGTGAGCGATCGACGCGGAAGTCACGGCCGAACTCGCGCCACAGCGCCACGAGCGTGACCAGGAGCCGCAGGCCGGCAAAAATCGTCGCGCCGATGAACACCGCGCGAATCGAGGCGAAGGTCAGCGCGGGGATGACGAACAGCACGGTGCGCGTGATGTCGGAAATCGCGTAGGCAATCGCTGCCCGCAGGTGCTGGTGGCGGGAGATCATCACGATCTCGAGCACGGTGGACGCGAGCGTAAACGTGAGGAAGAGGCCAAGCGGCACCACGTACCCCGCCAGTTCCGGCGTCAGCCAGCCTCCAATTGCCGTGCGCGCCAGATACAGCGCGGCCGTGCCAAGCAAGCCGGCCGCGGTGAGCATGACGACTGCGTTGGCCACGTACCGGCCGGTGTGCTGCGACTGCCGCGGGACGAAGTAGTAGAGGCTCTCCGCCATCCCGAGCTGGAGCACGCCGTAGAGCGTCGCGTAGATCAAAAAGAACTGTTTATACGTGCCGAACGTCGCCGGATCGAACAGGCGGGCGAGCACGATGCCGATGGCGAACGACGCCGCCAGTCCGATGCTGCGGCCAATCACCAGCAGGAGCGCGGGGCGCGACGTGCTATCCATTCGCCCTTCTCTCCGGGGATCGGGGATCGGGGACCGGGGATCGGGCTGCGACGGCAGCTTCTTCCGCGACGTGAATCCGGTTGCACTTGCGCGCCGGCGGCCACAGGTCCTGCGCCTGGCAATGGAGAATGGCCGGCGAGAATTCGCCGTCTCCGTCAACCGAGGACCCCTCCCACAACAGCAGGCGTTCTATCGTCAGCGCACGGTGGTGCTCGTCACCATGCTGGCAGGCGGTGTAGGCGAACTGGTATCCCGCCCTGGCCACCGCCTCGACCACGGCCGTGTTGAACTGGCCGCCGGGATAGGCGAAGTGCGCGACCGGCTGGCCCAACCGCGCCTCGAGCGCCTGCCGTGATCCCTGCAGCTCGTCGGCGATGACGTCGGGGGACTCTGCGGGCAGCGAGACGTGTCTTTTCGTATGTGAGCCGATGGTGAAGCCACCTCGCCGCATCGTCTCGAGCTCAGACCAGTCGAGTGTCCGGGGGATGTTGTAGAAGCCGTTGCCAACGCTCGCTTCGAGGCCGTCCATGAGGTTGCGGACCGACGTCATCGGCAGACCCGGCAACAGCGCCGACACGGTCAGCAGCGGTGTCCGGGTCGTGTCGCGCGTGATCGGCGCCGTCGGCAAGCCGAGCGCGCGCATCAGGCCCGACAGCTCGCGTCGCGGGTCGTCCCAGGTGGCGAAGGCCTTGGCGATCAGGTGATACAGCTTGTCGTGCACCTGCCAGAACGGGCGGCCGACCAGGTCGGTCACGACGAACACCGCCGCCGGGATCCCCTTGCGCTTCAGGATGGGAAACGCGTGCTCGTAGTTGTCGTGGTAGCCATCGTCGAACGTGATGGCCGCCACCGGCTGATCGAACGGTTCACCGCTGAGGATGTGGGCGCCGATCTCGTCGAGGCTGACGAAGCGGAAATGCCGGCCGACACAATCCAGATGACGCTCGAACATGGCCGCGCTCGTCAGCATGCTGCCCATCTCGGTGCTGGCCACGCCGGCGAAGTCATCGACCACCCGGTGATAGCCGAGCACGAGCGGCCGCTTCCGTCCGCGGGCCAGCGCCGCGGCGAATCCGTAGTCGTGGGCGCGCGAGATAGTGGAGGCGAGTGCCGCCTTCACGTGCCAGCGCCAGCGCGCGCTATGTGCGGGATACACGATGCTCTCCAGGGGTCAGCACGCGCCGGGCCAGCCGTCCGAGCCGGCGCCGGGCCTTCACGGCGAGCCGGTGAATCCGTCCGGCCGCGTGCGGTGGGAAAAGGTGAATGCGCCGCAGCGTCCTGGCGTCGCGGGCCCAGAGCGACTTGTAGCCTTCGGTGCCCCACAGCAGGTCGAAGGCCTCGGCGCCTTCGTCAATCGCCGCGCGAATGGTCAGCGCCATCAGCACGAGCCCGATGCTGTGCCGCGAGTGGCGGTCGTCGAAACCGTGCTGGTAGAAGTAGAACTGCCGGTTGTAGAAGAAGCCGTACATCACCGCGGCCATCTCGCCGTTGAGCCACAGCACGTACATCCGCAGCCAGCCGCGATCAAGCGCCCGGCGAGTCGCTTCTTCCTGGAAGGCGCGCACGGCCGGCGTGAAGAACGCCGACGACCCGCCCTGTTCCTTGAAGCGCTGCTGGTGGAACCCCGCAAGCGCCTCGAGCGCGCGCGCGCGGACCGTGTCGCTCGTCACCAGCTCGAACCGCGTCAACTGCTGTTCGATCCCCCGCAACCGGCGCCGCACGTTGGCGCGGTGCGCAGACCCCAACGTGGCGAGGTACGAATCCCAGGTGTGTCCTGTCAGCGGGATGCGCGGACAGACGCCGTCCGGAGTGCTCGACGACGCCCATCCTTCATCGCTCAGCCGCCCGGCCAGCCGCGCGCCGAGGGAGTCTTCGGGCAGGTGGTCGAGGCGGAGTGTCATCCGCTGGGTCTCGAGGAAGTCGGCGATCGCTCGAACCGCCTCGTCTTCGCGGCCGTCGCGGACGACGAGGTCGAGGTAATCGGAGCCGGCGTGGCCGGTGGCCAGGAACTCGATGGAGGAGAACCAGGGCATCGGGTGCGGCACAACGCGGAATGGCGCGACGGCGATCAGATCGTCACCCTCGCGAACCGCCAGGATGCGGAGCGCACTGTCGCCGGCGAGATGTGTCCACCAAGCGTGGATCCATTCCCAGGTCAGGAACGGTCCGTCGGCCGCGCTCGCCCGGAGCAGCGCGTTCCACTGCGGCCGGAGCATGGTCAGTCCCCAATTCGTATCCACGGCCTCCACGCGCAGCCCAGGCCCGGTTGCCGGAGGCGCCGCACGCATCGCCAGGGTGCCCGCGCCCATCACGCCACCCGCCTCTGTGACAGCGCGGAGACCTCGCGCGCGACGTGGGTGAGGTGCTTCGCGGTCAGATCCTGGTGAATCGGCAGTTCGAGCACGTGCCGGCGCAGGAAGCGGGCATCGGCTCCCATCTCACTGCCCGATTCCATGCTCTCGTTCCAGAATTCGAGGGCGTCGACGCCGCGCTGCTGCAGCGCGCGCGCGGCCGCGGCTTTGTCGTCGACGATGATCGGGAAGAACAGCGGGCACACGCCGTCGGGCAGCGATGGGAATACGCGTTCGACGGACGCGTCCAGCTGCGCGTCGAGCAGCCGGTAGTTCTCGATGCGGCGCCGCCGGATGTCGCTGAAGTCGAGCCGATCGAGCAGCCGCGCCGATAGGCCGGACATGGCCAGATCGACTTCGTCGAGGTTGAAGCCGATGTCGCCGACGTTCGCCCGCCGCACGTCCATCGCGCCCGCCGCGCGGCCCATGCCGCGCTTGACCACCTGGAGCGCCGCGCCCACACGATTGGCGCGTCCGCGAATGCGCTGCACCAGCAGTTCGGCGGTGCGCCCGAGCACCGATGCCGAGCCGGCATCCCGGAGGACGAGGCGCTGGAGTCCCTCGATTGGCGTGGTGTTCTGCACCAGCAGCGCGCCGTTCGGAAGCGGCAGCGTCTTGTAAAGACAGAAGACCGACCAGTCGCCGAGTGATCCGAGCGGCTGCCCGGAGGGCATCTCGCTGAGCAGCGACAGGGCGCAGTCTTCGACCAGCTGCATGCCGCGGCGGTGGCAGATGTCGAGGAGGGCCGGCATCGGCTGCGGCCAGCCGACGTAGTGAATCACGTAGAGCAGATGCGGGGTGTGGCGCGCGCACAGCTCCTCGACCCGCTGCGGATCCATCTGCATCCGCCGATCGACCGGGCAGTACTCGATTCGCGCGCCGGCGGCGCGCAGCGCCAGGATCTCGTTGCCGCTGCTGTAGTCGGGGGCCAGCACGGTCAGGCGCGGGTTCTGCGCGACCAGCGCGGTGAACAGGTGATAGATGGCGTTGCGCGCGCGGTAGAAGGGAAGCCGGCCGTCCACGTTGAACGGGAAGCAGGCGTCCCGCGTCGGCGCGGCCGGCCGCACGAAGTCGACCGCGGACAATCCCTGGTAGGTCGGCACGAAAGGGTTGGCTACGATCGCCATCGCTTCAACTCCGGCAGCCACTGGAACTTCACGGAATGTAAAAGCTGGGCTCGGATCGTGCCGCTGAAAACATAGAGCCAGTCGTGCCCGCGGCTCGTCGACGTCCATTCGAGCTTCCACGGTTCGGCGTCGCCGAGGAAATCCACCTCGGTCAGGCCGCGGCGGCAGGCATCCTCGATCGCGAACGATGTGAGGGTCTTGAACGGCGCGCCGGTCGCGAACTCGGGGTCGTACCCGGTCTTGAACAGGAACAGCCGGTTGTCGAACCGGGCGCCATACGACGTGGCAATCCGGCGGTCGCCGACCTTGAGGAACAGCAGTTCGAGCCAGCCGGCGTCCGTTCCCCGTTCAATCAACGAGGTGTAGAAACGCTGGACCGCCGGATCGGAGGCGATCGCCGTGCCCGCGTCGCTTTTCCATCCCGAGCTTTCCAGGCGCCACGCGTCTTCCGCCGCGGCGGCAATCGACGCCCGGCCGGTGAGCACTTCGAGCGACACCGGACCGATTTCCGAGAGGCGCGACAACCGGTTGCGCAGGTTCGACCGGAACTTCGCGGGCAACGTCTGGAGATAGGCGTCCCAGCTGCCGGTGATCGCCAGGTACGGTGAATCGCTGCTCCGCCAGGCACCGGTGCGCAAGCGCTCGCCGGCGGCAAAGGTCCTGAACATTTCCTGCGTCGCCGAGCCTCGTTCGAGCTGGCTGAGAAGGAGGACGTCCCAGCGCTCGCGGTCGGTCCGGAGCGCCGTCCAGATCGCCTGATACGAAGCGTCCGCGTCGCCGGCGATGATCATGTCGGTGCGCGGCGTATGGTCGTTGTGGATGAACCGCACCTGCCGCGCGGGAATCCCGTACATCGTTACTGTCTCGCGCATCAGCGGCGCAATCGCCGTAATGCGGCCGTTGGCGCGGACGACCTGAATGTAGAGCCGGGCAGCCGGCGTCTGGAATGCGTCCCACCAGGTGCGTACCCATTCGTGACGCAGGAACGGATGCGGCACCCGGGCGCGGGTCACGGCGTCATTCCATTCGCCGTCGAGGGCGACGAACGCGTCGTAATCGCTGACGACTTCGACGGTATGCGCCTCGCTCCGCGCGACTGGCCTGGCGCTCACCGACGCCGTGTCCCCCTTCAGCCGGACGGTGGCATCGATGGCGTGTGTGTTCGCCAGCATCACGCGGTCCTCGGCAGCGGCGTGCGCTGTTTACGCGCCAGCAGCTCGGCGTACAGGTCCTGGGTGGACTGAACCATTCGATCCACCGAGAAGCGGTCCTTAATCAGGGTCCGGGCCGACTGCCCGAGCCGCTGGGCGAACGACGGGTTGTCCAGCAGCCGGCCGACGGCGTCGGCAATCGCGCGCGAATCGCCGGGCGCGACCAGCAGGCCCGTCTGCTCGTGATCGAGCGCTTCGGGGGTGCCGCCCACCCGGGTCGCGACCGTCGGTGCGCCGGCGCCCATCGATTCGAGCAGCACGTTCGACAGCGCTTCATTGAGCGAAGGCATCACCGACACGTTGATGCTCGAAAGCAGCGCGGGCACATCCGATCGGCGGCCGGTGAAGATCACCCGATCGCCCACGCCCAGCCGGTCGGCGAGCTCCTTCAGTTCGCCGAGGTAGGGCACTTCCATCGGGCTGGTCTCGCCGACGATCAGGAACCGGGCGTCGGGATAGCGCGGCTTCAGCATCGCCGCCGCTTCGAGCAGGTTCTCGAGCCCCTTCAAAGGCGTCAGGCGTGAAACCACGGCGACCAGCGGCGTATCCGGTGCGAGGCCAAGCTCACGGCGGATCAGATTCGGCTCGGCCGGGCCGTTGAGCGCGGCGAGGTCCACGCCGTTGCGGATCACGACGATCTTCGAGGCGTCGTAGCCTTCGCCGATCAACCAGTCCTTGACCGCGGCGGCGTTGATGAGCACGCAGTCGGCGAACTGACAGGCGTAGCGCTGCACCCGCTTCTGCATCGCCGTGAGGTAGGGGGCGCAGTCACGAATCGACGCGATCACCACTGGCGCCGCGAGACGGGCCGGCGGCACGGCGAAGACGTTGCCGTAGAAGTTGTAGGCGTGGACGATCTTGATCCCGCGGCGGGCGATGTGCCGCACGAGCCGCGCCTGCTGCCCCAGCGCCTGGACGCTCCGGAACGTGGCCACCTGGTATTCCGACAGCGGAATGTGGCGTTCCGCCAGTTCCTGCACGAACGGGCCCCAGCGGCGCAGGCAGGCAAACTCGAGATCGAAACGGGCTGGATCGAGCCGCCGGCTGAGCGTCATGAACTGCGTCTCGGTGCCGCCGCACATCAGCGTCGGCACGACCTTGAGAATCCGGGCGCTGGTCACACCGACCCCGCCGTCCCTCACGATGCGCTCCCCGCGGCGGGAACGAGAACGTGCTCCGCGTGCCAGATGTTGCGCAATGCCACGGCAAGACCGCCAATGCTGAAGAAATAGAACTGGTAAGCGATGGGATGAAACATGGCCGCTACGAAGAAGGCGACGAGCGACACCTGGACCCCGGCTGCGAGCAGCGTCAGGTCCCGGTGCGCGGGTTCACGGGCCGAGCGCTTTTCAACCGCGCGCGCGGTGCGGTAACAGAGCAGATGCAGCCAGGCAAACAGCAGTACCCCCGGAACGCCGAGGTCGACGGCGTACTGCAGGTAAGCGTTGTGCACCTGGGTCCAGTCGTCGCCGCGCTGCGCGTTCATCGCCAGGATGTCCTGGCCGATGCCGACGCCGATCACCGGGTTCTTGGCGACGACTTCGACGGCGGCCTGGATGTCGCGCCACCGCCCCTGGGCGGAGCCGGTCGCGTCCGCCTCGATGTTGGTGATGGTGCTGAGCCGCTCGACATATCCCTGGGGCAGCATCGGCGGCACGCACACCGCGAGCAGCAGCAGCCCGAACGCGGCGCCCGGCGCCTTGCGGCGGGCGAGGACCGCCAGGAACATCACGAACGACGCGGCCAGGGTCATGAACCCGGCGCGGGAAAAGGTCAGAACGATCGCGGCGATCGCAATCAGCATCGCCCCGAGCGCCACCAGCCGCCAGACCCCGCGCGAGATGAACACCAGGACCCCGGCAAGCGGGACGATCAGGTTCAGCATCAGCGCCAGGTCATTCGGGTTGCCGGTCAGCCCGGAGCCGCCCTCACCCACGTAGCCTTCGATGCGATAAAAGCCCCTGACCCCGGTCGACAGCACGTCGCCTGACAGGTAGTTGTAGATGCCGGTCAACGCCAATGGAATCGAGCACAGCACCAGCGTCCAGGCCAGGAGGCGGAGCCGTTCCGTGCTGGTGATGATCGTCCCGAGCAGCCAGAAGAACGCCACCGCCTTCAGGTAGTTGTCGGTCAGCACCCGCACGCTGCCGCCGGGCCAGATCGAGAGCGGAAGCGTCAACACCGCCCAGGCCACCAGCATCAGCACGATGCCGATCTCCGGCGACATCGGCGTGATCGGCTGACGCCGGATGGTCCGCTCGGCCACGTGCGCGGCCATGGCGAGGCCGGCCGCGAGAAACGCGATGCGGACGACCTTCAAGGCGGGCAGCCACGCCTGCGGCGACAACAGAAGGATTGCCGTGAACGCCACCAGCGACCAGAACGCCACGCTGCCGCCCGAGTCGGTCGCGACTCGGCTGCCGGCAGCGCTCGGCTGTTTCAGGCTAGGGGGCTTCCACCAGGTCGCTTCGAGGTGTGACACGGCGTCCTGCTGTTACTGCTGGCCGGCCGAGGGCCGGGCGGCGCTGGAGTTGGCGAGCCAGGGCATGTAAGCGGCGACGTCGTCGCGCCGGCGCGGCGTCGCCGGCACCAGTTCGCTGCGGGTCGGCGACGGCCGCCGCACTTCGCTCGCGCCCTGCCCGAAGATGATGATCCCGACGGTTTCGAACAGGATGCGCGCGTCGAGCCAGAGCGACCGGTTCTTGATGTAGAACAGGTCGTAGCGCATCTTCTCGGTCTCTTCCTCGAGGTTGTTCGCGTAGCCGTAGCGCACCTGCGCCCAGCCGGTCACACCGGGGCGCACGCTGTTCCGCAGCCCGTAGTACGCAATGTCGTCGACGAAGACGGCGTGATTCGAGGTCGGATGCGGACGCGGTCCGATCAGGTTCATCTCGCCGCGCAGCACGTTGACGAGCTGCGGCAGCTCGTCGAGGCGGAAGCGCCGCAGCCAGCGCCCGATTGGCGTAATCCGGTCGAGGTTGTCCAGCACCCATTCCGATCGCGCCTCGGTTGCCGGGTACATCGTGCGGAACTTGACCAGCCCGAACGGCCGGCCGTCGCGGCCGGCGCGCTGCTGGATGAAGAGCACCGGGCCGCGCGAGTCGATCTTGATCGCAAGGGCGAGCGCAGCCAGCAGCGGCGCCACCAGCACCAGGCCGATTGCCGCCACCACCATGCTGACGATCCGGGCAACGATCTCGGCCATGCCGTGGTTCCGGAAGCCCTTCGACATGATCAGCACGCTCGGCCGCAGCGCCTCGATCGCAATCTTGCCTGTCAGCCGCTCGTAGAAGTCGATGGCGTCCTCCACCACGATGCCGCGCACGCGCGACTCGAGCAGCGGCTGCAGCGGCAGCCGCTCACGGCGGTCGGCGACGGCGACGACGATGCGCGACGGCTGCACGCGCTGGGTGATCTCGGTCAGTTGGTCGCAGGCGCCGAGCCAGCGCACCGCCTCGGGGCTGTCCGCATCGGGCTCTTCGTCGCTGACGATGCCGGTCACCGCGTAACGCGGCGATCGCGGCGCCTCGATCTCCTCGATCAGCTTCCACGCCATCGGGCCGGAGCCAAGGATCAGCACGCGCGCCGCCTTCGGCCGGATTTCGCGCGCCACCAGGCGCGCGACCGCGACCGCTGCCACCACGAGGATCAGCGACGACAGGTAGGGGAGTTCCGTGACCGGATAGACGACCTGCCACCCCACGAGGAGCAGCGGCGCCAGATCGACGGTGGTTGAAAGCCTGGGCACCATGGGAATGGGTCTCTTTTCTGTGGCCTCGTTACGCTTCGCTGGCGACCCGCGACACGTCCGGGAAGTACTCGCGGTAATAGGCGTTGTAGTAGCCGAACATCGGCCGCTGATCGCGGTTGAAGACGATGCCGAGCACCTTCGACGGCTCGAGCATGTTCAGCGCCTCACCGAGCAGCTTGCGCGGCGTCTGGTTCGCCGACACCACCATCAGCACGCCGTCGACCGACTTGGCGAGCAGCGCCGAGTCGAACACCGGCAGCAGAGGCGGCGTGTCGAGGACGATGTAGCCGTAGCGCTCCCGCGCCTGCTGAATGAAGGCATCGAGGCGCGGCGACCGCAGGATCTGACTGATTCCCCCGCGCACCGTCCCGGCCGGAATGACGTCGAGGTTGAAGGTGCCCACCGGCTGCACCACGTCGGCGAGCCCGAGCTTCCCCCCCAGCGCGTCGGCGAGCCCGGTCCGCGCATCGGCCAGCCCGAGCTGCCGTGCCACGGTCGGACGCCGCAGATCCGCGTCGATCAGCAGGACCCGTTCGTCGCCGCCGCGCGCCAGCGCGCCCGCCAGGTTGATGGCCGTCACGGTCTTGCCGTCGCCGGCCGCCGGGCTGGTCACGGCCAGGACCTTGAGGTCCCGCGCGCGCCCCAGTCGTTCAACCGTGAGACGCAGGCCTTGATATTGCTCCGCCGCGAACGAGGCGGGGGCCGTCAGGCTGACCAGGTGGGTATCGAGTTTCGCCATTACATGCACCTCAGAATGCGATCAAGCGGACCAGCTGGGCGTTGCCGCTGGCGAGATAGGCGGCCGACGACGCCACCAGCGCGATGAGCACCAGTGCGGACACCGTGGCGAGCGCCGCGCGCACGCGGCGGCCGGCCGGCATCGGACCGATCGGGGGAATCGAGACCAGCACCGGCACGGTGGTGAAGTCGCGGAGCTCGTCGACCGAATGGAACGCGGTGTCGAACTGTTCACGCGTCATCACCGCGCCGGCGGCGGCGGCGAAGGCAAGCAGCAGTCCCATGATCAGGAGCCGGACCCGGTTGGGCGCCGCCGGGCCCTCGGGCGGCAGCGCCGGCTCGAGAATGCGGAAGCGCTCGCCGGCGCGGTCGGTTTCCATGCTCGTGGTCAGCTGGGCCTCGTCGTAGCGCTTGAGCAGCGAGTCGTAGAGGTCCTTGGCGGCCGACCAGTCGCGGGTGATCGACTGATACTCCTGCATCCGCTGCGGTGAGCTCTCGAGCCGCTGCTCGAAGCCGCCGATCGCCTGCCGGATGCCCGCTTCCTCCTGGCGAAGCTTCACCAGCTCCGCGTCCATCGCCTCCATCGTCCGGCGGCGCAGCTGGGGCGCCGGCGCCGACGCGTCCTGGGTGGCCGCAGCCTGGGCCGCGGCTTCGGCCTGCTGGCGGCGCTGCTTTTCGGCGGCAAGCGCCTGCTGGTTTTCACGTTCCATGGCCGCCAGCTGCTCACGCAGGCGAACCACGTCCGGATGCTTGTCGGTGAACTGTGTCTCCGCCTGCGACAGCTTCTGTTTCTGTTCGTCAATCTTCTTCAGCCGCTCGATCGCCTCGGGCGGGAGCTCGTCGCCGGGCGTGGCGCTGGCGACGATGGTGCCGTCGCGCAGGCCGTCGAGCAGCTTGTCGCGCTGCTCGATGATGCGGATCTGCTGCTCGCCGTTCAGCCGGAGCTGCGTGTTCAGGCGCTCGAGGGTCGCGAGGTTGACGCCGACCTGCTCGGGCAGCTGGCCGGTGTAGCGGGTCGTGTAGTCGCGCAGCGCCGCCTCGTGCCGATCGAGCTGGCGCTTGGCGTCCGCCAGCTGTCCACGCAGGAACTCGCTGGTGCGCGTCGCCTCGTCCGACCGCATCCGGTCGTTCTGCTGCACGTAGAAGGCGGCCACCGCGTTGGTGACGTCGGCGACCTTCTCGGGCGAATCGCCGGTGTAGCTGAGCGTGAACGACACCGTCTTGGTGCGGCCGCTGACCTGTTCCGGTCCGGCCGGCTCGACCAGGATGTCGTTGCGCGCCTGCGTCAGCACTTCCTCGAGCCCGGCCTGCTTCCGCATCTCCGGGTAGAGATCGAAGCGGTTGATCAGCTCGATCAGCTTGTCGCGGCTGAGAATCTCCTGCTTGATGACATAGAGACGGCTCTCGAGCTCGCCGCTCACCGGCGCCTTGACGATCGACTCGGAAATCGAGCGCTCCACCAGGACCAGCGCCGACGAGCGATACAGGTCGGGCAGGTAAAGGGCGAAGGAGATCGCCGCGCCGAGCACCATCGCGAAGACCGCGACGGCCAGCAACATGCGGCGCCGGAAAATTTCGACGACTCGAAGCGTCAGCGAGTCGTCGGAACTGGTAGACAGCGGGTCTCGGGACATTTGAACGCGTCTCCTCAGGGAACCACGATGATGTCGCCGGGGCGCACGTAGAAGTTGTCCTGCTCGGACCCTTCGGCGACCTTGCGATAGTTAAACGGGATGCGGGTGGTCTCCGTGCCGGTCTGGCGCATCACCACGATCCGCCCGCGATCGGCGAACTCGGTCAGCCCCTGGGCGCGGGCGATCAGCTCCAGCACCGTGGCGGAACTCTTGACCTCGTAGTGACCCGGCATGCGCACCGCGCCGAGAACCGCCACCTTCACGCTGTGAACTTCGCGGACCATCACCGAGACTTCCGGCGACGGCACGTACTCGGCCAGGCGCTGGGTAATCGCCTGCCGTAGTTCGACCGCGGTCAGTCCGGCGGCCTGGATGTCGTTGACCAGCGGCAGCGAGATCATGCCGTCGGGCCGCACCGGCACCACGCGACTGAGTTCCTCGTTCTTCCAGACCTGCACGTCGAGGACGTCCTCGGGGCCGATGCGGAAGGCGGTGGCCGACTCGACGACTCTCGCCGGCGCGGCGGGCGCTGCCGGAGCGGCGTTCGTTGCGGTCGTCTCCGGTGTTGTGGCGGCCGGGGCTGCGTCCGGTGTGGCGGTGGTCTCCCCGACGTTGCCGGCGGTGGACACCACTCCGGGCGGGGCAGTGATATCCGCCAGCGGCGCCGAGGTCCTCCCGGCGCACCCTGCCATCAACAGGCAGGCGGTAGTGATTGCGAGCGGCCGAACGGTCATCGTGATACTCCCTTTGCACGGGCCGCCTCGTCTGGCGGCAGAATCGAGCGGCTGTAACGCGGCGCGACGGTCAGACTTACGCGAAACACGTGCCGCAGAATCTGGTCGTCGAAGCGAATCGGTTGGTCGTCGAGGACGATGCGATTTCTGATCAAGCCGTCCTGGTAGTCGAGGCCGTAAGAGGCGGCAACCGTGTAGAGACCGCCCGGCGTCCACGACAGACCCAGCGTGCTGCGATAGTTGGTGCTCTCGCGCGCGTCGAGGGTGGTGACGTCCGAGGCGCCCGCGTGCGCACTGAGCTCGAAGCGGCGGGTCAGCGGCCAGGCCGACCGCATGGTGACGCTGTCGGCGCGCACCGGTCCGATGACACCGAGAATGATGGTTTCACCGTGCCAGTAATCCACCGCCAGCCGGATCCGGTTGGTCGTGCGGGTAAACGCCGCGTTCGCTTCCGGGGTGATCCCGCCATACGACGTCACCTTCGGGCCGGCGAACAGGCTGAGGCGCGTCGACGGGCCGATCTCCCGGTTCCAGCCGACGACGATCCCCTGCGAAGTGTGATTGGCGATGTGGTCGACGAAGTAGCGGCCGACGACTCCGGCACTGAGCGTCGTCTTGGTCGTCACTTCCCGCGACAGCATCGCGCGGCCGATGTGCATCGTTCCGCGCTCGCCGTCGATCAGGCTCTCGGTCGTCCAGTCGTAGCCGGCGGTCATTGAGGTTCGCGTATTGAAGCGGTGCGCGTAGGTCGGGTTGACCTCGAAGCGTTCCGCCTGACGGCGTTCGCCGAGGATACCGCTGTCCATGTCGATCTCGCCGGGCGTTTCGCTGCGGTCGTACCGCGAGGCGAAGCCGAGCGTGGTAAACGGCGTGCTGCGGAAGGCGATTTCTCCGAGCGCATGGCGGCGGGCATCAAAGGTGTTCAGCGTCGCGAAGTTCGAGCGCTGGGCGTCGAACGAGTAGAGGCCCAGCAACTTGAGCCGAGGGTGCTCGTAGCTCCCCTCCATGCTGGGACGGAGCTGCAGCAGCTGACCGGCGCTGCCGTTCACCCGCGCGTAGATGTTGTCGTCGTAGACGGTAAAGAGCGACACCGAAGGGATCAGCTCCATCCGCGCCTGCGCGGATGCAGGGATGGGAAGGATGAGGGCGCCGATGGACAGGAGTAAGGCCGTTGTCGCTTGAGCTCTTGTCACGGCTCGGCTCAAGTGCAATAACTGTTCACATGTGGCACGGCGAATGAGAACCCGCGAAAAATGCTCAAAAACGGCCGGTTTGTGCGCGTTTCTGGCGGGGCCGCGTGGATTGGCACGAATGTTCTGCGCGACGCCGAGGTTCCACTGCGCTTCCAGAAAGTCCTGACCGGCGGGCCACTCTAGACCGTCGAGAACGGCAGAGCCCGGGGAGTCGGGACAGTCGTGGCTGAATGGGGAAAAAGGCGAGCGACGGCTAGCGGGGCCGGGAGTCACCCGACTCCTGCGCCGCAAAGCGCTGCCACAGCCGCTGAAGACCGAGCCGGACCACCCGTGTGGCTGTGGCCCGTGGTCCTGGTGCAAAGAGAAATACTCGCTTCTGCGGGATGAACGCGGATGACCAGTGTTTCTTGTAATCGTGCGCCCCGTGGGAGACGACGCGTACCACGCCCAGCGCGGCAAGCTGCCGCAGCGCCTCCTGCATCAGGAAGGCGCCCGGGGACACCTTGGCAAACGACTCGTCGTACGCCAGGGTGATGTCGTAGAAGCAGCCTCGTTCCACGACACCGAGAATGAATGCGGCATCGCGGCCGCCAATGGTCAGGATCGGCAGGCTGAGACAGCCGCGGGCGTTGAACCGCCGCGCGACGTCGGCGAGGAAGTTCCGGTGGCAGTCGGCCAGCCGCTGGCCCGCGAGCTTGTAACTGGCCTCGTTGATCGCGATCATCCGTTGAATCGCGGTCTCAATCGTGTCGCGGCCCTGCTGCAGCTGCACGCCGTCGACGGTAAAACCCGCGGCGGCGATCTTGTTGGCCTTCTGCTGCAGATTGCGCCGGTAATGACCGCTCAGACGCGCCCTGTACGCCTCGTAGCCGCCGTGCAGATCGACGACGGCGAAGGCGTGGTCCTCCATCTGCATGGCCAGCCGGTGGCGGTTGGCGGCCTGTTGCAGCGACGCCAGCCGTCTCGACGCGGGATGGAAGCCGTTGAGACAGAGGACGTCGAAACCGACCCCCTCGTATGCCAGTCCATCGAGCAATCCGCCGATCAGTTCCGATTCGTCGTCTTCGATCAGGAATTCGCCCGCGATCGAGTCGGTCGGCGCGAAGTCGATGCGTGTGACCGGAATCCGGCCAACCGTGCCGGGCCTGACCGTCAGCGGGGCGAGGCCCGCCAGGTCCGAACCGCGCCACGCCAGGCCGATGAGCGGAATGCCGCCGTAGTCGCCGGCGTAGTGGCGATACCAGGTCGCGAGGAAATCAAAGGACGTAACGTGGGACCGGTCCCTGACCTTTGCTTCAAGACTGCGCCACGCCGGCTCGATGCGATCGAGCGCGGCGAGATCCCGGACCCACTCGACCCGGTCGATGTCGCACACCGTGCGGGCGGTCGCGGTCGCGGCCATCTCAATGCCGTGTTTCTTCCCCTCGCGGGTCGGAAGGTCCTCCCCGCCAGCTCACCACGGGGCGCGAGGTTGCTTGTTTCTTGAGGGTGTCCGCGTCGACCGCGTGGGTGGGATAACAGGCGGCACCCAGGGAAATGCGGAGCGGGGCGGGGAAGTCGTAGCTGTCGATCCGCTGGACCACCCGATCGATCACTTTCTGCGAATTCTCGAAGTCGGCGTCGAGCAGCGCCACCGACAGCGTGCCGTTCTGCGCCATGCCGATCAGGTCGGTGTGGCGAACTTCGTGGCCGACGATCTGGGCCACTTCGCCGACCGTGCCCGGGTCGGCGGTCACGGTCATGCCGTCCCACTCGCGCCGCGTCTCGAGGACGACAAGCGTGAGGAAATTCTGCGACCGGACTGCCTGCTTCAACTCGCCATCGAGGACGAAGTCGAAGGCGTGCGGCGTCAGCAGCCGGGTGCCCTGTTCGAAGAACTGGTCGCTCACTGGAGGGTCACCACTACGAAGCCTTGTCCAGGCCGTTCTCCTTGATCTTGTAGAGGAGCGCCTTGTAGCTGATGCCGAGAATTTCCGCGGCTTCCTTCCGGTTCCAGCGCGTGCGCGTCAGCATGCGCAGGATGAGGTCACGCTCGGCCTCGCGCGCCGCGGAGCGGGCGATGTCCTTCAGCGACACGCTGCCGGCGGCGGTCGCCGTCGGCGGTGGCCCCGCCACACGTTCCACCGCGGCCGGTGGAGCAGGGGGCGGGGCCATCTGAGCGGGCGCGGACGGTGGAACGGCCGGACGCGGCGCCGGAGGAGAAGCGTGCGAACGGAGCGGGAAGAGCGACGACGGCTGCTGCAGCTCGGTGAGGATCGCCGATTCGCTGCCGAGCACCACCATCCGCTTGATCATGTTTTCGAGCTGCCGCACGTTGCCCGGCCAGTCGTACTCCATGAAACGTCGTGACAGCTCGCCGCTCACGGCGGCCATCGGCTTGTTGTATTGCACCGAGTATTTCTTCAGGAAGTGATCGGTGAGGAACGGGATCTCCTCGCGCCGGTCACGAAGCGGCGGCAGGGCGATGGCGACCACGTTGAGGCGGAAGTAGAGATCTTCGCGGAACTGCCCCTGCGCCACCGCGGTTTCGAGATCGCGGTTGGTCGCGGTGATCACGCGCACATCCACCTGGACGTCGTTCTTGCCGCCGAGCCGTGAGAACTCGCCGTCCTGGAGCACCTGCAGCAGCTTGGCCTGCAGCGGGAAGCTCATGTCGCCGATTTCATCGAGGAACATCGTCCCGTGGTTGGCGAACTCGAACTTGCCCGGCTTGTGCTGGATCGCGCCGGTGAAGGCGCCCTTCTCGAAGCCGAACA
>Ga0079218_10000060_pt1 | contig 20990 bp, 14 predicted proteins | sample NCCompost_FD_77181 | JGI IMG/M metagenome (GOLD analysis project Ga0079218, IMG submission 77181) | Agricultural soil microbial communities from Utah to study Nitrogen management - NC Compost | ecosystem: Environmental > Terrestrial > Soil > Agricultural land | place: USA: Utah | collected... | reverse complement strand
GTGGCGCGGGTGACCCCGGCCAACGTCAACGCGCTGCTCGCCGAGCACGGATACGATGTCGACGTCGACGTGCTGTCCATCGATGTCGACAGCTACGACTACTGGATTCTCGAAGCGCTGACGGTGAGCCCGCGCATCCTGGTGCTCGAATACAACGCGCTCTACGGCGCCGAGCGCAGGGTCACGATTCCGCCCGACCAGCCGCTCGAATCGACGCCGAAGGGGTACAACGGCGCCTCGCTGGCGGCACTGACCGCTCTGGCGAGCACGAAGGGATACCGTCTCGTGACGTGCGAGAACGCCGGGGTCAACGCGTTCTATCTGCGCGCCGACGTGGCACCCGAGGTGCCGGCAGTCACGCCCCTGCAGGCGTTCAAGCCGCTGCGCAGCCGCGTCGAGATCGACGACGTCGAGATCGCGACCGACATCTACGCCAGTGCCGCCAAGCTCAAGCTGCCGCTGGTGGAGGTCTAGCTGGCGCCCGATCGTGCCGTGCGCGCCTTTCGGGCCCGGTGCTCCTCGAGACGCTCGTCTTTCAACCGCCGGTGTTCCTGCTTGATCCGTCGCACCCGTTCGGCGGCGGCGCGCGCCAACGGTGTGAACAGCGGCCGGGCCCAGACCGTCCACGCCGGCGCGGGCGCGGCGGCCGGGGCCGGATCGTGCACCAGGGTTTCGAGCGCGTCGACGAAACAGCTGGTCGCGGAGACGTCTGGGCGGCCGGGGCGTACGAACATGCGCACGAATCGGCGGCTGCGCTCGGGATCGGGGTCGCGTCCTTCGAGCCCGGCCGCGAGCTCGTCGGCGTGCGACTCGAACGAGCGGGCGGCGTGCAGCAGCGCGTCGGGCCCGTCGAGCAGGTAATGGAAGTGCACCGTGCCTTCCTGGCTGTCGCGGAACTCGGGTCGCAACACGGTATAGACAGGCCGGTCGAGAATGGCGGCTTCGATCATCGCGCTCGTATTCAGGCCGACGACCGCGGCCGCGTGGTACAGGGAATCGTAGTAGTCGCCCTTCGAGGCCACATCCACGGGCACGGCGCCCAGTGGCGGCCAGCACACGACGCGCTCGAGTCCGGCGAGCGACACGCCGTCCCATTCGCCGCCGCGCTTGAAGTGCGGCCTGATGAGGATGTTGCAGTCGCGAAGCACGGCGTGATGACTCTGGCGCAGATGGCGGACCCACGGCTCGACGAACCGGGGCTCGGGCGGGCTGCCTTCGAGCAGTGCCGAGCAGACGTAGAGCACGATCGGCCGGTCCGGGCGCAAGCCGGCGCGCGCGCAGAACTCCTCGCGCGTCGTCGAGGGGCGCCGCTCGAACCAGTCGTCGAACACCTGGGCGCCGGTCACCACGACACGCGAGGCATCGATCTCGTGCAGCTCGGACACCTCGCGGCGCTGGGTGTCGTTCCAGACCGCGATCGCCTGCGGCGCGAACGTCAGCTCGCCTTTGCTCGACAGGTTGTCCCAGCTGGCGACGGCGAACAGGTTGCGGATGCCGAGCTCGATTGCGGCGCGCGCGAGATCCAGTTGCGTCGTCTTGAGCACGACGAGCGGCGTCGTGACGACGACGTCGGGGCGCATCTCGCGCAGGTACGGGTGGAACGCCGCGGGCGTCCGCGTGGCGCGTTCGAGCTGATCGATCACTCGGGCCAGCAGGCGGCGTCCGCGGCGCCCGAGCACCGATTCGGCGAGGACGATGGTCAGCCGTGGCGCCCGGCTGCGTGCGCGCTCGAGCAGCGCGGGCATGCCGCGGTACATCGGGTCGAGAAAGCGCAGGTAGAAGCGCGCCTGGCGGAAACGAGTCGTCAGCTCGAACCAGGGATCGCTCGCCAGCGATGGCATGAGCGACAGGTGGATGCGCGGGTTCTCCTCGGCCAGGCGCATGACCGACGGCGGCCAGGAGCTCTTCTCCGGACGTTCGGTGACCAGCGACACGTCATGTCCGCGCGAGACCAGCATCCGGAGCACCGACTCGTAGTGGCGCACATACGACGGATTCCGTACGGAAAAGAGAACGTGCAAGCCCCCGTAGTGTACCCCCGGTGAAGATCCTCTTCTCGACGAGCAGCTACGGCTTCCTGCGCAACTTCCAGTCGTCCATCGGGCGGCTGGCAGAGCAGGGGCACCATGTCCACCTGCTCGCGGAGCGCAGCGACACGGTGGACGGCCAGAAAATGGCCGACGCGCTCGTCGCCGAGCACCCCGAGAAGGTCACGGCGAGCTTCCTGCGCTCGAGCCGCCACCGTCTCTGGTACACGCTCGGCACCGGCCTGCGCGCCTCGCTCGACTACTGGCGTTATCTCGACGCGCGCTGGGACGACTCGCCGAAGCTGCGTGCGCGCGCCGGATCGATGGCACCGGCTTTCGCGCGCCGGCTCCCGCACTGGCCCATCGTCGGTTCGCGCGGCAGCCTGGCCGTGCTGGCGCGCGTGTTCCACGCGATCGACCGGCGACTGCCGCCGCCGCCCGAAGTCGCCGAGCTGTTCGAGCGAGAGCGGCCCGACCTGCTGCTCCTCACACCGCTCCTGTACTTCCGATCGCACCAGGTCGACCACGTGCGCTACGCGCGCTCGCGTGGCATCAAGAGCATCGTCGGCATCGGCAGCTGGGACCACCTGACGACCAAGGGGCTGATCCACGAGGTGCCCGACCGCGTGCTGGTGTGGAACGAGGCGCAGAAACAGGAGGCGATCGACCTGCACGGCGTGCCGGGCGAGCGCGTGGTCGTCACCGGCTCGCAGGCCTACGACCACTGGTTCGAGATGGCACCGTCGGCCGATCGCGCCTCCTTCTGCGCGCGGGTCGGTCTCGATCCGGCACGGCCGATTCTGCTGTATCTCTGCTCGTCGTCGTTCATTGCACCGTACGAGGCCGGCTTCGTGCGCGCGTGGGTCGCCGCGATCCGCGCCAGCAGCGATCCGTGGGTGCGCAGCGCAGGGCTGCTCGTGCGGCCCCACCCGCAGAACGCCGAGCAGTGGCAGACGGTCGAGCTGGCGTCCGAGTTCGAGAACGTGTCGGTGTGGCCGAAGGCGGGCATGAACCCGATCGGCGGCGCCGCCCGGCACGAGTACTTCGACTCGATGTATCACGCCGAGGCCGTGATGGGCGTGAACACGAGCGGCATGATCGAGTCGGGCATCATCGGGCGCCCTGTCTACGCGGTGCAGGTCGCCGAGTTCGCCGCGACGCAGGACGGCACGCTGCACTTCCAGCATCTGAAGAACGTGGACGGCGGCTTGCTGCACCTGGCCGGCACGCTCGACGAGCACGTGGCGCAGCTCACCCGCCTGCCGCTCGAAGGCGAGGCCGGGCGTCGGCGCGCCCGCCGGTTCATCGGCGGTTTCGTGCGCCCGCATGGGCTCGACGTGGCGGCCACGCCGCGCGTCGTCGCGGCGATCGAAGACTTTGCCGCGGCCCCGGCGCTGGCGCCCCTGTCGCCGCCTGTCGGGTCGAGGGTGATGCGGATCGGACTGGCCCCGATCGCCATCGGGCTCACGCTGACCAGCATGGATCCGGTGAAGCGGCGCGCGGTGATCCTCCACTGGACGCGGCCCGCCCGTCTGTTCGCACGCGGTGTCTTCGGCCGGCTGGTCTACCTGGCGCGGCTGATTCGACGCCTGCCGCGGCTGGCGATCCGCCTGGCCGTTGGGGCCGTGCGTCTGCTCCTCGTGCGCCCCGTCCGCTGGGCCCGGCACCGCGCCAAGACGGCGCTGCACGCGTTTCTCGTCTGGCGGAAAGGCGAGACGAGCGAAACCGGGGAGGCCGGCTGACGTCGATGCGCCTGCTGTTCTCGATGCGGCATCTCGGCTCGTTGCGGATGTACGACTCCGTCCTGCGGCAGCTCGCGGCGCGCGGTCACTCGATCGACATCCTCGCCAAGCGCCGCGACGTGCCCGGCGCGGCCGCCGCGCCGGAAACCGTGCTGGCCGACGTACCGCAGATCCGGTGGATATGGGAGGACACGCACGTCACGCCGTGGGTGGACCTGGCGGCCGCGCTTCGCATCTGGCTCGACTACCTGCGCTATCGCGGCCCGCGGTACGCCGGGGCGCCGCGGCTGGCGGAGCGCGTGGCCGAGCGGGTGCCGGCCGTGCTGCTGCGGGTGTCCAACTGGCCGCTCCTTGGCGCGCCCGGTGGTTTGCGGCTCCTGACGACGGTGCTGCGCATGGTGGAACGGGCGCTGCCGCGCCAGCCGGAGCTCGACGCGCTGATGCGGGAGCACCGGCCCGACGTGGTCCTGCTCACGCCGCTGCTCCGGCTCGGATCGTCGCAAATCGAGGTGCTGCGCAGCGCGCGGGCGCACGGCGCCCGCACCGGGCTCTGCGTCGCCAGCTGGGATCATCTGTCGAGCAAGGCGCGCATCGCCGAGCTGCCCGACCGCGTGTTCGTGTGGAACGACACGCAGAAGGGCGAAGCCGTGGAGCTGCACGGCGTCCCCGAATCGAGCGTCGTCGTCACCGGTGCGCAGTGCTACGACGAGTGGTACGAGCGGCGGCCGGTGCGAACGCGGGAGGCGTTCTGCGCCGGTCTCGGCCTTCCGGCCGACCGGCCGCTCATCCTCTACGCGTGCTCGGCGTTCTCGCCCGCGACGCCGATCGAGGCCGCCTTCGTGCGCCGCTGGATCGACGGCGTTCGCGCCAGCGACGATCCGCTGCTGCGCTCGGCCGCAATCCTGGTGCGGCCGCACCCGCAGCGTCACGACGAGTGGAAGGAAGTCGACCTTTCCGACCTGCGCGACGTGACGCTCTACGGGTCCCACCCGCTCGACGAGCAGTCGAAGAACGACTACTTCGAATCGCTCTACTACTCCAGCGCGGTCGCGGGCCTGTTGACGAGCGCGTTTCTCGAGGCGTCGGTCCTGGGCCGGCCGGTACACGTCTTCGTGCCGCCCGAGTTCAAGGAGCGGCAGGAAGGGCTCATCCACTTCCACTACCTGCAGACCGTCGGGGGCGGGCTGTTCAAGGCCACCGAGTCGTTCGACACACACCTGCGCGAGCTCGCCGCGTCGCTGCGGGCGGCGCCTCGTCCCGATCTCAATGCGGGGTTCGTCCAGGCGTTCATACGTCCGTGCGGGCTCGAGCGTCCGGCGACGCCGATCTTCGTGCAGGAAGTGGAGGCGTTTGCGGCGGCGGCCGCACCCGCGCCTGCGCGCGAACCGCTGTGGGCGGCGCCGCTCCGCGTCCTGCTGAGGCCCGTGGCCCGAGCGGTGCACCGCGCGGTCGGCCGTGCCGTCAACCCGACCGACCGCACCGTCATCGAGCTGCAGCAGGCACGCCGGCGCGACGAGCACCGCCGCGCGCGCGAGGAGGAAGCGCGTCGCAAGCAGGAGTCGCGGTCGGCGGCGCATGCCCAGCGCGAACGGCAGGCCGAATCGGCGCGGCAGGTGGAACTGCACGAACGGCAGGCGCGGCTCGCCGCCGATGCCGAGCGGAAGCAGGCTCTGAAAGCGCAGCGTGAGCAGGACAAGCGGCGTCACCGCCGCGACAAGCGCCGTGCCGCGATCGTGGCGTCCATCAAGCGGCGGCTCGGAGTGCACTGAGCGGTGCGGATCTTCTTCTCGATGTGGCACCTCGGCTCGTTCCGGATGCACGAACCGGTGATTCGCCAGCTGGCGGGGCGCGGTCACGAGATCCACGTCGCGCTCGGCCGCGCCGAAGGCCTTGGGTGGGGCAAGGCGCTGGACAATCTGGTCGCCGACTGTCCCAGCGTGTCGTGGAGCTGGTTGTCGCCGCCGACGGGGGCGTTCTGGGCCGAGATCGCCAAGACGATCCGCCTGTGGGCCGACTACCTGCGCTACTTCCATCCGGACTACGACCAGACGCCGAAGCTGAAGGCGCGCGCGGAGGAACGGCTGCCGGCGCGCCTCGTGCGGATCAGCAATCGGCCGGCCTTCCGTCACGAGCGGCCCCGCCGCCGGCTGCTCGGGGTGCTGCGCGCGCTCGAACGCGCGCTGCCCCCAGTGCCCGAGATCGACGCCGAGCTGCAGGCGCGGCGTCCCGATCTGCTGGTCGTCACGCCGCTCGTCTATCTCGGCTCGTCGCAGTTCGAGGTGCTGCGGGCGGCGCTCGCACGCGGCGTCCGCACCGTCTACGCCGTCGGGAGCTGGGACCATCTGTCGAGCAAGGCGCTCATCCGCGACATGCCGCAGCGCGTGTTCGTGTGGAACGAGACGCAGAAGACCGAAGCCGTCCGCCTGCACGGCGTGCCTGCCGAACGCGTCGTGGTCACCGGCGCACAGTGCTACGACCAGTGGTTCGGGCGGCAGCCGGTCCGGCCGCGGGCGGAGTTCTGCCGGCGCGTCGGGCTGAGCGACGACCGGCCTTATCTCCTCTATGTGTGTTCGGCGCTGTTCTGGGGCAGTCCGGTGGAGGCCGAGTTCGTGCGCCGCTGGGTGGAGAGCCTGCGCGGGAGCGCGCACCCCGAGCTGCGCGAGGTGGGCGTGCTGATTCGCCCGCACCCGGCCCGCATGGAGGAGTGGAACACGGTCGATCTGTCGCCGTTCGAGCACGTCACGTTTTACGGGTCGAACCCGGTGGACGGTGCGGCGAAGGACGACTACTTCGAGTCGCTCTTCTACAGCAGCGCAGTGGTGGGGCTCAACACGAGCGCCTTCCTCGAGGGGGCGGTGGTCGGCCGGCCGGTCCACACGGTCCTGCTGCCGGAGTTCCAGGAGAACCAGGAGGGCGTCCTGCACTTCCACTACCTGCTCACGGTGGGAGGCGGCGTGCTCCAGACCGGACGCACCTTCGAAGAGCATCACGACCGGCTGATGGATTCGCTGCGGCGCCCGCCGACGGCACCCGGGGTGCAGTTCGTGCGTGAGTTCATCCGTCCCGCCGGACTGGACGTCGCCGCGACGCCGGTGTTCAGCGACGCCATCGAGGCGCTGCTGCGGCAGCCGGCGCCGGCACCGCTGCCGACGCCCGCCGCCTACACGCTGCTTCGATGGGCGATGCACCCCGCGTTCAAGCTCCTGCGCGCGGTGTATGGGGCCGAGCTCATTCGAGACGACTGGAGCCGGAAGGAGCGCGAGCACCAGGCGCGGAAGGCGGCGCGGGAACTGGCGCGCGACGAGCGGCGCCGTCACGCGGAAGCGGCCAAGGCCGCGCAGCTCCGCCAGCGGGCGGAGGCGCGGGCGGGACGCGAGGCCGCCGAGCGCGCGCAGCGCCAGGAGCGCGAGCGGGCCCTGGCGGCCAAGGCCAGCCTCAAGCAGACGAAGGCACGCGACAAGGAAGCGCGGGCGCGGCAGCGGCGCCTCTCCGAGATGCGGGCGGGGCTCAAGCGCCGCGCCGCCCGGCTGTTTGCCCGAGAGCGATGACAATCCTGCTCCTGATGGACTCGCCGGAGTACCTCCGGTTCTACGATTCGGCCATCGAGGAGCTGGCCTCGCGCGGGCACGCCGTGGCGATCGCCGTCAACAGCGGCCGCGCCAGGAAGCCGGTGGGTCTCGAGGGGCTGGACCAGTACGCGGACCGCGTGCGGGTGCTCGGCGTCGTGCCGCAGCACGAGGGGCGCTGGGCCGGCGTCGCCACCGGCGTGCGCGCCACGATGGACTTCGTGCGCTTCCTGCATCCGCGCTTCGCGGCAGCCCACGCGCTCCGTGCCCGCATCAAGCGCAAGGTGCTGCCGCGCGCCTATCACTGGCTCGACGCGATTCCCCGGCTCAGTCCCGGGGCCGTGCGGTGGGTGGAACGCGGCCTGATGGCGCTCGAGCGCGCGATTCCGGTCTGCGAACCGATGGTCGCGTGGCTGCGCGCCCAGGCGCCCGACGTCCTGCTGGTCTCGCCGCTCGTCGCCGCGGCCTCCGATCAGGTGGACTGGGTGAAGGCCGCGCAGGCGGCGGGCATCCGCACGGCCGTCGGCATCGCCAGCTGGGACAACCTCACCAACAAGGGGCTCCTGCGGATCGAGCCGGACCTCGTGCTGGTGTGGAACGAGGCGCAGAAGCGCGAGGCGCACGAGTACCACTACATCCCATCGTCGAAGATCGCGGTCACCGGCGCGCAGCCGTTCGATCGCTGGTTCGATCGGCGGGTGACACGCGATCGCGCCGCGTTCTGCTCCCGCGTCGGCCTGCCCGATGACGCGCCGTTCGTGCTCTTCACCGGCTCATCGAGCTTCATCTCGGAATCGGGCGCCGAAGTGGCGTTCGTGCGCCGCTGGGTGGAGGCGTTACGCGCCAGCGGCGATTCCGTGCTCGCTCGCGTGAACGTCCTGATGCGGCCGCATCCGTACAACTTCCACCGATGGGAGGACGAGCCGCTCGCGGATCGGCCCGGGTTCGCCGTGTTCCCGCGCGCCGGCTTCAATCCCGTGGACACCGACAATCGCGCCGACTTCTTCGACTCGCTGTATCACGCCGCCGCCGTCGTCGGCATCAACACCAGCGCGATGGTCGAGGCGGCGATCGTCGGGCGGCCCGTGCTGTCGGTGCTGGCGCCGGAGTTCGCCGGCACGCAGGAAGGGACGCTCCATTTTCATCACCTGCTGCCGCAGCACGGCGGGTTCCTGCGGATCGCGTCCACGCTCGACGAGCACCTGGCCCAGCTCGCCGACCGGCTGCGTCATCCCGATTCGGGCCGGGCCGAGACGGCGCGCTTCGTCGGCTCGTTCATCCGGCCGCATGGCGTGGACCGCCCGGCCACTCCTGTGTTCGCCGATGCCCTCGAGCGGCTGTTCGCGAGGCCGGCGCCCGCGCCGCGCCGCGCGCCCGTCATGGCGCCGCTCCTGCGGCCGCTCGTGCTGGCGCTGGCCGCGCCGGCGGCGATCGTCAACAGCCTCGGACGCCGCGAGACGCGGAACCGGCTGCGCAAGCGCGTCGACGGCACGTGGCGCCGCGCGCGGAAGCACGCCTCGCGCGGGGTGGTGCTCGCCCGCGGGCGCGTGCTGCGTGCGTGGCAGACCACGGGCAAGCGGTGGAGACGCACGGTGATGCGGCTGCGCGGCGCCGGAGCCGCCCGATGACGGTGGCGGCGAACACGGCGGTGTCCAGCCGCGGATGGCGCGTCGCCGCGCACGTCTACGCCGTCGTCGCGGCGCTCGGCCTCGGATACTTCATCGCGGGCAGTCCGCTGCAGCTCAGCGAGGCGCTGCGCAACATGATGGCCGTGCAGCGCACCGGCCTGGGCGCGCTGGTGATATCGCAGTTCACGGAGGGCGGATTCCTGCGGCCGCTGCTGCTGGCGCAGATCGACGTACCGTTCGAGCTGGCGCAGGGGCGCTACTTCGAGGTGTTCAAGGCGATCCACGTCGCGCAGGTGGTGCTCGCGGCGGTGCTGTTCGTCAATCTGCTGCCGGTGCGCGGGGCGGTGAGCGCGCTGGCGGTGCCGTTCGGGCTCGCGCTGCTCTTCGGCTCGCACACCTTTGCCGGCACGGTGTCGGAAGGGTTTCCGATCAACTCGTTCCTCACCATCGTGCTGTGCTGCCTCGCCGCGGCGAACCTGGTGCAGGGCGCCTCTTCGCGCTGGAAGGACGCCGCCGCCGTGACGCTCTTCGTCTACGCCGCGTTGACGGTCGAAACCGGCCTTCTGGTGTGGGTGTGCTTCGTGGCGGCGTGGCTCGCTGGATTCCGCGGCGTGTCGCGCACGGCGCTCGTCGTCACCACGGGCGCGCTCGCGGGCTACATGGCGCTGCGGTTCGGGCCGCTGCACGTCGGTGCCCCGGCGCTCGTCGAGCGCAGCTCCGGCTACGGCTTCCGCGTGCTCGATCCGCCCGAGCTCATCGCGCTCTTCGGGGACAACCCGCTGGTCTTCTATGCCTACAACGTCGCGGCGCAGATTCTGACGGTGCTGTTCGCCGAGCCGCGGGCCGGCGTGTGGGTCCTCGTGCACGGGCTCACCACCGGCGAGTGGCTGCCGCGCGACGTGCTGGCGGTGACGGCGACGACGGGCGCGACGGCGCTGATCGCGTGGCACGTCGGCGCACGGGTGCCGGCATGGCGCCGCGGCGAGGTCGAGGACGGCGACCGCTGGCTGTTCGTGGCGCTGGCGATGCTCGCCGCCAACGCGGTCATCAGCTATCCCTACACGAAGAACGTGGTCATGAGCCCGGCCGGCGCGTTCCACGCGCTGGCCGCGGCGATCGCGTTCGGGGCGGCGCTGTCGCGGCTCGGTGCGCCGCTGCGGCTGCGGCCGGTCGTGGCGCTGGGCGTGGTCCTGCTCACCGTGCTGTCGACCGTCTGGACCGTCCGCCTCGTCGGCCTGCACTACCGGTTGCGTCAGAAGGCGTTCCTCACGCGCAACGACTGGATGTTCGTCACCGCGGGGGAGCACGTGGACGTGGGGCGGTATCCCGCCGCCGGTGCGCTGATCCGCCAGCTGCGCGAGCAGGCCGTCACCATGCGCGTGCCGAACCCGGCGTTCGACGCGCCGAGCGCGTCGCGGCTGTTCGAGGAGGCGTGGTGATCGCCGATGCCGGGCGCGGACGACCGTCGTGGCGGCAGTGGCTGGCCGCGGCACCGCCGCTGGTGGCGTTTGCGGGGTCCATCACGGTCGCCGTCGGATGGGTGGCTGGAGCGCAGCCGTTCTGGGGCCTGCAAGAGCTGACACTCAGCGAGGCCGTGGCGACCCGCGATGCCGGCGAGGTCACGCGGCTGGTCGAACGCGAGCGTATCGATCCGAACCGCTCGTGGCCCGTGCGGCCCGGCCTCCTCGACGGCGTGACCGCGGCGACGCCGCTCGAGGCGGCGGTGCTGGCGCGCCGCGCGGAGATGGCGGGGCTGCTGCTGCGGCTGGGCGCGGTGGTGCCAGACGGTAGGTCCCGAACCGCGCTGATCTGCCTCGGCGTCGGCGCGTCGGCCGGCGACGTGGTCGCCCTGCTGCTCGAGAGCGGCGATCGCAGCGACCCGCGCGCCTCCTGCCAGCCGTCGGACCATCGGTAGACAACCCGTCAGGACAGGGAGACAGGGTGAGAAGGGTCTGCATCTTCATCGGTTCGCGCGCCAATTACAGCAGCATCAAGTCGGTCATGCGCGCCGTGCGCGCGCATCCCGACCTGCAGCTGCAGCTCGTGGTCGGCGCCTCGGCGCTGCTCGATCGATTCGGTTCGGTGGTCGACGTCATCGAAGCCGACGGATTCACGCCGAATGCCCGCGTGGCGATGATCGTCGAAGGCGAGACGCCGGCGACCATGGCCAAGTCGACCGGGCTCGGGCTGCTGGAGCTGCCGACGATGTTCGAGCTGCTCAAGCCCGACGTCGTGCTGAGCGTGGGCGACCGGTTCGAGACGATGTCGACGGCCATTGCCGCCGCCTACATGAACATCCCGCTCGCGCACACGATGGGCGGCGAGATCAGCGGCACCATCGACGAAAGTATCCGCCATGCGGTCACGAAGCTCGCGCACCTGCACTTTCCGGCCAACGCCGCCGCGGGCGACCGCATCGTGCGGATGGGCGAGGATCCCCGCACGGTGCACGTCGTCGGCTGCCCGCGGATCGACCTGGTGAGCGAAATCGCCAAGGCGCACGACGGCATCCCGCACGTCGAATGGCTGGATCGCGAGGGCGTCGGCTCGCACATCGACGTGTCGAAGCCGTTCCTGCTGGTCAACCAGCATCCCGTGACCACCGAATACGGCCAGGGCAAGCACCAGATCTGGGAGACGCTGATGGCGCTCGAGGAGCTGCGCATGCCGACGATCATGCTGTGGCCCAACGCCGACGCCGGTTCGGAGGACATCGCCACCGGCATGCGCACGTTCCGGGAGAAGCGCCAGCCGGAGTACATCCGCTTCTACAAGAACTTTCCGATCGAGACCTACGTGCGGCTGATGCTGTTGTGCGCATGCACCGTCGGCAACTCCAGCGCTCCCATCCGGGAGGGCGCGTTCCTGGGCGTTCCGGTGGTGAACATCGGCACCCGGCAGGGGGGACGCGATCGGGGTCCCAATGTGCTGGACGTGGACTACGGGCGCGACGCGATCCTCGACGGCATCCGCCGCCAGATCGCGCACGGACGCTATCCGTCCGACCCGCTCTACGGCGACGGCGGGGCCGGTCCTCGGATCGCCGAGGCGCTGGCGCGCGCGCCGCTCTCGGTGCAGAAGCGCCTCGTGTTCTCGACACCCGGCTGATGCAGGCACTCGCGGTCATTCCCGCCCGCGGAGGGTCGAAAGGCGTGCCGGGCAAGAATCTGCGCCTGCTCGGTGGCCGGCCGCTGCTCGCCTACACCGCCGACGCGGCGCTCAATGCGCGGCGCCTCGCGCGGACCGTTCTGAGCACCGACGATCCGGCGATCGCGGCGGCAGGGCGCGCACTTGGGCTGGACGTGCCGTTCACGCGGCCCGCCGCGCTGGCCGCCGACGATGCGCCGATGCTGCCGGTGCTGATACACGCCGTGGACGTGTTGCACCGCGGCGGCTTCACGGCCGACACCGTCGTCCTGCTGCAGCCCACGTCGCCGCTGCGAACCGCCGCGCACGTGGACGCGGCCCTCGACCTGCTCGAGTCCACCGGCGCCGATTCGGTGGTGAGCGTCGTCGAGGTGCCGCACCAGTTCAGCCCCGTGTCGGTGATGGCCCTCGACGGCGGACGCCTGCGCCCGTACCTGCCCGGCCCCGTCGTCACCCGCCGTCAGGACAAGCCGCGCGTGTTCGCGCGCAACGGTCCCGCGGTGCTGGCGGTTCGTGTCGCCACGCTGAAGGCCGGGTCGCTCTACGGGGACGACTGCCGGCCATTGCTGATGGATGCGGCGGCGTCCCTGGACATCGACGTCCCCGCCGACTTCGACTACGCCGAGTTCCTGCTGTCCCGTGTCGCGCCCGCGCCGCCGTCCGGCGCATCCGTCCGAGAGCCGTAGATGCAGATTCCGTATCGCCAGTGGTCCGAGTATCAGCCGGTGGACGTCGCGCGCCTGCGCCCCGGCGGGTCGTACAAACAGCTGATCGAGAAGCGTACGCACCCGATCGACGCCCTGGTGCGCACGCACGGACGCATCCCCGAGAACCTGCTGCGGCCGCGGGCGTGTCCGACGTGCGGCAGCGCCGACGCCGCGCACGAGCTCGACAAGGACCACATGCAGCTGGTGCGCTGCCGCGCCTGCGATCTGGTCTACGTGAGCCCCACCTTCGACGAACACCATTACATCGAGGTGTACGCGTCGCAGGAATACCAGGACATCGTGCGCGACCTCGGCATCAAGAGCCACGACTACCGCGTGGAGCGGTTCGGTCGGGAGCGCGTCGGGCTGATGGCGCGTCAGCTCGCGGTCAGGACACCGAGGTATCTCGACGTCGGCTGCAGCACGGGCTTCGTGGTGGAAGCGGCCCGCGACGCCGGCTGGGAGGCCATCGGCACGGATCTCAATCCGTCGGCGGTCGAGTTCGGGCGATCGCGCGGCCTGGATCTCCGGACCGTCGCGCTCGAAGACGGCGGGTTCGAGCCGGCGAGCTTCGACGCCGTGTCGCTCTTCGACGTGCTCGAGCACCTGATCGATCCGCGCGAGGTGGTGCGCGCGTGTGTCGGCCTGCTGCGGCCGGGCGGCATCCTGTTCCTCTACGTGCCGAACTACGACTCGGCCTCGCGGCTGCTGATGGGTGCCGACGCGCATTTTATCTGGCCGACTCATCACCTCAACTACTACACGCCGGCGACCGTCCGCGACCTGCTCGGGCGCGAAGGGCTCGACACGGTCTACGTCGCCACCGAGGGGCTCGACGTCGTGGACTACCTCTGGTACCGGCGTGAGATGCAGGGCGCGGCCGACGAGGGCGTCGAGCGCATCGCCGACCAGCTGCAGTTCTTCGTCAATGCCGGCGGCTACGGCAAGAACCTGCGCGTGATCGGCCGCAAGACGGGATGAAGGTTCTCTTCGCAGCGCTGCACCTGGCGTACTTCCGGAACTTCGATTCCGTGGTGCGCGATCTGGCCGCCCGCGGCCATCAGGTGCACCTCACCGGCGACGAGCCGGAGGCGATGGGCGGTCAGCGCCTGGCCGAACGGCTGGCGGCGGAGTGTCCGGGCGTCACCTGGGACATGGTGCCGTCCCTCGAGGCGGAGCCGTGGTTCGACGCCGCGCGCCGGCTGCGCGTGTCGCTCGACTACGCCCGCGTGCTCGACCGGCGCTATCCCGAGAAGCTGCGCCTGCGGACGCGCGAGCGCACGGCGCGGGTGGTGCGATGGAGCAGCGCCATCCCCGCGATCGGCCCCGGGCTCACGCGCCGCGCCCTCGCCCGCGCCGAGCGGCTGTTCCCCGCGAGCGACGCGATGGTCGAGTACCTGCGCGGCCACGCGCCCGACGTCGTCGTCCTCACGTCGCTCACCTATTCGCGGTCGCAGCAGCTCGACGTGCTCAAGGCCGCGCGGCGCCTCAACATTCCGGTCGCGGCCGCGATCATGAGCTGGGACCACCTCTCGAGCAAGGCGCTGCTGCATCTTGCGCCCGATCAGGTGATCGTCTGGAACGCGGTCCAGAAACGCGAAGCGGTGGAGATGCACGGCGTGCCGGCCGATCGCGTCGTGCTCACGGGCGCCCAGTGCTACGACCAGTGGTTCACCCGGAAGCCGGCGCGCGATCGCGAGTCCTTCTGCGCGGCGATGGGGCTGCGGTCCGACCGGCCCTTCGTGCTGTGGGTGCACTCGGCGCTGAGCCCGGCGCCCGAACCGCCCGAGCCGCTGCTGGTGAAGCGCTGGATCGAGGCGCTGCGCGCCCACCCCGACCCGATGCTGCGAGAGGCCGGCGTGCTGGTGCGCCCGCATCCCGAGCGGCTCAAGGAGTGGGCCGGCATCTCGCTCGACGGCTACGGCGACGTGGCGTTCCACGGCCGCAACCCGATCGATCAGCAGGCGCGCGACGACTATTTCGACTCGCTCTATCACAGCGCCGCGGTGGCCGGGCTGGTGACGAGCGCGTTTCTCGAAGCCGCGATCGTCGGGCGCCCCGTGCTGACGTTCACCCTCCCCGAGTATCGCCTCCATCAGGAGGAGATGATTCATTTCCGCTACCTGATGGAAGTCGAAGGCGGCCTGCTGCACATGGCGCCGGATCTCGAGCGGCACTTCGAGCAGCTCGCGGCGGCGCTCGGGCTGGGTGGCGCCCGCGACGAAAAGAACCGGCGGTTTCTCGGCGCGTTCATCCGTCCGTTCGGTCTCGACGCCCCGGCGACGCCGGTTTTTGCCGACGCGCTCGAACGGCTGGCGCGTGCCGGCGGGCGCCCCGATCCGTCGCTCTCGTCGTCCGATTGGCTGCGGCCGTTGATCCTGGGGGCCGCCGCCCGCTCGCGCACCGGAGCGGGGCGCTGGCTGATGAACGACGAGCGCGCCGACGCGTGGGACGACCGCGACGACGAGACCGGGCGCGCGGTCCAGGCGCGGCTCGACGCCAAGGAGCAGCACCAGCGCGACAAGGCGCGACGCAAGGCGGCGCGGTACCGCCGCGAGCTGGCGCTGGCGGTGGGCAAGCGGATCAAGAGCACGTTCCGGCGCGTGCGCCATCGCACCGCGGTCACGATCCATCGCGCCTTGTACATCGTCGGCCTTTCGCGCGGCGGAGTGCCGGGCGCGGGGGAGGGGCGCTGATGCGGGCCGTCGTGCTCACCAGCACGTTGCGGCGCCACCGGTTCGTGGCCAATCGGCTGGTGGCGCGCCTGGACGTGGCGCACGTGTGGCAGGAAGAGAAGTCGTTCGAGCCGCTCCGCTACGCCGCCGATGCGGCCGAAGAAGCGGTGATCGCGCGGCACTACGCGGCGCGCGAGGCCTCCGAGGAGGCGTTCTTCGCCGCGCACGATCGCGTGGCGGCGCCGTCGACGACGCTGTCGCCCGGCGGCTGCAACGATCCGGCGGTGCTCGACGCCATCCGCCGTGTCGCACCCGACGTGCTGCTGGTCTTCGGCACCGGGCTGCTCAAGGCGCCGCTCATCGACGCTTTTCCAGAGCGCGTGCTCAACATTCATCTCGGGCTGTCGCCGTACTACCGCGGCGCCGGCACCAACTTCTGGCCGCTCGTCAACGGCGAGCCCGAGTACTGCGGCGCCACGATCCATTACCTGGACGCCGGCGTGGACAGCGGTCCGATCATCGCGCACGTCCGGCCGCGGATACGGTCCGAGGACGGGCCGCACGACATCGGCAACCGCACGATTGCGGATGCCGCCGAGATGCTCGCCGACGCGGTTGCGCTGATGCCGCAGGGCCGGCTTCGCGGCGTGCCGCAGGAGCGTGACGGGCGAGTCTATCGGCGCGCCGATTTTTCGGCGGCGGCGGTGGAGCGGCTCTACGCCAACGTTGCGAGCGGCATGATTCCGGCCTATCTCGACGACCAGCCGGCGCGCGACGCGGCGCTGTCGCTCGTGACGCTGGCGCTCGATGCGACGGAGGCGCGCCGGTGAACCGGCACGCGCGCACCGGCACCTGCCTGGTCGTGATGTACCACTACGTGCGCGACAGCCGCGCCACGCCCTTCCCCGACATCCGCGCGCTGGCACCGGATCTCTTCCGTCAGCAGCTCGATTGGCTGCAGGCCAACTACACGGTCGTCACCCTGGCCGATCTCGAGGCGGCGCTCGACCGGCGCGCCACGCTGCCGGCCAACGCGGCGCTCCTCACGTTCGACGACGGCTTCGTCGATCATTTCGACACCGCGTGCCCGATGCTCGTGGAGCGCGGCTTCACCGGCACGTTCTTCCTGTCGCAGGATGCGTGCGGCCCCGTGCCACGCCTGCTGAACGTTCACAAAACCCAGTTCCTGCTGGCGCGGCTCGGCGCCGCGGATTTCTCGCGCGCGGTGCTCGCCGAGTCGGGGCTCGCGAGCGCGTCGTGGGACGGCGGCGGCGTGTTCGGCGCGGATTCGTGGGAGCAGGGTGACGATCGCGCCGTGAAGCACCTGCTGAACTACCAGCTGCCGTTCGCCGAGGCGGACCGCGTCCTCGACGCGCTCTTCGCCCGCCATATCGGCGACCCGCACGCCTTCGCCCGCGCTCTGTACCTCGACGCCGCGATGATTCGGGAGATGTCGCGCCACGGCATGACGTTCGGGTTTCACACGCGGTCGCACCGGATGCTCTCGCGCCTGACCGCGGACGAGCAGCGGGGCGAGCTCGAGGACGGTGTGGAGTGGGTCCGGGGGCTCACGGGGCAGGCGAAGGTGCCGTTCTGCTATCCCTGGGGCGGACGGCAGACCTACACGCACGAGACAACGGGAATCCTGCGCGCCGCCGGCTACTCGGTCGCGTTCAACACCGAGCGGCGGCGTCTCAACGTCGCCGCCGACGGGCCATACGAGCTGCCGCGGCTCGACACGCGGGACCTGCCGCCGTACACCGGCGGCGAGCCCACGACACTCGCCGCGCTGGCATCGGCGGAGGACGCATGAGCGGCGACCCGCGCGGCGCGGCCGGCGCCACCGCGTATCAGCAGGCGCGCGACGCCGTGCTGCGCTTCACGGCGGAGCAGGCTGAGACGGACGCCAGCGCGTACTGGACGGAGGAGCTCGAGAACATCGATTACCTGATCGAGGCCTCGCCGCTCATCGTCCGCAAGCTGCGGCACCACGCGTTCCACATCACCGGCATCCGCCCGTACGACTACCGCTCGAAGGGTGACGGGAAGCGCGAGCACTTCGAGGCGCGGCTGCGCGCGCTGCTCGAGCTCGGGGGCGAGGGGCTGTGCGTGCCGGAGTCGCCCGCACTCGGCGGCTTCGGCTACACGATCGACGGCCGCCTCTTCAACGTGGATACCTTGAAGTTCTTCGAGGTGCTCGTCGGCATGGACCGTGGTGGCGTCCTGCCGGCGGTGCGCGCGAAGGAGCGGCCAGTTGTCTGCGAAATCGGACCGGGATGGGGCGGCTTCGCCTACCAGTTCAAAACCCTTGTGCCGGGCGCGACCTACGTGCTGGTCGACTTCCCCGAGCTGTTCCTGTTCTCGGCCACCTATCTGGCCACCGTCTTCCCGCAGGCGAAACTGCTCTTCGCGGGCCCCGGCGAGGCGGGACTCGAGGGCTGGCGCGACGCGGACTTCGTCTTCGTGCCGCAGACGCGCGCGGCGCTCGTACGGCGGCTGCCGCTCGATCTCCTGGTCAACATGGTTTCGTTTCAGGAGATGACGGACGCGCAGGTGCGCGGCTATGCGGCGCTCGCCGCGAGCGCCGGCTGTCCGCTGCTCTACAGCCTGAATCGAGAACGGTCGCCGTACAACACCGAGATCGTCAGCGTAAGCGACGCGCTCGCGGAGCACTATCGGCTCACCGAGGTGCCGGTACTGGAGACCGACTACACCAGCGCCTCCAAGAAGCCGCCGAAGGCGGTGCGAATGACGCCGCGCTCCGAGCTCGGTTACCGCCATGTCGTCGGCCGTCTCGATCCCTCGGCGGCGCCGGGCGCGGCCACGGCCGGCGGCGGCAGCCAGGCGGTGCCGTCCGACGCGCCACGCGTGACGCTCGGCATGACGCTGTACAACAACGCCGCGCACCTGCCGGACGCGATCGAGTCGCTGCTGGCGCAGACGTGGCGCGACTTTACGCTGGTACTGCTCGACGATGCGTCGAGCGACGGGACCGAAGCGGTGGCGCGCCGCTACGCCGCGCAGGACCCGCGCGTGACCTACGTGCGGCATGCGCAGCGGCAGGCGATGATCGCCACCTGGCGCGAGGTGGCGGAGCTCGCCGCGGCCCGCACGCCAGGCGCCGAGTACTTCGCGTGGGTGAGCGATCACGATCGCTGGCATCCGCGCTGGCTGGCGCGCCTCGTGTCCGAGCTCGACGCAGACCCCGCCGCCGTGCTCGCGTATCCGATCACGCGGCGCATGGATCGCACCGGCGAAGAGCTCGAAAAGGGGCCGCGCCTCTTCGATACCGACGGTGCCGCCGACGTGCCGGCCCGCTGGCGCCGTTTCTGCCACGACGGCGTCGGTTCGGGCGACATGGTCTACGGGCTGATGCGGATCGCGGCGCTGAAGCGCGCCGGCGTCTTCCGCCGCGTGCTGCGCCCGGACCGCCTCCTCATCACCGAGCTCACGCTGCAGGGCGGAATCCGCCAGGTGCCCGAGGTGCTCTGGTTCCGCCGCCAGTCCGCGGGGACGAGCGTGGAACGGCAGACGAAGACGCTGGTGCTCGCCGGCGACGAGCCGCCCGGCTTCAACACGCCGCCGTGGCTGCAGCACACGCTCGTGCTCTGGCGCGAGTACGCGGCGTCGCCGGCGCCCCCGGTCGTCCTGACCCGGTGGCAATGGGTGGGCATGCTGGCGCGGTTCCAGATCACCTACGGCTGGCGGCACTTCCGGAAGACCAGCGCGTCGCACGCGATCGGACGCGGTCTCGACCGGCTGGTGATGGCGCGGAAGCTGACGAAGCACTACTTCCATCACGCCGTCTACAACACGCTGGTCGGCGGCCGCGCGCTGTGGGGCCGCACGCGACGTCTCGGGCGGCGGGCGGTGTACGAGGTGCTGACGCTCATGCACCGCCTGGGGCTGCGCGGCCGGCGGGAGGCCGCGAAGTGAAGATTCTCCTGGCGATGTCGTCGCCGGAGTATCTGCGGTTCTACGACTCCACTGTGATCGAACTGGCCAGGCGCGGTCACGAGGTGGTGCTGGCGGCCCATGCGATTCGCGACGGCAAGCCCGTGCGCTTCGACGCGATCGAATCGACGCCGGGCGTTCGCGTGGCGGGCGTGATTCCGGAGCGCGACGACGCGTGGCTGCCGGTGGCGCGGGCCGTGCGCGGCACGATGGACTTCGTGCGGTATCTCCATCCCGACTTTGCCGGGGCCGACCGGCTGCGCGCCCGTGTCGCCCGCCAGGCGCTGCCCTGGACGCTCCAGTCGGTCGACGGCATCCGGGCGCTGCGGCCGGCGACGGTCGATCTGATCATGCGCGGGCTGGCCGCGTGCGAGCGCGCCATCCCGCCGGCGGGCGCGCTCGTGCGGTTCATCGAGAGCCAGCGCCCCGGGCTCGTGCTCGTGACGCCGCTCGTGGAGCCGGCGTCCGATCAGGTCGATCTCGTGCGCGCGGCTCAGGCCGCCGGCGTTCGCGTCGGCACGTTGGTGGCGAGCTGGGACAACCTGACGAACAAGGGTGATCTCCGGGTTCGCACCGGTTTCGTCGCGGTGTGGAACGAGGCGCAGCGGCGCGAGGCCGTGCAGTATCACCGCGTCCCGCCGGAGTCGGTCGTCGTGACCGGCGCCCAGTCGTTCGATCGCTGGTTCGATCGCCGTGCGACGCAATCGCGCGAGGCGTTCTGCCGGGCCGTGGGGCTGCCGTCGGCCGCGCCGTTCGTCCTGTTCACCGGCTCGTCGATCTTCATCGCCCGCGCGAAGGCGGAGATGCCGTTCGTCCGGCGCTGGATCGAGGCGCTGCGCGCGGCGCCGGACGATGCCGTGCGGAACCTGCAGGTGCTGGTGCGGCCGCATCCGTACAACGGCCGCGCCTGGGATCCCGACGCGTGTGCCGACATGCCCGGCGTGGCCGTCTGGCCGCGCGGCGGCTACGACCCGGTGGACGAGCGCAGCCGCGACGGCTTCTTCGATTCGCTGTTTCACTGCGCGGCCGTGGTCGGCATCAACACGAGCGCCATGATCGAGGCGTCGATCGTCGGCCGCCCTGTGTTCGCGATTGCCGATCCGCAGTTTGCGGGATCGCAGGACGGCACGCTGCACTACCGACACCTGCTGCCCGAGCACGGCGGGTTTCTGCAGGTGGCGGCCAGCCTCGACGAGCACGTGGCGCAAATGGCGGCGGCCCTCCGCGACCCGGAGCGTATCCGCGGCGAGCTGGCGCGGTTCGTTCGCAATTTCATCCGGCCGCACGGCCTGGAGGTGGCGGCGACGCCGTTGCTCGCCGAGGCGATCACCCGCTTTGGTGAATCGCGGGCGCCGGCGCCCGTGCGGCCGACGATCGGCGGCCGGCTGCTTCGCGCGATGGTGTGGCCGCTGACCTGGGCGGCCCCGCTGCTCCTGGCGCCGTCCGAGCGCAAGAAGCACGAGCGCGCGCCTCAGGCGGGGCCGTCCGCGACGCGCGCGGCGCGCGTCCGCGTCGATGCCTGGCTGGCGCTGACGGCCGCACCG
>Ga0079218_10000059_pt1 | contig 21143 bp, 21 predicted proteins | sample NCCompost_FD_77181 | JGI IMG/M metagenome (GOLD analysis project Ga0079218, IMG submission 77181) | Agricultural soil microbial communities from Utah to study Nitrogen management - NC Compost | ecosystem: Environmental > Terrestrial > Soil > Agricultural land | place: USA: Utah | collected... | reverse complement strand
CAGGTTTCGTCGAGACAGGCGTTGACTACGAAACCGGCCCCGGCGGCACGCAGCCGACGCTGCGCTACTACGACGAGGCAGACCGGGACCGTACGCGCGGGTCCGTCATGCTGACCGCCATGCCGTCGGAGACGGTAGACGTGTTCTTCCAGTTTGCCGGTGGCCGCGACAAGTACTTACCCGATACCTCGGTGCCGGTCGACCGTCCCGGCGAGTTGTTCGGCCTGCATCGGCAGACGGTCACCAGCTATAACGTCGGCGCCAACGTCCACCCGAACGACATGGTCAGTCTCGGCGCCAACTATGGACGGGACACGTTCAGCTCGCTGCAACGCTCGCGCAACGCGAATCCGGCTCCCGATCCGCAATGGACCGATCCGAGTCGCGACTGGACGCTCGACAACGACGACAAGGTGAACAACTTCGGCCTCTATGTCGACCTGACGCGGCCGCTGCGGAACATCGACGTCCGCTTCGGCTACGACTACAGCGATTCCGACAACAGCTTCGTGCACGGCGGACCGCGCGTCGCCGCGCTGACCGCGGCCAACCAGTTCATCCCGTTGCCCGACGTCGACAACACCTGGCATCGGGCCACTGCTGACGTGAGCTACTTCATCACCGCGCGGGTTGGAGTGGGCGTCGGCTACTACTTCGAGAAGCTCGACGTGGTCGACTTCAACACCATTGACACCGGCGGTCCGGTGGGTTTTGCACCGGCCACCGGCGACCCGCGTCTCGACTGGCTCGGCGGCCTGACGCTCGGGTACGGCAATCGGCCGTACAGCGGCCACACCGGGTTCGTGCGCGTGCTGTACCGATTCTGACTTGGTCGAACGATGAGAAGCCATCACGAGGAATTGTCGGTGCTGCCGGCCCTGTCGCTGCTGCTGCCGTTTGCAGCGGCGCTGTGGCTGCGCATCTCCACCGGAGGCAGGAAGCGTCGCCAATAGAGACGCGCACACACAGAAGGCGAAGGTGACGTATGGGCGCACCACGCGATTGGTTGGCGAACGAGCTCGAATACCGGGGGGTCTCCCGGCGGGATTTCCTTGGCTTCTGCGCGACGATGGCCGCAACGCTGGCGCTGCCCGATACGAGCGCGGCGCAAATCGCCCGGGCCGTGGCCCGCACCGAAAAGCCGATCCTGATCTGGCTCGAGTTTCAGGATTGCGCCGGCAACAGCGAGTCGTTCCTCCGCGCCAGCCGTCCGAGCGCCGCCGAGGTGATTCTGGATGTGCTGTCGCTCGACTATCACGAGACCATCATGGCGGCCGCCGGCGAACAGTCACGGGAGAACCGCGATCGGCCGGTGAAGGAGCGCCCGGGCGGTTACATCGCCGTGGTCGAAGGGTCGATTCCGACGGGGGCTAACGGCGCGTACTGCACGATTGGCGGCGAGTCGGCCATCGACATCGCCCGCAGCGTGTGCGGGAACGCGGCAGCGACGATCGCCATTGGCACCTGCGCCACCTTCGGCGGGCTGCCGGCGGCGGCTCCGAATCCCACCGGCGCGCTGGGCGTGGCGGATGCGGTACCGGGCGTCAAGAATCTGATCAACCTGTCGGCGTGTCCGGCGAATGTCGAGAACCTGACGGCACTGCTGGTCTACTACCTGACGTTCAAGCGCTGGCCGCCGCTGGATCACTACCGGCGCCCGCTCTTCGCATACGGCAAGTCGATTCACGACAACTGCGAACGCCGTGCGCACTACGATGCCGGACAGTACGTAGAGGCGTGGGGAGACGAGGGCCATCGCGCCGGCTACTGCCTCTACAAGATGGGCTGCAAGGGCCCGGTCGCGTTCCAGAACTGTCCCAACGTGAAGTGGAACGGCGGCACCAACTGGCCGATCGGGTGCGGCCACCCCTGCATCGGCTGCTCCGAGCCCGACTTCTGGGATCGGATGACGCCGTTCTACCAGCACCTGACGGGCATTCCGGGATTCGGCGCGGGCTCCAGCGTCGACACCATCGGCGGCCTCGCGGTGCTCGGCGTCGGCGCGGCCTTCGCCGGTCACGGGCTGATTCAGATCATGAAGCGCGTGGGCGATCGGGCGGAACCGATCGAGACGAGACCGCAGCCGAAAGGAGATGCGTGATGGCTCGTGTGGTCGTCGATCCCGTCACCCGCATCGAGGGGCACCTGCGCATCGAGGCTGAAGTCGATGGCGGCATGGTCCGCGACGCGTGGTCCTCGTCGACGATGTTCCGCGGCATCGAACTGATTCTGAAAGGCCGCGATCCGCGCGACGCCTGGGCCTTCACGCAGCGCATCTGTGGCGTGTGCACGACCGTGCACGCCATCGCGTCGATCCGGGCGGTCGAGAACGCCATCGGCTCGTCCCCGCCCCCCAACGCCAGACTGCTTCGCAACCTGATCATCGCCTCGCAGGCGGTACAGGACCACGTCATCCACTTCTACCATCTCCATGCGCTCGACTGGGTGGACATCGTCTCGGCGCTGTCCGCGGATCCGGCCAAGACGTCCGCTCTTGCTGAATCGATCTCGGACTGGCCGCTGTCGAGCCCGAAGTACTTTGCCGGCGTCCGCGATCGCGTGAAAGGCTTCGTCGATCGGGGCCAGCTCGGGCCGTTTGCGAATGCCTATTGGGGACACCCGGCGTATCGCCTGCCGCCCGAAGGCAACCTGATGGCCGTCGCGCACTACCTCGAAGCGCTCGACTGGCAGCGCGAGTTCATCAAGATGCACGCGGTGCTCGGCGGCAAGAACCCGCACCTGCAGAGCTTCCTCGTCGGCGGGATGGCCACGCCCGTGGATCCGGACAGTCAGGCGGCGTTGAACGTCGGCACCGTCGCCGGTCTGAAGGACCTCGTCGCCAGGGCGCGCGACTTCGTGGTCCGCGTCTACATTCCGGATCTGCTCGCCATCGCCGGTTTTTACAAGGATTGGGCCGGGCACGGACGCGGCGTCGGCAACTATCTCGTCTACGGCGAATATCCGGATGACGACGGCGCGAAGCCGTCGTTGTTCCTGCCCGGCGGCATCATTCGCGGTCGCGACCTGTCAAAGATCGAGGCATTCGATCAGAGCAAGGTGACAGAGTACGTGGCGCACTCCTGGTACCAATATCAGGCGGGCGATGGTGTTGCGCTGCATCCGTATAAAGGCGAGACCATGCCGACGTATACGGGACCGACGCCTCCATACAAACTCCTGGGCGTCGATGCGGATTCCGCCGCAAAGTACTCGTGGCTCAAATCGCCGCGTTACGACGATCAGCCGATGGAAGTCGGTCCGCTGGCGCGGATGCTCGTCTCGTATGCCTCGGGTCATGCCCGCGTCAAACCGCTCGTCGACGCCGCGCTCAAGGCGCTGAATGTGGGGCCCGAGGCCCTGTTCTCGACGCTCGGGCGCGTGGCCGCGCGCGGCATCGAAACCCAGGTGCTCGCCGAGAAGATGGGCGACTGGGTCGATGCCCTCGGCGCGAATATGGCCAGCGGCGAACTGCGCATTCACGACAACTCCAAGTGGGAACCGGGCACCTGGCCAGCCGACGCCATGGGCGCCGGCTTCCATGAAGCGCCGCGCGGTGCGCTCGGGCACTGGGTCTCGATCCACAACGGCACGATCGGCAACTACCAGTGCGTGGTGCCGAGCACCTGGAACGCCGGGCCGCGCGACGCCAAGAACCGGCGCGGTCCCTACGAGGAAGCGCTGCTCGGGACGCCGGTCGCCGATATGAACCGGCCGGTCGAAATCCTGCGCACCGTGCACTCCTTCGACCCCTGCATGGCATGCGGCGTCCACGTCGTGGACGCGCAGCGCCGCGAGGTGGCGCGCGTGAGGGCCGTATGAACACCGCCAGCGCGACGTCCTCTGCGGCGGCGCCGACGGAGATCGTTCGCGTCTATGTCTGGGAAGCGCCGGTGCGCATCACGCATTGGCTGATTGCGTGTGCCATCGCCGTGCTCTCGGTCACCGGTTTCTACATCGGTAATCCCTTCATCACGGTCTCAGGCCCGGCCGGTCAGCACTTCGTGATGGGATGGATGAAGGTGATCCACGCGTGGGCGGCCTGGGTCTTCATCGGCGCCGTCCTTGTCCGGATCATCTGGATGTTCACTGGAAACAAGTACGCGCGTTGGGACAAGTTCATTCCGGTGCATCCGTCACGGCGCCGTGGATTCTGGCCGACCGTCAAGTTCTATCTCTTCGTCCTGCGCAAGCCGCCAGGGTTCGTCGGCCATAACCCCGTTGCCGGCGCCACCTACACGCTCGTGTTCGGGCTGTACTTCCTGGCGATCCTGACGGGACTGGTGATGCGCGGGGCGAGCGCGGACGTGGAGTCGCCGCTGCGATGGTTTGCGTCATGGGCGCCGCTCTTCGGCGGTCTGCAGATCGCGCGCTGGATTCATCACGTCGTGATGTGGCTGCTGCTCGGCTTCGCCGTTCACCACGTCTACAGCGGCGTCCTGATGTCGACCGTCGAAGCCAACGCCACGATGGAGTCGATCTTCTCCGGCTACAAGTTCGTACCGCGTGAGGACCTCGAGTACTCCGGCTACAGGTTCATCAACCGGCAGGGCCAGGTCGATGAATGAGCGAATTCCCCTGCTGATTCTCGGGCTCGGCAACGTGCTGCTCGAGGACGACGGTGTCGGGGCGGCGGCCGTGTCGCAGCTGCTGGATCGATTCGACGTCGCGGAGGGCGTCCGCGTGTTCGACGGCGGCACGCTCGGGTTAGCGCTGCTGCCGTACGTGCAGTCGGCGGACGCCGTGATCCTCGTCGACGCGGTGCGGACGGACGCCGCGCCGGGCACCCTCGTCAGGCTGGATGGCGACGAGGTTGGACCGGCAGTCGCAACGCGGTTGTCGCCGCATCAGGTGGGCGTGGCGGATCTGCTCGACGGGGCGCGCTGGCTGGAGCAGTATCCGCGGCGTGTCGTGCTCTGGGGACTCGTCCCGGCGTCGATGGAGCTCGCGGTAGGCCTCTCGCCGCCGGTCCACGCCTCGCTTTCAGACCTCGTCGATCGCGTTGTCGACGAAGCACGGTGCATGGGCTTTGTCTGCACGCCACGGGTGCGGCTGAAGCCGGACACGACGGCGGCGGGGTCCGTGGTCCGGCCGAAGCCGGACACTACGCGGGTCAACGAAGTCGATGGGACGTCGGCTGATGATCGGGTTGTTGATGTCGCTCGTCTCGCCGGGATGCGATGACGTCGATCGGGATCTGCCGCGCGAGTACCGCCGGCTGGACGTGCCCGACGCCCGTCTCGAGTCGATGGAGGCGCGTCTCAGGGGCAACCGCCTGTTTGAGGAGCACTGCGCGCTGTGCCACGGCGTGCGCGGGGACGGGAACGGCGTGCGCCGCGAAGGTCTGACCTCGTCGCCGCGAGATTTCACCGATCCGGCCTGGCGGATGGCGACGTCGCCTCGCCGCGTCTTCTTTGCGATTCGCGAGGGGCTGCGCGGCACCGCGATGCCAAGCTGGAAGGCGTTGAGCGACCGCGATGCCTGGGACATGACCGCCTACGTGATGTCGTTGAGCACCACGCCGCGAGTGCCCGACGAAGGGAGAGAGCCTCGGTGAGCACAGCCGGGCGCCACATCGAGATCCGCGGCGTCGTGCAGGGCGTTGGTCTTCGCCCGTGGGTCTACCGGCTTGCCACGGAGCACGGTCTCGGCGGGTATGTGCGCAACCATGCGGCCGGCGTGACCATCGAGGCCTTTGGGTCTGCAGGCGCGCTTGACGTGTTCACGCAGCGCCTCGAGGAGTCGCCGCCGCCCGCGGCGCTCATTGCCGAACTCCGAGCCTGGGACATTCCGGGGCAACGAGTCGACGCGTTCTCGATCGTCGACAGTAACGGCACGGCAGCGCGTCGGGTGTCCATCCCGGCGGATCTCGCGACCTGCCCGGAATGCCTTGCCGAACTGTTCGATCCGACGGACCGGCGCTTCAGGTATCCGTTCATCACCTGTACGGACTGCGGTCCTCGCTTCACCATCACCCATGACGTGCCGTACGACCGTTCGGCCACGACGATGGCATCGTTCCGGATGTGCGGCGGGTGCCAGCGCGAGTACCACGACGCCTCCAACCGCCGCTTCCACGCCGAGGCGAATGCGTGTCCGGTCTGCGGCCCGCGGCTGCAGCTCGTTGCGGACGAGGGACGAGTGCTCGGCGGGGATCCGATTGCGGTGGCGGCGGCCGCGCTCGCGGCGGGCCGCGTCGTGGCGATCAAAGGACTTGGCGGGTTTCATCTCGCCTGCGACGCCTCGTCCGCCCGGGCGGTGCGGCTCCTGCGCGAGCGCAAGCGGCGCGACGAGAAGCCGTTTGCCGTGATGGTCCGCGACCTCGATCAGGCGGATGAGGCCGCAATCCTGCGCGGTGCAGAGCGGCAGCTGTTGACGTCAATCGAGCGCCCCATCGTGCTGGCCCGGCGCAGGTCAGAAAGCACGCTTGCCGCAGAAGTGGCGCCTGGCAATCCACTGCTCGGCGTGATGCTGCCGTATACGCCCGTGCACCATCTGCTGATGCGGGACGCCGGCCGTCCGCTGGTCATGACGTCGGCGAATCTCTCCGACGAACCGCTCGCATATCAGAACAGCGAGGCACTCAGGCGCCTGCGCGGCATTGCGGACCTGTTCCTGATGCACGATCGCGACATCGAGACGCGGTGCGATGACTCGGTGGCCCGGGTCATTGCCGGGAGCCCCGTCATCCTCCGGCGGTCGCGCGGATATGTTCCGCGCGGGGTGAAGGTGACCCCTCCGTTCGAGGTTCCCGTGATGGCGTGCGGCGGGATGTTGAAGAACGCAGTGTGCGTCGGCCTTGGTGACAGCGCATATTTCGGTCCGCATATCGGCGACCTCGAGAGTCTCGAGACCTACGAATCGTTCGAGCAGTCGATCGACCGGATCCAGCAGTTCCTCCGCGTCGAGCCAGCCATCATCGCCTGCGATCTGCATCCTGACTACCCATCGACGGCCTACGCACAGCGTCGGGAAGCGGTCACGATTGGCGTCCAGCATCACCACGCGCATGTCGCGAGTGCGATGGCCGAGCACGGTCTTCCGGGGCCGGCCATTGGTGTGGCGTACGACGGGACCGGGTACGGCACTGACGGTGCCGCCTGGGGTGGCGAAGTCCTGGTCGCCGGCTACGAAACATTCGAGCGCGTCGCGACGCTCCGGCCGATCCGGCTGGCCGGAGGCGACGCCGCCATCCGACAGCCCTGGCGCACCGCGTTGGCGCTGGTTGAGGATGCGTTCGACGGCGACGCGCCGCTCGCTGATCTGTCGCTGTTTTCGGCCATTCCGGTTGCGGACGTGACTGTCGTCCGTCAGATGCTGGTGTCCGCGTTCCGATCGCCGTTGGCGCACGGCGCGGGACGGTACTTCGACGGGATCGGTGCGCTCGTGCTGCCGCGCGCGCGGGCCCGTTACGAGGGTCAGATCGCGCTGGAGGTGAACGGCGTTGCGGATCCTGACGAACACCGCTGTTATGGCTACGCGATCGATCGCGCGTGCGTACCGATCGAGGTGGATCTGCGGCCGATGGTCCGCGATGTCGTCGCGGATCTGATCGACGGGGTCGTACCGCCCGTGATCGCAGCGAGGTTTCACAACACGCTCACGGCGGCGACGGTCGACATCGTTCGCGAGGTCGCGCGCGATTGTGGCCCCCTGCCGGTGGTGCTGAGCGGCGGCTGTTTTCAGAACGCGCGGCTCGCCGAAGCGACGGCGGCGGCGCTGGCGCCGCACTGTCCGGTGTACCTCCATCGCGAGGTTCCGCCTGGTGACGGCGGGCTTGCGCTTGGCCAGGCGGTCGTGGCCGCGGCCGTCGCGCGCCGCTTGTAGAGTCCGGCTTCAGCCGGATGATCGCTGCAACGTCCGGCTTCAGCCGGACGACGGGAGTTACGACGATGTGCCTCGGAGTGCCAGGGAAAGTCATCGACGTCAACGGATTGATCGCCACCGTCGACTTCTGGGGCGTGCGCAAGCAGGTCCGGCTCGAGGTCGTCGACGAGCCCGTGCAGCCGGGTGACTACATCCTCAACCATGTGGGCTATGCCATCCGCCGCATCCCGGACGCGGAGATCGACGCCACGCTGGCGCTCTACGAGGAGCTGCTCGCGCGTGCTGAGTCCGAAGACGACCTGATGGCGGCCGATATCAGGGCCGAGATTCACGGAGCTGGTGATGATCAGTAACCCGGCAGCCGTCGCGCGCGATCCTGGAGTGTCGGAACTGAAGTTCCGCGATCCCGGCCGCGCGCGAGCGCTGTCGATCGCGCTCGGAGGCGTTGTCGGCGAGATTGGACGCGAGCCGGTATCCGTGATGCACGTTTGCGGCAGCCACGAACAGGCCATCGCGCGATTCGGCCTGCGCGCCACACTTCCGCGGGCATTGAACGTCATCATGGGCCCGGGCTGCCCGGTGTGCATCACCGACGTGCCCGAAGTGGACGAAGGTGTGGCGCTGGCGGGCCAGGGCGTGCGCATCGCGACCTACGGCGACATGGTCAAGGTGCCTGGCACCGTGATGTCGCTGGCCGACGTGCAGGCGCAAGGCGCCAAGGTTGACGTCGTCTACAGCGTCACACAGGCCGTGGAACTCGCGCGTCGCATCAGCGAGCCGCTCGTGTTCTTTGCAACCGGTTTCGAGACCACCGCCGTGGCGACGGCAGCCGCCGTGCTGCAGGATCCGCCCGCGAACTTCTTCGTGCTGTCGGCGCACAAATACATTCCGCCGGTCATGGAAATCGTCGCCGAGATGCCGGACACCCGCGTCGAGGGGTTCCTCGCCGCCGGACACGCCGCGACGATTACCGGCTGGGGCGTATTCGAGCCGTTCGTCGCCCGACATCGACTGCCGGTCGTGGTCGCCGGCTTCGAGCCGCTCGACATTCTCGCTGGTCTGGTCAGGCTCGCGGAACTCATTCGCGACCGCCGCGCCATCGTCGACAACATGTTTCCGCGCTGCGTGACGACGGATGGGAACCTGCGTGCGCAGGAGCAGCTGTGGAAAGTGTTCCGCCCGATCGGCGGCCGCTGGCGGGGCATCGCCCACGTCCCGAACGGGAACCTCCGCCTGCGCGACGAGTGGGCCCATCTGGATGCACGCCGGCAGTTCGACATCGACCTGCACCGGTTATGGGATCACGCGCCGGCGGCGCTCGTGCAGGACTGCATCTGCGGTGACATCATGGCGGGCATCAAGTCGCCGACCGATTGCACGCTGTTCGGCAGGGAGTGCGTGCCGCACTCGCCGGTCGGCGCGTGCATGGTGAGCAGTGAAGGCACCTGCAAGATCTGGCATCAATACGGCGGGCATCCCGATCTCGGAGGCTACGGTGCTGTCTGTGCTCGATGAGCGGATTACGCTGAAGTACGGCGCCGGCGGCCGCGCGATGCGCGCGCTGATCCAGGAGGTATTTCTCGACGGCATGACGGCCGTCTGCGCCGACGACGAGATTGGTCCCGCGCACATGGACGACGGGGCTGCATTGCGCGTCGGCGATCGGTGGCTGGTGGTGACGACCGATTCCCATGTCATCCATCCGGTCTTCTTTCCAGGTGGGGATATCGGCCGGCTCGCCGTGTCGGGCACTGTGAACGATCTGGCGGTGATGGGCGCCACCGACCCGCTGGCTCTGACCTGCGCCGTGATCATCGAGGAAGGCTTCGCGCGGACGGATCTCGTGAGGATTCAACGGTCGATCCGCGAAGCGTGTCAGGAGGCCGGGGTGGCGGTCGTCACCGGCGATACGAAGGTCATGGGGAAGGGCGAGCTCGACGGCATCGTCCTGAATACGACCGGTGTGGCGATGACCGGCCGCGTCGTGCCTGATTCCGGTCTGCGCGTGGGCGACGTGTTGATCGTGACGGGCACCCTCGGGGACCACGGCATGGCGATCATGGCGCGGCGGCATGACCTCACCCTCGACGAGCGGCTGCAGTCCGATGTCGCGCCGCTGAACGGGCTCATTCGCGCGGCGCTCGGCGCCGCGCCGGATGCGATTGTGGCGATGAAAGACCCGACGCGGGGCGGGCTGGCGTCGGCGCTCCACGAGATGGCGGAGAAAAGCCGTGTCGGCATCATCGTGGACGAGACGGCGCTGCCGGTCACCGCACCGGTCCGTGCGGCCAGTGAGCTGCTCGGGATCGATCCGCTGCACGTTGCCAATGAAGGGAAGGCCGTTCTCGGTGTGCGCCCCGATGCGGCCCCGAGCGTGCTCCGCGCGCTGCGCGCCCACGCGCTGGGGCGCGAGGCGGCGATCATCGGGCAGTGCACGGACCAGCGCATCGGATCGGTGATTCTCGACACCGGTTTCGGACGTCGACTGGTCACCGAGCCTGAAGGCGAGCTGCTGCCCCGGATCTGTTGACACCGTGGTTTGCATTTTGAATGTTGCATTTTGAATTCTGCGAAGGTCCCCCAATGGAGCAAGTCATCACCGAGCACATTCAGACGAGGGTTGAGGGAGCGGTGGGCTGGATCACCATCAACCGCCCGGAGCGCTTCAACTCGCTGGACGTGCGGACCGCGCAGGACCTTCGCCACGCAGGCCTGACCCTGGCGCGCAACAGCGAGGTGCGCGTTGTGATTCTCACGGGCGTGAACGGCGTGTTCTGCAGCGGCGCCGATCTGAAATACATCCGCGCCGGCGGCGAGGCGGAGGACCTGGCGTATCTGAGTCCCGACGCCCGTGCGACGCCGACCGGGTATGGCGAGCGCTTCAAGCAGATTCTCGAATACATCCACAGCACGATTGCCGAGATTCGGCGTGCGCCGAAGCCGTTCATTGCCGCCGTTGACGGCGTCGCGGCCGCCGGCGGATTGGGTCTGGCGATGTGCTGCGACCTGGTGCTGGTCTCGGACCGCGCGGTCTTCGAATGGGCGTACGCCAAGACCGGACTGACTGGCGCGGAAAGCGCCACCTTCATGCTGCCGAGGCTGGTCGGCTTCCGCCGGGCGATGGAGCTGGTGCTCCTCAATCCGCGCATCGATGCCGCGCGTGCGCTGGAACTGGGATTGATCAACAGGGTGTATCCCGCGGCGACGTTCGATGAGGACGTTCGGCGGGTCGCCGCCGTGGTGGCGGCGGGACCGCCGAAGGCCCTTGCTGTGGCGAAGGGGTTGCTGAATCAGGCGGCCGGCATGGACCGTCTCGACGTTCACCTCGATCGTGAGCTCGAGCAGCTCGCGCGCATCGCCGACGGTGCCGAGTTCAGCGAAGGCCTCGCCAGCTTTTTCGCGAAGCGCCCGCCGCGATTCACCTAGCCATGCACGAGTACTCCATTGTCCAGGCGCTGCTTGAACGCGTGGCCGCGGAGGCGCATGCGCGGCGGGCGACGTCGGTGCACCGTCTGACGATCCGCATCGGCGAGCTCTCGGGCGTGGAGCCGGAGCTGCTGGCGACTGCCTACGCCACGTTCCGCGAACGGACGATCTGCGAGCGCGCGGAGCTCGATCTGCGGACGATCGCGGCGCGCTGGGAGTGCCCCGACTGCGGCCGCGCGATCAGCCGCGGCGCGCCGTTGACCTGTGCGGTCTGCGCCCGGCCCGCCCGTCTGGCTGCCGGCGACGAAATCATGCTCGATCGGATCGAGATGGAGGTGCCGTGATGTGTGACACGTGTGGATGCGGAGATCCGGAGATCGTGCCGGTGGATGTGCATGACAAGATTCTCGCGGGCAACGATCGCATCGCGGCCCACAACCGGGAGCACTTCCAGGAGCGCGGCGTGACGGCGATCAACCTGATGGGATCGCCCGGGGCCGGGAAGACGGCGGTCCTCGAAGCCACGGCGCGGCTTGCCGGCCGGCAGCGTCTCGGAGCACTGGCCGGCGATCTGGCGACCGAACGCGATGCGGATCGGCTGTGCCGGGCAGGTATCACCGCCAAATCGATCACCACGGGATCGGCCTGTCATCTCGACGCCGACATGGTGCACCACGGGCTGCATCACTTCCCGTGGCGCGAGCTCGATTACCTGTTCATCGAAAACGTCGGCAATCTCGTCTGTCCTGCCGTGTACGACCTTGGACAGGTTGCCAACGTCGTTGCGCTCGCCGTCACAGAAGGGGACGACAAGCCGCTCAAATACCCGGTGATGTTCAGGAAGGCCGACCTCGTGCTGATCACCAAGATCGATCTCCTCCCGCACCTGCCGGACGTCAGTCTGGAGGCAATCGTCGATGCGCTGGCGCGCGTGATGCCGCGCCCCGTTTCAATTCCTGTGTCGTCGCGGACCGGCACGGGCATGGACCGATGGCTGCGCTGGCTGGAGCAGCAGCGGGTGACCGCGGACTACGCCGCGCGCATCTAGCCGAGGCAGACACGTCGCTCGTGGACACCCGAGTCGATACCCCCGATGACGAGCGACTGCGCCACCTGCTCGACGTCGAGCAGCGCCTGCAGGAACTCGTCCGCGAGGCCGAGGAGGAGGGCCGCCGCCGGGTTGCCGCGGCGCGGGCGGCTGGAGACCGGCGCCTGGAGGCTGCGCGCGCGGCGGCAGCACGGGCGGATGCCGAACAAGCCAGAAGCGAGCGGATTGACCACGAGCGGGAACTGGCGTCGATCGAAACAGCGCATCAGGCGGCGCTGGCCGCGATCGCCGCGGTTTCCGACGACCGCGTCGACGTGCTGGCCCGCTGGGCGCTCGAGCGGGTTATCACCGGCGACGGAGACACCGCGTGATCGTCAGGATGCTTCGCGTGCGCATTGCCGGCCCGCGCCCCGTGCTCGACCGCGCGCTCACCCTGCTTCAGGACCTTGGCGTGCTTCATGTCGATCGTCCCCGCATCCCCGGCGGGACGGCGGATCCGACGGCGACCCGTACGCGGCGGCATGTCGAACGCTGCCTGCGGGACGTGGAGGCGGCGAGCGAGTGTCTGCACCTGCCCGCCGACGCCAGAACGGCGGCGACGCCACTGACGTCACCCGCGGAAGCCGTCCGGCGCGCACGCCGCGTCCGTCGCCGCGCCGACGCGATTGCCCGGTCCCAGGCCGCACTCGAGGACGAGCGCAGCCTGCTACTTCGCTATCGAGAGTTCTTCCAGGTCTTCGAAGCACTCGCCCGCAGCGAGCTGACGTGGCCCGACGGGCAGGCCTTCTATGTGGTGCTGCGAGCGGGCGCGAGTGCGACCCTGACGGAATTGAAGCGGCGGCTCGAGGAGGCAGTGGGCGGGGAGGTCGAAATATTGAGCCGCGAGCTCTCCACCGGCGAGTGGGCCGTCCTGATGCTGGCGTCGGCCCGTGCCGCTCCGAAAGTGTCGGCGCTGCTGTCGTCGTCACGAATCGACGAGCTCCCCGCGCCCGCCGGCATCGCTGAACCGAACCTGATGCGGGCGTTGCCGGCAATCAAGGCGAGGCTTGACCAACTACCGGCTGCGCTGCGGGCGGCGGAGGCGGAACGGCGCTCACTCGTGCAGTCTGAAGCAGCGTGGTTGTCGGGCCTGCGAGTATTCCTGCGCGATCACCTCCTCCGCCTCGACGCGCAGTCGCAGGTGTTTTCCGCAGACTACCTGTTCGTCATCGAAGGATGGCTGCCCGCGGCGAGGTTCGCCGATCTCGAACAGCGGGTGCTCACGATGCTCGGGCCTGAAGTCCTGGTGTCGACGATCGGCGCCGAAGATTGGCGGGCCGACAACGCCCCGGTGACGCTGCACAATCCGCCGCTCTTCCAGCCGTTCGAGATCCTGACCCGGACGCTGCCGCTGCCGAGATACGGCACGATCGATCCGACGCCGTTTGTCGCCATCTTCTTCCCGGCGTTCTTCGGGTTGATGGTTGGCGACGTGGGCTACGGCGTCGCGCTTGCCGTGCTCGCCGCAGTGATGCGGCTGAAGTCGAAGCCGGCGACCACGGTGCGATCGCTGTCGACCGTGGCGCTGGCATGTTCGTCGAGCGCCATTGCCTTCGGTGTGATTTTTGGCGAGTTCTTTGGCTCGCTCGGCGGCGCGATCGGACTGCGCCCCGTCTTCAACCGCGAGCAGGCGGCGATCCCGTTTCTCGCGCTGGCCGTGGCGCTGGGAGGCGTGCACATCGCCCTCGGACTGATCCTGGCGGGCCTGAGCGCGTGGCGGCGCGGGCACCGGCGTGAAGCCGTCGGCCGCAGCGTCGTGCTCGCCATGTTGCTGCTGACGGTGGTCTCGCTGCTCGCGGCCTTTCGCGTGCTGCCGGCGATGCTGTTCACGCCGACCGTGATCACGATTTTCGCGGCCTTTGTCGTGCTCGTCGCTCTCGAGGGCATTGTGGCGCTGATCGAACTGCTGTCGACCGTCGGACACATCCTGTCCTATGCGCGGATCATGGCTCTCGGCACTGCCTCGCTCATGTTGGCCATTGTTGCCAACCAGATGGTCGGTGCGTTCGGCAGCGTGATCGTCGGGGCGGTGTTTGCGCTGCTGTTTCATCTCGTCAACTTCGGCATCGCGCTCTTCAGCCCGACGATTCACGCCCTGCGGCTGCACTATGTGGAGTTCTTCGGTCATTTCTTCAGCCCGGGCGGCGGCCAGTATCGGCCGTTTGGCCATTGGCGCCCGGCGCCGTAGGGCAGGCAACTTTCGGAGGAGGAACGACAGGTTATGGATATGGCACTCCTCGGACTGGCCGCCGCGCTGGCGGTTGGTCTCTCCGCTCTGGCGACGGCCTGGGCCCAAGGGCGCATCGGGCCCGCTGCCGCGGCGAGTCTCGCCGAGAAGCCGGAGCTGGCGACGACGGCGATCATCCTCATCGCCATTCCCGAGACGATGGTGATTCTGGGTTTCGTCGTCGCGGTGCTGATTCTTCTCGGAGGCGGCGGGTAACCCGCGGCGAGTCGATGGGTCTCGCCGACCTCATCTCGCGTCTCGAACAGGAAGCCCAGAGTCGCGTGGACGCCATCGGCCGTGACGCCGACGCTGCCGTGCGCGCGATCGAGGAGGAAACCGAGCGGGCGGTCGCAGAGATGACGGCCGGTCGGCTCGAACGCGGCCGCGTCGAACGCCAGCCGGCGGGTCGGCGCGCCCTGGCGCAGGCCCGGCAGCAGGCGCGTGCCCGGGAGCTGGAGGCGCGGTACGTGCAAATCGCTCGCATCCTCGCTCACGCGCGCGCGCTGATCCCGGACGTGGCGCGATCCGGCCGCTACGCCGACGCCTTGCCGCAGCACGTCGACGAAGCGTTGTCGTTCCTCGATGGGCTGAAGCCGAGCGTGCGGTGCCACCCGCGATTCGCTCCCATCGTCCAGAGCGCGATCAGCAAGCATCCGGGGACCACCATCCTCACCGACGACACGTTGGGTCCGGGTATCGTCGCTGAAGCCGCGGATGGCAGCGTCAGCGTGGACAACACGCTGGCGGCACGGCTGGATCGCGCGCGTCTCCGTTTGACGATTGAGTTGGGGAGGACGCTGGACGATGGGCGGGAGTGACATCGGCCTGGTCGCCCGCGCCCGTGGTGTCGCCACCCACCTGCTCGCACGCCAGACGCTCGAAACCCTTGCCGGCGCCGACGATCTGGAGTCGTTCACCGATCAGATATCCCGCCTTCACGCCCCGATCTCTCCGATCACTGAGCCTGGAAACGTCTTCGCGGTGGAGCGCGCCGTTCGTGATACGGCGGCTCGACATCTGGCGACGCTCCGGCGCTGGCAGCGCCGGGTACCGAACGCCCTGGATGTCTTCGCTGCCTATCAGGACCGGCGCAGCCTCCGGGCTTTGCTGCGCGGCGCCGCCGCGGGCGCTCCGACGGAGCGGCGTCTTGCCAGTCTGCTGCCGACGCCTTCGCTGCCCCATGACGCCCTGATGGAGCTCGGTCGTTGCGGCGCACCGCTGGATGTAGTTCGGCGCCTCGTCGAGCTGGGCTACGAGGGTGCAACACGTCTGTTGGAAACCGTCAGCCGGGCACCGACGGATCTGCTGACTGTGGAGATCGTTCTGCTCCACGCCTTCGCCGAACGGGCGGTCAGCATTGCGGCTCGTGGAGACTACGTCCTGCGCGGATTCGTCGAGTCGGTCATTGACGTGGCGAACGCGCAGCACGCGCTGCTGCTTGCCGGCGAACCGCGCGAACTCAGGGCGGCCGGGCTGTTCGTGCGCGGAGGACGATGGCTCCCGGCGCCGGCATTCGTGTCGATTGCCGCCTCGGCGTCGGCGGAAGCGGCAATAGCGGCGCTCGCCGCCTCGGTCGGACGCTCGCCGCTGTTGTCGTGGCTGCCGGTGGTCGCCGGCGATCTGCCACACCTCGATCGCGCGTTTCTCGTCGGCTCCCTGGCGCGGCTCACGGGTGCCATGCGGCTCGACCCGCTCAGCAGCGCCGCCGTGCTTCGCGTGCTGCTGCTGATCGAAGCACAGGGGCGCGACCTGCGCACACTCGCCTGGGGCGCAAGGCTCGGCGCCCCTGCGGGCCTGCGCCGGCAGCAACTGGTGACGCCGGCATGAGAGTGCGCGTCGTGAGCCAGCCCGCAGTGGCGGCTGGGCTCGAGCTCACCGGTCTGCCCGTCACCAGAGTCGCCGACGCGGGCGAAGCAGCGACCGCTGTCCGGCGTCTGGCCGCGGACGTGGAGGTCGGCATCGTGCTGATCGACGCAGACCTGTATCGCGCGCTGCCGCGCGATCTGACGATGCGGCTCGATCGGCAAGCGCTGCCGTTGATCGTTCCGGTGCCGCCGCCCCGCTGGGACGAGCGAAGCGAGGCCGAAGCGTACATTCTCGAGATCCTGCGTCAGGCGATCGGCTACCGCGTGAGGGCCCGGTGACGGGGCGGATCACGAGGGTGGTCGGTGCGCTGGTCGAAGCCAGCGGCCTGACCGGCGTCGCCTTGAACGAGCTGGTGCGCGTCGGGGAACGGCAGCTGCTGGCGGAAGTACTTCGTGTCTCCGGAGGTACGGCGACGCTCCAGGTCTTTGAGGAAACCGCCGGTGTCCGTGTCGGGGCGCCCGTCGCGCGCGAAGAGATGCCGGTCAGCATCGAGCTTGGCCCGGGATTGCTGGGCAGCGTGATCGACGGCATCGGCCGACCGCTCGGCCGGCTCGCCGCCTTGACCGGGCCGTTCATCGAGCCCGGTACGTCCGTGCCTACGCTCGACCGAGATCGCCCTTTTGAATTCACGCCAACCTGCCGCGCCGGCGAGCGGGTCGAGTCCGGAGACGTCCTTGGCACCATCCTGGAGCATGGCGAGTTCGTCCTGAAGGTGATGGTGCCGCACGGCACATCCGGCGTGATCCGAACGGTGCGCAGCGGAGAGTGCGCGATCGCAGATCCGCTCATTGCACTCGACTCCGGCGCGGCGATCACCGCGATGCAGCGATGGGCTGTGCGCCGGCCGCGCCCCGCTGCCGCACGCGTCGACACCCTGCGTCCGTTCGTCACCGGACAACGCGTTCTCGATTTTCTCTTCCCCGTTGCGGAGGGCGGGACTGTGGCCATGCCAGGCGGGTTCGGCACCGGCAAGACCGTGCTCGAACAGATGCTCGCGAAGTACGCGGATGCGGACGTCGTTGTCTACGTCGGATGCGGCGAGCGTGGCAACGAGATGGCCGAAGTTCTTCACGACTTTTCCACGTTGACCGATCCGCAGAGCGGGCGTCGGCTGATGGATCGCACGGTCCTTGTGGTGAATACCAGCAACATGCCGGTGGCGGCGCGCGAATCGTCGCTCTACGTCGGGTTGACGATCGCCGAGTACTTCCGCGACATGGGCTACCGCGTGGCGGTGATGGCAGACAGCCTCTCGCGATGGGCGGAAGCGCTTCGCGAAGTCGGGTCCCGGCTGCAGGAGATGCCGGGGGAAGAAGGATACCCAACGTCACTGGCGAGCCGGACGGCGAAGGTGTACGAGCGCGCTGGCTGTATGCGATGCCTCGGCCGTCCGGAGCGGGAGGGAAGCGTCACGCTGATCAGTGCCGTCTCCCCGCCGGGCGGCGACTTTTCGGAGCCTGTCACGCAGGCCTGTCTGCACGTGGCGGGTGCACTGTGGGCGCTCGATGCCGCTCTGGCGCACCAGCGCCAGTTTCCGGCCGTGGATTGGGAAACCAGCTACAGCTTGTATGCGGACGCCATGGCGCGTCATTTCGACGACTCCGTAGACAGGAACTGGTCCTCGGTCCGTGCCCGCCTGCTCGACGTGCTGCAACGCGATGTGGAGCTGCGCGAGGTGGCCAGCGTGGTCGGGCCGGAAGCGCTCGAAGACCGCGATCGCCTCCTGCTTACGGCAGCGTCGGCCTGCCGCGAGTTCGTGCTGGGGCAGAGCGCCTACGACCCGAACGACGCGTTTTCGCCGCCGGGCAAGACATTCAGGCTCGCCGCGGCGGTACTGCGCTGGTTCGATGCGGCAACGGAGGCATTGCGGCGCGGGGCCGCCTTCGTGGAGCTGCCGGTCGAGCACGTCCAGCATGCGCTCTCCGGCCTGCGCGACGCGGCTGGCGAGGATGCCGAGGGCGCGAGCCAGCGTGTCGACGAAGTGATCGACGCGCTTGCGACCCACCGCGCCGGTAGCTCCGGGGAGCAGCGATGAGCGTCGCCCGTGTGTATCGGGGTGCGCAGGCGGCCGCCGGACCTCTCGTTTATGTGAGCGGCGCTCAGCGCGCCGCGCTGGGCGAATGGGTCGTCGTCGAAGTCCCCGGCGCGCCCGACGCCCGGGGGCAGGTGATCGACGCGGGTGCAGACGTGACGATCGTGCAGGTGCTCGAGGATACCCTGGGGCTGCCGCCTGCCTCCGTGCGAATCACGCTGACTGGCGAGCTGGCACAGATCGCGGCCGGACGCGATCTGCTGGGCCGGGCGTTCAATGGCGTGGGTCGTCCGCGCGACGGACTGCCGCCTCCGATCGGCGAGGCGCTGCGCTCGATGCAGGGCCGGCCGATCAATCCGACCAGACGGGTACCGCCTGGCGACTTCATCGAAACGGGCATCTCCTCGATCGACGGGTTGAACACGCTGGTGCGAGGGCAGAAGCTGCCGGTGTTCTCGGCGCCGGGGCTGCCGGCCCTCGATCTCGCGGCCACCATCGTCGAGCATGCACGCGCCCCGCACGGCGAACCGTTCGCCGTGGTGTTTGCCGCCATTGGCATCACGGCTCGCGAGACGAACGTGTTTCTCGACCGGTTTCGGCGAAGCGGCGCGCTCGAGCGCAGCGTTCTGTATCTCAACCAGGCAGAGGATCCGACCATCGAGCGGCTGCTGGCGCCCCGCGCGGCGCTGGCCTGTGCCGAGCAGCTCGCCTACGTGCACGGGTTGCACGTGCTGGTCGTGATGGCCGACGTCACACATTACTGCGAGGCACTGCGCGAGGTGGCCGCCGCCCGCGAGGAAGTACCGGGCCGCCGCGGATACCCGGGCTACATGTATACGGACCTGGCGTCGCTCTTCGAGCGCGCGGGGGTCATCGAGGGTGCGGCCGGCAGCGTCACACAGCTGCCGGTCCTCACGATGCCTGACGGCGACATCACCCATCCGATCCCCGACCTGACGGGATACATCACTGAGGGCCAGATTGTGCTCAGCCGGGACTTGCAGCGCCGCGGCGTCGTTCCTCCGATCGACGTCCTGCCGTCGCTGTCCCGTCTGATGAACGCGGGCATCGGCGCGTCGCACACGGTCGCGGAACACCGCAGGTGGGCGGATCAGCTATACGGCATTTACGCCCGCGGCAGGGAAGCGAGGCAGATGGTCGCGATCGTCGGCGAAGCCGGGCTTCCGCCGCCCGACCGTCGCGCGTTGAAATTCGCGGACGCGTTCGAGCAGACCTTCGTCAGCCAGGGCAGCCGCCGCCGGAGCCTTGCCGAGACAATCGAGGCGGGATGGCGGCTCCTGGATCGGCTGCCGGTGGACGATCTGCTCAAGCTCAAACGGGAGTGGCTCACTGTGCGATCACGCGAGCGCAGCCAGGCCGAGGCCTTCAGATGACTCGCGGCGCCCGGACGCCGGCGACGCGTGCGGCCGTACTGCGATACGCGCGCCGGCTCGATCAGGTGCGCCGCGGCGCGGAGCTGCTGAAGAAGAAGCGGCAGTCGCTCGTCGAGGAGCTGTTCCGAAGGGCCAGAATCGCCATCGATACGCGCGAGGCCATCGACGCCCAGGCCCTGCGCGCATGGCGCGCGCTCCTCCACGCGCTGTCATCGAGTGGCAGCGACGGGCTGACGCCGCTGGGATGGCCAACACGCGAAATCGACGTCGAGCTGACGGCGGTGGAGCTGTGGGGGCTGCACGCTGTCCGACTGACCAGGAGGCCCCGCCTTGTCCGGGGCGTAGCGGCGCGCGGCGTCCTGCCGGATCCGGGCGCCGCGGCGAGCCACGACTCGGCGCGCGAATTCGAGGTGCTGCTCGAGTTGCTGATTGACGCCGCGCCACAGGAGCACGCGGTGCGCCGCCTGGGCGAGGCGCTGTCACGGACGACCAGGCTCGTCAACACGCTCGAACAGCGCGTTGTCGTCCGCCTTGCAGCCGATCTGGCGGAAATGCGCCGCACGCTCACGGAGCGAGAGCGCGAGGAACACCTCCGGATCAAGCATCTGGTCGCGCGCCGCGCACCAACTGGAGACCCGGCCCGGGCCAGGGCGGCAGCAGACGCACGAGCCCGGCGAGGATGACAAACGGCAGGATCAGCAGCACGATGGCGACGCCGAGGCCTTCCCGCGTGGCGAACGCCATCTTGTAGGTGGTGTAGCCGAGGAAGCTTTTTGAGAACAGCTGTCCCCCAATCACGACGTTCCAGCGCATGGCGAAGATACCGATCAGCGTCAGCAGGCCTGCGGTGATGTAGATGACGCGTCGCAGACGCGCATCCGCGGCATGTCTGCCAATGGCGAGGAGGCCGATTGGTACCAGCGTTCCAGCGATGATCTGCAGCACGATCTGGGAGACGAACAGGCGCGTGTGCACCATGAAGTCCAGCGTCTTGAACGACTCGTCCGCTTCGTAGATCCGGTGCAGGAGATCGAGCACCTCCAGCGAGAGATCGATCAGAAAGGCATACAGCAGGTATCGCGCGATGGTGTCGAGACACGTCATGTCCACCGGGACGCGGCGGAGCCATGTCATCGCGAGGTACATCAGCATGACCAGCGCGATACCGGACACGATCGCCGAGAAGAGGAACACGATCGGCATCATCGGCGTGGACCACCACGGATTCGCCTTGACCGAGCCGAAGATGAACCCGACGTAGCCGTGCAGCAGAAACGCGGACGGGAT
>Ga0079218_10000057_pt1 | contig 21609 bp, 31 predicted proteins | sample NCCompost_FD_77181 | JGI IMG/M metagenome (GOLD analysis project Ga0079218, IMG submission 77181) | Agricultural soil microbial communities from Utah to study Nitrogen management - NC Compost | ecosystem: Environmental > Terrestrial > Soil > Agricultural land | place: USA: Utah | collected... | reverse complement strand
GCGAGTCCTGGGGCTTCACTAGGCCGCGCCGGGCAAACCATGCCGCCGCTTCTGCGCCTGGACGACCTGGGTACTCCAGTAGCACAAACTGCGTCACGGTGCGCTTCGATCCCCAAGGGGTAAAGCATTTGTAGCTAACAATGAGGTTTTGCCTTGACGGGTATTTCTTTGCTGTTTTGAGTGAGTAAGAGCATTTGTCGACTGACAAGTTAACATAATCCAGGTCCGGGTTCTCGACAGCAAGAGGATCAATCCCTTTGGCTACCAGCGCATCATGTCTAGCTTCTCGCTCCCGGTGCTTTCTGGTAGATTCGCGCTTGGCTTCGGATTCCTGCTCTTCCGCCAGCCTTGGACTGCGCAGAATCTTCGGCAGACCGTCAATCGGCATATGGCGCCGTAGGTTATCACCACAGTCTAGGATAAGGGCATTCGCTTTTTCTGGGTGTAGACGGCAAGCTCTGCCCATCATCTGGATAAGAAGGGATTTCGATTGTGTGCTACGGAGTAAGGCCACACAATCAACGCTAGGAGCATCAAACCCCGTGGTCAATACTCCGACATTGATTAGGTGTTTAATGCTGCCAGATTTAAACCTGGTGAGAATTTCGGTACGTTCCTCGGCGGGCGTGTTACCGAGCACGACTTCAGGAGAGCACGCCCGCTCTGACAGGGCCTCTCGTACAATCTCAGCATGTGCCCTATCAACGCAGAAGACCATAATGTGCTGACGGTCCTGGGCTAGGTGCAGAATCTCATCGCAGGCGGCACTCACCACGCTCTCCTCACTCGAAGCCTGAGAGAGATCGCCAAGGGCATAGTCGCCACCACGACTCCGGACATGAGAAAGGTCTGGGGCCGATGCCGTCTGTACACCCACCAGCCGACACAGATAGCCGGCATTGGTCAGCTCTAGGATGCTCTTGTTGGTAGCCAGGGTGTCGAACCACGCATCACCATTCCCCCAGATTGGAATGTCAGGCAGGCGGTACGGCGTGGCTGAGAGCCCAATGCGCTGCGCACGCTGGCAGGAGCGTAGGACCTGATCGCCCATAGAGTCGCCGTGTTTGCCAGTGATCCCAACGTGCACCTCATCGACGATCACATAGCGGAACTGGCCAGTAGCTTGCAGCTCACCCATACGCTTGTAAATGGACGCCACGCCGGCAAAGATGACTCTCGCATCCATCTCGCGGCGACCGAGACCAGCAGAGTAAGTGCCAACGCTATCGCCTCCAATTCTCAGCAAGACGCTCTCATTCTGCGCAATGAGTTCTTTGCGGTGAGTCACGACGAGAATGCGACCAGAGAGACGATTGCACAGTTCTGCGATGACGATAGACTTGCCTGAGCCGGTCGGCAAGCAGCAAACCGGGTATTTCCCGTCACTAAGTGATTGGATTAACTCAGCAACGGACTCCTGCTGGTAGGGGCGTAGAGTGATCATCACATATTCGCCGATGCCATACCATCCATTCCTTTGCTCACCACCACCTCCCCCACAGCTCTTCTTGGCAGGGCCGCAATTAAATCACCGATCATCTATCCTGTTCAGGATCATCGACATATGTTCATCCCGCAGAGTCTCGCATCATCGGCAGTCTAGGTGAGCACTATATCGTCTATATTATACTATAGTTTTACCAATGGACAAAGAACAAAGTGAGGTCTACATAAATGAAAAATAACTTAAAAGAACTGAATGGATTCTGGATGTGCGCAATATCTGAGAAGAGAGTGGTAGAACAGGGCGAAATCACAGCTCAGGTATGATAAGCCGCTGTCCGGGCAGGATACGGCAACCAGAGTCCCATCCGTCCATTGGCGTGACGACTCCGCCAGCTAAAGCAGGCAGTCCCTCTGAGGTTCTGATGGGTGCTAGATGTTAGATGCTAGATAGTGGCTATCTAGCATAAAGATAGAGGCTAGACTCGCCAGCGGAGTTTTTCAATCGTCTGATCTAGGGTACCGTTCACAATAATATTCACGTTGTCTGGCATGACCAGGACCGTCCACACACCCTCCAGCCCCTCACTGGTTCGCTCCTGTAAGAAGTGGACCAAATCCGCGTTGACGATCAAGTGATTCCCATTCACGTCTGTTAGTCTAACTTTGCTCATCTGCTTCCTCGCTATTTTGCTGGACGGGCCAGTGGAGATTCACAATCACCTCCTCAATGGTCCCTGGCACGCGAATACCGGTCTTATTAACCATTACAATATCGGTAAAAGTGCCTGGCTTCTTCCTTCTGCCGTCCCCTACACTTTCCCTCATGAAGAGAACCGCATCTGGATTCACGAGGAAATTCGTCCCATGGACATCCGCCACTCTAATGTGCCCCACCTGCCACCTCCATAGTCACCTAATTTCATCTACTCTGGCCATTTGCCCTCAGCGATGAACTGGGCACGTTTCTCGTTCAGCATCTTGATGGCGTGCGCTGCCGACTTTGCCCATAGATGCTGACTGAGTGTAATCATTGGTTGTTTCTCTATAAACGATGCGAAATAGTTTTTATCGGTATACAGAACTGTACCATCCCGTTTCATCGAGACATACCATATTTGGTACCCCCGATGAAGCATGTCTACATCAGGAGGATCTAGTTCGTATATCTCTATCCTATTGCCTCTTACTGTGTTAATGAAGGCCTCTGCCCCCTCTCTTGACGAGAATAATGCCAGGATCGGGGAATCGCTGTCTTCGCCTTCCGTCACTGCGTAAATCTGCATGGTTGTCTATCCTTGAATACCACCGTTCTTTAATCTTTGCGGTGGCCTATTGTGATGCAACGTGACCTCCTAAGCCGTTATTCAAATTCACATTACCGGACCCCACAAAGCTCTCTTGCCCTTAGGAATAATTTGCATGTCCCCTGAGCCGTTATTCGCGTACACATTACCGGACTCCACAAAGCTCTGTTGGCCCATGGCATAAAACCCATAGCCCGTGTGGTCACTGAGAATATTCCCAGAGACGACCGTTCGCCGACCCTGGTTAAAGCTACTTTGCCCATTGTTGAGCACAATCCCATGGCTAATGCGGGTCTCGTTGCCAAAGAAACGGACGATATTCCCGCTAATAATCGTGTCCGTGCTCCCCGACACGCCAATCCCCACGCCCATGTTTCTTGGCGAGGTGCCACCATACAACACCATGTTGCCACTCACAATCGTGTATTCGTTCGAGACAGCGGTGTCCTGCGTATCGCCTTCGGTCCCATCGTCGATGAAGATCCCCATGATCCGGCTATTGAAGATGTGGTTCGCCTCAATCCAACTGTACCTAACGCCCTTAAATAGAAAGACCGAGATGGATGTGTTATCGATGTGGCAATCACGGATCTTCAGCCCTTTGACATTGGACGCCGCTACGATCCCGCGCCCTAGCATGTCTTCAATTCTGACATTCGCCACCGTTATGTTGCTGCTCTCTTGGATCTGTATCCCTGCTCCCAAGCCTGCACTATCGTCGCCAAGGTTGGGCAACCAGGGGCCTCGTATCTCTAGATTGCGAATACAAACATCGTGGACGCCGTTGATCAGAAATACATACCCGCCATGGTGCGACTCAACGACTGCTCCCGCCCCATCGATTACCGTGCCCCTCGGGACATATATCGCGCTGTCCACCTGAAACGTTAGTCTCGGTAACGGCACCATGCCACCACATGCTACTAATTTCTGTAATGCCTGGGTATCCATGCCATCTCCTAGAAGTTCATGCAGATATGTTACGAGAGTGCGAAATGGGTAGGGAAGGAGGAAGAGGGGCATTCTGAGTAGATTCCCCCCATCTGCAATCAGGGCTTGTTTTCTCGAAGAATAGATCTGAGGCCTACGAATTTACGGGGCGGATGGTATCCATTCGACACGCTAGAGAAAACTTCGTTTTTCGCGTCCCGTGAGGTCCGGCTTAAAAGGGTACCATATACCCTCGCCATCGTTTGGTTCTGAAACACCTCTGCGTCATCAAGCGCATGCAAACGCCCTGTTATCGCCAGATCTATCATTTTTCTCGATTTCCTGCGAATCGATGCAATAGCATCTTCGGCTTTGGCATGAGCGCCACAACCGATTCGTATCCGCTGCACCCCTTTGCCTCGAATGACTTCGAGCATCAGTGGCACTTGATGCACCCGGAGACTGTCTCGGAGCTTGGCGAAGGTATCATAATTTTTCGGCGATACTCCCCCACGAATGTCAATTCCTGTGGCGTGAAGAATCGCCTCGTAAGGCTCAAAGTGGCCATCTTCGGTAAACGTGCTGCGGAAATAGTTCTCTAAAATCACGTAATCACGGGTTTTTTCAAGCGAATTCTTCAAGGCTATCCTCCTCTAGGATAATTGGCACAGCGGTACGGCCTGAAGAAGCCGTACCGCTGTGCCTACTCTGCGTTGTGCTACGCTGCCTTGCCGTGCGATGCGCTGCGTTGCCGTGCGATGCGCTGCACTGCGATGCGATGCGGTGCATTGCTTTGCTCTAATGTCTTATTTTACTTCACTCTACTTTGCTCTGCTGTGCACTGCTTTGCGCTATTTTGCTGTGCAATGCGCTGCTATGCTTTGCTGTGCAATGCCGTGCTGTGCTTTGCGCTGCGGTGCTCTGCGCTAATGTCTTGGTACTTCGCTTTGCTTTGCGCTGCTTTGCTGTGCAATGCGATGCTTTGCTCTGCAATGCGCTGCTTTGCTGTGCTATGCTGTGCGCTAATGTCTTAGTATTCACTCTGCTTTGCTTTGCGTTGCCGTACATTGCTTTGCTTTGCGCTGCCCTGCGCTGCGGTGCCATGCACTGCTATGCTCTGCGCTGCTTTGCATTGCGCTAATGTCTCAGTATTCCACTCTTCTCTGCTTTGCGTTGCTGTGTTTTGCTCTGCGCTGCTCTGCTCTGCCATGCTCTGCGCTGCGTTGCATTGCTCTGTTTTGCTCTGCCTTGCGCTGCACTGCATTATACTGCTTTGCTGTGCGCTAATGTCTTGGTACTTCACTCTGCTTTGCCTTGCTCTGCGGTGCGGTGCTCTGCGCTGCGTTACATTGCAGTGCTCTACGCTAATGTCTGGTACTTCACTTTACTCTGCACTACTCTGCATTGCTTTGCGCTGCCCTGCGCTGCGGTGCCATGCCGTGCTTTGCAATACTCTGTAATGCGCTGCTTTGCATTGCTGTGCGCTACTGTGCTCTGCAATGCGCTGCGCTAATGCTCAGTATTCACTTTGCTCTGCGCTGCGATGCTTTGCATTGCCTTGCATTGTGCTGCGATGCGCTGCCGTGCGTTGCGCTAATGTCTTAGTACTTCACTCTGCTTTGCTCTGCTTTGCATTGCTCTGCTCTGCTCTGCTATGCAATGCTTTGCTTTGCAGTGCTCTGCTCTGCAAAGCTTTGCGCTGCGATGCAGTGCTCTGCGTTACTCTGCGCTGCTCTGATTTTCAATAACGCATTATCAAACAACAACTTGCGTAATTTTTATACTATCCTCATCGATAATAAAGGTCCCATAGTCGCCTTTGCGAGCTGGCCGCCATGTGCCAAGCCCTTTGAAAGAACCACCCGACTGAAGATACTTCGCGACTCGCTCAGGATCAATAATCTCATCGGTGATAATCAATCGGCAAGGGATTTGCCACTCGTGGATAATTGGAAAATGACGCCACACACGCTTGCCGCCGCCGCTTTTCCCATCAGCCGGGACAAATTTACTTAGACGCTCGACATCCTCTGACTTAATCGGAGAGCCATCACCGTCAAGAACCGGGAATTCAACCGCATCAGCCCGCAACCCCGCCTGAAATTTCCCCGAGTACGTTTTTTGGCCCTGACCTTTTATTCGTTCAGAAAGGTAGCTCGCTGCATCCAGAACACAGGACTTAATGGCATAGCCACTCATCACTACTTCATTGTTCTTATTGAGATTAAGACGCTCACGCCAAGTCCTAAGCTCAAATTCATCGTCAAGTTCATTACCTTCTTTCATGGACTTTTTCACGGCCCCGAACAACAGGGGCGCCGTACCTACTAGCGTTGCGCTAAACCGATACATCCTATGCCTCCTTGCTTAGTAGCTCCCCAACACCCTTCCGAAAGTTCTCATCAGTAGAATCTGACAGAATGGTTTTGGCCATATCCTCAACTGCCAGATGCATTACTTTAGTTTTAGTAATGTCCATATACTCGCTTAGCAATGAAACTATATCATCAGTTAATGTCCATACCGATGTCTGGCGACGTCCTTTTCTAGCCGCACGCTTAACAGAATGCGTGAATTTCTCACTCATTTCTTGCTCTTGTCCGTTGATATGTTACTTAATTAATAACTGTAATCATTATACAATAAGCCTGATTGGAATTCAACTGCTTTAGTGAGAAAGTAGACAAAAAAAATGAGGAACTATCAAGCTCCTCATCTGTGATTATGACTCATCTTTCTAATCAGGAGTGCAGCAATAGGCATCCCTGTCGCCGACCTAATTATTGCAGAACCATCGACTCCACCACCGAAGAAGTCTCGGTAAAGATCGATGGAGCCAATTTTACCCGCTAGGACCTACTTTTACTTCCTAAACGCCCCGTAGGCATCCTTCACCCCCTCAAGGCAACTGCGCATTAGGATAAAATCGAGCGTTTTAAACTCGGCAAGGTATATCTTCTTAAGGCACCTCACTGTTGCCCTGTGCACTTCGGTTCCCTCTGCTCCCTTAACCAAATTGTTATCGGCGTCAAAAACGCCCGTATCCACTAGCGCTGCAAACGCGGGAACCATCGCTGCCTGCTGAGCCTTGAAACAAAATACCTGCAAGGTTGGATGATCTGGGTATTCCGCCTCACAATATTCGTATAGCCCGGACATCGCGTCCGCACGTGCAACCGCCGGAAGAACCGATGCCATCATGAGAAGAACTGCTACTGCATGTTTGACTGTTTTCATTGCCGAATTCCTTTTGTGACGTTGTTCGTTATCCATCCTCATGCTCGGGGAAACACCGTTTCGTCATCTCGACGACGGCCAGATGCACAACCTCGACCTTAGACCTGCCCAAATGTTCACTCAGCTTTCTGAGCATATCATCGGTAGTTACCCATATGGCTAACTGCCTTCTCGACTTATCCACCTGCCATCCTTTTTCCATTCTACCCTCCGTGTAAGGTATACATACATTAGATATTTGTAGTATACAGAACGTATAGCATAGACGCAAGTGGGAAATGAAGTGACGAAAGGTCTTGGGGATTGAGTCCCTTTCGGCATACTTCCAGGTCACCCAGGCACCCATCATCACCTGTGACGACAGTGACAGTGACACCCAGTGACACCCCCGTCAAACTCCTTATATATATTCTCTACCCCCCCCCTTTTACGTTTCCCGTGTATTTTACTTATATACCTGTCACTGCTGTCACTGTAAGGATATATAATAGTATAAAGATAGAGATTACAATTATTTACCAGAGTGACACCCCCAGTGACACCCACAGTGACACCCCCAGGGAAACAGGCAGAGGTGGCACTGAAAAACACCATATTGTTAAAGTATTACTTTAGGTAGCTATCAAAATGATAGAGGTAGAATTTTGTAAAATGGTAGAATAGCGCTTTTTATGTAGAAGGGCAGGGGGGGGGTGTCACTGCCCTTTCGGAGGGGATTAGTTACGGGGCTAGAACGGCACCTTGTCGCTATCGTCGGGCCCAGGTCTCACCCAATAACTTTTACCATCGCTCTTCTTGCGGTACCAACCGTTGGCCCTAAGGGCATCGGTCACCTGCATTTGCAGGCTTTTGTCTTTCCACTGGTCTTTCGACTTGAACTCAAAGTAGTAAGTACAGATCTCATCCCAGGTCGTTTTATCCAAATATTTATGGATACCTTTGCCGTTGAGGAAATCTTTCAGGCTATCTTCAAACACATTCTCGACCCTACGCGTTTCCCGTTGCTCTTTAATCGTGGACTGCAGGCCATCTGGCTCTTCCCACCAGTGAGCCGACGGGTGTTCGAGTAACCATTCCTTCGCCTCGGCGAAAAGTTGCTCCCGCTCGTGTTTGATGGCATCCAGGTCGAAGCTGCCCGTGTTGATGGGCAGGAATCGGGTATTCCCAGTGAGCCCTCGCAGATAGTCGGAGTCATTCGTCGTCCCAATAAAAACCGTCCGTCTTGGGTAATCGACACTGTGGTTGGAATATTTAGGGACATAATGATCAGATGTATTGGTCAAGAACGCTTTGAGCCTAGATTCACTCGACTTATAAAGCGTATCGAGCTCTTCTAGCTCCGCAATCCAGTAGCCATGGATCGACATGTGAGCCTCTTTGCTTTCAAGGCTTATCTTCAAGGTTGTTGCCCACTCACCGCCAAGTAAAGCAATGGCTGTACTTTTGCCTTGGTTCTCCTCCCCGTTCCAAATCGGCACCAGCCTAGCAATGCAGCCGGGGTGAAATGCGCGGTTCATCATTTGCAAGAGGGTTACCTTGCCAACCCACCTTGAATAATCTGAATCCTCGGCCCCGCACATGTCGATCATCCAAGTTTCGATTCTTGGGGCCCCATCCCACTCGGGCAAGGTACCTAGCCACTCAATAAGAGCGTCGTATTTATCCTTGATCGCGGTCGCTTTGATGGCATCGGATAGAAGTTGCCTACGGTTACCGCCAAAGCGGTAATGTGACCCTAGCCACTCGGAGATGCGATATTCAGTCTCGTCATTTACTGGCTTGCCGTCGAGTGTCGCCAGGTTGCGAAATGCGTCAAAGCGTATACGCCCTTGCCATTCCTGATGATGTTCCAAGATCATGCTCATGTTGTAGAAACACTCCAGTACCTTTATCCCCTTGGCATCCAGTTGCAGCATCGAAGCCAGATCAGCATCCGGCATATGCCCATTCATACTGATATCCGCTGGCGCCCGTTCCGCCTTTTCTTTCTTCGGAAGATACGGCTCAATAGCAGCCTCGATGTCTTTCATCATCTTAGACGACATATATGGCTGAGAAGCCACCATGATGCGGAGCTCTGGGTAACGCCAGCATCTACCCAGGAATGGGAATAAGCCCGTCCTATGAGCATCCTGGAGCCAATTAGAGGTATTCAGGCATTCGGTGAGTATATGCACGAGTACCTCACTCTCATTACCAGACCCCTGCATCCTATCCACTCGTTGCATCCAAGTTTGGACGAGGTGAGTCTCGATAATGTGGGTGAGCTGGGATTGTCTCGGCCTGGCATCTGCATCCGTCCCAAACTTCTCCCCAGTAATGGGGATCATATAGTCCTGTGTCCATACCTCGATATCGCCGGACTTGATATTGGCCTCACCTTTTGACATGAGAATTAAATGTAGGCCGTTGTCATCATCAATTTCAGTATAGGTATCGAGAAGTGCAACGATCTCTCCTGGCAGGATTTTGATTTTCCGGGTTCCTTCATCAAAACAATTGATGAGGTGTACCACTGCAAAGAGATCTTTATCTGTTAGTAGAAAGCCGAGTCCAAACCCGTCATCAAGGCATCGCTGGTACGTTTCAGTCAGACTTCCCGGTTGGGAAATAGGAGTGTGGCATTGTTCACCATGTTCATTAGAGGTATAGACCCAGGACACCCACTGTGGGAAGCTAGATAAAGCTTTCGGGATGTTGTGAAAAATAGGGAATGCTGGTGATAATTCCGTAGTATCTGATTGACTTTCGTTACCGGGAGTGATATCATTCATATCAACCTCCTCTGAAAGTTGTGTGCTTAGGGTTACCGGCTGGAATCCCACCAGCCGGTAATTGCGTTAGTACACCTTTGCGCCGTGGCGGTAGGCCCGCGACTTGTTGTAGGCATGCTTGGCCAGAATCGCCTCGCCAAGATCAAACTTCTGCTCCGTGGCAATCAGGCAAGTTTCAATGATGACGGAGGCAAGTGCAGATTCTGTACTGAGCTCGTCGTTGTCGACGGTGAACGCGAGGATCGCCTCGCCTAGGTAGGAGACGATGGCGGCGATTCGCTCGACCGGATTATTCAAGGTGATGTTGTGGGCTGACTTGAGGATGTCGAATGGATTGGCTACAAGGGCGTCAAAGCAGCAGACGAAGCGATCCTCGGGGTTGCCGGTGCAACAGGCATCAAACAGCTCCGCTTTGGCCGAGAGCTCTGGAGATGCGCCCAGATCGAGGCGATAGAATGTACATAAATCAGCAATGCGGATGATGATATCAGCGAGCTCTTCTTCAGCGTGGGAGAAGGCTAGAATCTTGGTGGATGCCCTCGGCGTCCTGAATGCCTCGATTGCCTCGCCTAGCTCTGAAGCCACAAGGGCCATCGCCTCAAGAAACGACCTCCTCCCGTCCCACCATCCCTTTTGATACGCCAATTGATGAGCCTCATGACAGAACCAATCCCATGACTCCGCCAGATTATTCATATGTCACCTTAATTAGCTTTTGTTAAGTCATATTAGGTTTTGGTAGGTTTTCATCTTATATTGTTGAGTTTCGCAACTTACTTAGGTACAATGGGTAGCCAAACGCGCGATTGGGTGCATTTCAACTCGTGCGGCGGGGTGACTGGTGCTACCAACGCCAGTCACCCAAATCACTGTTTTGCATGTTTCCCTTACCTCCCCCTCATGATCAAAATTGCTTTACCCAGATCTGAGTGGTATCCTCTGCCCACCTGCGAACCTCAATTTATCAAACTCACCAGCTCATGTCAAATGGAAAAACCATTGGCCACCACTCAGTCAAGCAAAATTATCGCTATCGATCCGGGTGTACATGGGGCGATTGCCTACGTAGAGAGAGACGATAGAGGGAGACCTATACGTGTTTGTCTCCAGGATATAATTACGCGCAATCACCCCTATGGAAAGATGGTGGATGTTGATCGGATGCTGAAGGAGCTTGACGGTATTCCTGGGCCCGATTTGGTACTATTTGAAGAGCCATTTGCAGTCTACTCGCAACCAGCAAGGCACGGGCAGGTACCAAAGATTAGCACAAGTGCTCATACGATGAAAGTATCTTTGGTGAACTTCGGGCGACTTCAAAGCGTCATCGAGAAGGTAACGGGGGTCAGTGAGTGGCAGACCGTCCACCCTGGCGTATGGAAGCAAGCGATGAATCTAACAAGTAACAAGCAAATATCACTCATTCACGCACGGAGTAGCTTTGCAATCGTACAGGACTTACTCATGCGCAAAAGTGATCACGACAGAGCAGAAGCACTCCTTCTAGCCGAATATGCACACTGGCACCTGTGGACCTCTGACTAGACTGGGCCACCCTGGGTGTAGTCGGATACCTCCAGATGCCTACCGATGTAGCACCCGCATACGTTATAACCTCTTCCCCCATAAAAGGTGATGCTCATCTGCTGCCATCTTAGGGTGAGCAACCCATGGCTGGACTGGACCCATAGATCCGTGGCCCTAGCCACTTGCGGATTCCCCTCAACAAATTCGAGCATATCGACTAGCGACCCCATATTCATATCGGCATGCTTTTTAAGCATCCACTTAAGACTTCGTGCCATGGCAGGCGGTAGGAGTTTATCGATCTCACCCTCTACCATGACAGATTCCTACACCCGAACCATGTTAATAATGCGCTCTGATAGAGCAGATAGCCTTTCATCAAGCTCTAACATACAATAGTCGCATAACTCCTCCGGCCAATGACAAAACTTCCCATCTTCATCGATATCGATGGTCCCAGAGCATTTGCACATGCTACAGCTAACAATATCGCCGATGTTAGCCAATACGGCATTCAGGACTAAGTAGTCCTGCTCAGTCTCAATATTGGTGTGTGACCCACAACCCGAGCATGCTTCTAGAAACGGCACTCTAAACATGATATACCTCCTATTAATTGATGCCGATTCATATTCAATTCATACGATAAACGACATAGAACAGCCTTGTCAATATAAATGTACGCCAATTGGTTCTTGACAATATCATTTCCGATTGGTATATTATGGTCATGCGGCAGGGGTTTTCTGGGGCAGCTATGCAGGGCGCCTGCTCCTCAGTTCCTTTTCCATCTGCCGCGTTTACCTAAAATTCCACGGCAGGAGGAGAAAGACGATGGCTGAAGATGTGGTCACCAAAGCGATTAGGGAGGCTGAGGAAGCATGCCAGTTGGCCATTGCCACGACGCCAGAGCAATACCGCCCTTTTATCACGTTGATTTCACAGAATAAGCGGGTTGGATCGAAACAGAACCCACAATATGCGACCATCCGCCTGCCCTATATGGGCGTTGATGGACGTGTCAAGATGGCACGGGATGAGCACCGAGCTGCGGGCATGTCGTTGTCCATCCACACCGATTTTGTAAATGTAGGTGAAAGTCCCGTCTGTAAGGCAACCATCAATTCGGCTCTGCTCGGTATCTCAGTTGACTATGCCGAGATCAAATTTGGTGGCCAGGGTGTCGATGCCTCTAATCCCATTGAAAATGCGATCACAAGCGCAGTAGGCCGCGCCCTTGGCAATCTTGGCTATGGGCTCTACGGGACTGGGATTGCCTCGGCTGAGGAAGTTCTGGCGGCGATGAGTGAGCAGATACGTCAGAAGGTTGAAGGCGCCTTGGCGCCTGATGCGTTTGTGCTGGGGCCTGTGCAGCAACACCGGATCATTGATTATGGGGCTGCTTCGCCACGTGAACCTGCCAGTGAAAAGCAAATGGGGCTACTCTATGGCAAGCTAAAGGCATGTGGCGTTCGCGATGGTCACAAGCGGGAACTCATTGAGTTTGCTTATCCCAGCGGGCTTGGCAAGCGGGTTGCCACAGAAATAATCGATTTCCTTAGCCATGAGAATACGCTACCAAGCTGGCTGCGAACCCCCTATGTGAGATTCCTCATCAAGACGTATGGAGTGAACCGTCAAGACGTTGGGAATTACATGGATAAGACCTTTAATCACCATGATCCCACGCTGCTGGATCACGAGCAATTTCTAGCCCTCATCGACTACCTTGCCCCCAAGGAACAACCCGAGTCTGAGCCAGACGACATCTACCTGCCCGGTGAAGCGGTCACCGCACCCATGGCTAGGGAGGAGTGGACGGAATTCGGTGTCAATCTGTGCCTGGCAGAGCGACTATCGAATGTTCAATTCGAAGCGTGGGCCATTGCGAATTTCGGAAAAGGGACTGAAGAAAACATATCACAGCTCTCTAGAGAGGCATATAACTCACTAGTAGCGATGGATACGAGTAAAATTGCACAAGAAGTCAAAACATTCGCTCAAAAGAAGGAAGGACAGGGCGCTTTGCTACACTGAATTGATACAGCATCGTATCTGTTGAGGATTTGTCTCTTCACGGGACAAATCCTCTTTTTTTATTGCTTTTGTTTGTAATTCATGCTGTATAGTCGTATAATTTACCGGTCAGTAAATAAAGAGAGCGTACCTCAGGAGGTATTTAAATGAGTGAGATCAGCGAGAGCTTGATGACGATTGAGGAAGTAGCAGAGCATCTTCGTGTAGCGAAGAGCACCATGCGCAACAAAGAGTTCCGTCAACGTCTTGGCTTAAAAAGTGTCAGAGTTGGCAAATCAGTGCGGTTCCGCCGGGAAGATGTCGAAGCCTTCGTAAAAAGTAATGTGGAAGGCGGCAAGGATGCTTGAGTGCAATGTCACGAGATATATACTTGAACGCGAGGAGACCGGCGACTATTTTATCGGCCTTAGCTTTGAGCCTCCTTATGTTAAGGTCACGGGAGGATTATGTTTAGCCAGGATGTGGAAACAGAAGGAAAAAGCTAGAAAAATGGCATTAAGGCTAGAAGGCAGCAATCTCTGCTTTGTGGTTAGAGAAATTTACATTGAAACGAATGGGGATATAAAGCTGGTAGGCGAACGCGATGGATAAGGCCAGAGTCAAGAGACATTTAGCTCACGTCGGCATCGGGTTTGCTGCGGGGTTTATTGCCACGTTGACCTTGACCGGATTGGTCCTGTGGGTTTTGGGCATCCTCACCTTTCTAGGGGCGGAGTAGTATGAGATTAGTCAGATTTACTGGGCCAGGTGGGTCACCTATTTTCGTTAACCCAGCGAGCGTAGCCGTCCTCTATGCCGATCCCACGACTGTAGAGGCGAGTCTAACTTGCATTCGCATGGCATCTGATTTCCAAGTATTTGTCCAAGAAGACGTGACTGCTGTGAGAGATGCGCTATGCGATGTCTCTTACGTGCAGAGGGAACAATGGACGCAGACGATTCGATTAGGGGACATGAATAAGTAAAGGCCCGCTGGGTCTTGGTCGTAACCCAGCGGGCAGCAGGCGGCTGTACGACGAGGCGAGAAGGCTTGCCGCTGAAGGCATCTCGGTCTTTCCTTGCAACTCTAGTGTAGCATGCCTGATTTATTCTTACAATAAAATTATAGGATCTGTTATAATGAAGTTGCATTCTAAGGTAGGATGCAAGATTACGGCCGAGAGGTCTATCTGGCTGCACCTCTCGGCCATATCTTATTCTAGCGCCACTGATACAGCCAAACGAGGATGCCAATAATCCCAGTTGACGCTACTCCCACAATGATCCCGGAGATGGCATCTTTACTCTTCACCCTTGCCCTCCTCTTCTCCAGCTTGCATGGCATCATGCCAACAGTCATCACAGATTACATCAAAAGGCTCAAGCGGCTCAAATAGGCGCCCACACCGACACTCACGCATAATGATTTTAATCTTAAGCATATGATCCTCCTAAAGCTTTTTGAACCATTATTGCTAGTTCAGGGTCGCTTGTGTAGTCGCTGATCTCTCTGCCCTCATTTGTCTTGATGCTGTGGGCGATATCCTCGGCAAGTTTCTTGCTACTGGTCCCGCGGGGCCTCCAGCCACGCCTGCTCGTTTGGGCATTTCGGCGCTCGAAGCTGCGTTCCCTCTTTACTGATGCAGCCCGCAGTAGCACCTCGATGGCGTCGGTTTCGCCGTCAGGGATAAGGCCAGCCGCTTTCCGTTCACTATGAGTGAGTTGCTTGGCGACCAGGTTCTTAACCGTGTTCGTGTAGGGCTGGATGGCTGCCCTTGCATCCCCGTGGAGACGCACTGTTTCCTTCACAATGGCAGTGGCAATGGTTACTAATTCGTCCGCAGGGACAGTTAGACCGTTGATTTCGTTTAAACCCTGTGCTAACATTTAGCTACCCTTTCCTATTGGCGAATCATGAGGCTGACCAGAAACCCCCATCCCTGGCCAGCCTTTTGTCTTTTGGCTCATCAACTATCTAGATTATATTCCAATCGGTATAAGTAGTCAATAGTCAATTGCGTGGTTATTTAATAATTTTTATTCACATATCTTTGTGTTAAGCGCCTATATGTATGCAATTGTACTTTCCCATCTGTTCCGAGCCATTTTCGCCATTCCAATCGGGAACACAGCTATTTAACTTCTCTTGACGATTGACAAAAATATGGCCATGTGTTACTATATGGAAAACTTGCAAGTGAAATTACAATACCCAGGAGCGGGACTCATGGCAGAGACTTTATCCGCCATCATTGCGGGGAGGATACGTCGTGCGAGGCTAAGCAAGGGCTGGAATCAGGGTGATCTCGCGAGAGAGACAGGCATCTTGCAGGGCACTATCTCACGCTATGAGAGCGGGGAGCGAAGAGGAGTCCATCCTGAGAACCTGATTAAGATTGCAGACGCAACAGGCGTGACTGTAGACTTCCTAGTGGGCAGAACGGATAGCCCTGATATTGGCCCACGGATCGCGAGAGCAAGAGGGCTAAAGAGCATGTCGCAGCAGCAGTTAGCTAATGCTACAGGAATTCCGGTCTCGCTCATCCGTCAGTTTGAAGGACAGGGAGGGATGGAAATAGATCCGGAGATCCTGGATAGAATTGCAAAAGCGACTGGCGTACAGATAGATTACTTACTGGGGATTGAATAAACATGTGGCAGCTGGACCCGATTTATTCTGGTATTAGAGCAGTGAAAACTGCCATCAATCTTCTTGATATTGCACTGAGAGACTGGGAAAATGAGGATGAGGAATGCGCTCGGATGATGAATGAAGTGTGGGATGCCAAACAAGCCATTGTCAGGATTGAGGCGAGGCTGGGTGAGGTCGCAGCAGCACGATGAAATTCTCCATCTACACCGTCATTGCTCTATGGCTTTGGTGCGCAGCAGCCGCCGGTGAGGAAATTCCCCTTGTCGTTACGCCTGAAATCCTTCAGCAAAATGCCCACACCGCCACGCTACAGACACCCTGCAACTGGGACAAAGACCTGGGTAATGTCAAAGTCATGGGCTTCTACGGAACACCTGAATCGGACATGATGCAGGCTGCGATAGAGCCCACAGCCAAGACTACGGTTGGTGCCTTTCTCCAAGTCACCATCAACCCCAGCGATTACACCCACGAGCAACGCCCTCTCCATCATGCCAATGTCGTGATCAATACGACAGGCAAGCAGTGCGAGGGAGGATTCGGTTTTAACCCCGGCAATTTCACCAAGCCCCGACGCTAGGAGAGCCAGTGGAGACGAAACAGACTGCCAAAGATTTCCTAGCTCGTGTTTACCATGCGATGATGAAGGATGGAAATAAACCCCAGGATCATGAGGTATCCCTCCCTAGCGAGATGTATGTAACGCTTTTTAATGACGCCCACGGAGGTGGTGTTGAACCGGGTTGGGTAAAATTCATGGGCTTTACCGTTATTGATGGCGGACCAGAGCTGTCAATCCCCTTTGTGGTCAAGACAAAAGTTGAAGACCCGTATGCTCTTGCCAGGAGTAGTAAGATTCAGCCGAAATTAAAACTCAATCCCCAAGGCACGCATTATAAAGGACCGGGTGGCACGAAGCTCTGCGTCTTTTGCAAGAAAGATCTCGACACCCATCCACGCTGCCGCAGGTGCAGTGTTCTCATCCACCGGCCAAATCCAAAATATCCTGACGCGGCGCAGGTAAGAAGACGCGTGCACGATAGGCGACTGTGTGCCTACTGCTACGACAAGCACGAGAAGCCTACCCAGGGCCGATGTGGACCCCTCTGAGTGTACTAAATACGCCAAAGGCACTGAGCAGCCACAGAACGACCGCAATGATCACCACAATATTTAAGATTCGTTTGATCATTGGGTCCATAGGGATAAAATTGTTAACTAACCACAAAAGAATGCCTACAACGATCAAGACGACTACTAATTGCACTAGGTCCAAGGTTATACCTCCTCAATACTCATCTCCACATCACACATGCCATGGGCGTTGGTGTAGGTGATGGGGCCGCCACTTTGCCACTGGGCATAGCCGTAGTAGAATGTGTACTGCTCAGTCTGTTGCGTGCTCGGGTTTGGATCCCACTTGTAGGTCATCGGGATTTTGGACCCGTAGGTTCGGTTGATCTGCCGCCAACGGATGACCTCTGTCGGCGTCTGCATCGGGAACGTGAATGTCCCGACATCGATGCCACGCTTTGGCCTCACCACTGCTTCGCCGTTGAGTAGCCGGATTGCCGCTGACGGATCATTCCTCCCCGTCCTAGCCCCCAACTCGGGGCCTAGATTTGGCGTGAACTTCACGCCCACCATCACGACGCCTGCCCGGAAAAACCCAGCAGGGTTACTATTGTCCACAATTTGCAGCCCGATATACCGGTGCGTCCTGATCGAACCGTGATAGGTCCAGGTGTCGTACTCCGGGAACGGTGTCAGATCACCTGGAAAACGTAACGGAAAGGTGGAGCTCGTATAGGCGGGGGCTGTGAATAGGTCAGCTAGGGTGTTAGTCGCGAATATCTGTAACGTGCCGGTGAACCCATTGTGACGCAGCAACGCCACCGTGTCCCACTGTTTGCTAGATCCCCCGTCGAGCGTTACTCGTAGTGTCCCGAGTGCTGCCGATTGCCACTTGCGGCTAGGCTGAATGAAGAGGAGATTCGATGCCGCTACATTGACATTCGCTTGACTCGCAGATGTCGCTGCTGCACCTGCTGTCCATGATGGTGGTAAAATGTGGAACCCGCTCATTTGCTATGCCCATACGAGTAATTGGGTAAGATCTTCTTGGGTCGATGTGAGTGCCTTCTCAATGACCTCGACGACGATGCCTGTCTTCAAGTTCCTGGTCCCGAGGGTAGGAACCTGGAATAGCACCGTATCCCCTACTTGGATACGGAATGAGAAACCCAGGACGGTAACGTCATATAGACCCTGGAAGCTGTGATCTCTGAATGCCAGGAATGCAGCTACTGCACTCACATTAGCAGTGTTGTCCATTAGGGTGTCAATCGTCAGCACTTCCGTAGAGTCATAGTGAGGCAGTCGCGTATTCGGAGTCCCATACCACGTCAGCACTTTATACGAGAATTCCCGTTGTAAAAATGTCCCCAGGCTTCCCGACGGCTGAAGAAGAAAATCAGTGGGGCTTAAGAGGGTCCAATTCTTGTAGTGGCCCAGTCGGTATCCACTACCTGCCTTTGGTGGCGTGCGCTTCGATGGGACCGCATCTTCAAAGATATTATGCTCACCTAGAACTGCTACTGGATCACGAGCCCGGAGTCTTTGGATGCTCACGACGCCCAGCGAATTAACCCGGATGATTGCCCCTATAGGTTGGATAATGGCATTGAGGGCGGCTCGCAGGGTCATTTCATCCTTGATATAGATGCCATGGCCACCGATATGCTCCGTCTGAAACGCATCGAACGAGTTCTGATCGATGGTGCACTCAGGTGCAGCACGTTGAATCATTACCCGGCAGACCTCTGCTGCAGATATGGTCGTTCTGGAGATCCCAGTATCTCCCCAGAGTTCTAAGTGAACCGGCGCGATGGGGGCAAGGGACAGTCGAAACATGCCCTTGGCATAATCGACTCTATACCCAGCAACATTAATCTCGGCTGTAGTGGGTACCCACGTCGTTAGATCTGTATGGCCGCTTGGAACGCCGCCTAAATTAGGTATATTGATGGCACCTGAGTAAAGCGCATTGAACTGGTGGATGGCGCCGTCATGCACCTGATAGAGGTGTAACACGCTATTAATGCATACTGGCGTTATATGCCGGACAAAGCCAAAGGTGAGAGGCTTATTGACACCTAGAACTTCTGAATCACCGTCGTAGCCACCTGTACCTGCATAGGTGTTGGCCTGTATCGAGCGATCGAAGAGCACAGAGTGATCACGTAGGACAATCGTCAGTCCATCGAGATCTGCTTCTGCCCTCTCGGTCTTCGCACGTAGGATGACTCTATACGATCCAATATCTTCGTCTGCAAGACCGACCTTGATCTCAATCGTGCGGGTGTCCCAGCTCTGTTGGATGAGATAAGCAAACCACTGATCACCAAGCTGAATCGAAACCGTTCCGACTCTTGGCACACTAACCCCGGCATATCCCCCTTTATACTGTTCCACCGACATCGACACATCGCCAATGGACACCAGGCCTTCCAGCCAAAGATTTACACCGTCATAGGCGAATGGGTGCCCGTTGCTGATCCGGATCGTCGCCGCTCGCTGCGGTTCGGTTCGGTCCAGTGTAGTGCTGATGACATTGGATGCACTCACGGTGATCCGGTAGATGGAGATGCCATCCTCGGCGATCATCTCTAGATACTCACCGACATACTGGAGGCGATCTAACGGAACTACTGGCTGAGTGCTGCTCGACGATAACACATTGGATGAATCGCTGGTGACGTAGTGGAAGCCTAGACTCGGGTCCGTAAAGACGAGAGCAGCAGGAGGAGTGGCTGTGTTGACATACTGGTCGGTCTTGTCGGCAAACTGCGTTGGCGTCGTCGTGCCTGTAAGCACCCCACCGGGAGACGTGACGCGGAAATAGCTGAACGCCCCTGATTGGTAATTTTCGACGGTGGGAATGACATAGGGAACTCTTTGTATAATCAGTTGGGACACCTGGGGCCTGGGCGAGATTTCTGCCAGGACTGCTAGACGGCGATCGATGCCAAGCTCAGGAAAGTCCTGAATAAATTCAGTGACAATAAAACTACCGCTGTAGAAGACGCCCGCTGTGTAAGGATTGGTGCCCAACGTTACTACCCAAGCTACTGATTTATCAGAGGGATGAGTCTGGTGGACTTGTCCATGGTTTGTTCAGTGTCCATTATACAAAGTTATGGCACTTACTTCCAGAGAGGGGATTTTCTGAGGTCCCTAAAATAAATATAAAAGCCTATTGACTTTTATTTGTCGTTTGGTATATATTGTCATCTAGAGAGAGGTTGAAGGTTCCGCAGTTTTCATTTGCAACTCCTAGGCCGCCGATGTATGGTATTCTAGCCGATTGCAGCTTTTGGCAACAAGCACTGACTAAGGAGAGAGTTATGTCTATTTTTATCGTATTTGTAATGCTACTATGGTCTGGAGTCGGTTGGGCATCGTCCCCAGAGATGAGAGTTACGGCAAGTAGTTACGAGAAAGCGAACGAACCGGGCAATGCAATCGATAATGATCCTTCCACGCACTGGACATGTCGCGGGGGATGCTGGATTGAGATAGATAGAGGCTATGTGGGTACTGATGTCACGCATTTCTTTATTGCATGGTTGAACGAAAAACGAGAAAACTTCTTTGATATTGCTGTCTCGGTGGATAGGGTTAACTGGATGACTGTATTTAGTGGAAGTAATCTCAGTGAAAATACGGGAACAGAAACAGGTGAGTATGAGTTTGATCCTGATCTTACAGGCACTGAGCACGGCATGGTCTCCGCACGTTACATCCGCGTCATTGGCCATGGCAATAATGTCAGCAACCACAACTCGATAGCCGAGCTTAGCATCTGGACATTCGACCAAAATGAAGAGGAATTCCTCGAGCATGAGGTTGCTTCGGCCACTGCCAGTGCTAGTAATAAAACGAATACGCCCGAACGTGCCGTAGACGGCAATCTGGCTACCCACTGGACTGCTGACAACGGAGAATCGCTACAGCTCGACCTTGGCTATGTGGATACCGTAGAGAACGTGAAGATTGCCTGGCTCAGCGGCAACAAGCGCAAGGCAGACTTCGACATTGAGGTATCAGTGGATGGCATCAGCTGGGAGCTGGCCTTTTCAGGAACGAGCACTGGCGCCAGCCTGAAGCTGGAGAATAATTTCTTCGGGCAAGAGTACTGTGCCCGCTACGTGCGGATTACTGGCCTCGGCAATGACCATCCGACTCAGGGAAATAAAAACTCAATTACCGAAGTCGAAATCTGGGGATGGAGTCGATATTTTGATCTCTCATGTGAAGAGGAAGTCGGTGGCGAGATTGATGCAGTTGCCGGTCGGATGTAACGGATAGAACGGTCCCGAGAGAGAAATCTTTCGGGTCTGCAAGGGCTGATGGTCTCTGCCGGTCAAAGCTGAACTGTCAGCCCGCTAAGCCCTGCATTATGCCTTCATTTCATGCATAACCCTAGTCAATACCTTCCGCATTTCTACAAACTCTGCCGTCTGTGACCTTGCAATACGGATCATCTCGTTAATGCCAAGTGCGGTAGTCGAATTGTTGGAGCTGATCTGCCGTAGGTAGTCCACTGAACTCCTGCCAAGCTGGACCTGTTCGAGCTGCCTTGTTTCCTGCCTAACCAGATTGGCCCGCTCCAGCTCAATCCTCCGAGCCTCCCGGTCCCGCATATTGGTCAGCACCGTTG
>Ga0079218_10000055_pt1 | contig 21839 bp, 22 predicted proteins | sample NCCompost_FD_77181 | JGI IMG/M metagenome (GOLD analysis project Ga0079218, IMG submission 77181) | Agricultural soil microbial communities from Utah to study Nitrogen management - NC Compost | ecosystem: Environmental > Terrestrial > Soil > Agricultural land | place: USA: Utah | collected... | reverse complement strand
GGATGATTCTCCAGATTCCCGACGTGCTCAACGCCGAGCAGGTCGTGCACGCGCGCCGGCTGCTCAACGAGGCCACGTGGATCGACGGGCGCGTCACCGCCGGGGTGCAGGCGGCGCGCGCCAAGGACAACATGCAGCTGGCCGAGAACGATCCGATTTCCGGGCAGCTCGGCGATCAGATCCTCGGCGCCCTGCAGCGCAACCCGCTGTTCGTGTCGGCCGCGCTGCCGCACAAGGTGTTTCCGCCGCTCTTCAACCGCTACCGCGGCGGCGAGTCCTTCGGCAACCACGTGGACAACGCCATCCGCCAGTCGCCGGTCACCGGCCTCCGTATCCGCACCGATCTGTCGGCGACGCTCTTTCTCGCCGAGCCCGAGGAATACGAGGGCGGCGAGCTGATGATCGAGGACACCTACGGGGTGCACTCGGCCAAGCTGCCGGCCGGCCACATGGTGCTGTATCCCTCCACCAGCCTGCACAACGTGAGGCCGGTGACCTCGGGCGCGCGCATCGCGTCGTTCTTCTGGATTCAGAGCATGGTGCGCGACGACGGCCAGCGCACGCTCCTCTTCGACCTCGACACCGCCATCCAGCGCCTCACGCTGGACCTGCCCGAACATCCCGCCGCCGTGCAGCTCACGGCGGTGTATCACAACCTGCTGCGCAGGTGGGCCGACGCCTGACGGCCTGACGCGCAGCAGGCCTTTAGCCTTCCGCCTCTAGCCTTTTGCCAAGACGGCTAGAGGCCAAAGGTAGAGGCTAGAGGCTTCAGAAAAACAGATAACACCCAACGGCCCCAATGACCGTCATGGAAAGGCCCCACGCGAGCAGCTTGTTGTAGGTGGGTCTGACCTGCGCCGGGTCCGCGATGCCCGCGATGCACATGGCGCCGGTGGTGCTGAGCGGTGACATGTCCACCAGGTGGGCGCCCACGTTCATCGACGTCGCGACGCCGAACGCATCGCCGCCGAGACGCGCGATCAGGCCTGGCACGGTGGGCAAGAAGGCCGGCAGCACGACGGCCGACGTGCTGCTGTAGACGGAGACGAGGCCGGTCACCAGCGCGACGACTCCGGTGAGCGTGCCGGGCGTGGAAATCGACGCCAGCAGCGTCGTGAACAGGTCGAGCCCCTTCGTCTTCTCGAGCAGCGCCACCAGCACGCTCATGCCGCACACCATCAGGATGGGCGTCCACGGCATCTTGCGAATCGCCTGGTCATGGTCGGCGAGACGGAGCACCGAGAGCGCCACCGCTCCGGTGAAGGCCGCCATGCCGATGTTGGCGTTGAGGAAGAGCACGGTGACCAGCACTGTGCCCACCACCGCCAGCGTTGCGCCGTGCGATGCCGTGAAGTCCACCTTGCCGGCCACTTCTTCCGCGGACCGCGAATCGCGGACGCTGAACAGCCGCCAGCCGCCGAACAGGAAGTAGCCGCCGAACGCCACGAGCGCGTGCGCCAGCAGGTTGGCCAGATAGGTGCGAAGTTCGTGGCCGCCGAGGTCGATCTTCATCATCAGGCCGGTGACGATGATGCCGGTCGGAGCAAACGGCGACAGGGCCCCGGCCTGCGCGCCGTTGCCGACCATGATCGCCATGAGGAAGGGCGGGATGCCGGCGCGGCCGCCGACGGCCATGGCCATGGGCGCCATCATCGCCGCCGTCGCGACGTTCCCGGGTCCCACCGACGCGATGAGGCACGCGAGCGCGAAGAACATCACCGGGATGAGCCCGGCGTTGCCGCGGCAGATCCGCACGGCCGCTTGCGCGACGCGGTCGAGGGTGCCGTTCAACTGCGCCTGCGTGAAGAGCAGGGTGACCCCGGCCAGCGTGAGGAACAGCTGCACGGGAAAGCCGCTCAGGACTTCGTTGAGTCCGAGGCCACCGGCGTAGACGCCCACCAGCCACGCCAGCGCCAAGGCGAGCACGCCGACGTTCATTTGGGACACGCAGCTGACGATCATCGCGAGGACGAGCGCGCCGAGAGACAGCCAGGCCAGGTTCATGCGGGGGGCACCTCATGGAGCAGCGACCGCAGCAGCACCGCCGGGTGCACGGCGTCGACGCCGGTGAAATCGTGAATCTGATGACGGCAGGAGGTGCCGCCCGCCACGACCACGGTGCCCTCGCCGCGCGCGCGCACGGCCGGAAAGAGCCGCCGCTCGCCGATGGCCTTCGAGACCTCGTAGTGATCGCGCCCGTAGCCGAACGAGCCGGCCATGCCGCAGCAGCCCGCCTCGGCGTCCACCACGGTCGCGCCGGGAATCGTCGCCAGCAGCGCTCTGGCGGGCGGCACGAGGCCCATCGATCGCTGGTGACAGTGCCCGTGGAGGAGCACGCGCGCCGGGCCGGCGGCCAGCCGCAGCGGCAGCTCGAGGCTGGACAGGTACTCCTCGAACAGCACGCTCGCCCGGGCGACGGTCTCGGCCTTGCGCCGTGCCTCGCCGCGCAGCATCGCGGGGGCGTCCTCGCGCACGGCCGAGAGGCAGCTCGGCTCGCAGAACACGATCGGGCGTCCGGCCGCGGCGTCGTCGTAGAGACGGTCCGCGTTGGCCTTGGCCAAGATGCGCGCGTCGTCGAGCAGCCCCTTCGAGATCTGGGGCCGCCCACAGCAGCCGTTCCGCGCGAGCGTCGCGGGCGCGCCGGCGGCGGCGAGCACCTCGAGCGCAGCCACGCCAATCTCGGGGTCGTAGTAATTGGTGAACGTGTCGACGAAGAGGAGCGGCCCGCGTGAGCTTCCCGGGCCCGAGACGCGATCCTCGAGCGTCCGGCGCTGAAACACCGGGAGGCGCCGGCGCCGATCGATGCCGATGACATGTTCGGCCAACGCCCGTCCCAGGGCGCTCCCTGCCACCACGTTCGAGAGAGGCGCGAACGCGCTGCCGAGGCGCGCCAACGACCGCGCGTTGCCGAGCGCGCGCGCCTCGAGCGGCGTGCCGTGGCGCTGCCAGTAGCCGAAGAGGAACTCGCTCTTGTAGCGCGCCATGTCCACGCCCACCGGGCACTCGGCTTTGCAGGCGCGGCACTCGAGGCACAGGTCGAGCGTGTCGTAGACGCCGCGGTCGTCGAGCCCGGCCTCACCCAGGCGTCCCGCCATGGCCAGCCGCAGCACGTTGGCGCGGCCGCGCGTCGTGTGCTGCTCGTCGTGCGTCGCCATGTACGACGGGCACATCGTGCCCTCGATCGTCTTGCGGCAGGCACCGACACCGCTGCACATCTCGACGGCGCCGCCGAAGCCGCCGTACTCGCTGTAGTCGAAGACGGTGTCGGGACGCGGGGTCACGTAGCCCGCGCCGAAGCGCAGGTTGGCGGTCATCGGGCCGGCGTCCACGATCTTGCCGGGGTTGAGGAGGCCGGCCGGATCGAACGTCTGCTTGATGGTGCGGAACGCGTCGTAGATGACCGGCCCGAACATCTTGCGCATGAACGGGCTGCGCACCAGGCCGTCGCCGTGTTCGCCCGAGAGCGCGCCGCCGAACTCGAGCACGAGATCGGCCACGTCCCCCGCCAGCGCCTCGAAGCGCTGCACGCCCTCCTCGGTCTTCAGGTTGATCACGGGGCGCACGTGCAGGCAGCCCACCGACGCGTGCGCGTAGACACCGGCGGTGGTGCCGTGCGCGTGCACGATGTCGAGGAACCGCGCGATGTAGTCACGCAGCCGCTCCGGCGGCACCGCGGTGTCCTCGACGAACGACAGCGACTTGGCGTCGTCCTTCATCGCCATCGACAGGCCGAGCGCCGCCTCGCGCAGCCCCCAGATGCGCGCCTGCGCCGGCAGGTCGAGCGCGTGCACGTATCGGTAGCCAAGGCCGTTCGCGCGCAGGTCGGCCTCGAGCGCCTGCAGGCGCGGCGGCAGCTCGCCGGCCTCGTCGGCGTAGAACTCGACGCAGAGCAGCGCGCCCGGCGTCCCCTCGATGAAGCTGTCGCGCATCGCGGCGAGCGCCGCGCTCTGGCGCGTGTATTCGAGGATGAAGCCGTCCATCACCTCGACGGCCGAGGGGCCGTGCCGCAGGATGAGCGGCGCGGCGCCGAGCGCCTCGAGGAGCTCCGTGAACTGGATCGCCAGTACCGCCTTGGCCTTCGGCAGCGGCACGAGGTTGATCTTCGCGGCCAGCACGACGCCGAGGGTGCCCTCCGATCCCACCATCAGCTTCGCCAGGTTGAACGGGCGATCGCCGCGCGTGAACTCGTCGAGGTTGTAGCCCATGACGCGCCGCAGCACCTTGGGATAGCGGCGCTCGATCTCGCCGGCGTGCGTCCGCGCCAGGTCGCGGACCGTCCGGTAGCAGCGGGCCTCGAGCGTGTCGCCGCTGCAGGCCGCGTCGAGGGCCTCGGGCGCGAGCGGGCCGAAGCGCGCGACGGACCCGTCCGCCAGCGCGACGTCCTGCTCGATGACGTGATCGATGGTCTTGCCGTAATACACCGACCGTGCGCCGCTCGAGTTGTTGGCCATCATGCCGCCGACGGTGGCGCGGCTGGCGGTGGAGACGTCGGGTGCGAACCGCAGGCCGTGCGGGCGGAGCCGCGCGTTCAGCTCGTCGAGGACGATGCCGGGCTCGACGCGCGCCCAGCGCTCCGCGGGGTTCACGTCGAGCACGGCGTTGAGGTACTTCGAGGTGTCCACGACCAGCCCGGTGCCGATCGCCTGGCCGCACTGCGACGTGCCGCCGCCGCGCAGGGTGAGCGGGCAGGCGTGGCGCGCGCAGATGCGGACGATTTCGACCAGATCCTCACGGGTCCGGGGCAGCGCGACCCCGAGCGGGCGCAGCTTGTAGACGCTGGCGTCGGTGGCGTAGAGCGCCCGCGACACGGCGTCGAAGCGCACTTCGGCGGTGGTGTGCGCGCGCAGCGCGCGTTCGAGCGCGGCCGCGTCCACGCGTGACGGGTCCGCCTGTGGCAGCGGCGGCCCCGCGTCCACCTTGAGCAGGGTCACAGGGCGGACAGTCCCGCGCGCAGTCGCTCGAGCCCGCGCGCCAGGTTGTCGCCGCCGCTGGCGAACGACACGCGCAGCGTGCCTTCGCCGCCGGGCCCGTAGGCAGACCCGTGTGCCACGACGACGCCGTGCCGCTCGAGCAGATGCAGCCGCACGTCGTTCGACGACCGCCCGGTCGCGCGCACGTCCACCATGGCGAAGAAGCCGCCTTCCGGCGAGAGCACGCGCACGTTGGGGATGGCGTGCAGGGCGGCGATGACCTGGGCGCGGCGGGCGGCGTACTCACGCTGCATGGCGAGTGTCGGCTCCTGTGTGCCGCTCAGCGCCGCCGCGGCCGCATCCTGGATGAAAGTGGCCGGTCCCCGGCTCGACTGCTGCAGCACCAGGAACATCGCCTGGATGATGGCGGCCGGGGCCGCGCAGTAGCCGACCCGCCAGCCGGGCATCGCGTAGGTTTTCGACAGGCTGTTGACGACGATCGTGCGGGCGCGCAGCTCGGGCGAGAGCGCCGCGGGGCAGATGTGCCGATGCCCGTCGAACACGATGGTCTCGTAGATCTCGTCGCTGATGAGCAGCAGGTTGTGGCGAACCACGAAGGCCGCGATCGCTTCCAGCTCGTCGCGGCGGAACACCGTGCCCACCGGGTTCCACGGCGTGTTGAGCAGCAGCACGCGCGTGGCCGGCGTGACCGCGGCCTCGAGGGCGTCCACCGGCAGCTCGAAGCGATCCTGGACGATCGGCGCGCGCACGGCACGCGAGCGGCCGCCCGCCAGCGCGATGGGCGAGTGGTAGGCATCGTAAATCGGGTCGGGCAGCAGCACGTCGTCGCCGTCGCCCACCACCGCCGTCAGCGCACAGGCCAAGCCCAACGTGGCGCCCGTGGTCGCCAGAATCTCGGTGCCCGCATCGTAGGAGACGCCATTGTCGCGCTCCAGCTTGGCGGCCACCGCCTCACGGAAGCCGATCTCCCCGCGGTTGTCGGGATAGCCGGTGCGCCCGGCCTTCACCGCGGCCACCACGGCGTCGGCAATGTGGTCGGGGGTCCGGAAATCGGGCTCGCCGCGCATCAGCGACACGATGGACGCGCCGGTGGCCTGCACGCGGCGCACGTCGGCGAGGATGGTGTTGACGGCGGTGGGCTTGAGGAGCGCCACGCGCGGCGCCAACGAGTGATCGAGGATCGACATCGAGCAGCGTCTGCTTGTACCACAGGTCGGCACGAGGCGCAGCCGTGCCGGACGGAGTCGCCGTAATTCGTTGACCCGTAAGCGTTCGTTGCCTGATAATCGCAACGGCGAGCCCCGAGATCGCCGTTAGTCTTCCCGATGCCCGATCGACCGCGACATGTGCCTCCCGCCGCGCCGCGCGAACTTGCGGACGACGCGGATGGCGTCGATCGCGAAAGCCGGATCGAGCAGCTGCTCCTTGCCGGCCTCGATCAGTACTTCGCCGGGCGCTACGAGCAGGCCATCGATGTCTGGACCCGGGTCGCCTTCCTCGATCGCCGCAACAGCCGGGCAAAGGCGTATATCGACCGCGCGCGCGGGCTCGTGGCCGAGCGGCAGCGCGAGGTGGAGGCGCTGGTACAGGAGGGCGTGGCCGCGTATCACGCCGGGGACCTGGGTGTGGCGAGGACCCTGCTGACGCGCGCGGTCGAGCGTGGCGGTCAGAGCGACACGGCGCAGCTCTTCCTCGAGCGTCTCCAACGAAGCGAGCTCGTGCCCGGTGCTCCTGGGGTGCCGCCACGTCACGTCGCGCCGCGGGCGATGCCGGCCGCGCCGGCGGTGTGGAGCTGGCTCATCACGGCGGCGGTGTGCGCGGGGCTGGCGGTGCTCATCCTGGTGGCCGCCCGCCCGGTGGCCTCGTTCGTTGCCGAGCTGCCGATTGCCGTGCCGGCTGCCGCCCCCGTGCCGGCCAACGCGCTGCCGATCGCGCGTCCGTCCGATCGCGTGCTGGCGCAGGCGCGGGCGCTGCACGCACAGGGTCGCCAGGCCGAGGCGCTGCGCGTGCTCGAGACCGTGGACATCGCCGATCCGCAGCGGCCCGTGGCCGACGCGTTGCGGAGCGAGATTCAGCGCAAAGTGCTCGCGGACATCCAAACGCCAGAATTCGTCGCGGAGGCGGCCCGATGAAGTGCCCCAAATGTCTCTACATCGGCTTCGAGACGGGAGATCGGTGCAAGAACTGCGGCTACGATTTTTCGCTGCTCTCCGCGGCCGACGAGGCTCCCGCCGCCGATCCGCCCGAGTTGCCGCTGCGTCAGGCCGAGCCGGCGCTGTCGGGTGCGCTCCAGCTGTCGCCCGCGTTCGATGAGGTCTGGTCGGCATCGTCGGGACCGTCGTTCGATCGCTTCCGCGATCTCCCCGAGCCGGACGGCCCGGCCATGACGCTCGCCGGGCCCGCATTCGTGGCCGAGCCGCCGGTGGCGGCGCCGAAGGTCGCGGCGCCACACGGCGCCGCGATGGACAACGCGCCGGCCCTGCCCCTTTTCGCGCCCGACTCGGCGGACGACGAGCCGCTCGTGAAGCTGCCCGTGGCGCCACGTCCGCCGCTGGCGGTGCGGCGCACGCCAGACGCGCCGAGGCTGCGCCCCAACCCGCCCGCCGGACGCTCGCTGCACGAGGACGCGGTCCTGCAGTTCGTCGAGGAACCGGACCGGAGAGTCTTGGCCGCCGGCGAGTCGGGGGACGAGATGTACGGGCCGGCCGCGGCGGACTTCGAGGTGCCGGTCGCCGCCGTGCGCCGCCCGCCGTTCCACGTCGAGCCCGCCGGGGACGCGAGCCCCTTCTCCAAGCGCGCGGTGGCCGCGATCATCGATCACGGCATCCTGTTCGGCATCGATCTCGTAGTGCTCTACTTCACGCTCCGGCTGACGGATCTCACGTTTGCCGACTGGCGTGTGCTGCCATGGCTGCCGCTGGCGGCGTTTCTGTTGTCGGTCAAGGTGGCCTACTTGAGCGCGTTCACGACGGCGGGCGGCCAGACGATCGGCAAGATGGCCACGCACATCCGCGTGGTGTCGGAGGACGGTGGCGGACTCGACCCGGGCCGCGCGCTGCGGCGCGCGGTGCTCGGGCTGGTGTCGATTGCCACCGCCGGTGCGCCGTTTCTGACCGCGATTGCCGATCCGCTGCGGCGGGGCGTGCACGACCGAGCGTCTGGCACGCGGGTCGTCGCCCTGTCGCCGCGCTGAGTCCGGCCGGTAGGCGGAACCGTCGTCCCTGTTGATGCGCCGACTCGCGCTCCTGATTGCGACCTGCGGGTACATCGGGTTTGCACCCGTGGCGCCCGGCACCGTCGGGTCGGCCGCGGGCATCGCGCTGTTCTACCTGTTGCGGGCGGCGGGCGCCGGCTGGTGGCTGGAGCCCGCGGTCATCGTGGCGCTCTTTGCCGCCGGCGTGTGGGCCGCCTCGAGCACCGAGCAGCAGCTGGGCGGCACCGATCCCGGCCCGGTGGTGCTCGACGAGGTGGTCGGGATGCTGATCACGCTCGCGTGGATTCCGGTGACGCCGCTCGGCGCCTTCATCGGGTTTCTCGTCTTCCGTGTGCTCGACGTCGTGAAGCCGTGGCCGTCGCGGCAGCTCGAGTCGCTCCACGGCGGGCTCGGCATCATGGCCGACGACGCGATGGCCGCCGTGTACGGTCATCTCCTCATGCGCGGGCTGGTGCTGCTGGCGCCGGCGGGCTGGGTGGTGTGACGGCGCCTGCCGCATCCGTGCTGCGTCGCGCGGCCATCGTGGCGGTCGGAAGCGAGCTGCTCGAGACGACGCGCATCGACACCAACTCGCTCTTCATCACCGAGCAGTTGAACGGCGTGGGCATCGACGTCGTGGCGAAGCACATCGCCGGCGACGACCGCGCCATGCTGATCCACGTGATCCGTTCGGCGCTCGCCGCCGCCGATCTGCTGGTGGTGTGCGGCGGGCTGGGCCCGACCGACGACGACCTCACACGCGACGCGGTCGCCGACGTCCTGGGGCGTCCGCTCGCGGAGGACGCCGGGCTCGTGGAGCACCTGCGGCGGCGGTACGCCTCGCGCGGGCTCAGCGCGCCGATGCCGCTCAACAACCTGCGGCAGGCGATGGTGCCGGCCGGCGCCGTCGCGATCGACAACCCGAACGGCAGCGCCCCCGGACTCTGGATCGACCACGGCGCGCAGGCCGTTCTGCTGCTGCCGGGCCCGCCGCGCGAGCTGAAGCCGATCATGACCGCGCTCGCCGAGACGCGGCTCCGTCCCCGTGCCTCGGGTGTCGTCATCGTGCGGCGCATGATCCGCATCTCGGGACGGTTCGAGTCGCACGTCGATCAGGCGCTGCATCCGCTCTACGAGGAATGGGCCGCCGCGGTGCCGCCCGTCGCGGCGACGATCCTGGCGTCGCTCGGGCAGATCGAGCTGCACCTGTCGGTGCGGCACGCGTCCGCGCAGGAGGGCGCGGCGATACTCGAGCACGCGACCGCACAGGCCGTCGGCGTCCTCGGCGACGACGTGTTCAGCACCGATGGCCGCCGGCTCGAAGAAGTGGTGGGCGACGCGCTGGCGGCGCGAGGGCTGTGGCTGGCGGCGGCCGAATCGTGCACCGGCGGACTGGTCACGTCGCGCCTGACCGATGTGCCCGGCAGCTCCCGCTACGTGGGCGCCTCGATCGTCGCCTATGCCAACGAGGCCAAGACGTCGCTCCTCGGTGTTTCCGAGGCGTTGCTCGCCGAGCACGGGGCGGTGAGCGAGCCGGTGGCACGCGCGATGGCCGAAGGCATCCGCTCGCGCGCCGGCGCCGACCTCGGCCTGGGCATCACCGGCATCGCCGGCCCCACCGGCGGCACGCCCGAGAAGCCGGTGGGTACGGTGGCGGTCGCGCTGGCATCCCCGGACCGGACCGCCGCGCGGACGTTCCGCTTCTTCGGCGACCGCGAGCTGGTGAAGTTCCAGGCCTCGCAGGCCGCTCTGGACATGGTGCGGCGCTACCTGAGGGCAGAGTAGGCAGAGTAGGGAAAGCACTTTCCCGCTCCGCTCACTCTGCCCACTCAGCCCACTCTGCCACTAAACTCAGAGCCGGGGGCTGCCATTCACCGCGTCGCGATACTCGGAGCCGGAGGCTGGGGGACGGCGCTTGCCGTGCACCTGGCGCGTGTCGGGCACGACGCCTGTCTGTGGGGGCGCGACGCCAGCCTGATTGCCGACATGCGCGTCCGGCACGTGAACGCCCTCTACTTGCCCGACATCAGGTTTCCGGCCGGGATGCGTGTCACCGCCGACATGGCCGAAGCGCTCGACGGGGCCGACGTGGTGGTGATGGCCGCGCCGTCGCACGGGACGCGCGACGTGGCGCGCGCGGCCGCGCCGCTCATGCGGCGCGGGTCGATCGTGGTGAGCGCGACCAAGGGGCTCGAACAGCACACGCTCTTCCGGGTGTCGGAGATCCTCGAACAGGAGATGGGCCCCGACGTAGCGGTGGCCGTCGTGTCGGGTCCGAGCTTCGCGTCGGAGCTGGCGCGCGAGCTGCCGACGGCGGTCTCGGTGGCCTCGCGCAACCTGGAAGTGGTCGTCGCGGTGCAGGCCGGGTTCCGCGCACCGTACTTCCGCCTGTACGGTACGAGCGACGTCGCCGGCGTCGAGATCGGCGGCGCCCTCAAGAACGTGATCGCCATTGCCGCGGGGCTCGTCGAAGGGCTGGGCCTCGGTCACAACGCGCTGGCCGGGCTCATCACCCGCGGGCTCGCCGAGATCTCGCGGCTCGCGTGCGCCGCCGGCGCGCAGCGCGAGACGCTGTCGGGTCTGAGCGGCCTGGGCGACCTGGTGCTGACGTGCACCAGTGCGCCGAGCCGCAATCGCCGCGTCGGGATCGAGCTGGCGCACGGGCGCGTCTTGCAGGACATCGTGGAGGGCACGCGCATGGTGGCCGAAGGCGTCCGCACCACGCGGGCGGCGCTCGATCTGGGCGCGCGCCACGGTGTCGAGCTGCCGATTGCGGCGCAGGTGGCCGAGCTGCTGGCGGGGCGCAAGGATCCGCGCACGGCGCTCGAGGAACTGATGGTCCGGCCGCAGCGGGCCGAGGCAGGTTAGAAGGGGAGCATGGGGTTTTTCGACCAGCTGAAGGCGGGCCTCACCCGCACGAAGCAGCAGATTTTCGACCGCTTCGACGAGCTCGTGCAGCGAGCCGACGCGCCCGAGCAGCGCACGCGCCAGGTGGATGTGGACACCATCGAGGCGCTCGAAGAGATTCTCATCGGCGCCGACATCGGCGTGGCAGCCACCGAACGCATCGTCACGTCGGTGCGCAGCCGCTCGCGGCAGGGCGAGAGCCTGCGCGACCTGGTCAAGCAGGAGATCCGGCAGATCTTCGCGGCGGTGCCCAGCGCGCCGGTATCCAACGGACAGCTGCCGCACGTGACCCTGATCGTCGGTGTCAACGGCACCGGCAAGACGACCACCATCGGCAAGCTGGCGAACCTGATGAAGAAGTCGGGCCGGCAGCCGCTCGTCTGCGCCGCCGACACCTTCCGTGCCGCCGCGGTGGAGCAGCTCGAGGTGTGGGCCGGACGTGCCGGCGTGGACATCGTGCGCGCCAAGGAAGGGTCGGATCCGGCGGCCGTCGTGTTCGACGCCATCCAGTCGGGGAAGGCGCGCGGCCGCGATCCGATCCTGGTGGACACCGCTGGACGGTTGCACACGCGCGTGAACCTGATGAACGAGCTCGAGAAGATCCGGCGGGTTGCCGGCCGCGCGGCCGAGGGCGCGCCGCACGAGGTGCTGCTCGTCCTCGACGCCACGGTGGGGCAGAACGGCCTGCAGCAGGCCAAGGAGTTCACGCAGGTCGCCGGGGTCACGGGCATCGTGCTGACGAAGCTCGATGGCACCGCCAAGGGCGGCGTGGCCGTGGCGATCGCCCACGATCTCAAGCTGCCGATCCAGTACGTCGGCGTCGGCGAAGGCATAGACGATCTCATCCCGTTCTCGCCCGACGAGTACGTGGACGCGCTGTTCCAAGCCAAATGGTAGACGGCGTCACGTGGTAGACGACGCACGGTGGATGCGGCGGGCGATCGAGCACGCCCGGCGCGGGCTGGGGCGCACGGCGCCCAATCCGCTGGTCGGCGCCTGCGTCGTCTCGGACGACGGCGTGGTGCTGGGGCAGGGCGCGCACGAGCGTGCCGGCGAGCCCCACGCGGAAGTGCACGCGCTCGACGAGGCCGGCGCCGCCGCCCGCGGCGCCACGCTGTATTGCACCCTCGAACCGTGCGCGCACACCGGCCGCACCGGCCCGTGCACCGAGCGCGTCATTGCCGCCGGCATCCGTCGCGTGGTGGCGGCCATGGAGGATCCGTTCCCGCTCGTCAAGGGGCGCGGCTTCGCCGCCCTGCGGGCCGGGGGGATCGAAGTGGCGGTGGGCGTCGAGCATGACGCGGCGGCGCGGCTCAACCAGCCGTACCTGAGCGCGCTGCGCTCCGGCCGGCCGTTCGTGACGCTGAAGGCGGCGACCAGCCTGGATGGGCGCATTGCCGCGGCGCCCGGCCGCCGCACGGCGCTGACGTCGCTGCCGGCGCTCCGCCACGCGCACAGCGTGCGCGCCCAGGTGGACGCGGTGGCGGTCGGCTCGGGCACCGTGCTGGTGGACGATCCGCTGCTGACCGTGCGCGAGGTGTATCGCGAGCGTCCGCTGACCCGCGTGGTGTTCGATCGGCGCTTGCGTGTGCCGCCCACGGCGCGCCTCTTCTCGACGCTCACCACCGGTCCGGTCATCGTGCTGACGTCGGCGCAGGCGATGCGCGACAGCAGCGCCGCCGCCGACGCGTTGCGCGCGGCGGGCGCTACCGTGCTGGCGGCGGGGCTCGATGCCGTGAGCCCGCGGCTCGAGCTGCTCGGCTCGCTTGGCGTGCAGAGCGTGGTGCTGGAAGGGGGCGCGGCCCTGCACGCCGCCGCGTGGGACGAGGGCGTGGTGGACGCGGTGCAGCTCTACGTGGCCCCGGTCTCGCTGGGCGCCGACGGCGTGCCGCTGCTCGACGGCCGCGGCTTCGTCTCGACGGCGCTGCTCGAGCGTCGCGTCGATCTGCTGGGTCCCGACGTGCTGATTGAAGGTTATGTTCACCGGCCTCATTGAAGCCGTGGCCACCGTGGCGCGGCTGGACCCGCTGGCGTCGGGCTACCGCCTCCGCCTCGAGACGCCGCTCGCGCCGGAACTGCAGCTCGGCGAGAGCGTCGCGGTGGATGGCGTCTGCCTCACGGTCACGTCGCGCGACGCCGGCGGCTGGGACGCCGACATCGGTCCCGAGACCGCGCGCGTCACGACGCTCGGGTCCTTCCGGCCCGGACGGCGCGTGAACCTGGAGCGCTCGATGCGCGCCGACAGCCGCTTCGGCGGCCATCTCGTGCAAGGGCACGTGGACGCCACCGGCGAGGTGCTTGCGATCCGCCCCGATGGGGAGTCGCACTGGATCGACGTCGCCTTCCCCGAACCGCTCTCGCCGCTGTTCGTCGCGAAGGGCTCGGTGGCGGTGAACGGGGTCAGCCTGACGGTGGCGACCCTGGAGACCGCACGGTTTTCCGTGATGATCATCCCGTTCACCTGGGAGCACACCAGCCTGAGCGCGCTCCAGCGCGGCGCGCGCGTAAACCTCGAGTGCGATATGGTTGGGAAGTACGTGGCCCGCGCGGCCGAGTGGTACCGACGCCCATGAGCAAATCCCAGATGCGCATCGCCAAAGGCGCCCGGAAGAAGGGGCCGTTCGCTTCGATCGATCAGGCCATCGAGGCCATCCAGGCCGGGCGGATGATCGTCGTCGTGGACGACGAGGATCGCGAGAACGAGGGCGACCTCACGATGGCGGCCGCCACGGTCACGCCCGCGGCGATCAACTTCATGGCCCGCCATGGCCGTGGCTTGATCTGCCTGGCGATGACGCCCGAGCGCCTCGATCAGCTGGAGATTCCGCTCGAGGTGTCCGACAACTCGTCTCGCCGCGACACCGCGATGTGCGTCTCGGTCGACGCGCGCGACCGGACGACCACCGGAATTTCCGCCGCCGATCGCGCCGAGACGGTCCGCGTGGCGCTCGACGCCGCCAGCACGCCGCGTGACCTGTCGCGTCCCGGTCACGTGTTCCCGCTGCGCGCGCGCAGCGGCGGCGTGCTCGTGCGGGCCGGCCACACCGAAGCCGCCGTAGATCTCGCGCGGATCGCCGGCCTCGAGCCGGCCGGCGTTATCTGCGAGATCATGAACGACGACGGCACCATGGCGCGCGTGCCGGAGCTCGGCAGATTCGCCCGCAAGCACGGCCTGCTGATGATCACGATCGCGGATCTGATCCAGTACCGCATGCGCACCGAGCGGCTGGTGAAGCGGGCGGCCACGGCCAAGCTGCCGACCGAGTTCGGCGCGTTCCACCTGTTCGCCTACGAGAACCAGATCGACAGCCAGGCGCACGTGGCGCTCGTGCGCGGCGAGATCGGCGACGGGAAGGACGTGCTCGTGCGCGTCCACTCGAAGTGCCTCACCGGCGACGTGTTCCACTCGGCGCGCTGTGATTGCGGCCCGCAGCTCGACGCCGCGCTCTCGCGCATCGCCGACGAGGGGCGCGGGGTGCTGCTGTATCTCAATCAGGAAGGCCGCGGCATCGGGCTGGTCAATAAGATTCGCGCCTATGCGCTGCAGGATCAGGGGCTCGACACCGTGGAGGCCAACGAGCGCCTGGGGTTCAAGGCCGATCAGCGCGACTACGGCATCGGCGCGCAGATTCTCAGCGACCTGGGCGTCAAGACCATGCGGCTGCTCACGAACAACCCGCGCAAGTTCGTCGGCCTGCAAGGCTATGGCCTGTCGGTGTCGGAAGCCGTGCCGCTCGAAATCCCCGCCAGCGATCACACGCGGCGTTATCTGAAAACGAAGAAAGACAAGCTCGGGCACAAACTGTCCTCCGTGTGATGACGCTGCTCGACGAGGCGAAGTCCATCGCGGATTGGATCGTCGGTCTGCGCCGGCAGATCCATCGCCGTCCCGAGCTGATGTACGAAGAGGTGGAAACGAGCCGGCTCGTACGCGAGACGCTCGACGGCCTCGGCATCCCCTATCGGTATCCGGTCGCCACGACCGGTGTGGTGGCCACGATCGGCGGCGGCAGGCGGTGCATCGCGCTGCGCGCCGACATGGACGCCCTGCCGATTCACGAGCAGGCCGACGTACCGTTCCGCAGCGAGATCGACGGCCACATGCACGCGTGCGGGCACGACTGCCACACCGCGATGCTGCTCGGCGCCGCCCGCATGCTCAAGGCACGCGAATCGGAGCTCCCCGGTGTCGTGAAGCTGATCTTCCAGCCGGCCGAGGAGGGCGGTGCCGGCGCGGATCGCATGTGCGACGAGGGCGTGCTGCAGTCGCCGGACGTCCAGCAGATCTTCGGCCTGCATGTGTGGCCGGGCGCCAACACGGGAACCGTGGTGGGGAACGCCGGCATCATCCTCGCGGCGATGGGCTCGTTCGAGATCGTCGTGCGCGGCAAGGGCGGCCACGGCGCCATGCCGCACACCGCCATCGATCCGGTGGCGTGTGCGGCAAAGATCGTCGTCGAGCTGCAGACGATCGTGTCACGCGAAACGAACCCCTTCTCGCCGACGGTGGTCACCGTCGGGTCGATTCATGGCGGCGAGGCGATGAACGTGATTCCTGACACGGTCCGCATGACCGGCACGTTCCGCAGCCTGTCGCTCGACGGGCTCCTCCGCGTCAAACAGCGCATCGAAGAGATTGCACGCGGTATCGCGATGGCGAATCGCTGCGAGGTGATGCTGTCGTACCCGGTGCAGGAGCACCCGCCGACGGCCAACGACGAGTCCGCGTGGGCCGTGACGCGGCGCGCGGCGGAGCGGGTGGTCGGCGCCGCCCGCGTCGGCACCATGGAGCCGATCATGGGCGGCGAGGACTTCGCCTTCTACCAGCAGCGCGTGCCGGGCTGCTTCACCTTCATCGGGGTGAGCCACGCCGAGTGGCAGACGCGGTATGGCGTGCACCACGAGAAGTTCCTGGTGGACGAGGCGGCGCTGCCGATCGGCACCGCGCTGCACGTCGCCACGGCGCTCGAGGCGCTGTCGGCCTAGCTGCTAACCCACCACCATCCTGGCTGACGGCACGCGAGCGACCGCGGCAATCGTCATCCCGATGAGGAGCGATGCGACCAGCTCGAGTCCGATCTGCTTGAGCACGAGATCGCCCGGCCACGGTTGCTGCGCGTACCAGAGCAGCCACACCGGCAGCTGGCCGATCGTCCACGCCAGCAGGCCCAGCTTCAGCCCACGCGCGAGCGTCGTTCCTTCGAGGCCGAGCCGTCCGTAGACCCACACCAGGGGCACGATCAGGCACAGATGCACGACCGGCAGGAACAGCATCTGCCACGGCGGTGTGCCGCCGCCCACGGCGCGGAGCAGCGTCCCTTCATACGGCTGGTAGTCGGGGCCGAGGATGAACCCGTGGATGAGCACCGCCATCACCTGTGCGACCAGGAAGGCGGCGAGTGTCGTGACGATGGCGCGCCCGCGTGTCATGAGTGCTCCTGGTTCTGGCTCCAGCTCTTGGCGCGCTCGTGCAGCGCCTTGGGGGAGAGGTCCTCGATGCGGCTGGCGATCGACCAGCGGTGCCCGAACGGGTCGGCGAGCATGCCGTAGCGATCGCCCCAGAACTGGTCCGCCACCGGCATCAATACCGTGGCGCCTTCCTCCACGGCGCGCGCGAAGAGCGCGTCCACGTCGGCCACGTAGAGATGCAGCGTCACCGGTGTTCCACCCAGCGTGCTGGGCGACTGCATCGAGCCGGGAAATTCGTCCACGACGAAGAACCGCGAGTCGCCGAGCAGCAGCTCGGAATGCATGATCCTGCCGTCGGGCGCCGCGTTGCGCAGCAGCTCGTGCGCGCCGAGGGCTTTCGAGTACCACGCGATGGCGGCCGCCACGCCGCTCACCACCAGCTGCGGCGTGATGGTGTGGAAGTCTTCGGGAACCGGGCTAAGCACGGGAGGCTCCCGCCTTCGCCTTCCGGCTTCGGCGCGGCAGGCCCGATGCGGGTGTCGTGAGCAGCTTGCGCTGCTGCGCGGCGTCCACCAGCGCGGCCAGCCGCTGCGCTTCACCCCGGGCGGTGGCGAGGCCCTTCGGGGTGAGCCGGTAGTAGCGGCGGCGATCGTCGTCGTGCTCGTCGTGGGCCGCGATGTCGAGCTCTTCGATCAGCCCGTCGACCACCATGCGCTGAATCGAGCGATACAGCGTGCCCGGGCCGAGGCGGGTGCTGCCGGCGGTGAACTCGTCCACCTCCTGCATGATGCCGTAGCCGTGCGAGGGGCCGTCGGCGAGCGCCAGCAGCACGTGGAACACCGCCGGCGTGAGGAACACGGGCGCGTCGGGCCCGGGGGTGGCGGCGGGCGCCTGGCGTCGCGCCTTGGATATACTCACAGTGGATATAGTTACGCCAGATACGCGGCGGCCGTCAAGAGCCATCCAGCCAAGAGTCAGCTAGAGCCCAGAGCCCAGAGGCCAAAGCCGACAGTTATTTCGTCAGTTCCCGTTCGGCGAACGCCAGGTCCTGAACCGGGCGTCCGCCGATCAGGTGTTCCTGGATGATGCGTTCGAGCACCGGCGGGTCGCACTCCCTGTACCACGTGCCTTCGGGGTACACGACGGCCACCGGACCGCTCTCGCAAATGCGCAGGCAGTTGGCCTTGCTGCGCAGCACGCCACCCTGCTCGGAGAGGCCGAGCTCTTTCAGGCGCTTCTTCAGGTAGTCCCATGCCGCCACGCCGCGATCGTAGTCGCAGCACTTCGGCTTGGTCTGTTCAGCGCAGAGAAAGATGTGGCGCCTGGCGACGGGGATGCCGATGGTGGTGACGATTTTCTGCAGCGATTCGTCGGACACGGTTTCTCCTGGGCGGGCTGAGGTCGGGCCACCGAAAGGTGGCCCCTATTTCCGAATGCGGGGCTGTTCGGAGCCCGGCGGCACCCAGATCTTGATGCGGCCCTCCCACAGCGAGCGATTGTTCTCCTCGCAGGAGTACTCCAGCAGGTTGTCGTTGCTCAGCGTGAAGGTCCGCTCGTTCGTCCACGGCTTCGTGTAGTAGACCGGATCGTCCACGGTGACGGTGTAGGCGATGTGGCCGGCGTCGGTCATCTTGAACGTCTGCACGAGGTGCAGCTTGTCGCTGTGCGGATCGCCGCGCGTGTCGAGCCGCGTGAAGCCGTTGAACCCCACCGTGTCCACGATCAGCGTGTCGCCGTCCCACTTCGCGATCGACTCGCCGAACCACGTGGGGTTCGGGTCCTTCGAGTGCTCGGCCTTGAAGGGCACTACATGGAACCACGTGCTCTGTTCGAACAGGAACGCGATGTAGCGGTCGTTCTGCATGATCTGGATCGGATACGGCGAGTTCATCGACCGCATCAGCCCGAACGGCATGCACATGCCGGTGTAGTCGCCGTTCTTCGCGGGGTCGTACGCCGCGATGTTCGCGGTGCCCTCGGCCGTATAGGGCAGATCCCCGGGCCCCTTCTGGATGGCTGGGTTCCGGGCGTTCGAACGGCTCATGTCCGGCACGTAGGGGTGGTCCCACACGCCGCTGAAGTCGGGCTTGCCCTCCCGAGTGCGTGGCGCAGGCCCGGCGGGCGGGGTGTAGTCCTTCGAGGCGCCGCTGCGCGCCTCGCCGGGAATACTCCCGCCCAGCGTGTTCTGGGCCTGAAGTGACGCGGCCAGGAGGGTCAGCGCGCAGGCCAGCCCGAGCCCCGCGACGCGCGACCGGAAGACCGGATGAGTGGACTTGTGCACGTACGCCCTCGATTCGGGCGCATTATAGCGTGGCGCCCTTGCCGGATCCGCGCATCCTAACGTAAGATAAGCGTTTGCGTGCGTTGGGCTTAGGCCTTCATAGACATCGTTCCAGGCAATGTTCGACTCGCTGAGCTCCCGGATCCAGAACGCCTTCACCGCCCTGAGGGGAGAGGTCCGCCTCACGGAGACGCAGGTCGAAGACGTACTGCGGGAGATCCGCCTCGCGCTGCTCGAAGCGGACGTCAACTTCAACGTCGTCAAGGCGTTCATCGATCGCGTGCGCGACCGCGCGATGGACCAGGCCGTGCTGCGCAGCCTGTCACCGGCGCAGCAGGTCGTGAAGATCGTGCGGGACGAGCTGCTGGCGCTCTTTGCCGGCACCGAGGGCGGCCTGACGAAGGACGCACCGCGCCCGCGTGTCGTACTGCTGCTCGGGCTGCAGGGCGCCGGCAAGACGACGACCTCCGGCAAGCTCGGGCGGTGGTTGAAGCGCCAGGGTCACAACCCGGTGATGGTGTCCACCGACGTCCGCCGTCCCGCCGCCATCCAGCAGCTCGAAATCGTCGGCGAGCAGGCCGGCGTGAAGGTGTATGCGCCGGACACGATGGACCCGGTGGCGCGCGCCACGGGCGCGCTCGCGGAGGCGCGGGCCAACGGGCACGATACGGTCATCGTCGACACGGCCGGCCGCCTGCACATCGACGACGACCTGATGGTGGAGCTGCAGGCCATCAAGGACGCGGTGCATCCGGCGGACCTGCTGTACGTGGCGGACTCGATGACGGGGCAGGACGCGATCAAGAGCGCGGGCGAGTTCAACCGCCGCGTCGGCGTGACCGGCGTCGTGCTCACCAAGCTCGATGGCGACGCGCGCGGCGGCGCCGCCCTCTCCGTGGTCTCGGTGGTCGGGGTGCCGATCGCGTTCACGGGCAGCGGCGAGACCATCGACGATCTCGAGCTGTTCCATCCCGATCGCATCGTGTCGCGCATGCTCGGCATGGGCGACGTCCTGTCGCTCATCGAGAAGGCCGAGCAGGCCATCGACAAGGACGAGGCCGAGCAGCTCGAAGAGAAGCTCCGCAAGAACCAGTTCACGCTCGACGACTTCCGCAAGCAGCTCAAGACCATCAAGCGCATGGGCCCGCTCGAAAGCGTGCTCGGGATGATTCCCGGCATGGGCCAGCTGAAACAGATGGCCGAGAACCGCCCGGACGAGAAGCAGCTCGGGCGGGTGGAAGCCATCATCTCCTCGATGACGCCGGCCGAGCGCCGCGACGAGTCGCTGCTCAACGGCAGCCGCCGCAAGCGCATCGCGCGCGGCAGCGGCACGTCGGTGGAAGACGTCAACCGGCTGGTGAAGCAGTTCGTCGAGATGAAGAAGGTGCTGCAGATGATGGGCGGCATGCAGGCGCTGCAGAAGGGCACCGGCGGAAAACAGGTGGCGCCGACGCCGCAGCAGTTGCAGCAGATGCAGGCGCAGATGCGCAAGGGCGGGCTGCCCGGGGGCAAGAAGAAAAAGGGAGGCCCGTGGGGCCTCATCAAGGCGAGATAGGAGTAGAGATGCTTTCGATTCGGATGCGGCGGATGGGGTCGTCGAAGAAACCGTTCTTCCGCGTGGTGGTGCAGGAAGCGCGCTCGGCGCGCGACAGCAGCTTCGTCGAGAACCTGGGGACCTATTCTCCCCGGTCGAAGCCGGCGCGGGTCGAGATCAACAAGGAGCGACTGGAGCACTGGCTGAAGCAGGGTGCGCGGCCGTCGGATTCGGTACGGACGCTGATCGCCAAGCACCTGACGAAGGACCTGTCGGCCGTGCTGCCGGTGCCGGCGGCGCAGTGACGGCCGACGGAGCCAGCGCCATGCTCACGGTCGTCGAGGTCGTGGCGCGTGCGCTCGTCGATCGACCCGACGAGGTGCGCGTGACGGAGTCGTCGCGCCGCGGCATGACGGTCGTGGAACTGACGACGGCGCCGGGCGACATGGGCAAGATCATCGGGCGGCAGGGCCGCACGGCGGCGGCCCTTCGCACGCTGGTTTCGTTGACGGCCGAGCAGCAGGGCACGCGCGGGCAGCTCGACATCCGCGACTGACGCGCGAGCGGAGCCGACAGGGGAGCCTCACGAGCCGATGCCGGACTGGGAGGCGATGGTCCTCGTGGGTCGCGTGGCGCGGACGCACGGCATCCGCGGACACGTCCTGGTGAACGCCGAGACCGACTTCGTCGCCGAGCGTTTTCAAGCCGGGGCGCAGGTCTGGACGCGGGTCGACGGGCAGGAGCAGCTGCTGAGGATCGCGGACGCACGGTTGGAGGGGCCCCGGCCGATACTCGCGTTCGACGGTTACGAGAGCATCGAGGCGGCCGAGAGATTGGCGGGCGCGGAACTGCGGGTTCCGGAATCGGATCTGCTGCCGCTGCCCGAAGGCAGTTACTACCTGCACCAGCTGGTCGGATGCCGGGTGGAGACGACCGAGGGCGCGGAGATCGGAGCCGTCACCCGGGTAGACGGCGGCGCCGGCGCGGCGGTGCTGGCGGTCGACGGAGCACGGGGCGAGGTGCTGGTGCCCCTCGTGCACGAGATTTGCGTCGGCATCGACGTGGGCGCGGGATTGATTCGGGTGCGGCTGCCTGAAGGGCTGCTGGAGCTGAACGAAACCCGCCGCGCGAAGCGCGGCACAGAAAGATGAAGTTCGACGTCGTCACGATCTTTCCGCGGATGATCGAAGCCGGTCTCGCGGAGGGCGTGGTGGGACGGGGGATCGAGAGCGGGCTCGTGGACGTGCGGGTGCACGACCTGCGGGCGTTCACGTCGGACCGCCACCGCACGGTGGACGACGTGGCGTACGGCGGCGGGCCCGGCATGGTGATGAAGGTCGAGCCGGTCTACCAGGCCGTGGCATCGCTGGGGGTGCTTCGGGAGCAAACGGATGCAGGTGATGGAAGTGAAGAGCCTGGCGCTTCTCCCGCATCGCCGCAAGGCCGCAACACCGCAACACCGGGCGCAGCCATCGTCCTCACCGATCCCACCGGGATTTCTTTTGTACAAGATTCGGCGCTTGAACTTTCCCAGATGGAACGTCTCGTGTTTCTCTGCGGGCATTACGAGGGGATCGACGACCG
>Ga0079218_10000054_pt1 | contig 21852 bp, 19 predicted proteins | sample NCCompost_FD_77181 | JGI IMG/M metagenome (GOLD analysis project Ga0079218, IMG submission 77181) | Agricultural soil microbial communities from Utah to study Nitrogen management - NC Compost | ecosystem: Environmental > Terrestrial > Soil > Agricultural land | place: USA: Utah | collected... | reverse complement strand
TCTCCGAACCTGATCGCCGCGACCTCAGATGGAGGATTTTGCTGCCATCCCCCATCTCCCATCGGCCATCGGATTTAGTGCGTCTGTACCAGGTCGTCCGCCACTTTGCCGTCGAACAGGTGGATCGAGCGATCGGCGTGCGCAGCGTAGCGCGGATCGTGTGTCACCATGCAGATCGTGGCGCCGCCCTTGTGGAGCTCCTGTAGCAGCCCCATCACGGCCTCGCCGTTCACTGAGTCGAGGTTACCCGTCGGTTCGTCGGCCAGGAGGATGGCGGGATCGCCGGCGACCGCGCGGGCCACGGCAACACGCTGCTGCTGACCGCCGGAGAGCTGCGACGGATAGTGCTTCATGCGATGCCCCATCTGCACGCGCTCGAGCGCATCAGCAACGCGCTTCTTCCGTTCCTGCGACGACATGCCGCGATAGGTCAGCGGCAGCTCGACGTTTTCGTAGACCGTGAGGTCGCCGATCAGGTTGAACGCCTGGAAGATGAACCCGATCTGCCGGTTGCGGATGCGTGCGCGATCGGCGGCCGAAAGCTTTGCGACGTGTTCGCCGCTCAGCATGTACGTCCCATCGGTCGGCGTATCGAGCAGGCCCAGGATCGAAAGCAGCGTGGTCTTGCCGCATCCGGATGGGCCGGCGATTGCGATATACTCGCCCGGATTGATCTCGAGGTGCACGTCGGCAAGCGCATGCGTCTCGACTTCATCCGTGTAGAAAACCTTCTTGATGCCTTCCATCCGAATCAACGGTTCCATACCTCGCTCCGCAGTTGGAGTCAAAACATCAGGCCAGAGGCAAGAGGCCAGAGGCCAGAGGAAAACAACGCTATTTGTATCCAGCCGCTGGCCTTCTGGCCTCTGGCCTGTGGTCTTAGTTAATTCGTACTCGATTCACCGTGTCATACTGTCCCATGTCGGAAATCAGGATCTTGTCCCCGACATTCAGACCCGCGAGCACTTCGATCAGGTTTACCGACGCCTTGCCGAACTTCACGTTCGTCCGAACCGCGGTCTTTCCATCCGGCTCGAGCTTGAACAACCCAACGGTCTGGTCGGGCTGAGAGTTTCCGGGACGCTGCACGAACATCGTATTCGGGATCCGGTCGATCTCGATCGTTCCGTCGACGCTGAGGTCCGAGCGGGCGCCGGCCGGCATTTCACCTTCCAGCGCGACTTCCACTTCCACCGTGGCGTTCTGGGAAATCGGGTCGACGCGCATCACCCGGCCCTTCACGATGGCCGGGTGCAGGTCAACGTCGACCCTCTGGCCGACACTGACATCCTTCGCCTGTGACTCCGGGACACGCAGCACGGCCTTGAAGCGGCCCGGCTGTGCGACACGCGCCAACTCGGTTCCCGAATTGATCCACTGCCCCAATTCGAGGTTCAAGCTCTGGAGTTGGCCATCGATACCCGCTTTCACGTTCAAGCCCTCGATGCGATCGCGGCGCAGCTGTACGACGGCCTTGTTGCTGTTCACCGTGTTTTCGGCGCCGGCGATCTGCTCAGCCATCGAGCTTTCCATCAGTTTCAATCGGCGCTCTTCAATGCCGAGGGTCGTGGTCAGTTCAACGACCGTCTCACGGGCGGCCTTGAGTTCATTCTCTGAGGCAAGTCCCTTCCGGGTCTGATCGAGCGATTCGAAGGTCGCCTTGTTCCGCTCTGCTTGCGCCAGCTGCGTCCTGAGGCGCGCGATGTTCGCTTCCTGTTGGAGCTTCTGGCTCTCCAGGTTCGACCGGACTGTCACCAGGTTCTGCTCCGCCTGCGCCAGCGCCTCGCGAGCAGTAAGCAGCTGCAGGTTCTCGTCTGGGTTACTGAGGACGAGAATCACGGTGCCGGCGGTGACCATCGCGCCCGGGCGCAGCGGACGATCTTCGACTCGGCCACTGACAACGGCGGCTACATAGCGAATGTTCTCCGGCACGAGTGTGCCGGGCGCGCGAACGTTGCGAACAAGTTCGCCGCGTTGGACGGAGTCGATGATCACTTCAGCGCGCGCCACCGAAGGCGGACGCGCTTCCAGCTGGCTCAGTGCAACCGTGAGCATCACAGCGGCGATGGCTACCCCTGCGATCAGCAAGTTCCGTTTCGTCTTCTTGGGGGGGTCTCTTCTGATATCCACGGGAACGGGTCTCGCAGGTTCGTGGTTCGACACCTATTACGGCGGAACCGTTGAAAAGGAGTCACACTTTTTTCAGCGATCCGAGGGACCCGTAAAGCTAGCCGTCACAGGCTGCTTCGGCCCCCGAATGAGGGTGAGGGGCGAGCGGTGCGGGGCGAAGGGCCTTTTGTAGGCGTTCGACACGAGTCGACGCGTCCGCGCTTCCTTTGCGCGCCTAGGGGAATGGCGGGCTCAACGAATGGGGTATGGGGCATGGGGCATAAGGGCAACCGGGGGCACCGGCGCCGTGTTCGCGTGCCCGTCTGCCCGCCTCGCCCGCCCGCCTGCCCGGTTATTTCAGCTCTCGAATCTTGATGTTTCGAAATTCCGCCCGGCCGCCGTGCTCCTGTAGTCCGATGTGGCCCTTCATCGCTTTTCCGTATTTCGGCCAGACGGCGAACTTGGAGGCGGCAACGCGCTTGGCCCAGTCGGGACTCCCCTGCTCGTACTCGACGACCTTCTGCCCGTTGAGCCAGTGCTCGATGTGTGTCCCTCTCGCTACCAATCGGGTCGTGTTCCATTCACCCGCCGGCTTCACCACGCCGCGTGGAGGGGCATAGACGCTGTGAACCGATCCCGCGGACGTCAGGGGATTCTTCCCGTCGTTGTGGCCAGCGTCGTCGAGCAGCGCGTATTCCGGTGCGCCATGGTAGATCCACTCGAGGCCTTCGATGGCGCGGTAGAAAAGTCCGCTGTTGCCGCGCGGCTCGAGCTTCCAGTCCAGCAGTAACTCGAAGTCGCCATACTGGTCTCTCGTAATGATGTCGGCGGCGCGAGAGACCCGGGTGAACACCCCGTCCACGACTTGCCAGCCACTTGGCATTGTGTCCGCACCGTAGGCGCGCCAGCCGGCGGTCGTCTTGCCGTCGAAAAGCAGCTTCCAGCCGGCGGCGCGTTCGTCGGCGGTGAGCGTATTGGGGGCCTGAGCGGACGCTCCGCTTGCGAGAGCCAAGATCGATAGCAGACAAAGGCTTTTCGAGATGCGCATGTGAATTGGTGATACGGTGCGATTGGTGGGCGGAGATGAGATGTGGGATGTGGGAGGAACCAGATCAAATCCGACTTTCATCGGTTCCTCCCACATCCCACCTCCCACATCCGCCTAAAGAGCCCACCCGGTTCTGTATTCACGCGTCAGCCATTGATTGGCTTCCGGCGCGTTCCTGACCGTCATGTTCGCGGCATCGTACTCGATCCGCCTGTTCTGCCCCGCGCGGAGTGCCACGATGCCTAACAACATGACTTCGGTGAGCGGCGCCGCGTAATCGAACGGGCAGCTCGCCTTCGCTTCGCCCTTGCAGGCCAGGGCCCAGTTCACCTCGTGACCCGTCGCGATGCGCGGGTACGACTTTGGCACGTTTTCGGCTTCGGCCGCGAGCGCGGCAGGGAAGATTTTCGGGTTGTCGCCGTACGTCTCGTGCGTGAGGTATCCCTTCTCGCCGACGAACACTGCGCCGCCACCGTCGCCGCTGGGACGCGGCACGTCGGCCAGGATCATCGGAGACAAACCGCCGTCGTACCAGTACATCGTGACCGCAGGCTTGTCGCCACGGGCCGCAAATTCATACTTCGTGGTCATGGCGAGCGGATACGACGCCGGGTTCGCGGTGGGACCGCCCCACGGCGTGGAGTTCGACATGATGCTCGTGGGGAGGCCGAGGCCTAACGACCAGTAGGACTGGTCCATGAGGTGTGCACCCATGTCGCCGATGGCGCTGACACCGAACGGAACCCAACCCCGCCAGCTGAACGGGTGATAGGCGGGGTGATAGGGAATGTCCTGGGCAACGGGGCCGAGGAAGAGCTCCCAGTTCAGCCCCGGCGGCAGGTCGCGAGGGTTGGCGGCCATCGCCGAAATGATGGCCCGGTTGACTGTCCCGACGTTCCAACTCGGCGGCGCGGGTGGAAGCGCCGGCTGGTTCGAAGGCGCCGGCGCGGTCTGGCTAGCGCTGGGTGCCGCGGCCTGCGGCACGGGAATCTGCGTTGGTCCGGGGATTCCCTGTGCCCAATACCGCTGCGGTCGATCGGTCCAGACATGCACTTCGCGCACAGCTCCGATCACGCCGGCGTTGATCCAGTCCTGGATCCGTCGCGTTCCCTCGCGAGAGTGGCCCTGGTTGCCCATCTGCGTGGCGACCTTCGTTTCAGCGGCGACTCGTGCCAGCAGACGGGCTTCGTAAACAGAGTAGGTCAGCGGCTTCTGGACATAGACGTGTTTGCCCGCACGCATCGCGGCCACCGCGATGTGGGCGTGCAGGTGATCCGGGGTCGCGATAATGACCGCTTCGATGTCCTTCTGCTTATCCAGCATCTCGCGGAAGTCCGTGTACCTGGCCGCTTTGGCGTAGGCGTCGCGCAACTTCACCGCTGCCGGCGAGACTACCCCCTGGTTATTCGGCCGAAGCTTGCCCGCGAGCTGGCGTTCGACGAACGCGCTATCGATGTCGCAGACGGCGACCAGGTTTTCCCCTGCGTCGACCAGCTCCATCGTGTTGTTCATGCCCATTCCGCCAAATCCGACGACAGCCACATTCAGGGTGTCGGAAGGCGCGCGACGGGACGGCGTCGCGCCCAGGACGTGGCGAGGGATGATCATCGCGCCGAGTGCCAGTTTGGCGCTATCGGCGACGAAGTCCCGTCTCGAGAAGTCGGTCATATCCGGATCCTTTTGGGAACGATGGCCAGCGTTGACCTAGTCTGGCACGCCGATTTGCGGATTGCGAGTAGGGATTCACACGGGTACGGCCTGGGAGCACGGATCACACGGGTTTGAACGGATCAACGCGGGTTTGAGCAGGCGGCACCGGGCAGGAAGAATCGGGATCGTCGATGCCAAAACGGAGTCAGAGCCCGGTGCCGCCTGCTCAAATCAGTGTCAATTCGCTCAATCCGTCTGATCCGTGTTCCCGGATGTTGCCGCGAGAATCGATCGCAAATCCGCTGGAAATCGTCCTTTACCAAAAGCGGTCTCTTGCGAATGCCTGAGTCTGCACCTCAAAGTGTGCGACGCGCGTCTTCCCCGATTTCGTCGTCGCGCCAATTTCGCCGTCAGCCGCGTCCATCGATGTACCTGGATACGATCAGCTCGGACCATGAGGAAGACGTTTCCGGCGTGCGGCTTCAGACGCCGCCGGGCGCGATGCAGGCCATTCCAGGTATCGCGGTGGATCCCGCCCTCAAGCGGGAACTCCTCGTCGACGTTTCCTGCGCCCGCGCATTGATCGACCAGTTTGGTGAGGAAAACGAATTCTTCCGCATCGTCACCGTCGATCTCGTCAGGCACCTGGGTGCCCCGACCAGCGCGTACCTCAACAGGTCGACCGCGATCGCGATGGCGCCGGTTCTCGCGAACGGGTTGAGCGCGATCGACGCCCTCGAGCAGCTGCGCGCGCAGTTCCCTCACGTCGGCATGTACGTTGTTGCCCGCGATACCAGTGAAGTGGCGCGCAACATGACGAAGCTGGCCGCCGCCGGCGTCGACGAGGTGTTCTGTCTCGACACGCGTTCAGATATCGAAGCGTTCGCGGACACGCTCCGGGCCCGACTCGCGGCTCCCGCACCGGAGACGGAACTCCGGCTGATCTGGAAATGGTTCCGCGCATCGTCGGAACGGTCGCTCGTTATGCACTGCATCCGGAACGGGTTCCGGCTCGATGTCTGGTCGATCCGGTCGAAGGTGTTCAACACCTGCCGGAAGACCCTGCAGAACCGGGTGTCATTCCTTGGACTCCCCAGTCCCGGGATCCTGTCGCGCACTGGGCGCGTGCTTCACGCGCAGGAACTGGAGCGTCGCGGCGTCAAACCCAGCACCATTGTCGCCGCCATTCTTGGGTTTCCCTCGGCCGGCGCGATGCAGCGTTCCCGCCGCCGTCTCCGGAAAGCCCTGATGTCACGGGGCCGGCAGGCGCTGGTCTTCGCATCATTGCTGAAGTAGTCCGATCAATGGGGTCAGACCCCATTGATCCCCGTCTACCGCCTCCGGACGCCGCAGTCTCCCGAATAGCGATTCATCCTCGCTGGCGTTCGGCCTGCACCATATCGTAGGGGCGCCCGGGACGACTCCTGTCCCGGAAATTCGTCCGCCCGACTGGAGACTCACGTATGCCGGCCGCTTCGTCTCATCGACCGATTTTCGCGCCACTCCTCGCGTCGTTTCTGTTCCTCACGCTTCCCATGGGATCGTGGGCGCAGAGCAACGACCGACCGCAAGCCAACTGGGAGCTTGCGAACAAGTTCAGTACGCAGGCGCTGCAACGCGTGGTGTACAGCACCACGTTGCAGCCACGCTGGATCGGCAAGACCGATTCGATGTGGTACAACTGGCGGAACGGTGCCGGGGCGACCTTCTATCTCGTATATCCGCCCGCGAAGGTCAGGCGGCCGCTGTTCGACCACGTGAAGCTTGCCGCCGCCCTGGCCACGGCGCACCGGAAGCCCTATGAGCCTAACGCGCTTCCGTTCACGAACCTGAACTTCACCAGGGACCACAAGGCGATCCGGTTCACGGTCGACTCGACGCGGTATGAATGGCACCTGGTGACGGAGCAGATCCGCAACATGGGACGGCCGCTTCGCGGCGACTCGCTGCCGCCTGACGAGGAACGAACGGAAGTGCAGGGAGGCGGCGGCGGTCGTGGCGGCGGCGGTGGTGGTGGCCGGGCCGGCGGCGCGGGCGCCAACCAGGATTTCCGGAACTTCTCGCCGGACAGCACCGCCTTCGTCTTCGCGATGAACCACAACCTGTACGTCGTCGAGGTCGGGAAGACGGACACCGTCAAGGTCACCAGCGATGGTGTCCGGAATTACAGCTTCGGATTCCGCGACACGTCGACCGTCCAGCAGCAGGACAACGACGACGACGATGATGACCAGCAGGGCGGAGGCGGCCGGGGCGGATCGCGAGTCCGCGATCCCCGCGTGCGGCCTAACGTGACATGGGCGCCCGATTCGCGCGCCTTCTTCGTGCAGCGCAACGATTCACGCAAGGTGCGGGAGCTCTACCTGGTCAACGTCCTCTCCGAACCGAGGCCCGCGATGTCGGCGTACACGTACGCGATGCCGGGCGAGGAAAACGTGTCGCAGCAGGAGATCTGGACGTTCCGTCGCGGCGAACCGGCCGCGAAGCAGGCAAACGTGAAGAAGTGGCGCGACCAGCGGCTCATGTTCACGCACTGGACCACCGGCTCGACGAAGCTTCGCCTCGCGCGCCGCGACCGGCCGCAGCGCCAGCTCGAGCTGATCGAGATCGACCTCCCGACCGGCGCGACGAAGACGCTGCTCACCGAGACCGTGTTGAACGCCAACCTCGAGGCGCAGGCGCCTCGTTATGTGAAGGGCGGCGGCGACATGATCTGGTGGTCCGAGCGCGCGGGCTGGGGTCACTACTACCTGTACGATCACCACGGGAACTACAAACGCCCGCTCACGTCAGGCACCTGGCGCGCGGATCAGATCCCGCAGATCGACACCGTCGGTAGTGCGGTGTACATCAGCGGCGTCGGTCGGGAACACGGCGAAAATCCCTACTACCGCCACCTGTACCGCGTGAACGCGGATGGCTCTGGCTTCACCTTGATTGATGCCGGCGACTTCAACCACGCGCCGACGATATCACCGACCAGGAAGTACGTGGTCGACAACTTCTCGCGCGTGAACGCCCCGACACGATCCGTGGTGCGTGACGTCACCGGTACGATGGTCATGGAGCTGGAGTCGACCGATGTCGCCGCACTCAAGGAGCTCGGCTGGCGGCCGCCGGAGCCGTTCATGGTGAAGGCGGCCGACGGTGTCACCGAGATCTACGGGAACATGTGGAAGCCGTTCGACTTCGATTCGACGAAGAAGTACCCGATCGTCGCGCACGTGTATCCTGGGCCGCAGACGGAACAGGTGAACACGACCTTCAACGCCGGCGGCGTGCAGCAGCAGCTGGCGCAGCTCGGGTTCATCGTGATCCAGATCGGGAATCGGGGCGGCAGTCCGTTGCGCTCCAACGCGTACCAGAACTTCAGCTACTACAACCTCCGCGACTACGCGCTGGCCGACAAGAAAGCAGGGATCGAGCAACTCGCCGCGCGGCATTCGTTCATCGACATCCACCGCGTCGGGATTTACGGGCACTCCGGCGGCGGCTTCCTGACCGGCGCCGCGCTGATGCTTCCGCCGTACAACGACTTCTTCAAGGTTGGCGTGTCATCGGCGGGGAATCACGACAACAACATCTACAACCAGAACTGGAGCGAGCAGTATCACGGGCTCAAGGCCGTGACCGCGGCGGATTCGGCTCGATTGCGGCGCACCGCCAGTGGACGCGGACCGGCAGCAACGACGTCAGCGGATACCGGATTCGCCGACGACTCGCTGCGGTACGAGATCAAGGTGCCGACGAACGTCGAGCTGGCGGCGAACCTGAAGGGCAAGTTGTTGCTGGTGCACGGCGACATGGACAACAACGTGCATCCCGGCAACACGATCCGACTGGTGAACGCGCTCATCAAGGCGAACAAGCGGTTCGATTTCATGCTGCTACCCGGTAAGGCCCACGGCTTTGCGGACTACCAGCCGTACTTCAACCGGATGCTGATGGAGTATTTCGCGGAGCACTTGCTGGGGGATAATTACCGGCGGTCGGCGGAGATTCGTTAGGGCGGGGTATGGGGCATGGGGCATGGGGCATGGGGCATGGGGCGCGGGGCACGGGGCACGGAGCATCAGTTGCCATGCCCATGCCCCATGCCCCATGCCCTATGCCCCTCGATAGACGCACCCCACCGTACACGTCTCGCGCACTTCCACGGAGGATAGCAGCGGAAGCGCGCCCCGCAGCCGTTCAAAGATCCACTGCGCGAGCACCTCACTGGTGGGATTCTCGAGACCGTCGATCTCGTTGAGGTAATGATGGTCGAGGGTTGCGTAGAGCGGCGAAAATGCCCTCTTCACGTCCGCGAAATCGATCACCCAGCCCATCTTCGGATCGACCGGGCCCGTCACGGTGACCCGGACGCGGAACGAATGCCCGTGCAGCCGCGCGCATTTGTGGTCGGGCGCGACGTTAGGCAGTCGGTGAGCCGCCTCGAAAGTGAAGTCTGCAAACAGGTCCATGCTTGACTGGATGGCGGAGGTGGGAGGTGGGATGTGGGAGGACCCGACCGCGCATTACCGCGGCATCAGTTTTCTGAATCTGGTTCCTCCCACCTCCCACCTCCCACCTCCATTCAGCGAATCCCAAGGAGCTTGTGAGTTTGGAGACTCAGTCTCCATTGTGGGTGTCGAAGGCAGTACTCCAACGCAGCGCGAGTATTGGCCTCTGTTTCGGCGCCATAGAGTGGCTGCAGGTAAAACAGCTTGAAATCCCAATCCGCATACCGCTCCGGTGGTGCGCCGTGTTGCGGGTACACCAGCTTCAACTCGTCCCCACGCCGGAGGATCGTGTTCGCGTTGGCTTTCGGACTCACCGTCGTCCAGTCGATGCCATCAGGTGGAAGACAGGTGCCATTGGTCTCCACGGCGACCTCGAACCCGGCGGCGTGAAAGGCGTCGATCGCTTCGCGATCCAGTTGAAGCAAAGGCTCACCGCCGGTGCAGACGACGTACGGCGCGCCCCGACCGTTCCCCTGCCACGCGGCACGAACCGCGGCTGCGAGCTCGTCTCCCGTCGCGAACTTTCCGCCATCGGGGCCGACACCCACGAACTCCGTGTCGCAGAATGTGCACACCGCGTCCGCTCGATCGGCCTCACGTCCCGTCCACAGGTTGCAGCCACTGAAACGGCAGAACACCGCCGGACGGCCAGCACGCGCGCCCTCACCCTGGAGCGTGTAAAAAATCTCGCGAATGGTGTACATCAGGTCGGCGCGGCGGCTGCATAACGAGCGGGGTCCGTAGCGCCCGCCTCGGCAAACCCCTTGCGCCGTAGCTGGCAGGCGTCGCAATGACCGCAGGCGGCGCCGTCAGCCGTCGGATCGTAGCAGCTGATGGTTTCGGAATAGTCTACGCCGAGCGAGATCCCCAGCTCGATGATCTCCCGTTTGCTCATCCGGATGAACGGGGAATGCACCACGAGCCGCTGGCCACCGACCGCCGCTCGTGTCGCGAGGTTCGCCATCCGTTCGAAGGACTCGATGTATTCCGGCCGGCAGTCCGGATAACCCGAGTAATCAACCGAGTTCACGCCGATGAACAGGTCACTCGAGCCTAACACCTCGGCCCACGCCATGGCGTACGACAGGAAGATCGTGTTCCGGCCGGGGACGTACGTGACCGGGATCTCCTTCTCGTCAATCGGGCGGTCCTTGGGAATGATGCCGGCGCCGGTGAGCGCCGATCCACCGAACGACTTCAGGTCGATGTCGAGCACCACATGCTTGAGCACCCCATAACGTTCGGCGGCGCGGGCCGCGGCCTGGACCTCGAGATCGTGGCGCTGGCCGTACCGGAATGAGAGCGCATGGATGAGAAACCCCTTGGTAACCGCGAGGGCGAGAAGGGTCGTGGAGTCCATGCCGCCGCTGAGAAGCAGGACGGCGGGGCGGGGGGGCTCTTCGGAGGTCGTCATGCCGCCGAAAGATAGGCTTTGCCTCGAGAGCTGCGTACTGATTGCTGATTGCTGATTGCTGATTGCTGCTGCCTGTGCGGCGTGCTTGGGCTAGTACGTGGCTCCAGCCCCAGTACGAAGCATCAGCTGCAGCAATCAGCAATCAGTACGCAGCCGCTTCAGATCTGGCGCCTAGCCTTTCAACGCCCCGACAAGCTCCCTAAGCTGCTCCGACCCATGCATCAGCTGCGTCGACGCCGAACTCATCTGCTCGCAGGCGGCGCTCTGTTCCTGCGTGGCCGCGCTGACCTGCTGCGCGGCGGCCGCATGGCCTTCGGCCGTTCGGGCAATCGACTGCACGCCCTCGGCAGCAGTCGCAACGATCGCGGCATTTCGCTCGGCACGCATCGCCACATCGCCGGCCGCTGTGCGCGTACGCTCTGCCGCCGACGTGATCGCATCGAGCGCCGAGTCGATGTTCCGCGAGACATTTTCGATTTCGCTCACGTTCGCCACGCCCGCTTCCATCGCGCGCGTTGTGGAAGAGACGCGCGACGTCACCAGCGTCGTCAGTTGGACCACGTCTTCGGCGGCGAGCTGCGCCTGCTCAGCGAGCTTGCGGACTTCGTCGGCGACGACCGCGAAGCCACGACCAGCGTTGCCCGCGCGCGCGGCCTCGATCGCCGCGTTCAATGCGAGAAGATCGGTCTGCTCGGCAATGCGACTCACCGTCGCCACAAAGCGATTGATCTCTTCGGCGGTGCTGTTGAGGGCGACCACTTCCTTTGCCGCGTCCTGCACGGTGTGGCGAACGGCACTGAGAATCCCCATTGCGCGCTCGATTTCGGTACGACGAGAGCGGGCCGATTCTCCGATCGCACCGGCAAGATTCGTCAACTCACCGGAACCCGATCGCATTTCCTCGGCGTTATTCCGGATCGAGCGCAACGCCTCATCGACGGACTTGAGCTGGCGCACCTGGCTCTCGGCGCCACTCGATACTTCGGTCATCGACGATGCCATCTGGGTCGCCGACGCCGAGATCTGCTCGGTCACATTGGCGAGGTCGCGAGCCGAGCCGGCGACGTCGTCGGCGGTCGTGTTGGCCACGGCGACGACGCGTGCGAGAGAATCAGCCGTGCCGTTCATCGCCTCGGCGAGCTCGCGGAACTCACCAGGCATGTCGCCCTCGGTTCGTGCCCCGAAGTTTCCGCTGCTGAGCGCGCGTGCGTGCGTCACGAGGCGGCGCATCGGCTCCGAGATCCAGTTGACGGTGCTGAACACGACCATGAGTCCCAACACCACCGAGACAGCGATCGCGATGAGCATCCACATCGCACGCCGCTCCACGTCCACGCGCAACGCGCGCGACGCCTCGCTCACCACGCGTGACTTGAGGATTGCGAGCTGGTCGAGATCGCGACTGAGCGAGTCAACCATGCCACGGGCCACGTTGACGACGCGGTCCGACTCCTCGCGACGGCCAAGATCGGCAAGGCGATGCGCCATCGCGTACTGCGTCTCGATGGCCGATAACGTGGCATCGATACTGGCGATCAGTGAAAGCGCTTCCTCGTCCTGACCCTTGTTCCGGTACATCTCGCGCTGGACGCGGTGCGCTTCACTCGCGAATTGCCTGAAGTCGGCCTGCGACGCCGAATCGCGCGCCTGCAGGTATCGTGCGGCCGCGGCGAGTTCCTGCGTCACGTTCGACGACAAGCGCGTTGCCTGCTGCCCATCCTCGCGCACTTCGGACAGCGTGTCGCCAATGAGCGTCGACATCGTGAGCATCGACGCACGCGCGATGAGCCCGGCCGCGACGAAGAGTCCAACCAGAACCCAGAAGCCGGTCAGCAATCTCTGGCGAATGCTGCGGAATCGAACGCGCGCGCTCATGGACCCGCTCCGCGCTCGACAGTCAGTGATCCACGCCGTACGCGCGTCATCACGATGCCGCGACCGACGACGTCGCCGCTTTCGCGGAATGCGATCGGGCCGGTCACGCCCGCGTGTGGTTCACCCGTCGAGAGGCTGACGAGGAAGTCGCGAATCGCCGTGCGCGAAACGCCGACCCGGTCGATCGCGTTGGCGAGAACCATGGTCGCGTCGTAGGCCAGCGCGGCGTTGCCGTCAGGATCCTCGTGATATCGCTCTCGATAGGCACGCACGAAACTCTGTGCTTCAGCGCGCGGATCTTCCGCCGAGAAGGGAGCGCCGACGAAGACGCCCTCGGCGATGGCGGTATCGAGGGCGAGTGGCGTCCAACCGTCGCCACCCATGTATGCTGAAGCGAGCGACTGTCGTCGCGCTTCGGTCAGGAATATACGGCCTGAAGCATCTGTGCCCGCGACGAACACGAGGTCGGGCGCCTTGACGCGCAGATAAGCGACATACGGTTCGAGACTCGTCTTCCCGTCCGAAGGAATCGGGTCGAGCGCAACGATCTCTCCGGTGTAAGCTCGGCGGAACGATTCGGCCAGGCCACGACCATATGAGTTGTTTTCGAAGAGGATCGCGGCGCGCTTGAAGCCTCGTGCGGTGGCGAAACGCGCCATGTCGATCCCGTTCGCAGAATCCGACGTGATGACCCTGAACGTCCAGGCGGAAACGCCCGTGAGGTCAGGAGAACTTGCCGTCGTGGCGATAGCGGCGAGGCCCTGCTCGTAAACCGGAGCGGCGGCCATCATCGCGCCCGACGTTACGTGGCCGACAACAGCGACGATGCTCCGGTTGGCGACGAACTCACCGGCGATCGCGGCGGCTTTTGTTCCCGTGCCTTCATCATCGCGTTCGACGAGACGCAACGGTCTGCCGCGCACGCCACCACGCTGATTGATGTGGGCGACGGCGAGATCGATTCCCTGTTTGTTCATTCGCCCGAACGCTTCTTTCCACGGCCCGGCAACGCCGATGTAAACCGGCTCTGACGAGCGCGAGCAAGCTAGCGCGCCTGTGGCGAGGGCGATGAGGAATACGCGACGCATCCGATTGGGCACCGGTGGACGTGACGAAGGCTACGTTTTAAGACGCAGCCACTCCCCCCTCGCAACCGTGACCCGAACCGCTTTGCCCCGAGTGGCTCACAGCGTGACGTTTTGTGCTCTCGCGCTGTGTTCGAAGCCGTTATCCGTCTCTGGGGATCCTTTTTGAGGCCGGGATCGACCAGAGGCGCAGGTTTCGCCACCACACATCGGGGGCGCTCAGGTTCGCCTGCACGCGGTTGTGAATCGCCATGTACGCCTTGTTTTCGAAGAGCCAGACGGCAGGCAGGTCGTCCGTGATGGCCTGATACGCCTTGCGGTACAGCGCGCGGCTGCGCGCGGTATCATGCTCGGCGATCGCGCTGTCGAGCGCTGCATCCACAACCGGATTGCTGTAGAGCTGCAGGTTGAGTGCGCGACTCGACGCGGGGAACGTGTGCCAGTGATCGCGCACGCGGCTTGGCGAAGGCTCGAGGGCCCAGTTGTGGAGCATCGCGTCGAACTTTCCGGTGAACAACCGCGGCCCGAATACGGTGAGATCCGCCGCTTCGACATCGACCTGGATCCCGTGCGACTTCAGCTGCGCCTGGATCAACTCGGAGAGACGACGCCGCTGCGGACTGGTGGTCGGGAAGACGATCCCGAAGCGGAGCGCGCGGCCCCCCTTCTCACGAACCCCATCCCCGTTGCCATCGTTCCAGCCTAACGAATCGAGCAGCCGGTCGGCGCCGACGGAATCGAATGCGACGGAGCGCAGGGTCGTATCTGCCGTGGGGAATTCGCGGGAGAAGGGCCCTGCGCCGACCTGGGCGAGCGAATCGTAGACGTTCGCGACCAGCAGGGGGCGGTTCAGCGCCATCGCAATCGCCCGCCTGAGCTCGCGATCGGCGAACAGTGGGTGCGGCCTGTCGCCGTTATTCCGGTCGCGCAAGTTGAACCCGAGGAAGCCGTAGTTCAGGGTCGGGTAGGGAACGGCGCGAACCAGCTCATGTCCGGCGACGCGCGCCATACCGTCCGTCGTCATGCTTTCGAAGACGTCCGCATCACCTGCGATGACCGTCTCGAGCGCCGTATTCGGATCGGTGTGCAGCACCCAGATCACTCGATTGAGGAGCGGCCGGCCGAGGTAATACGAAGTATCAGCGATCACTTCGAAGAGCGAGGCTGGCTCCCATCGCGAGAACCGGAATGGACCCGAGCCCACCGGATTTCTCGCGAACGGATGCGACTGCAGGCTCGAGCGATCGGCGTCGCGCAACAGGTGCGCGGGCAGGAGCGCCAGGTTATAAGCGACATTATAGAACTGCTCGGGGGACCGCTTCGAATACCAGACAATGGCGGTGACTGAATCCGGCGTGGAAACCGAGTCGACATCGGCCAGCGCTCTTGCCAGACGAGAAACGGTCACAGGGTCCTTGTTGAGCTCAACTGAGAATCGAACGTCAGCGGATGTGATGCGCCGTCCATCGTGCCAGTGCGCACGCGGGTCGAGCTTGAAAGCGATCGACATCGAGTCCGCGCTCCACTGCCACGATTCCGCGAGTCGCGGCTTCCAGCCGACATCGCCGATGGTGTTCAGATCGGGGCCAATGTCTGCCAGCACGTCGAAGAGCTGTTCGGAGATCTCGCGTTCTTGCGACCCTGAGAGGAACGGAGGCAGGACCGACCTGGGCTCGGCCGGCAGCGCGATGACGAGCGTCCCGCCGACGTCACCAACGGTGGCGCCGTTTTCCGGGGAAGTGCAGGCAACCGTCGCGGCCAGCATCGCGACGCCGAGGCGGGATGGGATGCGCATGGTGCGTTTGACGAAAGGTGGTTCCTGCCGGCGCCAGGCCAGTTTCGCCCTACTGACGATTGGAACCGGCGACAGACACGCTGCTACAGGATATGACGCGCGGCCGGTTCCTGCTGTGTCAGGCAGTGAAGTGTGCCCAGTCCCCAGACGAGATCAACCGAGTGAATACCGCACACCGTGCGGTCGGGAAAGCAATCGGCGAGGACATTCAGTGCCACGCGGTCCATTGGATCGTTGAACGTGGGAACGACCACGACGTCGTTGGCGATGTAAAAGTTCGCGTAACTGGCCGGGAGGCGTTGGCCGTCCATGATGACGGGTCGCGGGAACGGCAGGTGGACGATCCGGAGTGGTGGCGCGCCGCCGCCCTGCAGCCGGCGCAGGTTGTCCATCGAACGCTCGTGGTTTTCCGAGTCGGTCGGGTCGTTCTCGACGGCGAGCACGATGGTGTCGGCGCTGACGAACCGGGCGATGTCGTCGATGTGGCCATGGGTGTCGTCCCCGACGCACCCCTCGCCCAGCCAGATGGTCCGCTCGATGCCTAACCAATCACGGAAGACCTGTTCGTAGCCTTCGCGATCGAGCCCCGGGTTTCTCTCCTGCACCCTGGAGAGGAGGCACTCCTCGGTGACCATCAACAGGCCGGTGCCATTCGCCTCGATTGCTCCGCCCTCGAGCACAACGGGCGGGCCGTCGGGCCGCAGTGGCTGGAAGCGGTTGTGACCCGTTATGCGCTCGATGGCCGCGCCGACTCCCTGGTCCCTTCCGAAGTTGTCGTACTTCGCCCACGCGTTGAACGACCAGTTGACCAGGGCGACGCTGCCGTCATCGTTATGCACGAACGTAGGAGCGGAGTCGCGAAGCCAGACGCGATCAGTTGGTACGAGGTGCAACCGGTATCCGGATGGGTTGCAATCGTGAGCATCGAGGCGCCATCGCGCATTTTCGGCGACTTGCTCGTTATGACAGAGGATTTCCACGCGTTCGTGGCGATGAAGGACGCGCACGATTTCCGCGTAGACCCAGCGGATCGCATCGAGTTTGCCGGGCCAGTCGGGCTCGTGGTGGGGCCAACTGATCCAGGTCGCCTGGTGACGTGTCCACTCTCCCGGCATCGCGAGCCTGGAGGGCGGATGTGGGAGGTGGGATGTGGGAGACCCCGATTCCCGCTGGTCGCTTATCGCCGGTCGCTGGTCGCTGCCCCGAGTCACGCCAGATACCGGCTGAGAATGCCCCCGTAGGCATCTACGCGGCGATCACGGAGGAAGGGCCAATTACGGCGCGTCTCTTCAGCCAATGCGGGGTCGCATTTCGCTACCAGAACCTGCTCGGCTTCGCCCGCCTCGGTGAGGATGCGACCGAACGGATCGCTGATGAACGAATGGCCGAAGAACTGCAGGCCGTTTGTGTTAGGCTCGGGCTCGAACCCCACGCGGTTGGGGGAAGCGACGTATACGCCATTCGCGATCGCGTGTGAGCGCTGAATGGTGCGCCACGCCTCGACCTGTGCCGGCCCGAACTCGTCGCGTTCCGACGGGTGCCAGCCGATCGCGGTGGGATAGAACAGGATGTCGGCGCCAAGTAACGACGTGATGCGGGCCCCTTCCGGGTACCACTGGTCCCAGCAGATCAGAACCCCGATGTCCGCATAACGAGTCTTCCAGACCCGGAACCCGTGCGACCCGCGCCAGGATCCTGCCTTGCCCGGGGCCTGGTCGTCCGCGTCACCCGGCGTGAAGTAGTACTTCTCCTCGAACAGCGGGTCGTGCGGGATGTGCATCTTGCGGTACACGCCAAGCAGTGAGCCGTCGGCATCGATGATCGCCGCGGAATTCCGGTACAGCCCTGAGGCCTGCCGTTCATAGACCGGAACGACGATGACGACCTCGAGCTCCGCCGCCAGCGACATCATCGCTTCCGTGGTCGGGCCGGGGATGGGCTCGGCAATGGCAAACGCCTCAACGCGGAGCGACTTGCAGAAGTAAGGCGCGTTGAAGAGTTCCTTGAGGCAGATGATCTGCGCTCCCTTACGATGGGCTTCGCGGATGGACGCGATGGCTTTCGCCAGATTCTCCTCGCGATCATTGCCGGCAGAATCCTGCACAAGTCCAACGGTAAAGGGCGCTCGTGACATGCCGTGGAAGCTGACCAGTTACACGCTCTGGGGAAAGACGGAACGGAGCGCGACGGAACTGCCATCAATACCGGCGGGAAACTCTGCAGGTTCGCGGGAATGAAGGCAGAACTCGCCGGGCCCAAGTGCCATCTGTCGTTGCCACAACGCACCGCCGCGTGCGAGCGTCGGACTGAGCCGCTCATACAGCTCACCATACGACCAGCCATCTGGCTTGGCGAACCACGCGGTGAACCGCGGCGCACGGATCAGCTCTCCCAGCCTGATTCGGTACAGTCCGGCGCTTCCGCCTGCAGTGCCGCTGGCGACGCGGTCGTGCGGAATTTTTCGCGACGCCGACACGGCAGCGTCGTTGAGTGGATCGAGGTCGGCACTGCTATTGACGATGTACCAATCCTCGTACGACGAACCGCCTGCGTTCGCCCATGCAGGGCCGGTTAACGCAAAGCTCGACGAGTGCGCGAAGCCGTCAGACGGTGTGGCCTTGAGTGCGCCGTGAAATGCCGCGAGGCGCTGTTCGTATTCGGACTCCGAGACGTTTGGAAATTTCCAGTGATAGAAGAAGTAGGCGAGCATGTGCGTGATTCAATTCGGAAGTGTGCTTGGAAAGTCCCACGACATTTGGAACGCGGATTACCGCAAATTTGAAGCGAATTCTCGCTGATTATTCGCGCTGATTCGGTTCTCAGATTGGCGAAAATTCGCGTTCCCAATGTACGTGGGATCATGGATGCCGCACCGACACCAAGGCAATTACAAGGTCATTGACGTTGGTTCCCGTAGGACCTGTTTTTAACAACGCGCCTGCAGCATCCAGGGCGTTGTACGAACCGTGCGTTCGGAGTGCATTCTGAGGATCGACGCCGAAGGCATGGATACGGCGCGTCGTGTCTGAATCGACAATGGCACCGGCGGCATCAGTCGGTCCGTCGCGGCCATCCGTACCGGCGGCAAGAACCGTAATACCGGGCGAGCGCTCGAGTTCGATTGCACTGGTGAGCGCGAATTCCTGGCACCGTCCACCACGGCCCGCATCCGCGCCTAACGTGACGGTCGTCTCGCCGCTGGTGATCACACAGTGCATGCCCCTGGGCTGGCGGTCGAGCAGCCAGGCAACGAACTGTCGAGCAGCCTTGGACGCGTCGCCTGTCAACGGAGCAGGGAGAACCTCCACGCTCGCCCCCGCAGTGCGCGCGAAATCCGCTACGCCTCGCTCGGCGTTCGTACGGTCCAGAATGATCTCGACGTGCGCACTGGTGAACCTCGGATGATCAGCAGCAGGAACGTCAGGCACACGACCATTGGTCATCGCCTCGAGATGATGGCGCACCGCGAGTGGGAGTGCGTCCCATGCGCCGACTTCACGTAAAAGGCGCTGCGTTTCTCCTGCCGACCCACGATCAGGCACGCAAGGTCCCGATGCGATCGACGGGAGGTCGTTACCGACCACGTCGGAGGCAATCAGGCAGTCAATGCGGCGAGTACCGAGTGCCAGCGCCAGGCGACCCGCGCCAAAACGAAGGAGTCGCTTGCGGACGGCATTCATCAGGCCGATATCGGCGCCGGACGCCAGCAGCGCCTCGAACGTGTGCGTCAGCTCATCCTCGCCAATCGGTGCCAGCGGAGCTGCTATGAGACTCGTCGCGCCACCCGAGACCAGCACGATCGCGTCGGCGTCCGCTGTCGTCCGTGCTGTCAGTTCGGCGAGCTGGTCGGCTGCGGCGAACGAGCCGGGTCCAGGCGTGGGGTGGTCGCCGTCGACGGATTGCAGACCATGTGTTGCCGAAGCGTCAGCGGCATTGGCAACTACGAGCCCGCCGGCGATCGGCACGTGATGCTGGTGCAGGGCATCCACCGCGCCTGACGCCATCGCGTGGGCGCCCTTTCCAACCGCGATCACCCAGACCGGAAGATCGAAGGGCAGGCGCTTCAGCACTGCCTGACGAGTGGCGGCCCGCGGATCCGCGGCAGCAACTCCAGCCTTGAATGCGGCCGACAGAAAGGCGTGGGGATCAATCAGTGTGCCGAGCCTCAATGATTCAGAAACGTTTCGTTCCGACCCTGCTTCCCGCTTCCTGCCTCCTGTTTCCTGAAAAAGAAACCCCGGCGCGAGGCCGGGGCGAGAAGATGTCAGGGCGTGCCGCCGGGAGGTGCAGGTGGCGGACTGAGTTTGTCGATCACCGCGGCCAGTTCGGTATACGCGTCCTCGACCGACCAGCGAAACGGTAGTGCCTTGTATGCGACCCTTCCGGTCTTGTCGATGACGTAAAGGTGCCGCTGGTTCGCCGTACCGCCTGCATTGATGGCCTGGTACATGCGACTGACTTTTCCATCCGTTTCTCCCATCACCATGATGGGCGTTTCAATTTCGCGGAACCAGCTGACGAGCGTCGTGTCGGGATCCATGCTGAGCCCGAGGACGACGACTCCGCGTCCGTTGTTGAAGAGCGTGGCGTACTGATCACGGTACGCCTCCATTTGGACTGTTCAACCACGCGTTCGGGCTTTCGGGAAAAACGCCAGCACGACGGTCTGGCCCCGAAGGTCCGAAAGTTTCTGGGAGTTGGCGAGCTTGCCGTAGCGGGTGATGCCTGTGAACTCGAAGTCCGGCGCCATTTCGCCGACCTTCGGTCCGACATCGGCCGCAGGAGCTGGCGTCGCGGGCTGCTGCGCCTGCGCCAGCGAGCAGGGAATGACGACGGCCGCTACAAGGAATGCGGACAAACGTGATTGAATCATGACGACTCCGGAGTGCACGAAAGGAAGATGTGCGAGGGATGGCGGATGGCGGAAGTGGGACGTCGGAAACGTTCTTACCGCTCGGCCTCCCTTGTCCCGACCCGTATGGCCCCGGGCTGTACGCGGATCCGGAGCTCGTTGGTCCTGACCACGTGTAGTTCCCCGTCGGCATCGAGGAACGGGGGCTCCTCGAAGTGGAACGTCACGTCCGATACGGATGTTCGCTCCACCTCGGGTTGACCGATGTGTGTGCCCAGCCGGGCGCGAATGAAGAGCTGTAAACGCCTGAATGGCGCAGCATCGCGCACGGCGATCACATCGACATTTCCATCGGTGACCGTTGCTCCCGGCGCGACGAGAAACCCGCCACCGAATCGCGGTCCGTTCGATACGACGAGCGCGCAGTATTGCTGCACCGGTTGAAGCGGTCCGTCGCCGACCTGTATCGACGCGCGCAAACCTCGATACGTCCGGAGCACGGGTAACGCCGCCGCGACGTACAACAGCGGACCGCGCAGCCCACGAATGCGCTGCGCCTTCCGCACGACTTCTGTTTCGAGCCCGAAGCCGGCCACGTTGAGGAACGCGATGTCGCTGGCCCAACCGACATCGACGCGTACCGAATCGGAGCCCGCGGCAATGCGCGCCATCGCCACCGGATCGTGCGCGGGTAATGCCAGCGCGTGCGGAAAGTCGTTTCCCGTTCCGCCGGCGATCGGCACGAGCCGCGCGTCACGACCGGATTCGAGGATGCCGCGCGCCACGTTCCCCCATGTTCCATCGCCACCTAACGCGACAATCGTTTCGACGCCTTCGCCCGCCGCCTGAGCGGCCAGTTCTCGCTCGTGCCCCGCACGTTGCGTGAACCGAACGTCGCGAATACCGACGGCGGCCAGCGCTTCCTGAACCCCCGGCAGACGACGGGCCCCGCGACCGCGACCGGCCGCGGGGTTGGCGATCAGGCAGGCATTCATCCGCCGAGCTCCGAGCTCAAGACGCGGAGCTCGGAGCCCTCACCCCGCCTTCCCGGCCAGCTGCCGCAGCACGTAAGGCAGGATGCCACCGTGCCTGTAGTAGTTCAGCTCCTCCGGCGTATCGATGCGCGACCGCACGGTGAACCGCTTCTCGCCATTGGCAGACTTCGCGATCACCGTCAACGTCGCGCGCGCCGCCATCGCGTTGTTCAACCCCTCGATCGTGTACTCCTCGAATCCGGTGAGGCCGAGCGACAGTCGAGTCTCGCCATCGACAAACTCGAGCGGCAACACGCCCATTCCCACCAGGTTCGACCGGTGAATGCGCTCGAACGACTCGGCGATCACGCCCCGGATGCCTAACAACGCGGTCCCCTTGGCCGCCCAGTCCCGCGAGGAGCCGGTGCCGTATTCCTTGCCGGCGATGACAAGCATCGGGACGTCACGCGCCTGCCGCTCCATCGCGACGTCATACAGCGCGACAGGCTGCCCGTTAGGCTCCGTGGCGGTCCACCACCCTTCCTTGC